>JAESFN010000215.1_pt1 | contig 77596 bp, 69 predicted proteins | sample 9269411 | NCBI WGS metagenome assembly JAESFN01 (sample SAMN14505399, study PRJNA617100) | algae metagenome | isolation source: Iphinoe sp. HA4291-MV1 and co-occurring heterotrophs from trail next to... | place: USA: Maunawili Falls, Hawaii | collected 2009-07-25
GGCCGCCCTCGCCGGCCTGTTCGGCGGGCTGATCGCCGACTCGACCGCCGGCGCCCGACCCATCTACCTCGTCGCGGCCGGGCTGACCTTGTGCGGCCTGGCCATGACGGTGCTGGCCGACCGGGCCCGGCGCGGCATGGTTCTGACGCGCTAGTCGGCGGGGTCGGAGCCGTCGCAGAGGCCCTTGGCCCGGCCGGCCGGGACGCCCTGGTTCTGGACGAGCGAGGCGACGCAGTCGTCGAGGACGGCGCCGTCGGGGTCGTTGGCCTCCCCGTCGCACACGTCCTCCGCCTTCTCCAGGGAGATGCCGCTGTTCAGCACGAGCGAGGCGGCGCAGTCGTCGGCCTGGGGGTGGCCGGCGAAGGCCGTGCCGGGCAGCCCGAGCAGGGCCACCACCGGGGCGAGGGTGGCGCAGGCGATGGTGAATACGCGGCGGTTCATGTGTTCCCTTTCCGATGGTGTTCTCACGAGCCGAGGCCGAGCAGGGCGGGGATGTCGCGGACGCCGTCCAGGATGTGGGTGGGCCCCTCGGCCTCCAGCTCGGCCCGGGTCTGCGCGCCGGTGAGCACGCCGACGACCAGGCCGGCGCCGGCCGCCAGCCCGGCCAGCACGTCCAGCGCGGTGTCGCCGGCGGCGAGTACCGCGGCCGGGTCGGTGACCCCGGTCAGCTCCATCGCCCGCTGGATCATGAACGGTTTGGGGCGACCGCCGTCGACCTCGGGGGCGCACACGACGCCGTCCAGCTGGTCGCCGACCGCCCAGTCCACGGCGGCCAGCAGGGGGTCGGTGATCTGCCGGTCGAAGCCGGTGGTCAGCACCACCCGCACCCCGTTCGCGCGCAGCGTGGCCAGCGCCTCGGGGACCCCGGGGAACGGCGTGGGGGGTTCGGCCGCGTAGGCCGCGTGCAGGCGGGTGACGAACTCGTCGTGCAGGGCGTCGGCCCGGTCGGCCTTCCCGGTCAGGGCGACCAGGGCCTCCCGCTTGTCCGCGCCCATCCAGCGGCGGATCTCGGCGTCCGACGGCGGGGCGCCGTGGTCGGCGGACACCTCGGCCAGCACCCGGTAGACCGCGCCGCCCTCGCTCAGGGTGGTGCCGGCGATGTCGAGGGTGGCCAGGGTGATGTTCACGGGACCTCCAGGTCGTCGAGTACGTCAGGGGCCAGGCCGAACGCGGTGGTCATGCCGATCCCGGAGGTCACCGACACCGCGACCACGCGAGCGGCGAGCGGTTCGCGGAGGAACTCCACGCCGTCGATCGAGGCGTAGACGCCCCGCCAGCGGCGCACCACCCTCGGTTCGACCCCGAGCAGCGCCCGGGTCTCGGCCAGCAGCAGATCGTCCAGCGGCTCCTCGTCCCACGGATCCGGGGTGCGGGCGTAGGCGTGGGTGTCCCCGACGACCAGGTCGCCGCCGGGCAGCTGGGTCATCATGTGGTTGACCATCGCGTCGAGCAGGTCCGGCCGGTCGGTGGCCCAGCGCCGGCGCAGGGCCAGCGCGCCCTCGGTGCGGGCCAGCGCGGGGTAGCGCAGCATCGAGCTGCCGGTGAGCAGGGCCGGATCGAGTCGCAGGCCGGGCACGGAGACCTGCAGCATCCGCAGGGCGCAGCGGCGCAGCCCGGCCCGGTCGGCCACCTCGGGCAGCAGCCGGTCCACGTCGTGCCCGACACACAGCACCACCCGGTCCGCCGCCAGCTCGCCGCGTCCGGTGCGCACCACGCCGGGCCCGACGCCGAGCACCGGGGTCGACCACAGCACCCGCGCGCCGGGCTGCCCGGCCAGCCAGGCCGCGATCGCCGGGGCGGCGGCCCGCTGCTCCACCCGCACGTCCCGGGGCAGGAACGCGCCCCCGCGCAACCCGTCGGCGGCCACCGGCACCCGGCGGGTGACCTCGGCCGGGGCGAGCAGCACCACGTCGTCGGGGCCGCGCTCGTCGGCCAGCTCGGCCAGCGCGGCCAGCTCCTCCTCGGCCCGGGCGACCACCACCGTGCCGCACTCGGCCACCCCGAACCCGGCCTCCTTGCCCATCCGCGCCCAGGTCTCCCGGGCCCGCTCGGCGAACCGGAGCGCCTCGCCGGTCTGCGCGGTCACGCAGCCGTGCCCGAAGTTGCGCACCGACGCCCCGACCGGTCGCTCGTCCCGCTCCACCACGGTGACCGACAGGCCCCGGGCCACCGCCTCCACCGCGTGGGCCAGGCCGACGATCCCGGCGCCGACGACGATCAGATCGGTGCGCATCACCCGACCGTGGCAGCCCCGTTCCGGCCCGGGCAACCGCTCACCGGCACATGTCACGAGCTGTTCGGCGTCCGGCCAACTCAGGCCCCCGGGACGACCGCCTGCCGCAGAGCTGATCCGGAGCCGGCCGCCGCGAACGCCGCCCCGACCTCCGCCAGCGGGTACCGGCCGGCCACCAGCTCGGCGAACGGGAGCGTGTGGTGGTGCGCGGCCAGGAAGTCGACCGCCGCGAGCAGGTCGGCCGGCCGGTAGTTGTGCACCCCGACGATGGTCAGCAGCCGGCGCACCACGCGCTCGGGGTCGATCGGTACCTCGGGCCCGGGCAGCACCGACCCGGCCAGCACCGCCGTCCCGCCGACGTCGAGCGACCGCACGCAGGTGTCCACCGCCGCCGGCGCGCCGGAGAGCTCCACCGCGACGTCCATCCCGTCCGGCCGCTCCCCGCCGGCGGCGATGTCGGCGGCGGTGTCGGCGACGGTGCTGGCGGCGCCGAACCGGGTCGCCCACTCCCGCCGCCCCGGGTCCGGGTCCATGGCCGTCACCTCGGCCCCGCCGGCCGCGGCCATGGCCACCGCGGTGAGCCCGAGCATGCCCAGCCCGGTGACCAGCACCCGCGCGCCGGACAGCCCGGGGCCGGCGGCGGCCAGCACCGCGGCGACGGTGGCCGTGGCGCAGGCGGCGGGGGCGGCCACCTCGTCGGGCATCCCGTCCGGCACCGCGACCACGGTGGTACCGGGCATCAGCACGCAGTGGCTGGCGAACCCGCCGGTGAACGGCCGGTCCGGGTCGAGCGGCTCGTGGCCGTACTTGCGCAGCCGCCGGCACTTCTGGGTCAGGCCGGCGGTGCAGCGGTCGCAGGCGCCGCAGGAGGCGGTGATCGACCAGACCACCCGCAGCCCCTCGGTGATCGGGGTGCCGTCGGCGCACAGCAGCTCCCCGCCGGTGGCGACGACCGTGCCCACGAACTCGTGGCCGAGCACCCCCGGCACCGGGGACGGCCGCCGCCCGCTGACCGTGTGCAGGTCGCTGCCGCACACCGTGGCCAGATCCACCCGCACCAGCACCTCACCCGGCCCGGGCAGCGCCGGCGTCGTCGTCCCGACCACGGTGAACGGCTCACCCACGCCGTCCCACCGGGCGTACCGGGCCGCCACGAAGTCGGGGCCGGCCGCGGGTTCCGAGGAAGCCATGCCGGCACCATCGCAGCGTCGCTCGGCCGGTCGGGCGCACGCGGGCGAATCGTCGCGCGGTGTTCGCTGTCACGTCATCTGCCCGACCGCGGGGCAGCACGGTCGGCCCGCAAGCTGCTGGACGCGTCACCTGACCGGGTGATCCGCCGACACCGCCGGCCGCCGAGGCGTGCCCGTCCGAGCTGGGAGCGACCCGATGTCCTGGACCCACCGCGCCGCCGCCGCCACGGCCGCCGCCCTGCTCGCCCTGGGCCTGGGCGCCTGCGGGGAGAGCGCCTCCACCGCCGGCTCGGGCGCCGACCCGGACACCCTGGTGCTCGCCGCCGTGCCCGCCGAGGAGTCGACCGACATGAAGGGCTCCTACCAGCCGGTGCTGGACATGCTGGCCAAGGAGACCGGCAAGAAGATCGAGTTCCGGCAGGCCACCGACTACGCCGCCGTGATCGAGGGGCAGATCTCCGGCAAGATCCAGATCGCCCAGTACGGCCCGCTGTCGTTCGTGCTGGCCCAGAGCAAGGGGGTCAAGGCCGAGCCGGTCGGGGCCTACGTCGACGCGAAGGACGCCAAGCCCGGCTACCAGTCCTACGCGATCACCCGGACCGGCTCCGGGATCACCTCGCTGGCCGACCTGCGGGGCAAGAAGGTGTGCTTCGTCGACCCCAGCTCGACCTCGGGTTACCTCTACCCGGCGGCCGGCCTGCTCAAGGAGGGCATCGACCCGAAGACCGGGGTGCAGCCGGTGTTCGCCGGCGGCCACGACTCCTCTGTGCTGGAGGTCAAGAACGGCCGCTGCGACGCCGGGTTCGCCTTCGACAGCATGGTCGACAAGCAGCTCATCGAGAAGGGCCAGCTCAAGCCGGGCGAGGTCACCACGCTGTGGCGCTCGCCGACCATCCCCGGGTCCCCGGTCGCGGTCAGCACGACCCTCTCGCCGCAGCTGCGGGCCACCATCGCCGCCGCCTTCCGGGACAAGGCCAACGTCGACTACCTGCGCGCGAACGGCTTCTGCACCGGCGAGTGCCTGATCGGCGACGAGCGGTCGTGGGGCTTCGCGGCGGTGACCAACGCCGACTACGACCCGGTCCGCGAGGTCTGCGCGACCACCAAGAACGAGAACTGCTCGAAGGCATGACCGCGGGCATGAACGCCCCGGCGGTCGAGCTGACCCGGGTCAGCAAGCGCTTCGGGCCGGACGTGCTGGGCCTCGACGACGTGTCGCTGACCGTGGCCGCCGGCGAGGTGCTGGTCCTGCTGGGGCTGTCCGGGTCCGGCAAGTCGACGCTGCTGCGGCACATCGACGGGCTGCACCGGCCCACCTCGGGCACCGTGCGGGTGCTCGGGGTGGAGGTGAACGCCGCGCACGGTGGTGAGCTGCGGGCCCTGCGCCGCCGGGTGGCGTTCGTGTTCCAGCAGTTCGACCTGGTCGGCAGCCGCACGGTGCTGGAGAACGTGTGCACCGGCGCGCTCGGGCGGCTGCGCGGGCCCCGGCTGGGGCTGCTCACCTACCCGAAGGAGGTGCGCCGCGAAGGGCTGGAGCACCTCGACCGGGTCGGGCTGGCCGACCGGGCCTTCCAGCGCGCGGACACCCTCTCCGGCGGTCAGCAGCAGCGGGTCGCGGTGGCCCGGGCGCTGATGCAGCATCCCGAGGTGCTGCTGGCCGACGAGCCGGTCGCCTCGCTGGACCCGGAGTCCTCGGCGCAGGTCATGGAGCTGCTCAAGAACATCAGCCGGGAGGACCGGCTCACCGTGCTGTGCAGCCTGCACCAGGTCGAGCTGGCCCTGGGCTGGGGCGACCGCATCGTCGGGTTGCGCGCCGGGCGCACCGTGCTCGACCTGCCCACCGACGGCCTGCGCCGGGACCAGGTGATGGCCGTGTACTCCCGGGTCGGCGCCGGCACCCCCGCCCTGCTCGCCGATGCCTGACACCGCCGATGACTGACACCGCCGATGCCTGACCTGCTGACCCGGCCGGAGACGCGGCGGCTGTCCGCCCCGCCCTCGCCGGGGTCCTCGGCGGTGTGGCTGGTCCTGGCCGCCCTGCTGGCCGCCTCGATCTGGGCGTTCGTGGACCTGCGGATCAACGTGGCCACCTTCGTCGACGGCGTCCGCAACGCGGTGGCGTTCGCCGAGCGGGTGTTCCCGCTGGACTTCCCGCCGCTCGGCGAGATCCTGCTGCTCTGCGGCCAGACGCTGTGCATCGTGGTGCTGGCGACGCTGCTGGCCGGCGTGCTGTCGGTGCCGCTGGCCGTGCTCGCGGCCCGCACCACCACGCCGAACGAGCCGGTCCGGATGGGCGCCCGGGCGCTGATCGTGGTGGCCCGGGCGATCCCGGACGTGGTGCTGGCCATCGTCTTCGTGCGGATCTTCGGCATCGGCGCGCTGACCGGCGTGCTGGCCATGGGCCTGCACTCGGTCGGCATGGTCGGCAAGATGTACGCCGACGCGATCGAGCAGGTCGACCAGGGCCCGCCGACGGCGCTGGCCGCCACCGGGGCCACCGGGCTGCAGCGGATCGCCGGCGGGGTGCTGCCGCCGGTGCTGCCCGCGTTCGTCGCGGTCGGGCTGCACCGCCTGGACATCAACCTGCGGGTGTCGGTGGTGCTCGGGTTCGTCGGCGTCCAGGGCATCGGGTTCGCCATCGCCGAGTCCCTGCGGGTGCTGGACTACCAGCGCGGGATCGCCCTGGCGCTGGTCGTGCTGGGGCTCTGCGTCGTGGTGGAGCTGATCTCCGGGGCGATCCGGACGGCGCTGCTCGGGCGGGCCGCGGCGGGCCCGCGCACCGGCATCACCGGCGCCATCGACCGGTCCATGGCCCGGCGCCGCACCCGGGTGGACGCCGCGATGGACCTGGACCGGGACCTCACCGACGACGCCCGGCTGCGCTCGGCCGCCGCGCTGGCCGAGGGCCGGCTGAGCCCACCCTGGGACTCCCGGCGGATCCGGACCGCGCTGTACGCGCTGGTCACCGCCGCCGTGGTGATCGCCTCGTTCGCCGGCGCCGGCATCCCGTACCTGGAGGCGATCCAGGCGCTGCCGAACGTGTTCGCCGCGCTGGCGCTGTTCCTGCCCCCGGAGACCGGCGGCATCCTGGGGGAGCTGCTCGAACAGCTCTGGGTCACGGTGAAGATCGCCCTGGCGGCCACCCTGATCGGCGTCGTGTTGTCCCTGCCGATCGGCGCCCTGGCCGCCCGCAACGTGGCGCCCTCGCCCGCCGTGGCCACCGCCGCCCGCACGGTGATCCTGCTGATCCGGGGCATCCCCGAGCTCATCCTGGCGGTGATCTTCGTGGTGATCACCGGGCTGGGCGAGGTGGCCGGGGCGGTGGCGCTCGGGGTCGGGGGGATCGGGCTGCTCGGCAAGCTGATCGCCGACTCCCTCGAGGAGGTCGACCCCGGCCCGGAGCACGCCCTGGCCGCGACCGGCGCCGCCCGGGGCCAGGTGTTCCTGGCCGCCACCGTGCCGGCCGGGGCGAAGGCGCTGGCCGCGCACGTGCTGTACCTGCTGGACACCAACATCCGGTCCGCCACCCTGCTCGGCATCGTCGGGGCCGGCGGCATCGGGTTCTACCTGCTCAACGCATCCCGGGTGCTCGAGTTCGGCGTGGTCACCACCGTGCTGATCCTGGTGTTCGCCACGGTGATGCTGGTGGAGCTCCTGGCGATGTGGGTGCGCAGCCGGCTGTAGAAGGTCCACCGACACGGGGGAGTGCCCGATGTACAACAGCATGTGGCAGCTACGGCGGGACACCTGGAGCAAGCTGGAGGAGGCCACCAACGGCCTGATCGAGCCGGGCGCCGACAACGGGCGGCTGGCGAGCGTCCGGGGCCTGCTCGAGCAGCTGGACCCGATGGAGCGGTACTGGGGATTCCCCGGCCGGCGACGGTTCTCCGAGGTCCGGCGGCTGCTGTCCACCGGTGACCTGGGCCGCTTCGGCCAGCTGGTCGGGGAGATCAACCGGTCCCTGGTGTACGAGACGTTCCGCCGCGGCGGCAGCCTGGTCAGCCCCGAGGAGCAGCCCGTGGGTGGCCCGGCGGAGGCCCGCGACCGGGAGGGCCGGCCGTACTTCGAGGTGCTGGTGGTCGACGACATGACCGCCGCCCGCGAGCAGAAGCTGCGCGACGAGCTCCACTCGCTGCGCCGCCCGGACGACGAGTTCCTCTACGAGCTGGTCGTGGTGCCCACCTACGCCGACGCGGTGGCGGCGGTGCTGTTCAACTTCAACGTCCAGGCCTGCGTGATGCGCCGCCGGTTCGGGCTGCGCTCCGCGCACGACCTGTCCGCGATCGGGGTCGAGCTGGAGGACGAGCAGGGTCCGGAGGAGCTGGCCGACCAGCCGGCCGACGTCCGGGCCCAGGCGCTGGGCAAGCGGCTGCACGAGATCCGCCCGGAGATCGACCTGTACCTGATGGCCGAGGTCGGGGTGGAGGAGGTCGCCGGGCGGCTCGGGCACGACTTCCGCCGGGTCTTCCACGCCCGCGAAGGCCTCCTGGAGCTGCACCTGAGCATCCTGCGCGGGGTCCGGCACCGCTACCAGGCGCCGTTCTTCAGCGCGGTGAAGGAGTACAGCCACAAGCCGACCGGGGTGTTCCACGCGCTGCCGGTGTCCCGGGGCAAGTCGGTGGTCGACTCGCACTGGATCCAGGACATGGTGTCGTTCTACGGCCTGGAGATCTTCCTGGCCGAGACGTCGGCGACCTGCGGCGGGCTGGACTCGTTGCTGGAGCCGACCGGCCCGCTGCGCGAGGCGCAGAAGCTGGCCGCCGAGACCTACGGCGCCCGGGAGACCTTCTGGTGCACCAACGGCACCTCCACCGCGAACAAGATCGTGGTGCAGGCGCTGGTCGCCCCGGACGACATCGTGCTGGTCGACCGCAACTGCCACCAGTCCCACCACTACGGCCTGGTCATGTCCGGGGCGCAGGTCAACTACCTGGACGCCTACCGGCTCAACGAGTACTCGATGTACGGGGCGGTGCCGCTCGAGGAGATCAAGCGGACCCTGCTGGGCCTGCGCGCGGCCGGCAAGCTGGACCGGGTCAAGATGCTGATGCTGACCAACTGCACGTTCGACGGGTTCGTCTACGACGTGCAGCGGGTGATGGAGGAGTGCCTGGCCATCAAGCCCGACCTGGTGTTCCTCTGGGACGAGGCCTGGTTCGCGTTCGCCCGGTTCCACCCGGTCTACCGGGCCCGCACCGGGATGGCCTCGGCCGCGTCCCTGCTGGCCAAGCTGCGCGACCCGGACTACCACAAGCGGTACGCCGAGTACTCGGCTCGGGAGCTCACCGACGAGCAGATGCTGGAGGCCCGGCTGCTGCCCGACCCGGACCTGGCCCGGGTCCGGGTGTACGCCACGCAGTCGACGCACAAGACGCTGACCTCGCTGCGCCAGGGCTCGATGATCCACGTCTTCGACCAGGACTACGCCCAGCGGGCCAAGGAGACCTTCCACGAGGCGTACATGGCGCACACCTCCACCTCGCCCAACTACCAGATCCTGGCCTCGCTGGACCTCGGCCGGCGGCAGGCCGCGCTGGAGGGCCTGGAGCTGGTGCAGAAGCAGGTCGAGTGCGCGATGAGCCTGCGCGACGCGATCGACAACCACCCGCTGCTGTCCCGTTACGTCCGCTGCCTGAGCACCGCCGACCTGATCCCGACCGGCTACCGGCCGGCGGGCATCGACCAGCCGCTGCGCTCCGGCCTGAAGAACATGATGAAGGCCTGGCGGGAGGACGAGTTCGTCCTGGACCCGTGCCGGATCACCCTGTCCATCGGCCAGACCGGGATCGAGGGCGACACCTTCAAGCGCACCCACCTGATGGACCGGTTCGGGGTGCAGGTCAACAAGACCTCCCGCAACACCGTGCTGTTCATGACCCACATCGGCACCACCCGCAGCTCGGTCGCCTACCTGATCGAGGTGCTGGTGGAGATCATCAGCGAGCTCGACGAGCAGCTGCTGGACCACAGCCCCCGGCAGCGGGCCGCGCACGAGGACGCGGTGCGGGCGCTGACCGTGCCCGGGGCCCCGCTGCCGAACTTCAGCCGCTTCCACCCCGCCTTCCGGGAAGACGACTCCGGGACCCGCGAGGGGGACATGCGGAAGGCGTTCTTCACCGCCTACCGGGACGAGAACTGCGAGTACCTCACCCCCGAGGTGGTACGCCACCGGCTCGCCGCCGGTGAGGATGTGGTGTCGGCGACGTTCGTGACGCCGTACCCGCCCGGGTTCCCGGTGCTGGTGCCCGGGCAGTGCTTCAGCGAGGAGATCCTGGAGTTCATGTCCGGCCTGGACACCCCGGAGGTGCACGGCTACGACCCGGGCCTCGGCTACCGGGTGTTCACCCCGGACGCCGTCCGTCTGAAGGAGGCCGGGACACGGTGACCAACGCGGAGACCGACGTACGGACGGGGGTGCCCGGGCCGAGGTCCCGGGCGCTGCAGGTGCGCAGGTCCAACGCGGTGGCCGCCGGGGTGGGCTGCGTGCACCCGGTGTTCGTGGAGTCCGGCGCCGACGGCCTGCTGGTCGACGTGGACGGCCAGGAGCTGATCGACTTCGCCTCCGGGATCGCGGTCACCGGGGTGGGCAACCCGGCCCCGGCGGTGGCGGCGGCGGTGCGTGAGCAGGCCGAGCGCTTCACCCACGCCTGCTTCACCGTCACCCCGTACGAGGGCTACGTCGCGGTGTGCGAGCGGCTCAACGCGCTGACCCCGGGCGAGCACGTGAAGCGGTCGGCGCTGTTCAACTCCGGCGCCGAGGCGGTGGAGAACGCGGTCAAGATCGCCCGCTACGCGACCGGGCGGGCGGCGGTGGTCGTCGTCGACCACGCCTACCACGGCCGGACCAGCCTCACCATGGCGCTGACCGCGAAGAACATGCCGTACAAGCACGGCTTCGGGCCGTTCCCCGGGGACGTCTACCGGGTGCCCACGTCCTACCCGCTGCGCGACCCGGCCGGCCTGACCGGGGCGCAGGCCGCCGAGCGCGCGATCGACCACATCACCGCCCAGGTCGGGCCGGCGAACGTGGCCGCCGTGGTAATCGAGCCCGTCCAGGGCGAGGGCGGGTTCATCGTCCCGGCGCCGGGGTTCCTGCCCGGCCTGGCCGACTGGTGCCGCGCCAACGACGTCCCGCTGGTGGCCGACGAGATCCAGACCGGCTTCTGCCGCACCGGCAGCTGGTTCGCCTGCGACCACGAGGACGTCGTCCCGGACCTGGTGACCACGGCCAAGGGGATCGCCGGCGGCCTGCCGCTGGCCGGGGTCACCGGCCGCGCCGAGCTGATGGACGCCGTGCACGCCGGTGGGCTCGGCGGGACCTACGGCGGCAACCCGGTGGCCTGCGCGGCGGCGCTGGCCGCCATGGACACGATGGTCGAGCGCGAGCTGTGCGACGCCGCGCGGCGGATCGAGCAGACCGTCCGGGCCCGGCTGCGCGACCGCGTCGAGCACGACCCGGGGATCGCCGAGCTGCGCGGCCGCGGCGCCATGCTGGCCTGCGAGTTCGTCCGGGACGGGGCCCCGGACGCCGGGCGGACCGCCCGGGTAGCCGCCGCCTGCCACGCCGCCGGGCTGGTCGTGCTCACCTGCGGGACCCATGGCAACGTGCTGCGTCTGCTGCCCCCGCTGGTCATCCCGGACGGGTTGCTGGAGGCCGGCCTGACGATCCTCGACGACGCCATCACCGGCACGGCGTGAGGCCACGGAGCCGGCACCGCATGAGGCCAGGCGTCCCGGGCCGGACCCTCGGGTGAACGGCTACTGCGAGCGGCTCACCGATGCGTTCTGGGCCGAGCCGGCGAATGCGCTCACCAACCTGGCGTTCCTGCTGGCCGCGGTCGTGGCGGCGCGGGAGCTGCGGCGCGCCGGGTCCGGCCGGGCGCCGCTGGACCTCGTGCTGCTGGTGGCCGTGCTGGCCGCGATCGGCGTGGGGAGCTTCCTGTTCCACACCCTGTCCACCCCGGCGTCGGCGCTGGCCGACACGGTGCCGATCGCGCTGTTCATCCTGGGCTACGCCGTCGTGTTCGCGCACCGGTTCGTCGGGCTGCGCTGGTCGCGGGCCTGGCTCGGGGCGCCGCTGATGCTGGTCCTGGCGGTCCTGGTCACCTTCGGCACGTCGGGGCTCGGGCTGCCGGTCCCGGGTCCGTACCTGGCCGCGCTGCTCGCGTTGGCCGGTCTGACCGGGTGGCTGGCCAGCCGTTCGGAGCCCGAGCTGCTGGCCCACCGGGGCGTCTTCGTCACCGCCACCGTGCTGTTCGCGGTCTCCCTCACCCTGCGCCAGCTCGACCGGCCGCTGTGCCCGGTGTGGCCGCTGGGCACGCACCTCGGCTGGCACCTGTGCAACGCCGTGGTGCTCGGCCTGCTGCTGCGGGCGGCCGTCCGGCGGGCACACTAGTGGTCCGTAGCCGAAGTCATTGGACGGTCTCCGGCGCCCAGATGGCGCCTCGCCGCGTTCTCGTCAGGCCCGATACAACAACGGTATCGGCCCTTCCTCGGCCTTGCGACGCATCCATCTGGATCACCGGATCCTCGTCCAAGCACTTCGGCGACGAACCACTAGCCTTCGCCCAGTGTCGAAGATCAGATCCGTGCTCGGCCGGGGGCGTCGGCCACCGGCCAAGGACTTCGGCGACGACGCCGCCCGCCACGCCCTGGCCGCGCTGAGCGGCCCGTACCTGCCCTGGGGGATCGGAGTGATGCGGCCGGCCGGGCTGGTCGCGGTGTGCAACGACGTCGTGCTGCGCGACCGCCGCCGGATCGTCGAGCTGGGCGGGGGCGTGAGCACGGTGCTGCTGGCCCGGCTGCTGGCCCAGGGAGACGCCGACGCCGGCGCGCGCCTGATCACCGTCGAGCACGACGCGGTGTGGGCCGGCTGGCTGACCGCCCAGCTCGAGCGGGAGGGCCTCGACCGGTTCGCCACCGTCGTGCCCGCCCCGCTGGCCCCGCACGAGCGGGCCGTCGACGGTCTGGACTGGTACCAGGCCGGTGCCCTGGACTCCGGGCTGGACGCCGCCCTGCGCGGGGAGCCGATCGACCTGCTGGTCGTCGACGGGCCGCCGGCCTGGGCCCGGGGCTTCGAGCTGGCCCGCTACCCGGCGCTGCCGGTGCTGCGCGGACGGCTCGCGGCCGGCGCGACCGTCGTGCTGGACGACGTCGACCGGGTGGGGGAGCAGCGGGTGCTGAGCCGGTGGAGCGAGGAGACGGGGGCCGTGTTCGCGCGGCCGCGACACTCCGGCATCGCGCTCGCCGAGCTGGACGGGCCCGGCCGCCCCTGAAGATCCACCGACCGGACGGTGAACGGGCGGCATCCGGTGGACGACGAACGGAAGTGGCCCGGCCCGTCCGGGTGGAAGCGCGGACCGCACGCCGATCGGTGTGGGAGATTCGCCGCGCTCACCTCACCCAGGAGGCTTCTCATGCTGGCGCTCATCGGCGCGGTCCTGTTCCTCATCGCCGCCATCATCAACCTGGTTCACGACCCGATCCAGCTCAACGACGTGCTCAAGCTCATCGGTCTGGTGCTGATCGCCGTCCACCTGGCCGAGCTGTGGCGGCGCAGCTGGAAGGGTTTCGACCTGGCGCCGCTGATCGCCGCGGTGCTGTTCGTGATCGCCGCGCTGCTGGAGGTCACCAGCTTCCCGATGACCTCGGACATCCTGCTGACGACGATCGGGTTCATCCTGGTGTCGCTGTTCCTCGCCGGGGTCGGTCCGCGCACCGTACGCCGGCTCTGACCAGGCGCTAGAGGTCGACCTCCGCCCAGATCGCGGCGTGGTCGGAGGCGGCCTCGACCTCCCGGGTCAGGGTCTCGTACATGTCCCACGGGTTCTTCGTCCGGGGGCCGCGCCACACCCCCTTCCGGAACACCCCGCCGCCGGTCGCCTTCTGGTACAGGGCCGGGGACAGCAGGACGTAGTCGATCTTGTCGGCCTCGTTCCCGCTGCCGTAGGTGCCCTGGCGGGGCCCGAAGTCGAACCCGGGGATCGTGCTGATGTCCTTCAGGTCGGTGCCGGCCAGCAGGGGCTCGAGCGCGTCGCTGGTCGGGTCGTCGTTGAGGTCGCCGATCACGCAGACGTGCGCGAGCCCGTCCTCGACCAGGCCCCGGTAGATGTCCGCGACCCGGCGGGCCTGGCGGCGGCGGCGTTTGGCGCCGAGTTTGTCGCCGGGGGAGCTGTAGCCCTTGGACTTGAAGTGGTTGACCAGCACCACCAGCTCGGTGCCGCCGGGGGTGGCGACGTGGTACTCGCAGCAGTCCCGGCTGAAGATCGTGCCCTCGTCGTCGGTGTCGAACAGGTGCGTGCGGATGTCGATGATCGGGTGGTCGGCGCGGGTCAGGATGCCCACGTCGATGCCCCGGTCGTCGTTCCCGTCGATGAGCATCACGTTGGGGTAGGCCTGCGCGCCGACGGCCTCCAGCATGCGGGCGGAGAACATCTTCAGCAGCGGCCGGCTGTCCGCCTCGACCACGCCCAGGACGTCGGCCTTCAGGTCGCGCATCACCATCGCGGTGTGCCGCATGGCCAGCTCGTCGGCCGGTTCGGTCTTGAGCTCGACCCAACCGATCCAGTCACCCCGCCCACCCGCGACCACCTCAACGGCCCCGTTCCGGGGGCGCCGCAGCAGCTGCCCCCGGATCTTCCGCAGCAGTACCAGCGGGCCCTCGTCGCTCTTCAGCAGGCCGAGGATCTCCAGCTGCTCGAGGATGGCCTGCTTGGTCGCGGCGTCGTACTCCTCGGTCTGGAACAGCTCGTTCACCCGCGCCTGGGCCGCCACCACGGGCCGGTGGGCCTTCCAGTCCCGGGTGTCCAGGGCGGTGGCCCGGGCGAACAGGTTCTCCACGTTGAAGGACGCGATAATCACAGCTGAACGGTCCGTCCCGGCGCACAGGACGACAACCCAACAGCCGGCCAACCCTTGCCGTACATCCGTCGTTGGGTAGCTGACCGGACGGTGCGGATCAGGGCTGCTCGACCACGGGGAGCGGCAGCGTCAGGGTGACCACCGCGCCGCCGTCCGCGTGGTTGGCCGCGGTGATCGTGCCGCCGTGCGCGTCCACGATCGCGGCGGCGATGGTCAGCCCCAGCCCGGTGCCACCGTCCGCGCGGGCGCGGGCGGTGTCGGCCCGCCGGAAGCGCTCGAAGGCGTGCGGCAGGAACTCCGGCGGGAAGCCCGGACCGTGGTCCCGGACCGCGATCCGCACGGTGTGGTCGTCGGGCCGGTCGGCGGTCAGCGCGATCTCCCCCCGGGCGGCGTGCCGGGCGGCGTTCTCCAGCAGGTTGTCCAGCACCTGGCGCAGCCGGTCGGGGTCGGCGCTCAGCGTGGTCGCGCCGTTCAGCGCCCAGTGCACGGTCACCCGGCCACCGTCCTCGGCGGTCCGGCGGCCGCGCAGGTTGGCGTCCTCGGCGGCGTCGTCGAGCAGGTGCCGCAGGTTGACCCCGGTCGGACGCAGCAGCGGCTGGTCGGTCTGGGTCCGGGCCAGCAGCAGCAGGTCCGTGGCCAGCTTGGTCAGCCGGTCGGTGTCCGTCCGCGCCGAGCGGATCGCCGCGCGGAGGTCGTCGTTGCTGCGGCCGGGCTCCTCGGCCAGCTCCAGCTCCGCGCTCAGGGTGGCCAGCGGGGTGCGCAGCTCGTGGCTGGCGTCGGCGACGAACCGCCGCTCCCCGGCCAGAGCCTCGCGGTGCCGTCCGAGCAGGGCGTTCATCGTGCGCGCGAGCTCGGCGATCTCGTCCTTGGTGTCGGGCACGGCGAGGCTGCTGTCGGTGTCCTGGGCGCTGATCTCGGCGGCCTGCCGGCTCATCCGGGCGACCGGGCGCAGCGCGGCCCCGGACAGGGCCCAGGCGCCGAGGCCGGCGATCAGGACGGCGGGGGCGCCGCCGATCAGCAGGACCCGCTCGATCCGGTCGGACGCGGCGTCGGTGATGTCGGTCTCGGCCCCCACCACCAGGACCTGGCCGGCCCCGGTCACCGCCGCGCCGATGCGCATCCGCTCCCCGTCCACGGTCCGGGTGAAGTGCGCCGACCGGTTCAGCACGGAGCTGTCGTCGCGGTCGTCCCGCAGCTCCGGCCGGGCGTGCAGCAGCGCGGTCACCCGCGCGGGGTCGAGCAGCGCGGGCAGGGAACGGTGGTTGGAGGCCAGCACCGCCCCGGTCGGGCCGAGCACCTGGACCGGCTCCTCCCAGTGGTCGGAGTGCACGGTGGCCGGGGTGACCCCGGAGTCGGCGACCCGCTCGCCGAGCGCGATCAGCTTGGTGTCGATCGCGGTGTCCAGGGAGTCGTCCAGGCTGGCGTGCAGTTGCAGCAGGAACGTCGTCCCGGCCACGGCGACGATGGCGGCCGTCGCCGCGACGAACAGCAGCGTGAGGCGCAGTCGCAGCGGCATCGGAAGGCTCCGGTGGTTCGGTCGGGAACGTCCAGCTTAGGCAGGCTCGAGGGGCTTCGAACGCAGCCGGTAGCCGAGGCCGCGGACGGTCTGCAGCTGCTCGCAGCCGAACGGGCGGTCGATCTTGCGGCGCAGGTAGGAGACGTACTGGTCGACCACGTTGGACTCGCCGAGGTAGCCGAGGTCCCACACGCTGTCCCGGATCTGCTCGCGGCTGAGCACCGCGTCGGCGTTGCGCATGAACAGCTCCAGCAGCGCGAACTCCCGGGCGGACAGCTCGATCTCCGCCTCGCCCCGCCGGCAGCGGTGGGTGCCGATGTCCAGGGTCAGCCCACCGGCCTTGAGCACCTCGGTGTCGGCGGCGGCCCGGCGCCGGGCCATCGCCCGCACCCGGGCCTTGAGCTCGCCGAAGTTGAACGGCTTGGTCAGGTAGTCGTCGGCGCCGGCGTCCAGCCCGGTGATCCGGTCGAGCACGGCGTCGCGGGCGGTGAGCATCAGGACCGGCACCCACACCCCGCGCCGGCGCAGCTCGTGGCACACCTCGACGCCGTCCATCCCGGGCAGCATCCCGTCCAGGATCACCACCACGTACTCGTGCACGGTGGCCAGGCGCAGGCCCTCGTCGCCCCGCCCGGCCACGTCGACGAGGTAGCCCTCCTCGCCCAGCCCCCGCCGGAGGATCTCCGCCATGCGTGGCTCGTCCTCGATCACGAGTATCCGCACGCTGAGAACGGTAAGGCCGAAGGATGTACATCTGATGTGAACTACCCGCAGGGAGCAACCACCTCGCCGCGCCCGGGTCGTTGACCGGAGTGACCCCTTCCGACCGGAGAGCCCACCGATGACCAGCACGGCCACCCCGACCGAGCGGGATCAGCCGCTGCCCGCCCCGGACGACCCGCACCTGGGCGCGCGCGAGCAGATCCGCTGGTTCGGCCTGTTGTGGCTGGTGGCGATGGTGGCCCACCACACCGACGGGGTGCCCAACGTCCCCACCGGGGCCATCCCGGTGATCGTCCTCGCGCTCCCGCTGCTGGTCTGGCCGTCGTCCGGGGCGGCGTTGCTGCTGCTGGTCGGCGGGGTGGCGGTGCAGGCGGCGATGGCCCTGCCCGGGATCGCCAACCACATGGTGCTGGCCCTGCTGGTGGGCATCGGGTTCGGGCTCACCTCGCTGTACGTGCTGGTGCTGGAGCGGCGGTCGCCCAGCGGCACGCCGTTCGGGGTGCGGCTGTTCTCCTACGCCCGCACGCCGATCGGGCTGACCCTGGTCGTGGTCTACGCGTTCACCACGTTCCACAAGCTCAACACCGCCTTCTTCGACCCGGTGAACTCCTGCGCCACGCACCTGATGTCGCAGCTGTTCAACCGCAACGGGCTGCCCGAGCCCGGCTTGCCGCCGTTCGTGCTGTTGGGGTCGGCGGTGGGCACGATCATCGTGGAGACCGCGATCGTGGTCTGCTTCGCGGTGCCGAAGCTGCGCCGGTTCGGGCTGCCGCTCGGGGTGGGTTTCCACGGGTTGCTGGCCTGGGCGTCGTTCTACGACTTCGCGGCGGCGGTGTACGCGCTGTACCTGCTGCTGATCCCCACCTCGGCGTTCGCGGCCGTGGCGAAGCGGGCGCCCAACCTGCCGATGTGGTCGTTGATCGCCTTCTTCGCGCACGTGCTGCTGGCCTTCACCACGTCGCTGTCCGGCACCGAGCAGACCAGCTTCGGCCTGCACTGGCACACGGTGCTGGTGGTCACCTGGTTCCTGGCGGTGTGGCCGGTCATGCTGCTGCTGTGCCGGGCGGTGTGGACATCCGACCGGCGCACCCCGTTCCCCGGTTGGTCGTGGAAGCCGGCGGTACTGCTGCTGATCCCGGTGCTGGCGTTCGTCAACGGGGCCACCGCGTACGTCGGGCTCAAGACGGTGGCCAACTACTCGATGTTCAGCAACCTGCACACCGAGAACGGGCAGAGCAACCACCTGATCCCGGGGATCAGCGCGCTGCAGGTGTTCCACTACCAGGACGACCCGGTGACCGTGCTGTCGATGCGGGCCGAGGTCGACACCGGCGTGGTCAACCCGAAGTGGATGCGCGAGCAGTCCCCGCAGGTGGTCCCGCTGCAGGAGCTGCGCCGGCTGACCCAGCTGTGGAAGGACGCCGGGCTGACCGGTGACCGGGCGGTCGCGGTGCGCTACGAGCGGGCCGGCCGGACCGTCGACGTGCCGGACGCGGTGGCCGACCCGGTGCTCGGCGCCCCGATGCCCTGGTGGGAGCGGAAGCTGATGAGCTTCCGGGCACTGACCAGCCCCGAGGGCCCCGACATCTGCCGCTGGTAGCTCAGTCGCGGTGGATGCGGGCGGTGACGCTCATCCCGGGGCGCGGCTCGAATCCGCCGGTGTCCAGGAACGCCACCCGCACCGCGACCCACTCGTCGGTCCGGTCCGGGCTGGTGGGGTTGTCCTCCAGGTTCGGGTAGACGGTGAAGCGGCTGGCCGTGCCCATCTGGATCTCGGTCACCATCCCGGGCAGCTCGCGGCCGGGGAGCGCGTCGACGGCGATCCCGACCGGCGCGCCCACCCGCACGTCGGCGATCTCCTCCTCGGGGACCCGGGCGGTCACGTACAGCCCGGCTCCGTCGAACGTGGTGGCCAGCCGGCGGCCCGCCGTCACCCACTCGCCGTCGGTCACCCGGGACCGGGCGACCTGCCCGTCACCGGAGGCCCGGACGACCTTCTGCGGCCCGTCCGACCCGCCGACCCGGATACGGCCGAGCGGCTGGCGGTCCCGTACGAGGTCACCGTCCTGGACGTCCCACCGCTCCAGGACGCCGCTGACCGGCGCGACCACGTCGGTCGCCTTGCCGTCGATGGTCGCGTTGTCGGTGGTCACGTACTGCGAGCTCACCAGGAGGTAGTGGGTGGCGAAGCCGGTGATCTCCAGCAGCGCCAGGACGGCGACCAGCGCCACCCCGAACTTCGTGGAGCGACGGATCGGGCGCTTCGCGGGGGGCGCGGTCGGCGGGGCCGCGCGGGCCTCGGTGACGACATCGACCGGGACGTCGATGTCGTCGAGCCGGGTCTGCTCGATGGTCGGCATGATCGGTGCGAACCTCCCGGTCAGTGGGCCACGGCGGCGGACTCACCCTGCGGCCGGCCCGAGGGCAGCAGCAGCGCGAGCAGGGCGGCCAGCACGCAGGCTGCGCCCAGCAGGTCGAAGGCGACGGTGTAGGCCTGGGTCAGGGCATGCGTGGCGGTCTCCTGCCAGAGCGAGAGCAACCCGCCGGGACCCTGCGCCTGGCTGTTCAGCACGCCGGGGTCGTCGGCCATGTACTCGCCGAGCAGGGACGACCGCTCGGCCATGATCTGCGCCCGGGTGGAGCCGAGCATCGCGGTCAGCAGTCCGAGGCCGAACGCCTGGCTGACCCGCTGGGTGAGCGTGCTCAGCGCGCTGGCGGTGTCGCTGAGGTGCACCGGGACGGCGGCGATCCCGGAGGACATGATCGGCATCATGGACAGGCCGATGCCGAACGACACCACACACATCGAGATGATCAGGGTGGTGAGGGGTGTGTCCGGACTGAGCCGGCCGAGCATCAACGTGCCGAAACCGGCGAACGCCATGCCGGTCGCGGCCAGCCAGCGCGGCCCGAACCGGTCGTAGAGCATCCCGGTGATCGGCATCAGCACCAGCATCACCAGGGCCTGGGGCACCAGGGCGAGTCCGGTGTCGATCGCGTCGAAGTTGCGGGCCGGGCCCTGCAGGTACTGGGGGATGTAGAAGCTCACCGAGAACAGCGTGACCATCAGCACCACGATCAGGAACAGGCTGAGCAGGTACCGGCGATGGGTGAGCACGGTCAGGTCGAGCAGCGGGTGCTCCACCTGGCGTTCGATGACCACGAACAGGATCAGCAGGTTCGACGACACCGCGAACAGGCCGAGGACCGGGTAGCTGGTCCAGCCCCACTCCGAGCCCTCCTCCAGCGCCAGCAGCAGGCAGAACAGCCCGCCGGCGATGGTCAGGAAGCCGAGCACGTCCAGCGGCTTGTCCTTGGCGCCCGGCTCGCCCTTCAGCACGAAGTGCGCGGCGACCGCGCCGAGCAGGCCGATCGGGATGTTGATCAGGAAGATGTAATGCCAGTTGAAGTGGTCGGTGAGCACGCCGCCCAGGGTGGGGCCGGCCGCCGGGGCGACCACCACGCCGAGGCCGTAGATGCCCATCGCCGCGCCGAACTTGTCCTTGGGCACGATCCGGTACAGCATCAGCAGGCAGATGACCGGGATGATCCCCGCCGGGATGCCCTGCAGGATGCGCGCGGCGATCAGCATCCCGAGGCTGGTGGACAGGCCGCAGAGGGTGGACGCGGCGGCGAACCCGAGCATGCAGAGCACGTAGAGCCGCTTGAGGCCGAAGCGGTAGCCCAGCCAGGCGCTGATCGGCACCATCACGCCTTCGGTGAGGCTGTACGCGGTGCTGACCCACTGTGCCTGGGACACCGGAGCGCCCAGGTCGGTCTGGATGACCGGCAGGGCGACGTTGACGATGCTGATGTCCAGGATCGCCATGAACATGCCGATGATCAGCACGAACAGCGGCAGCAGCCAACCGCCCGCCCCGTCCGTCCCGCCGGTCTGGTCCGGGGGGCGGTCGGCGACCGCGACCGCGCCGGTCGATCCCGTCGTGTCCGTCACCCGAAGCCCCTCCCGAGAGCAAGCGGGGAACTGATCCCCACTTCTCGAGAGTAGGCATTAACCGGGGAGGGGCTCCACGTTTTAGTGCGTAACGTCGCTCACGTACCGGAGCTTCAGTGCCGCTCGGGGTGGGGTTCGCGGCCAGGGCGGGTGGTCGGCGACCCGGGCCCGGGGCCGCTGGCCACGGTGAAGGCGATGTCCAGCCGGACCTGCTCGTGGTCGACGCCGTCGATCGGCGGGAGCGGCGAGTAGGCGCTCGGTCGCAGGGCGTCCAGCGCGAGCGCGATGTGCCGGTGCCACACCCTCGGGTCCTGGTCGTCGGCGGCCAGGATGATCGGTCGCACGTTGGACAGCAGCAACATCAGGTCGGCGAAGTCGACGTCGGCCCGGATCGTGCCCTGGGCCTGTCCGACCGTCAGCAGCCGGTTGAGGGTCGCGGTGCAGTCCTCGAAGACCCCCCGCAGCGCTGGCGACGAGTCCAGGTGCGCGTCGGTCAACCGGCCCAGCGGGGAGCTGAGCGGGACGCGCGTCCACATCTCCGCGAAGAACTCGCCGATCGCGGCGTGCCCGTCGGCGACCACCTCGTAGTGGCTCAGCGTCCGGGTGACGTCCTCCCGGATGCTCACGAACACCGCCTCGAGCAGATCCTCCCGGGTGGGGAAGTGTCGGTAGAGCGTGGCGTTGCCCAGACCGGCCCGGCGGGCGATCGTGTCCAGCGGGGCCTCCAGACCGTCGGTCAGGAACGTGGTCAGCGCCGCCTCCACCAGGCGCTCCCGGTTGCGCGCGGCGTCCCGCCGGGGCGCGCGCGAGGAGATGGGCCCGGCCGGGGCACACGCTTCCCCGGTCGCCGGTCCGTTGCCCCGCACTGCGCTCATCCTGTCCTCACCGCCGTGATCCTTGCGCACCACTATCACGACCGGCCGCTTCTTTCAATGACTGATGGCGCCGGACCGCGGGGCTCGGCGGCCGCGCAAGCGAGATCGTAGTGAATCGCTCTGCCAGGAGAGTGTGCTGGACTGTCGGCATGCCCGGGGCGCTCGCGTTCGCCGTGTGCGGGGCGCCCCTGGCCGCCAAGGCCCCCGAGGTAGCCACCGCGCTGGTTGCTCGGGGCTGGGAGCTGGCCGTCGACATGACCGAGGCCGGCGCCGAGTGGGTCGGCGTCGACCAACTCGCGGCAGCGGCTGAAGCCGAGGTGCGTATCCGACGACGCTCACCCGCCGAAGTGCGACATCCGACGCGGCCCCGTGGCGTTCTGGCCTTCCCCCTGACGTTCAACACCGCGAACAAGGTCGCGGCCGGAATCAACGACAATCGAGTCACCGGAACCCTGTGCGACGCGTTGGGGACTGGTACGCCGGTGGTCGCCGCACTGATGGTGAGCAACCGGCTGTGGGGTCATCCAGCATGGTCGACGACCCTGAGGTGCCTGGCCGAGGCTGGGGTCCGGTTCGTCGACTTGAGTACCGGTGAGATCAGCCGACCCGCGCCGGTGATGTCGGGTACTGGGGCGCAGGTTGTGGCGGACTTCGCTCCCGAATGGATTGTCGACGCGGTCGAGTCCGTGAGCGCCGAGCCGAGGTCAGACTGTTGACGAACGCACGACCGACCGAGGCTCCTCCGTCTCTACAGACCTAGCGCCGTCGTGAAGTGGGCGAGTTCCGCATCGAGCGCCCGGGTTTGATTCTCCGATCGACGCAAGCTGTGCCCTTCGTCGGTGAAAGTCAGCAGACACGCGCGTTCGCCCATCATGTCGGCAAGCCGTTGCGCATGGCCGATCGGTGTGATGGTGTCCAGCTCGCCGTGAATGATCAAGACAGGCGCCGCGATCGCCTCGACATCGCTGAACACCGAACGCTGTTGCCATACATCAGGTCGGGAGGATGGCGCGACCAGCAGATCCGCGTGGTGGGCCTGGAACTTCGGCGCGGCCCGTCGCCACTCGTCGGGGTCTATGACCGCGTGCCGGACCACGGCAGCCGCAAACCTGTCGCTTATCGCCAAGGCGCGCAGCGCCGTGTAACCGCCGGCACTCGAACCGTGGATGGCGACGCGGTCGAGATCGACGTCGCCACGAGAGGTGAGCGCGGTGACTGCGTCCATGCAGTCGCGCGCGTCCAGTTCTCCCCAGCGGCCGCGCAGCGCATTCCGGAATCGCCGACCGTATCCGGTGCTTCCGCTGTAGTCGATCTCCAAGACCGCGAATCCGTACCCCGTGAAGAAGGCGATCCAGGGATCTGCGCGTACTTGAACGTTCGCGGTCGGCCCCGGATGTGGGCGCACCAGGAGCGGCTGGCCGGCACCGAAACAGTCCCGGGAGGCCAGGTGGAGCAGACCGTGGACCCGCTCGCCGGCCGAGTTGACGAAGGAGATCGGTTCAGGCTGGTGGTCCCGCTCGGCGGATGGTCGGGGGACGGGGGTGAGCTGCCGAACGCTGGACGCCGCGCGATCGGTGAGTAGGACAGCGGCCGGTTGGTCCGCGGTGGCGCCGATGATCGCTATGTGCTGCCCGTCGGCTGCGAGGTAGGGCTTGATCCAGCTGCAGGCCAGCGGTATCGGATCGGCGGCGGCCGATCCATCGGCCGCCGCGATTCCGAGCCGGGCCTGGCTACCTTCTTGGACTACGACTGCGATGTCGTCGCCCTCGAGGAACTGGTAGGTGGAGTAGCCGAGTTCCCACGCCGCGGGGGCCAATTCGGCCTCCATCGAGATCACGGCCTCTCGTCGGCCCGCGTGATGGCGCTCGAGATTCCACCATCCGCTGCGATCGCTCATGTAGTGCAGGACCCCGCTGCGATCCCACATGGGCTGGCTAATCGATTCTTCCGCTCCGCCGGCGATCAGAACCGGCGTTCCGAGTTGTCCGTTCTGGCCGAGGTCCGCCGTCCACAGCCAGGTGCCATCCCACGGCATCAGCGGATTCGACCAAGTGATCCAGGCCAAACGGGTCCCACAGGCATTCGGCCTCGGCGAGGAGTAGAAGTCCCAGCCGTGAGCGATCACTTGTGGCTCGGTTGAGCCGTCGGCCCGGAGCCACACGAGTTCGTTGACAACCTCGTCTCGACGATGGCGTTCGCGAACACAGACGAGCGCCTCACCCCCGACCAGTTGTAGGTCGCCGTAGCGGTGCTCGCCCTCGTCAGGCATCGAAGTGAGCGGGCGAAGGGCTCCGCCGTGATAACGCCAGATCCGCTGATCTTCCGCGCGCACGAACCACACCTGATCCTCGTGCACCGCATAGGCGCCTCCGCCGTACTCGTGCACGCCGGACCCCACGTGTATCCCCTCAGGCAGAACGTCGCGCGCCATGTCGTCCACCCAGGCGACCAGGACGTCACCAGCGCCACGCTGCTCGATCCAGTACACCTGGCCGTCGGAGATCGTCAGCGCATCGAGCGCCGGAACCGAAGTCGGCGTTGCGGGGGCCGGCGCGGCCGGGTGAAGTGGCTCTGGCGGAGGTCTCACTGAGCCTGGTGACCCAACGCATAGGCTTGATCGTCCAGTGCTGCCGCCGCGCTGCGCAGACCGGCCTCGATGAACTCGCGACGCAAGCCGCGAACGTCGCGTACGCCGGCGACAGAGCCCCGAGCAGCGAAAATGGTCAACGCCGCCGAACCCAACCGAAGCGCTTCATCACCGTCGCCGGACGCAATGCGGGCTCGGGCGAGGTCGACGCGAATCCTTGCGCCCCGTCGATCGCAGGAGGCGGGCAACAGCCGGAGCGCTTCCTCCAGCGAATCCGCGGCGCGCTGCGGCTCGTCGGCAGCCAGGTAGCAACGACCGGCGTGCACAGCCCAGCATCCGAGATCGAAGTCGTACATCCAGGGGTCCGACACTCCGTCGCTGTCCATGAGCAGCGCCTCGGCTCGGGCAATCGCGTTGATCGCCTGAGCTCCCTGACCGGTTCGAGCCAATGCCTCTGCTTCCAACACCGTCAACCAGGACAACGTCGTTCCGGAAACCAGATCCGCTCCTGAACTGAGTGCCTCACCAAAACATTCGAGTGCACGTTGAGGGCCATGGGTCTGAGCGCTGATCAAGCCCTGGTAGCCCCTGATGTAGGCGTTGAGACCCTGGTCGCAGGCTTCATCAAGCGCGGCGTACGCGTCGTCGTAGCAACGCTGGGCGCGGTACACATCACCAAGATCGAACCAGAGCCACGCCGCGAATCCCGCCGCCTCGGCCGCCGCGGACGCGATCCGCGCGCGCAAGGAATCACGTTGATGGTTTTCGAGCAGTGTGACGAGCAGCCCGAGGTGGGCCCTGACCTGCACGAGCATCTCGGCCGAGGACAGGTCGTGGTAGAGGCGTCGTTGGCGGTCGGTGATCTGCTCAAGGGCGCTGACCACATCCGGAGTTATCCGAGAGGTCTTTCGGGTCTGATCGGCCAACCGGTCCCAGTCCGTGCTGTGATCGATAGCGGACGACCGAGGATCGACGGGCTGTTCAGTGTCCGCGGCGACCGATCGATGCGCGCGACGCGCTACCTGTCGATCGTTTCGGGTGTCGGACTGTTCGCGGACGACGCCGGACAACAGCGCGATCAGTGTCCCGTTCGCGACGAGGGCGGCGTCGCAGGCGTTCACGACGGCTTTCGAGGGCACGATCTTCGCCCGCTCCATCGCACCCAGGTGCTGAGCGGAGTAGCCGGTCAGTCCAGCGAGCGCCCGGAGGGTGAGGCCGCGGCGAACCCGGAGTTCGCGCAGATGGGCTCCGAACGTCCCGAGCGCCGACCCGGCCGGCTCCAGGGGGCTCAGCGGCCGCCCAGGCCGACGCCCCGCGCTGCTCGCCTCGGACAATCCTCCCCCTGGTGGTATTTGCTCGTCGTTGCGAGCAAATACCTGCTCATCATTACCTATCGATGTGATCAGTAGAAGCCCGATCCAGCCGCCGGAGTCCTGCCCGTCGGGTCAGCGAACCGCCGGGCAGATCGTCGCCGGTGTCGCGCGTGTCCTCGCCTCCGGGGATCCGACGGTGTGGAGACGACTCCTGGCCGACCACGTGCCGGACGTTGCGGGGCGCTGCACCGTCTGCCGTCGGAACGGGATCGGAGGTTCCGTCTGGCCGTGCACGCTGCGTTGCGTCGCCGAGGACGCCCGCCGACTCGTGGAACATCCGACCGGCCGATCCGCTACCCGCCACGACCCACCACTAGGAGACTGATCGTGACTGCCCAGGCGCAGTTGGTCCCATTCGGACTGACGTTTCGGACCCCCAGCAACCCGGACGGAGCCCTGTCCTTGATGTTGCGGACCGCGGCATACGACCAGGAATCGCAGATGGCGGTGTTCAACGGCCGACCGCTGTCGGAGTTGTCCGCGAGCGACCGGATGGTGATATCGCAACCGACCGAGACCGACGGCAAGGACCCCATCGCCGTCGACAGCGATCCGTTCTACGACAAGTGAGCCGACGGAGCCCGCGACCGCGGGTACTCGTGCTGACCGTCCCGATCGACCCGACTGCAGACATGGTGCTCACCCATCTGCGCGCCGACGGCGTGCCCTTCCTCCGGGTGGATCCCGCTGACTTCCCGACCACGATGGGTCTGCGGGCCGAGCTGACCAAAGGCGTGTGGGTCACAGATCTGGGAGCGGTGCGGCTGGATGACGTGAGGTCGGTCTACTACAGACGTCCCGGCCGATTCGCCTTCGACCCGTGCATTCCGACGGAGATGCTCTTGTGGTGCGAAGGTCAGGCCCGATTCGGGTTCTGGGGAGTGCTGGAGTCCCTGCCCGCCCAGTGGATCAACGATCCAGCCCTCGTGCTCCGGGCCGAGTACAAGCCCTACCAGCTCGCCCAGGCGGCGGCGTCCGATCTCGATGTGCCCAGGTCATTGGTGACCAACGAGCCCGATGCCGTTGGCGAGTTCGCCGATGGTTGCCCGAACGGAGTCATCACCAAGGCGCTTTACGCCCGCACCCCCCGCACCGTCGATGGCGAGCCCACGGGCGCGATCTACACCGAGTTCGTTCCACCATCTCGGTATGCCGACCGTGAGATCGCCACCACTGCGCACCTCTTCCAAGAACGACTCGTCAAGATCCATGACGTCCGGGTGACCGTGGTCGATGACACCGTGTTCGCCACCGAGATCCACAATCCGGGCGAACTCGACTGGCGACGGTCCCACCACGGTGCGATCTACCGAGACCACAGGTTGCCGGCCGAGGTCCTGAGGGGTGTGCGGCGGTTGATGGACGGGCTCGGTCTGAGGTTCGGCGCGTTGGACTTCGTGCTCACCGAACGGGGATACGTGTTCATCGAGATCAATCCGAATGGTCAGTGGGGATGGATCGAGAACCGAACCGGACAACCCATCAGCCGGGCCCTGGCGGACGCGTTGGCGGCTCCGGTATCGGCACCGAGGACGAGGCATGATCGGTAGCACCCCCCAGACGGAGCTCGACCCCTACGCGGAGGCGGCCGCGGCCGCCCGCGCCGCCATGGTCAGCGACCTCATCGCCGCCGGAGAGCTGCTCGACTCGCAGTGGCAGGAAGTGTTCCTCGCTGTGCCGCGCCATCGGTTGGTGCCGCGCTACTTCAACGGAGAGGCCATCGTCGAGCCGGACTCCGATCGGGAGGAATGGTTGGCGTCCGTGTACTCGGACACCACTCTGATCACTCAGCGAGACGATCACGCGATCACCTCGTCGGGCACCATGCCGAGCCTGGTCGCCACGATGCTGCAAGCCCTCGACGTGCAAGACGGGCATCGAGTCCTTCAGATTGCCACCGGAACCGGCTACACCGCTGCCCTGCTGTGCGAGCGGCTGGGCAGTGACGCCGTGACGTCCATCGAGATCGACCCGAAGTTGTCCGCACTCGCCAGCCGCCGGCTCCGCGACTGCGGCTACACACCGACGATGATCACCGGCGATGCCCGCCACGGTTATCCGGCCCGAGCGCCGTACGACCGGGTCATCGCCACTTTCGGCGTCGAGCGGGTACCACTTGAATGGATCGCACAGGTGCGTCCCGGCGGCGTCATCGTCGCGCCCGTCGCCACGGCTCTGGCCCGCCTAACGGTGGCCGGGCCCGAAGCCGCGAGCGGGCGTCTGATCGGTGCCGGGTACTTCATCCGCCACCGCTACGCGGAGCCCGCCGTCGCTCCGGCCCCTCTGGTCGAAACAGCCCCGTCCTCGCCGCGTCGGGCCGCAGTCTCGTCGGCGGTCTACTTCGTCGCTGACTTCCGGTTCTTCTTGGATCTGACCACACCGGGGCTGGTCGCGGCCTTCCGCGACGATCCGCTGGACCTGACGCTGATCGGCCCGAACGGCTCACACAGTCACATCACCCCTGACGGCTGGGTCACCTCCGCCGGACCCGCTGATATCTGGGATCAGGTGGAGCAGGCGTACGCGCTCTGGGGGGAGCTCGGCTGCCCGGGACGGGTGCGTTTCGGGCTATCCGTGACCGCCGAGCGGCAGACCATGTGGCTCGATGACCCAGACAGTCCTCATCAGTGGGGGATTCACGGTCTACCTGATCAACGGCGTTGACCTGAACTTATGTCGAGGTTGCAGGATCGTCGGCATGACGACCCATGAACCCGTGACCGACGATCTCCCCGGCAGCTGGGCCGAGCTGTTCAGCGGCCGGTACGCGCGCGTGATGGTGGTGCTGGCCGGGGGCGTCGCGCTGTATGCGACCAACGTGTACGTGGCGATCAGCCTGCTGCCCTCGGCCATCGGGGACATCGGCGGGGAGCGCTTCTACTCCTGGAGCACCACGGTGTTCCTGCTCGCCTCGGTGGTCACCTCCGTGCTGGTCAGCCGGATGCTGGCGGCCGTGGGGAGCCGGGCGTCGTACGTGTGGGCACTCGGTGTGTTCCTGGCCGGTACGGTGCTGTGCGCGGTGGCGCCGACCATGCCGGCGCTGCTGGCCGGGCGGGCCGTGCAGGGGGCCGGGGGCGGACTGCTGGCCGGGCTGGCGTACGCGCTGATCCGCTCCTCGCTGCCGCCGTCGCTGTGGGCCCGGGGCAGCGCGCTGGTGTCCGCGATGTGGGGCGCGGGGACCTTCGTCGGTCCGGCGTTGGGTGGGGCGTTCGCCCAGTTCGGCAGCTGGCGCGGCGCGTTCCTGGCGCTGGCCGTACTGACCGTCGGCGTGCTGATGGTGGTCCCGAGGGCGCTGGCCGGCGCGTCCCGTCCGGAGCCGTTGAGCGAGCCGTTCCCGCTGGTCGCCCTGGTGCTGCTGACCTCGGCCGCGCTGGTGGTCTCGGTGGCGGGGTTGTCGAGCTCAGCCGCGGTGGCCGCCGGTGGGGTGGCGGCCGGGCTGGTGCTGGTCGCCGGGTTCGTCGGCTACGAGCGGCGGTCGCGGGTGCGGGTGCTGCCGGCGGTGACCTTCCGGGGCGGGTCGCGGTTGCGGCTGACCTACGCGACGATCGCACTGCTGGCCATGGCCTCGATGGTGGAGGGGTTCATCCCCCTGTTCGGGCAGCGGCTGGCCGGGCTGGGGCCGCTGCTGGCCGGCTTCCTCGGCGCCACCCTCGCGCTGGGCTGGACCCTCGGCGAGCTGCCCAGCGCGAGTGCCTCCCGACCGGGGACGGTCCGGCGGATCATCATCGCCGGCCCGGTGCTGGTGGGCGTCGGCCTGGTGCTGGCCGCGCTGACCCAGCACCCGTCGTCCGGCGGCTGGCTGCCGACCGCCTGGGTCGTGGCCTACCTGCTGATCGGCGCCGGGGTGGGCATCGCCTGGCCGCACCTGTCCACCGAGGTGATGACGGCGGTGACCGACGAGGGCGAGGGGGACAAGGCGTCCGCCGCGATCAACACCGTGCAGCTGGTGGCCAACGCGTTCGGCGCCGCGCTGACCGGGGTCGCGGTCAACCTGGGCCAGCCGGACACCGCGCGGTCGGCGGTCAACCTGTTCGCCGGGTTCGTCGTGCTGGCCGTGCTCGGGGTGCTGACCGCGGTGCTCAGCCAGCGGCGCACCGCGCCGGCGAGCCGGTAGGTTGCGGTCCGTGCCCTACATCCCGCCGGAGCTGCGGCCCGGTCTCGACCAGCACATCGCCGCCCTCGCCGACGCGATCAACACCGCGGCGGCCGGGCTCGACGGAGACGCCGCGTACGCCGGGCTGCTCAACTACGCCTGCACCGCGCTCGGGCTCCGGACGCTGCCGGACCGCCGGTACTGGGCGATCGCCACCACCTCCGGGGTGTTCGCCAACGTGTCCGACGAGTTCTACCGCCGCTACGCCACGCCCTACGAGGACGAGCAGATCGCGCGGAACGGCGACGTGTACCCGCAGTAGTCGGCGCCGTTCTCCGCTCCGGGCGGCGGCGGTCACTCAGCGCCATTCCCGGCCGTCCGGAATTCACGCTCCGCGATCATCGACGACGCAATTCCCGGCGGGTGCACCCGTTTGCCAGGTTTATCCCCACGGCCCGCGCGAACCTATGGCGTAAGCCTCGGACAAGGGTTAGCTTCGGCGTCTCCGTGAAAGCGGACCCTCGATGACGAACCGTGGCCCATTGCGGAGGGTCACCCCCGGGTGCCACGGGACGGGTCCTCGTTGTCGCGCGACGGGAGGCGGTGGGGATGAACGGCGCCCGAGGTTCGGACGCCGCTCCGGCCTCGGCCGACGAGCGTGCGCGGGCCCCGGTGCCGGGCCTGCGGGTGACGCTCGGCGACCTGCGCGGGACGGGGCCGTCGCCCCGGGTCCCGGCCCCGCGCGGCGCGGATCGGCCGCCGCGCCCGGACGGTTCCGAACCGTCGCCGTCCCCGGCACCGGCGCCGTCCCGGTTGTCCGGCGGGACGCTCCTCACCCGGGCCTGGACCTGGCTGCACCAGGACCGGGTGCTGCTGGTCTCGATCGCCATCCTGATCGGTGCGGTGCTGCTCGGCGTGGGGATGGCCCAGGGCAAGGACGACGCCGAGGGCGAGGCCCGTGACCAGGCGATCCAGTGGCTGCGGGACTTCGGATCCGGCCAGGTCATCGTCGACGACCGGACGCGGACCGAGCTCGTCGGCCGGGCGGGCTGGGCCCCGGACCGGCTGGTCTCCCCGACCACCTGCGCCGGTGACCGGTGCCGGGCCGAGTGGGTGCTGTCGACGCCGACCCTGCGCAACGACGCCGGCACCGCGGGCGGGGCGATCTCGGACTCCTACCCGGTCGCGGTGTTCGGCACGGGCAGCAGCCGGGTGGAGGTACGGCGCAGCGGGCTGGAGCCCGTCCAGGCCCGGGAGGCCGAACGGCGGGCCCGCGCCGTGGTCGGGGAGGCACTGCTGGACTCCGGGCGCGTCGAGGCGGACGAGCCGACGCGGCGGCTGTTCACCGCCGGGCGGGTCGACCCGCGCATCCTGGCCACGCTCGCCGGCCTGATCTCCGGCGGCCCGGTGCGGGTGGTCGGCCTGCCGGCGCTGCCCGGCGAAGACGCGGCGGACCAACCCCGGCGGCAGATCCTGCTGGCGAACTCGCCGAAATCGCCGGCCGAATTCCGCGCTTACTTCGCGGTGCAACAACCGCCTTATCAGCCCGTGTCGGCGGCGGATTCGGAAACCGGGTTCCGCGTGCTCTATCCACCCGCCGCCCCCAGCCGCCTGTTGCAAGGACTCGCCGGATCATGACGGAAAGGACGACCCGATGAACGCGCGATTCCGGGTATTGCCCGTGCTGCTGCTGGTGGCCGGTGGTGCGTGGCTGGTCGGCGGCTGTGGCGCCCAGGGTTCAACGCCGACCGCCGCGGCCCAGACCGCTCCGGCGGCGCCGGCCCCGGACCCCGGCGCGGCCCCGGCCCCGGCCGACAGCCCGGTCGCCGTGCTGTCCCGGGGCGGCTCGGTCGGGTTGCTGCGCCTGGGGCACATGGCGCCCGAGGCTCCGGCGTTCGACGTCTTCTTCGCCGCGATCGGCCAGGACAGTGCCCAGATCGGCTCCGGCGGCTACCCCGACCTCACCCGGTACATGACGCTCCCGCCGGGCCGGTACGTGTGGTCGATGCGCCCGGCCGGATCACCCCCGAGCACCCCGATGACCCTGACCAAGCTGGTCACCGTCAAGGCCGGTGAGGCCAGCACCGCCGTGCTGTTCAACGACGGCCCGCAGGGCAGTCTGCAGGGTAAGGCCGTCGAGGACGCGTTGGCCGCGCCGGCGGCCGGCCAGGGCCTGGTCCGCGTCATCCAGGGCGCCGTGGGGGAGCCCGTGCCGGTGACGATCGGCGACCGGCCCGCGCAGTCGCTGGCCTACGGCACCATCACGCCGTACCAGGCCGCGCCCTCGGGAGAGCTCACGGTGAGCTCCCCGACCGCTTCCGCCCCGGCCGTCCTGCGGGTGGCGCCGGGCTCGATGCAGACCGTGACGGTGACCCGGGGTCCGGACGGCGTGCGGCTGACCTCGGTGAACGACACCGTCGCCGCCCTGACACCGGCGGCCACCGCCGCGCCCGTGCCGCCCACCGCGGTGAACACCGGCAGTGGCGGCGCCGCCGCGACCGGCACCTGGCCGCCGCCCTACGTCCTGCCCGGCGCGCTCGCCGGCGGGGCACTCCTGGTCGCCGGTCTCGTGGTGGCCGCGCTCCGCCGGGGCCGACCCCGGCACCGGGCCTGAGGGCGCCACACCGTGGGCCGGCACTCCCGCGCCCGACCGCCGGTCCGGCTGCCCCGGCTGCCTCGGCGGGCGCGCCTGATCACCCGCGCCGCGGGTATCGCCCTGCTCGCCGTCGTGGCGTCCGGACCGCTGCCGGCCGGCTCGTCCCCGGCCGGGTCGTTCGTGGCGGCCGGCGAGACCGTGGCCTTCCGGGTGGCACCCCGGACGCCCGGTGCCGCGGCCGAGGACACCTCGGCGTCCTGGAACCAGGCCATCCGGGCGGTGCCCAGCCGGCTCCGCCAACCCGACCTCGGCGTCGACGCCCCCGTGCTACCGGTCGGGGTCCGGACGGACGGTGAGCTGGAGGTCCCCGACGATCCGCGGCTGCTGGGCTGGTGGCGTCAGGGGGCGCACCCGGGCGGCCCCGGCGGCGTGCTGATCGCCGGTCACGTGGACAGCTCCGACCGGGGGCCCGGCGCCCTGTTCAACCTGGCCAGGACCCGCCCGGGGCAGACCCTGATCATCGAGACGAACCTGGGGCCGCACCGGTACACGGTGTCCGGCGTGCGGCGCTACGACAAGGCCGACCTGCCCACCTCGCTGTTCAGCACCACCGGGCCCGGCCGGCTGACCGTGATCACCTGTGGCGGCGAGTTCAACACCATCACCCGCCAGTACGCTGACAACGTCGTGGTGACGGCCGACCCGGTGGAGACGACCCCCTAGCGCGAGATGCTGTTCTGCGGCACCCGGTAGTGGGCCACGGTGTCCGCCACCGCGCGCAGGTAGTGGTCGAACACCTCGCGGTTGACGTTGGACACCCGGTCGCAGGCCTGGTGGTAGCAGGGGTCGTAGACCGCGCCGGCCTGGCCGCCCCAGGCCTTGGCCTCCTCGGCGGGCTTCGTCTTCTTGTCGCCGTTCTCCGCGCCGGCGCTCGGGATCCCGGCCTCGATGAACGCCACCTCGTCGTCGCCGACGAACGGGATCCGCCCGGCGGTCACCCCGGTGCGGGCCAGCGCGTCGATCAGCACCTGGGCGACGTCCCCGGACTTCTCCGGACCGGTCTCCTCCTTGCCGTCCCCGTACCCGCCCTGGATGAGGTACCCGCCGTTCGGGGAGGCGATCATGTCCACGTTCAGGAAGAGCATGATCCGGTCGCGGTCGGCGGAGGAGAGGCCCTCGACGAACGCGGTGGAGCCGACGCCGCCGATCTCCTCGGCGCCGAACAGGCCGAAGACCACCTGGTTGCCCCCGGGCGGGAGGGCGGCCAGCCGGGTGGCGATCTCCAGCACGGCGGCCACCCCGGAGCCGTCGTCGACGATCCCCGGACCCTGGTGCACCGAGTCGAGGTGGGCGCCGACCACCACCACGTGCGCCGGGTCGCCGCCCTTGGTCCGGGCGATCACGTTGCGCGGCCGGGCGTCCGGGCCACCGTCCTCGCGGTCCTTGGCCCGCAGGTCGAACGCGGGCGTGGCCACCTCCAGCCCGGCCTTGCGCAGCACCCCGGCGGCGTAGTCCACGCTGGCCTCGTAGCCGGGGGTGCCGGACGCGCGGTTGCCGCCGTTCGCGTCGGCGATCCGTTCCAGCGCCTGCAGATGCGGCATCGCCCGGTCGGTGCTGACCGGGATGGGGGTGGCCCTCGGGTCCAGGGGCGGGACCGGCGCCGCCGCCGGCGAGGTCGGGGCCGGCGACGAGGTGCACGCCGTGGTCAGCACCGTGAGCACGGCCAGTGCGAGGACGGCGATCCACCGCGGGCGTTCGGATCGGGGCACGGGGACCACTCCTGATCGGGTCGGCGGGGTCTCAGTGTGTCGAAGATCCCGCCGGCCGGCACGGCCGGGTCTACTTCGGTGGTGGGCGCACCCTCCGGTTCAGAACAGCCGCCCGTCCAGGAGCTGCTCGAACGCGCGCACGACCCGGTCGTGGTGGTCGGCCGACCGGTCCTGGTAGGCGAGGTGGGCGAAGCCGTGCAGCACGGCCAGGACCATCCCGACCACCACCTCGGTGCCGGTGCCGCCGGGCAGCTCCCCGGCCGAGCGGGCGTCGTCGACCAGCTTGGTGAGCACGGCGGACAGCTGGCCGAAGTGATGGTCGACCACCGGGCGCAGCTCCGGGTGGCGGCTGGACTCGACCGGTCCGCCCATCACGAACCCGGCCAGCGACGGCTGCCGCCGGTTGAGCCGGATCGCCGTCTCGAGCACCGCGCGCAGCTGTTCGCGCAGGCCCCGGACGTCGGCCAGGGCGTCCTGGAACCCGGCCAGCATCGGCGGGTAGACGTGCGCCGACACCGCCTCGTACAGCGCGGACTTCCCGCCGAAGTGGTGGTACACGGCGGCGTTGGTCAGCCCGCAGGCCTGGGCGATCGTCCGGGTGGTGGTCGCGGCGTAACCGCGCTCACCGAACTGCCGTTCCGCCTCGGCCAGGATCAGTGACCGGGTCCCGGCCCCGTCGGCACCCGGCGGCCGGCCGATGCGTCGGGCGGTCACCGGGCGAGCGGCCGATCGGGGTCGGCCCGGCCGGTCCAGCGGGCCCAGGCGCGGTAGAGGTCGGTGAGCGTCGGCTCGTTGGCCCCGATCCGCAGCCCGTCCTTGATCCCGCTGTCCAGGGCCTCCTGGACGCCGACCCCGGTGAAGTAGTCCTCGTTCTCCAGCGCGTGGATGGTGACGGCGGTGAACATGTCGATCGCCGCCTTGGCGTCGCCGGCCAGGCCCGGGGGAGTGAGCACCCGGAAGTCGGTGAGCTGCTCGGACGGGGTGGCCCCGGGGTCGACCCGGATCAGGTGGGCCATCCGCATGAAGCCCGGGTCCGGCGAGGTGATCACCGTGTTGGGGAAGATGAACAGCACGGTGAGGAACGGGCCGAACGTGGCCGTGGTCTCGGCGAGCTGCTCGTCGGACAGCTCCAGCAGGTCCTTGACCTGCGCCATCGCCCAGGTGGTGACGGCGTGCTCACCGTTCGGCCCGAACACCTCGTGGGTGGACTGGTTGCCGATGAAGTGGTCGCCGATGGTCGCCGCGTGCACCGTCTTGAGGTGGTAGGACTCGTAGTACGTGGACAGCGCGACCTTCCAGTTGATCCGCTGGTCCTCCAGCTTGCGGTCGGCCAGCGCCAGCTCGTCGAGCGCGGCCAGCTCGAGGTGCGGGCCCAGGTCGCCGAGGAAGGCGTCGACGTCCAGCTCCCGCCCGGGGGTGAGGCAGGTGAAGACCATGCCGTGGCGCTGCGCGCAGGGCAGCTCGGTGAGCCCGGTGCAGCCGCCGTCGAGGCCGCCGAACTTGTGCTCCTGGGACACGCTCGCCAGCCGGCCGTCCGGGTGGTAGGACCACGCGTGGTAGCCGCAGACCATCCGGGCCCGGACCTCGCCGCTGCCCTCCAGCAGCCGGGCGCCCCGGTGCGCGCAGGAGTTGAGGAACGCCCGGACCGAGCCGTCCGCCTGGCGGACCAGCAGCACCGGGACGCCGAGCACCCGCTCGGTGTGGAACGACCCCGGGTTCGGCAGCTGGCTGCCGTGCGCCACCACCAGCGGCGTCTCCCGCAACCGGGCGCGCTCCAGCCGGAGCAGCTCGGGGTCGGTGAACTCGGTGGCCGGCATCCAGCGCGGGCCATCGGGGTGCTGGTCGGTGGATCGGGCCCGCAGCAGCTCCACGTGCCGGGCGGTGATCTCCAGGTTCCGGGTACGGCGGTCGATCCGGGCGGGTTCGACCAGCTGTCCGGCGTCCGTCAGCGTCATTGCTCACCCTCTCACCGAAGAAACTAACCTTCCGACAAGTTAGCCGAGGTGTGGCGCGTTGTGAAGTCCCGCGTTCCGTCCGGCGGAAACGACCCGTGACAGCGGCGATCGGCGCGATGAACGTGGGTAATCGGCCGATTACTCCAGCGCGGGAGGCCCCGTGAACCGTGACCGGATCGACCCCTCGGTACAGCGCATCCTGCTCTGGACCGGGCCGGCGCTGGTCGCCGTCCTGGTGATCGCGCTGATCCCGCTGGCCCGCCTGATACCGCCGCCCTCACCCGCCGCCGGCCGGGAGGAGATCGCCGCGTTCTTCGCCGCGAACACCACCGGCATCCGGGTGGGGTGCGTGCTGATGATGCTGTTCTTCACCTTCTTCGCCACCTGGTCGGCGGTGCTGATCGGCTGGGTGCGGCGCAGCGAGATCGGCACCCCGGTGATCACCTACGCCTGCCTGGCCTGCGTGGGCGCGGGCACGGTGTTCTTCACCGTCGCCCCGCTGACCTGGGCGGTCGCCGCGTTCCGCCCGGGTGAGTACGAGGCCGAGACGGTGCGGACGCTCAACGACTGGGCCTGGTTCGGCATCCTGTTCAGCTGGCCGCCCTTCGCGGTGTTCTGCGCGCTGGTCGCGCTGGCCGTGTTCACCGACCGGCACGAGCGGCCGGTCTTCCCCCGCTGGGTGGGGTACTACAACGCCTGGGAGGCGTTCTTCCTCTGCCCGTTCTTCCTGATCGCGTTCTTCAAGACCGGACCGTTCGCCTGGGACGGCGTGGTCGGCTTCTACCTGCCCACCGCCGGCTTCTGCGTCTGGCTGCTGGTGATGACGCTGGTCCTGTTCCGGACGATCCGCGGGTCGGACGCCCCGGTCGCCCCGGTCGGTGAGCCGGCGGCCGCGGTGCGATCCTGACGTTTCGTGGACATCGATCTCGATACCGGAACGGCGCGGGGCATGTGGCGGCGCTACGAGCCGGTGCACGACGTCATCTACTTCGCGCCCGAGGTGCGGGCGGCGGCCGACGCGCTCGGCATGCGCGGCTTCTGGATGGGGTACTTCGCGATGCGCGCCGCCCCGTTCGGCGCCTGTGGCCCGGACCTGGCGACGGCCACGTTCTACGGGTTCCACCCGTCCCGGGCCGCCCGGGTGCTGCCGGAGGCCTGGGGGCACGCGGACCCGGCCCGGGTGCTGGCGGCGCGGCTGGCCGGTGCGGGCGCGGCGCTGACCCGGCTCTGGGGGCCGGAGGTGCTGGCCTCGCCGGAGCTGGCCGAGGCGGCCGACCTGGCCTGGGTCGCCGCCGCCGGGGCCGGGTGCGCCGGGCGCCCGCTGGCCGCCGCCAACCAGGCCCTGCCCCGCCCGGCCGAGCCGCACCTGGCGCTCTGGCAGGCCGCATCCACCCTGCGCGAGCACCGCGGCGACGGGCACAACGCGGTGCTGGTCGCGCACGGCGTGGGCCCGGTGGCCGCACACGTGCTGAAGGTGGCGGCGGGGGAGTCGGAGGCCGAGGCGCTGCGGCTGGGCCGGAGCTGGTCGGAGCCGGCGTGGGCGGCGGCCGTCGACGAGCTACGGGGCGCCGGACTGCTCGACGAGCGCGGCGGGCTCACCCCGGACGGCGAGGCGCTGCGGGCGCGGGTGGAGACCGCCACCGACGCCGCCGCCGTCCAGCCCTGGGCCGCGCTCGGCGCCCCGGGCACCGCCCGGCTGGCCGAGCTGCTCGGGCCGCTGGCCGACGCCGTGCTGGACAGCGGCACCATCCCGTTCCCCAACCCGCTCGGCCTGGCCCGGGAGGGTTGAGCTCAGTGGGCGAGCAGGGCGCTGGCCACGGCCACGTGCACGGCGGTCCCGGCGGCCACGCTGAGCAGGACGTTGCGCCGCCACAGGTGCAGCGCCACCGTCACCCCGAGGGCGAGCAGCGGGGCGAGCGCCCGGTGCGGGTCGGCCAGCGGCAGCCCGCGCAGGCAGTAGACGAGCAGGATCACCATGACCCCGGCGGGCAACCGGGTGCTCAGGTAGCGGACGGCCGGGCTGTCCCGCAGTGGGCGGAGCACGGCGAACGGCAGCGCGCGCAGGGCCCAGGTGATGGCGGCGGCCACCGCGACGGCGGCGGCCAGGTAGGGCAGCTCAGGCACGTCGGGCCCGCCGGTTCCGGGAGATCAGCCGGCCGGCCAGCAGGCCGCCGACCAGCAGGGCGAACGCCACCGGCAGCATCTGCCCGGGCAGCACGAGGGCGGCCACCGCGGCGCTGAGCGTGGCGAGCAGCGGCGTGGCCGGACCGCCGGTCCGGACGGCGTCCAGGGTCAGCACGGTGACCAGCGCGGTCAGCGCGAAGTCCAGGCCGGCCACCCCCGGCGGCAGCAGCCCGCCGAGCAGGGCCCCGGCGGTGGCGCCGGCCACCCAGGCCAGGTGGATCGACCCCTGCAGCCGCAGGATGCGCCCACTCGTCCAACCACCGGTGGCGGTCAGGGCGTAGGCCTCGTCGGTCAGCGCGAACGTGCTGTACGCCCGGGCCAGCCGGCCGCGCACCCGGTGCAGCGGGAAGGACACCGCGTAGAACACGTGCCGGACGTTGACCAGCAGCGCGGTCACCGCGATCGCCGACACCGGGGCCGCCGCCGCGACCAACCCGACCAGCAGGAACTCCAGCGACCCGGCGAAGACCACGGTGGCGAACACCGTCGCCCACCACCAGGCCAGGCCGGCGTGCACGACCAGTGCGCCGAACGCCAGCCCGATGGCCCCGATGCCCAGGGCCACCGGCACGGTGGCCCCGGTGGGGGACGCGGCCGTCTCGGGTGTCTCGGGGGTCTCGAGGGCGGAGCGGGGCAGCGGCGGGGCGGCGGCAGTCATACCGCAATTTTAGGTCGCCGCACCGCCCTCAGGATTTCGTTCTGAGCGCTTATGATCTCTGTATGCGCAATGAAATCAAACTCGATCGGATCGATCGGGACATATTGTTTCAGCTGCGTATGGACGGTCGGTTGTCGAACGTGGAGCTGGCCCGACGGGTCGGGCTCACCCCGCCACCGTGCCTGCGCCGGGTGAAGCGGTTGGAGGACGCGGGGGTGATCGGTGGCTACCGCGCGGTGGTCGACCCCGGGGCGCTGGGCCGGGGCCTGGAGGTGCTGGTCGACGTGGACATCCGGGCCAGCGACCGGGCAACCGTCGAGGCGTTCGAGAGCGCGGTGGCCGGCTGCGACGAGGTGGTCGAGTTCCGCCGGATGTTCGGCACCCCGGACTACTTCGTCCGGGTGGCGGTGGCCGACCACGCCGCCTTCGAGGCCTTCCTCACCGACCGGATCATGGCGCTGCCCAGCGTGTCCCGGGTCGTCTCGCACCTGACCATGAAGACGCTCAAGACCGACGGCTGACCTGGGCGGAGACCGCTACCGGCGGGTAGGTTCGGCAGGTGCCCGCTGCCGCCGCCCAGCCGCCCCCGGACCCGCCCGCCGGCGCCGCGCGGTCGGCGGCCGTCGAGCACGCGCTGCGTAGCCGGCTGCGCCACGGCACCGGCCCGGTGCTGGCCGGCACCGCCGCGACGGTGGTGATCGACGCAGGGGTGATCGACGCCGGAGCCGGCGCCGCGTGGACCGTCCGGCTGGCCCGGGACGGCACGCTGAGCACCGAGCCCGGCGGGCGGGGCCGGGCCGACGCCCGGGTGCGCACTGACCCGGCGACCTGGCTGGCCATCCTGGAGGGCCGCGAGTCCGGGGTGGCGGCCTTCCTGGACGGGCGGCTCACCGCGCGCGGCAACCTGGCGCTGGCGCTGCAGCTCGACGGGATCTTCGCCGCCGGGGACCGCCCCGCCCGCTTCCCCCGGGCCGGGGTGGTCACCGCCGCCGGCATCCGCACCCCGTACCTGGAGGCGGGCGCCCCGGACGCGCCGGTGGTGGTGGCCCTGCACGGGCTGGGGGCCACCAACGCCTCGCTGCTCCCGACGATCTGGGAGCTGGGCGCCGACCACCGGGTGATCGCCCCGGACCTGCCCGGGCACGGCGACTCCGGCAAGCCGTTCGCGCCCTACGACTCCCGCTGGTTCGGCGAGTGGCTCACCGCGCTGTGCAACGCGCTGCGGCTGGACGAGATGGTGCTGCTGGGCAACTCCCTCGGCGGCCGGATCGCCCTGGAGGGTGGCCTGCGGATGGCCGGGCGGGTGCGCGGGCTGGTGCTCTACACCCCGTCCCCGGCGTTCCGCCGGCTGCGCCAGTTCATCCCGTTCGTCCGGCTGCTGCGCCCGGAGCTGGCGGCGGTGCCGCTGCCGATGCCGCACCGGCTGGCCCGGCAGGGCCTGACCGCCATGTTCGCCCGGCCCGAGCGGTTGCCCGACGCCTGGTACGACGCGGCCGTCGACGAGTTCCGCCGGTTCTACCGCAACCCCCGGGGTCGGATGGCGTTCTACTCCTGCCTGCGGCGGATCTACACCGAGGACGCGTTCGGGGCCGACGGGTTCTGGACCCGGCTGCCGTCGCTGGAGCCGCCGGCGCTGTTCATCTGGGGCGAGCAGGACAAGCTGGTGCCGTCCTCGTTCGCCCGGCACGTCGTCGACGCGGTACCGGACGCTCGCTCGGTGGTGCTGCCCGACTGCGGGCACGTGCCCCAGTTCGAGCTGCCCGAGCGCACCCACGAGCTGGTCCGCGAGTTCCTGGGCGAGCTGCCGGCCGGTCGAACCTGAGCGTTCGCTGTCCGATACGCTGTGTACCGGGTACTCGTCGGAGAGTGACCGAAGGGCCGCCGTCATGCTGATCGCCAAGGTCGGACTCGGCCTCGCGCTGGCCGGGACCGGGATCGCCGCCGTGATCACCTCCGGCGGAGCCGCCGCGCTGGCGCCGCAGCAGCCGGCCCCGCCGGGGCAGGCCGTGGTGTCCGCGCTCGGCGACGCCGTCTCCTTCGAGGTGCGCGCCGACGGCCGGGCCACCCGGATCCGGCTCGCCGAGGTGGCCGCGCCCGCCGCTCCCGTCGCTGGACGTCCCGGCCAGTGCCTCGGCGTCGAGGCGGCCGCGTTCCTGGCCGGGCTGGCCCCGGTCGGCACCCCGCTGACCCTGACCTACGAGACCGACCGCTTCGGTCGCCGGCTGGCCGCCGCGACCACCCCGGACGGGCGGCTGCTCAACGCCGAGCTGGCCCGGGCCGGGTTCGCCGAGCCGGCCGCCGTCGGGCCCGACGGTCCCGACCGGGCCGACGGTCCGGACATCCGGCCGGCGGTGGAGGCGGGCGTCCGGGACGCGGCGGCGAACCAGCGCGGGCTGCACTCGCCGGCCGTCGCGTGCACGGTCCCCGGCCAGGTCAAGACGGTGTTGGACGCCGCCGCCCGGGTGCCGGACGGGCCCCGGTCGGGCGCCCGGGGTGCCCAGCTGCACACCGCGGCGGCCGCCGCCTCCACGGCCCGGGCGGCGGCGGACGAGCTGCTCTGGGGGTTCGAGGAGGACCGTCAGGACATCACCTGGCGGGTGCTGGACCGGGCCGTCCTGGACGACCTGCGCCGGCGGCTCGGCGTGGCCCGGGACCGGGCGGCCGCCGCCGAGGTGGCGCTGCGCAACGCGGCGAGCAGCACGTTCAACCAGGAGGCCACGGCGCTGGCCGTGCGGACCGAGGACCTGCGGATCGCCCGGGAGCAGGCGAAGATCCGCGCGGCCGAGGCCCGGCGCCTGGCGCTGATCGCCCGCCGCGCGGAGGCGGCCCGCCAGGCCCGCGCCGCCGCGGCCCGGCAGGCGGCCCGGGCGGCGGCCCGGCAGCGGGCCGACCGGCTGGGGACGGACGCGGAACGTGTCTCCGAGCGGGACTCGAGCCGGGATTCGAACCGGTCCTCGGACCGGGACGGGAGCCGGTCGGGCTCCGGGCGGGACGGTGACTACCGGCCGCGACGCGATTCGGAGAGCGCGCGCGACCGCTGACCGGACGGGTCAGCCGGCCAGCGGTTCTGGGGTGTCCCGCCGGGCCGAGCAGTACCGGGGGTGGCGCCGGTGGTGGCAGGGCCGCACGCTCGGCTCGGTGGCCTGGGCCGCGTGCACGGCCTGCCGGATGTCGTCCGCGCTGACGTACTCGCGGTCCGGGAGGGCGAAGAGCGGATCGATGACCGCGGGCCAGGCGCCGTTGAACTGGGCCCAGGCGACGATCTCCCAGAGCCGGGCCGGGTACGGCATCCCCGCCAGCGCGACGATGATCTGCTCGTCGTTGAGAGGGGCCACGTCAACCTCCTCGTTCGATCCGGTGAGCTCCATCATCGCAGTTGCGTGTCGGCGAACAAGAGGGCGCGCCGGGTCGACCACGAAGCGGAGTCGGCCGGCTACGGTGACTTCATCGCTGCGTAACGCCACGGGAACACTGGTCGCCCATCGTTGCGCCCATCCTCAGCGAAGTTGATCCGTTCATCGGCACCGCCGCAACGGACCTCCCTGCCCCGAGCGGGTTGGCCGCGGCCTGGTGGTGGCCGAAGCCCCAGGTCGGCAACACCCACCCGGGGGCCACCTCACCGATGGGCATGGTGTCCGCCTGCGCGTACTCCGGCGCCTACCCGACCGGCTACGGGCGCTACGCCAAGAACACCGAGGGGGTGCCGGAGCCGCTGTTCGACGGCTCGAAGGCCTCGGGGTTCACCCACTTCCAGCAGTCCGGCACCGGGGCGATCCGCAAGTACTACAACTACGTGCGGGTCACCCCGATGGTCGCGCCCCTGGACGACCTGGGGGAGGCGTGGCCGCTGCACGACGAGACCGCCGCCCCCGGCTACTACGCGGCCACCCTGGACACCGGCATCCGCTGCGAGATCACCGTGGGGGAGAAGGTCGCGGTCCACCGCTACACGTTCCCGGAGACCCGCAGCGCCCGGGTGGCCCTCGACCTGTCCCGCGGCGGCCTGGAGATACCGCACGGCCGCACCGTCCCGCTGCGCGCGCACGTGGAGAGCATGGGCTACGGCCGCGCGCAGGGCACCGTGGTGCTGGAGGGCGTGCCGCTGTCGGTGTACGTGGAGGTGCACAGCCCGGGCTGGCGGCAGATGCTCTGGCACGACCGCCGGCTGATCGAGGGCGGCACCCGGCTGGACTTCGACAGCATCCGGCAGACCACGCTGCGCCCCTTCGGGCTGCTGTTCATGGGGCCGACCCGGTCCGGGCACACCGTCGAGGTGCGGATCGGGTTCTCCCTGCGCGGCCCCGAGCAGGCCCGGGAGAACCTGCGCCGGGAGACCCGGGATGCCGAGCAGGCCTTCGACCTGGTCCGGGCGACCACCGGCGCCCGCTGGGCCGACCACCTGGACCGGGTGCGGGTGGAGGGCGGTACCCCGGCCCGCCGGCAGGTGCTGTCCACCGCGCTCTACCACTCGCTGATCAAGCCGTGCTTCGCCGACGACGAGAGCCCGTTCTGGCCGGCCGCCGGCCCGTTCGCCTTCGACGTCTGCACCATGTGGGACATCTACCGGACGCAGATCCCGCTGCTCATGGCCATCGCGCCGGACCGGGCGGCGGAGCTGCTGGAGTCGCTGATCCGGGTCTGCGAGGAGGAGGGGAACTTCCCGATCGGCTACCGGATGGCCCGGGGCGCGGACCGGTTCTTCCGCCAGGCCAGCGCGCTGGCGCACGCCTCGCTGGCCGACGCGCAGGCCCTGGGCCTGGGCGACCTGGACTGGTCGTGGGCGCTGGTGCACATGGAGGCGGACCTGCACCGGCTCTACGGCGAGGACTTCATCGAGCACGGGATCGTGCACCCGATCTCGCACACCCTGGACCTGGCCTACGGCCACCACTGCACCGCGCAGGTGGCCCGGGCGCTGGGCGACAAGCGGCTGGCCGACGAGCTGGACGCCCGGGCCGAGTGGTGGGTGAACGCCTTCGACCCGGGCACCGGGCTGCTGCGCGACTCGGAGTTCTACGAGGGCGGCAAGTGGAACTACTCGTTCCGGCTGCTGCACGACATGCGGGCCCGGATCGGGCTGGCCGGCGGCGACCTGGCCTTCGTGTCCATGCTGGACGGCTTCTTCGGCTTCGACCGCCCGCCGGTGGCCCAGCCGGGCCGTTCGCCGAGCCCGGCCGAGATGGCCGCCGGCTACGCGCTGAACCGGTTCGAGGGGCTGAACAACGAGCCGGACATGGAAGCGCCCTGGGCCTACCACTACGCCGGTCGCCCGGACCGCACCGCCGATGTCGTGCACGCGGCGCTGACCTGGCAGTTCGGCACCGGTCCGGGCGGGTTGCCGGGCAACGACGACTCGGGCGGGCTGAGCTCGTGGCTGGTCTGGGCGTCGCTGGGTCTGTTCCCGGTGGCCGGTCAGAACCTGTTCCTGGTCAGCTCCCCGGCCTTCGCCCGGGCCTCGCTCACCGTCCCGGGCGGCGAGTTCGTCATTCAGACCATCGGCCACCGGGAGGACCCGATCGGGGCCGACGGCATCGAGACCACCCCACCCACCCAGTACGTCCAGCGCGCGGCCCTGAACGGGCGCCCGCTGGAGTCGACCTGGATCAGCGCGTCCGACGTCCACCGCGGCGGCGAGCTGGTCCTGGAGCTAGGCCCGGAGCCCTCGCCGTGGGGGCATTCGGTTCGACCACCGTCCCAGTCCGATACGAAACCCGGGAGGTAAACGCCATGTTCAGATACCCCGACCGCAGGCTAGTGATCGTCGTGCGGGCAGATCCGGTGATCTGCGGACACTCCGGTGAGGCCCGCAATCTCGCCGAGGTGGCGCTCACCCGGGGCTTCGACGACGTGCGGCTGCTGACCTGGCCGATCTCCACGCTGGAGGCCGCCGGGCTGCCGCTGAAGCCGCTGGACCGGCTGCAGCCCTACAGCCCGGGCATCACGGTGGAGCGCCCGGACGCCGTGGGTGACTACCGGGTACCGGACGGCCGGCACCTGGCCGGGCTCACCGGCCGGCTGATCGAGCTGCTGGCCGAGCCGGTGCCGACGCACTGCCTGTCGATGTACCTGGCGCCGCACGCGAACGTGGTGGTGGACGCGGTCCGGTCGGCCCGGGCCGCCGGCTTCGACCCGCCGGTGCACACCATCGCCAAGGCCGTCGGCTCCGACGTCACCAACGTGATCGCGTCCTGCCTGCGGGAGGGCCGGTTCGGGGCGGCGGTGAACACCTTCACCACCTTCCTCGCGCATGACGAGGTGACCGGGGTGTCGGACTTCACCCGGGACGAGATCGTGCTGGCCGCCGAAGCGGTGGACGAGCACTGCGGCACCCGGTTCGCCCCGCTCTGCGCGGAGCGGGTGACGGTCAGCTACCCGCCGATCGACGCGTCGGCGTTCGTCGACCTGGACAACGACGAGGTGGACGCCGCGCTGGCCCGCCGGGGCCTGGAGCGGGACGGCTACGTGCTGTTCCTGTCCCGGGTGACCAAGGCCAAGGGCGTGCACGACCTGATCGAGGCCTACGCCGCGTCCCGGGCCCGCGACCACGTCAAGCTGGTCATGGCCGGCACCGGGCCGTCGCTGGGTGACGTCCGGGCGCAGGCCGCGTCGCTCGGGCTCGACGACCGGGTGGTGTTCCTGACCGACGTGGACGACGACGAGAAGCCGTTGCTCATGCGCGGGTGCGTCACCTACGCGCTGCCCACCAAGCCGGAGCCGGACTTCGTGGAGACCTTCGGGATCGCGCTGGCCGAGAAGCAGCTGGCCGGCGGGGGACCGGTGATCACCACGCTGACCGGGGGCACCGGGGAGGCGGTCGGGGACACCGCGGTCATCGTCCCGGCCGGTGACGTCGGGGCGCTGCGTGCGGCGATCGACCGGGTGGTGCTGGAGATGTCCGAGCACGAACGGCGGTCGCTGGAGCTGCGCGGACGCGAGCACGCGCTGGCCTTCGACCGGGCCCGGGTGTTCGACGACCTGTTCACGCCGAGCATCCACGCCGAGCTCCGCTCGGCCTGAACCCCGTCCGGGCCGCCGCCGATGTGGTGGCGGCCCGGTCCGGGGCTCAGACGGGCGCGGTGTTCAGCGGGACGAAGTCGACCTTCTCCCGGACCCCGCAGTCGGGGCAGCACCAGTCGTTCGGGATCTCCGACCAGGGGGTGCCGGCCGGGAAGCCCTCCAGCTCGTTGCCCTCGTCCACCCGGTAGGTGTGCCCGCAGCCGGGGCAGCGGGCGGCCTGGACGTCGTCGCCGGTTCGCTGCACGGATGTGTCCGCGCGGTCGGTGTCGGCCGTGGCCGGGCTGTCGCCCGGGGGCGGGTACTTCTTCAGCAGCTTCTCCCGCTTGCTCGGCTGCAGGTTCGCCAGCCGGATGTCGCCGTTGTAGTGGTCCACGACGCGCTGGTCCATCAGCTTGCGGAACAGCGGCGGGAACAGCGCCGCCACCATCATCCCGGTGTAACCGGTGGGCAGTACCGGAGCCTCCGGGAAGTCGCGCAGGGTCTGGTAGCGCCGGGTGGGGTTGGCGTGGTGGTCGCTGTGCCGCTGCAGGTGGTAGAGCAGCACGTTGGTGACCACGTTGTTGGCGTTCCAGGAGTGCTCCGGCAGCACGCGCTCGTAGCGGCGCCGGTCCGGCGGCCCGACCTTCTGCCGGAGCATGCCGTAGTGCTCCATGTAGTTGACGACCTCGAGGATCCAGTAGCCGTACAGCGCCTGGACCAGCAGGTACGGCAGGATGCCGACGCCGAGCCAGGCGATCATCGCGCCCCACAGCACCACCGTCATCACCCAGGCGTTCAGCACGGCGTTGCGCGGCTGGAACGGGTGGGTGTTGTGCCGGGCGTACCGCTTGGCCTCGAGGTTCCAGGCGCTGCGCAGCGAGCCGATCACCGTTCGCGGCCAGAACGCCCAGAAGGTCTCGCCCATCCGGGCCGACGCGGGGTCCTCCGGGGTGGACACGCGGACGTGGTGGCCCCGGGTGTGCTCGATGTAGAAGTGGCCGTACGCGGTCGGCGCGAGGGTTATCCGGGACAGCCAGCGCTCGACGTTCGCCCGCTTGTGCGCGAGTTCGTGCGCGGTGTTGATGGCGATCCCGGTCGAGGCGCCGACGCTCAGCGCGAGACCGATCTTGCCCAGCACCGAGACGTCCTGGGTGGCGATGTACCAGAACGCCACGACGAACCCGGCGTACTGGACGGGGATGTAGGCGTAGAGCACCCACTGGTAGTAGCGGTCGCGGTCGAGCGCGGCCATCACCTCGTCCGGCGGGTTGCTGGGGTCGCTGCCGGACATCAGGTCGAGCAGCGGCACCACGCCGAGCAGCATGAACGGGCCGAACCACAACGCGACGTCCAGGCCGGTGAGCAGGTGCAGCCCCATGGCCAGGAACGGCAGCATCGGGACCACCAGCCCGACCATCCAGAGGTAGCGCTTGCCGTCCCGCCAGGTGGCCTGGCCGTCGACCGGCTTGGACAGGGCATAGGTCTTCATGGGGCCCCCTCGACGGCTGCGTCTCCGACCGAGTGTTGTACATATCACGTCAAAATGTCAATGCGTCGTACACTGAGCGGGTGAGCGTCGAGACCCAGGCCCAGCGCATCGCCCGGCAGAAGCGCACCGAGCTGCTGGCGGCGGCGGTTGACGAGCTGGTCGAGCACGGGTGGCGGGGCCTGCGGATGCAGGCGGTGGCCGAGCGCGCCGGGGTCAGCCGGCAGACCGTCTACAACACCTTCAGCCGCCGTGACGGGCTGGCCGAGGCGATGATCGCCCACCTCACCGACAGCTTCCTGGACGGCTTCGACACCGCGTTCTCCGCCGGGAGCGGTGGGGTAGACGACCCGGCCGGGCGCTGGGAGGCGGGCGTCCGCTACCTGCTGCTACGCGGCAGCGAGGATCCGGCGCTGCGGGCGATGCTCGGGCTGGACGCGCAGGACGAGTTCCTCGGGCTGCTGACCAGCCGGTCCGAGCCGATCGTGACCCGGGCCCGGGAGCGGTTGCCGTTGATCGCGCTGCGCCACCAGCCGGAGCTGGACCGCCGCCGGCTCACCCAGGTCGCCGAGCTGGTGGCCCGGCTGACCCTGAGCGAGATCGTGCAGCCGATCGCGGAGCTGGACGCCGCCGTGTTCGCGGTGACCGAGATGATCACCGGCTTCCTCCGGGTGGGCGACCCGGAGCGGACCCGGACCGCCGACCGGCGGGCCTGACCCTGTCCCGACCGGCGGGTCCGACCGCCGCCCGGCGACCGCTGCTCAGTGACCGCGCTCGCCGACGCAGAACTCGTTGCCCTCCGGATCGGCCAGGACCGTCCAGACCGCGCCCCACTCCTCGTGCTCGGAGAGCGCCCGCGCACCCAGCCCGACCAGCCGCTCGACCTCGGCCGGCCGGTCGTCGGCGCTCAGATCGACGTGCACCCGGTTCTTGACCGTCTTGGCCTCCGGCACCTTGATGAAGAACCAGGACGGCCGGTCGGCCACCTCGTTGTCGATCGAGGCGAAGAACGCCGCGGCGCCCGCATCGACCGGATCGACCTCGCGGCCCAGGGCCTCGGCCCAGAAGCGGGCCAGCGTGGCCGGTTCGGAGCAGTCGAACGTGACGTGGGCCAGGGTGATCGCCATGTCCCGGAAGCTACCGCGGCCCGCCGACAACCTCGCGGCCCTCAGTCGGTGGCGGCGACCGGGCCGTGCACGGTGAGCCGGACGCGGTCCCCGACGGCGGGCAGCCGGTGGCCCGGGCAGCGGGCGACCACCGTCCCGGCGCCGCCGCCGGGCCTGTCGCCATTGCACGACCCGGCGCCGTCGGACCCGGCGCCGTCGGGCCCGATCAGGGCCAGCCGGACGATCGCGTCGTGGCCGTAGTACTCGAACCCGGTGACCTCGGCGGACACCCCGTCCTCGCTGTCCAGGTGGATCTGTTCCGGCCGGACCAGCACGGTGGCCGGCCCGTCCGTCCGCGCCCCGGCCAGCTCCAGCGAGCCCAGCGCGCACTCCGCGAGGCCGCCGCGCACGGTGGCCGGGAGCGCCACCACGTCGCCGACGAACCCGGCGACCGTCCGGTCCACCGGGTTGCGGTACAGCTCGGCCGGGGCGGCCTCCTGGACGATCCGGCCGTCCCGCATCACCGCGATCCGGCCGGCCATGGACAGCGCCTCGGCCTGGTCGTGGGTGACCAGCACGGTGGTCGTGCCGGACACCTCCAGCGCGGTCGCCACCGCCCGGCGGGTGGCCTGGCGCAGCTCGGAGTCCAGCGAGGAGAACGGCTCGTCGAGCAGCAGCACCCCCGGGCGGGGCGCCAGGGCACGGGCCAGCGCCACCCGCTGCTGCTGGCCGCCGGACAGCTCGTCCGGCCGCCGCCGGGCGTGCGCCGGCTCCAGGCCGACCAGCTCCAGCAGCTCGGCCACCCGGGCCCGGGCGCGGCGGTCCCGGCGGGGCAGCCCGAAGGTGATGTTCGCGGCCACCGTGAGGTGCGGGAAGAGGTTGCCCTCCTGGGTGACGTAGCCGATCCGGCGGTCCTCCGGCGCCAGCGCGAACCCCGGGCCGGCCACCTCCCGGCCGCCGATGGTCACGGTGCCGCTGTCCGGCCGGTCGAACCCGGCGATCAGCCGCAGCAGCGTCGTCTTGCCGCAGCCGGACGGCCCGAGCACGGCGGTGAGCGCGCCGGCCGGCACCGCCAGGTCGACCCCGTCGAGCACCCGGAGCGGGCCGTAGGACTTGCCCAGCCCGGTCACCCGCACCTGGTCGGTGCCGACCGTCGTCAACAGCTCGGTCACGGGACCAGCACCTCCCGGTTGGTCTCCCGGGTGAGCAGCCAGGCCGCCGGGGCCGAGATCAGGATCATCAGCAGGGCGTACGGGGCGGCCGCTCCGTAGGCCAGGTCGTAGCTGTTCGACCAGAACTCGGTGGCCAGCGTGACGGTGCCGATCGGGGCCAGCAGCAGGGTGGCGGTCAGCTCGGTGGCGACGGCCAGGAACACCAGCGCGCCGCCCGCCGCCAGGCCGCGCACGGCCAGCGGGATGGTGACCCGGCACAGGGTGGCGGTCGAGGTGGCGCCCAGCGACCGGGCCGAGGCCTCCAGCTCCGGCGGGATCTGGGCCAGCGCCGCCCGCAGCCCGACCATCGAGCGGGGCATGAACAGGATCGCGTACGCGGCGACCAGCAGCGCCGGCGTCTGGTACACCGCCGGGAGGTAGCTCACCGACATGGTGACCAGGGCCAGCGCGACCACGATCCCGGGCAGCGACCCGGCGACGTAGGTGCTGCGCTCCAGCACCCGGCTGACCCGTCCGGGGTGGCGCACCGAGAGCACCGCGACCGGGATGGCCAGCAGACTGGTCAGGGCCGCCCCGGCCAGGCCGAGGCCGACCGAGGTCGCGGTGCTGGTGGCGATCAGGCCCAGCGGGAACGCCGTCGAGCTGCCACGCACCAGCCAACCGAGCAGGCTGCCCAGCGGAACCCCGAGGGCGAGCACGGCCAGTGCCGCCATCCCGGCCAGGGCGGGCGCGGTCAGCCGCCCGAGCCGGTGCGGCACGGCCCGGCGGGCGGCCCCGGCCCCGACCCGGGCGACCCGGGCCCGGCCGGCCAGCCGCAGCTCGCCGACCAGCAGCCCCAGGCAGGCCAGCACCAGCACCCCGGCCATCATGGTGGCGGCGGCGCCGTTGAAGGTGGACTCGAACTGGTCGTAGATCGCCGTGGTGAAGGTGGCGAAGCGCAGCGCGGCCAGCGCCCCGTACTCGGCCAGCAGGTGCAGCCCGACCAGCAGGGTCCCGCCGAACAGGGCCGGCCGCAGCTGGGGCAGCACCACCCGGGCGAAGGTGGTCCACGGGCCGTTGCCCAGGGCCCGGGACACCTCCTCGAAGGCCGGGTCCATGCCCCGCAGCACCGCCGCCACCGGCAGGTACACCAGCGGGTAGTAGGACAGGGTGGTGATCAGCACGGCGCCGCCGAGACCCTCCACGGCCGGGGTCACCGACACCCAGCCGTAGCTGTTCACGAAGGCCGGCACGGCCAGCGGCGCGGCCATCAGCACCGTCCACACCCGCCGGCCGGGCAGGGTGGTCCGCTCGACCAGCCAGGCCGCCCCGGTGCCGATCACCGCGCTGGCCGTGCAGCCGACCAGCACCAGGCCGGTGGTGTTGACCAGCAGCTCACCCACCCGGGGGCGGAAGAGCAGCTCGGCCGCTCCGGACGGGCCCTCGGCCAGCACGAACACCAGCACGTAGCCGATCGGGGCCAGCATCACCAGCGCGACCGCGACCGCGGCGACCAGCAGCGCCGGCGGGTACCGGCCGGCGGCCCGCCGGATCGGCACCGGGGTAGGGATCAAATGAGGCCGACCCGCTGCATCTCCGCGATGACCTTCGGGCCGTTCAGCGTGTTCTGGTCGACGGCGGGCGGTTGCAGCTCGGTGAACGGCTTCAGCTTCGGGTTCGGAGCCACCCCGTTGCCCACCGGGTACTGCAGCGCCAGGGTGTCGGTGAGGATCTTCTGGCCGGCCGGGCCGCTGATGTAGTTGATGAACCGCTGGGCCTCGGCGGCGTGCTTGCTCGACTTCACCACTGACCCGCCGGACACCGAGACGAACGCGCCGGCGTCGTTCGGGGCGAAGTAGGCCAGCTGCGCCTTGTCGCTGTCCCGGCCGTTCTCCGCGCGGTCCTTGAACCAGTAGTAGTGGTAGATCACCCCGGCGGCGACCTCCCCGGCGTTCACCGCCTTCATCGTGGCGATGTTGTTCTGGTAGATCTTCGCGTTGCGCTTGAGCCCGGCCAGCCACTCGCCGGCCTTCTGGTCGCCGTCCACGGCGTACACCGCGCTGGCGATGGCCTGGAAGTCCGCGCCCCCGGCCGCGCAGCCGATCTTGCCCTGCCACTTCGGGTCGGAGAGCTCCAGGATGTTCTTCGGCAGCTGGTCGGCGGGCAGCAGGGCCGGGTTGTAGACCAGCACGGTGGACCGGGCCGCGACGCCCACCCAGTCGCCCGAGCCGGAGCTGAACCGGGCCGGGACCTGGTCCAGGGTCGCCCGGTCCAGCGGGGCCAGCGCGCCCTTGCTCGACAGCAGGGACTGGGCCGGGGAGTTCTCCGTGACGAACACGTCGGCGGGGGAGGAGTCGCCCTCGGCCAGGATCTGGTTGGCCAGCTCGAAGTCGCCGCCCCGGCGGACGTTGACCGTGATGCCGGTGTCCTTGGTGAACCCGTCGGTCCAGGCCTTGACCAGGTCCGAGTGCTGGGCGCTGTACAGGGTCAGCGTCGGCGCCTCCGGTCCGCCGCAGCCGGCCAGCACCGCCGCCGCCGTGACCAGGGCCGTGACCAGCCCGCCCACCCTGCCGTACCGCCTGCCGAGCGCACCGTGTCCGCGCCGCACGAGGGCCTCCCTGTCGGTGGTAGAGCCCGGCCGGTGGTCGAGACGCCGCCCAGCCCGGGCCCGCCGAGGTTAGCAAACCCTAAGCTCTGAAAGGCTGCCCTGAGCAGAGATGAGTACGCAGTGTGAGCGGCATGAGTGCGGTGCGTGATGCGTCACCCGCTTGCCCCCGTAGACAAAGTGAGCCTGCCCTTATTCACTAGACGCGTGTGCTATCCGGCCGGTGGGGTGTCCTTCGCGACCGGTCTCGGCCTGCACGGCGATCGGCCGGCGGTGTACGGGCCGGGCGGTGACCCGATCGGCTACACCGCCCTGGACCTGCGGGTACGCCAGGTGGCCGACGAGCTGGGGCCGGTGCGGCGGCTGGTGCTGATCGAGGCCGGACGCGACCTCGACTCCCTGGTCGCCTACCTGGCCGCGTTGCGCGGCGGCCACCCGGTGCTGCTCGCGCCGCCCGCCGCCGAGGGCCCCGGGGCCGGCCCGGTCGACGTGCTCGTCGAGACCTACCGGCCCGATGTGATCTGCTCGGCGGCCGGCGGCTCGTGGCGGATCCGCGAGCAGCGGGCGGGGACCGCGCACCGGCTGCATCCGGACCTCGCGCTGCTGCTGTCCACCTCCGGCACCACCGGCTCGGCCAAGCTGGTCCGGCTGTCGGCGGCCAACCTCGAGGCCAATGCCGCCGCGATCGCCGGCTATCTGGACATCCGCGCCGAGGACCGGGCGGCCGTGTCCTTGCCGATGCACTACTGCTACGGCCTCTCTGTGATCAACAGCAACCTGTCCGTCGGCGCGGCGCTGTGGCTGCCCGACCGGCCGGTGACCGACCCGCGGTTCTGGGCCGGCTTCCGGGAGCGGCGCTGCACCAGCCTGCACGGCGTGCCGCACACCTTCGAGTTGCTCGACCGGGTGGGCTTCCCCGAGCTGACGCTCCCGGATCTGCGCTACGTCACCCAGGCCGGCGGCCGGCTGTCGCCGAGTGCCGTGCGCCGGTACGCGGAGCTGGGCGAACGCGACGGCTGGCGGCTGTTCGTGATGTACGGCCAGACCGAGGCCACCGCCCGGATGGCCTACCTCCCGCCGGAGCTGGCCCGGACCGCGCCGGAGGCGGTGGGGGTGCCGATCGCGGGCGGGTCGTTCTCGATCGACGCGCCGCCCGGTCAGGTCGGCGAGCTGGTCTACTCCGGCCCGAACGTGATGCTCGGCTACGCCCGGACCCCCGAGGAGCTGGCGCTCGGCCGCACGGTGGACGAGCTGCGCACCGGTGACCTGGGCCGGCGCCGGGCGGACGGGTTGTACGAGGTGGTCGGCCGGAGCAACCGGGTGATCAAGCCGTTCGGCCTGCGGGTGGACCTGGAGCACGTCGAGCACCTGCTGCACGACGAGGGGTTCGGCGGGGTGTGCACCGGCACCGACGACGAGCTGGTGGTCGTGGTGCCCGGCCGGCCGGACCCCGGGGCGGTGCGGCGGCTGGTCGCCGGCCGGATCGACCTGCCGCCGGAGGCGGTGCGGGTCTTGGTGACCCGGGAGATCCCCCGGCTGGCCAACGGGAAGGTCGACCACGGCGCGGTGGCCCGGCTGGCCCGGCCTGGTGGTGGGATCGGTGCTCGGTGGGCCGCGCTCGGCGGCCCGGCCCGGCCCGGCCGGGCCCGTGCTCCGGTGGGACGCCGGCCGAGGACGGTCCGGGAGGCGTTCCGCGCGGTCTTCCCGGCCCGCGATCTGCCGGACGACGCCACCTTCGTCGGCCTGGGCGGGGACTCGCTGTCCTACGTGCGGATGACGGTGGAGCTGCAGCGGGTGCTCGGCCACCTCCCACCCGACTGGGACAGCACCCCGATCAACCGGCTGGAGGAACTACGCGGGCCGGTGAACCGGGCTCCGGTGTGGCTGCGGACGTCGACGATGGAGACCGCGGTGGTGCTGCGGGCGGTGGCGATCGTGCTGGTCGTCGGATCGCACATCGGGTCGTTCCGGCTGCTGGGCGGGGCGCACCTGCTGCTCGGCATCTCCGGCTGGGCGTTCGCCCGGTTCGCGCTGGCCCCGGGGGCCGACCTCACGCCCAGCCGGGCGGTGCTGCGCAGCGTGGTCCGCACGGCGGTGCCGAGCGTGCTGTGGATCTCCTGGCGGGCGTCCGTCCAGGACGACATGGACTTCACCAACGCGCTGCTGCTCAACCAGTGGCTGGACCCGCACGCCTGGGGCTACTGGTACGTCGAGACGCTCTGCCAGGCGTTGCTGCTGCTCGCGGTGCTGTTCTCGGTGCCGGCGGTGCGGCGGCTGGAGCGGGCGCACCCTTATCGCTTCGCGGCGGTCGCGCTGCTGGTCACCTCGGCCGGCCGGTTGTTCCCCGACCGGGGCAACGACTTCTCCGACCGGTTGATGAGCGTCCACCTGGTGCTATGGCTGTTCGTCCTCGGCTGGCTGATCCACCGGGCCCGCACCCCCGGGCAGCGGGCGTTCACCCTGCTGCTGGTGGGCCTGCTGGTGCCCGACTTCTTCGTCGGGGAGCCGGCCCGGGGTGGTCTGGTCGCGATCGGGCTGGCCCTGCTGCTGCTCGCCCCCCGGACCCGGCTGCCCGGCTGGGCCGTCCGCCCGGTCGGCGCGGTGGCCTCGGCGTCGCTGGCCGTCTACCTGACCCACTACGCGATCTACCCCGCGCTGCTGCCGCACCTGCCCGGGTCGGTGGTCCTGGTGCTCACCGTGGCCGCCGGCGTGCTGGTGTGGTGGGGGCTGGGCCGGCTACCGCGGCCGCCGGTGATCGCGCGGGTGCCCCGGCCGGCGGTTCAGGCCGAGACGGCGGCGGCGGTGCAGGCCCGGTCGTAGTCGGCGGCCTGGGCCAGCAGCGCGAGGAAGCGGCCGGTCACGGTGTCCATCGGCGAGGTCGGCGGCACCGGGAGGCCGACCCGTTGCAGCTCCCGCTCGACGTCGGCGAACTCCGCAATGGTCTCCGGACACGCCTCCGCGAGGGTACGGCGGTACATGGACCTCTGCGGACTCGTCCTCATTCGCGATCTCCCCAACGCGTGAACGGGTGAGCGGCGACGCTGCCGGATCTGGTGCCGATCCAGGCCGTCAAGAGACCCTGACACCACAGGTGAGCCTAGAGGTTCAGATGGTTTCGTCCACGTCAACCGCTAGAGAAACTTAGTAGTTTCGGTCACCCCCGAGGGGCGTTCACTCTGTCCGCCGACCCGAACGGTCAGACTGGGCGGGTGACCGACTCCGTTGACACCGCCCTGGACCCCGCCTCCGATGATCCAGACCCGTACCTCTGGCTGGAGGACGTGACCGGGGAACGGGCGTTGACCTGGGTCCGGGAGCGCAACGCCGAGTCCCTCGCCGAGCTGGCCGGCGGCGACAGGTTCGAGCGGTTGCGCGGCGACTTCCTCGAGGTGCTCGACTCCCAGGACAAGATCCCGTACGTCACCCGCCGGGGCCCGCTGCTCTACAACTTCTGGCAGGACGCCGAGCACCCGCGCGGGCTGTGGCGGCGGACCACCCTGGACAGCTACCGCTCCGGCGACCCGGACTGGGAGGTGCTGCTGGACGTCGACGCGCTGGGCGCCGCCGAGGGGGAGAGCTGGGTGTGGGCCGGCGCCGCGGTGCGCAAGCCGGAGTATGTCCGGGCCCTGGTGCAGCTGTCCCGGGGCGGCGCCGACGCGACCGTGGTGCGCGAGTTCGACCTGTCGGTGCGGCGGTTCGTGCCCCCGTCCGAGGGCGGGTTCGTCCTGCCCGAGTCGAAGACCCGGGTGGGCTGGATCGACGGGGACACGATCTACGTCGGCACCGACACCGGCCCCGGCTCGATGACCACCTCCGGCTACCCCAGGGTGATGCGCCAGTGGCGGCGCGGCACCCCGCTGGCCGACGCCGAGCCGGTGTTCGAGGCGGCGGACACCGACGTGTCCGCGTTCGCCTACCACGACTCCACCCCCGGCTACGAGCGTGACATCGTCGGCTGCAGCCCGGACTTCTACACCTCCCGGCAGTACCTGCGGCGCCCGGACGGCGGCCGGCAGCTGATCGACGTCCCGGAGGACGCGGACATCGACGTGCACCGCGAATGGCTGCTGGTGCGGCTGCGTTCGCCCTGGTCGCTCGCGGAGGTGACGCACCCGGAGGGGACGCTGCTGGCCTTCCGGTTCGACGACTACCTGGCCGGTGGGCGGGACGCCGAGGTGCTGTTCAGCCCGACCCCGAGCCGGTCGCTGAACTACCACGCCTGGACCCGCCACCATCTGATCCTGGTGCTGCTGTCCGACGTGGCCAGCGAGCTGGAGCTGCTCACCCCGCCCTCCGGGCCGGGCGAGGGCTGGACCCGGTCACCGCTGCCGGGTGGTCCCGAGCTGGCCGCCACCGAGGTCTTCGGCACCGACCCGGACAACACCGACGAGTACCTGCTGGACGTCTCCGGCTACACGCAGCCGTCGGCGCTGGTCCGGGGGGTGATCGGGGAGCCGGTCGAGACCCTGCGCGAGGCGCCGTCGTTCTTCGACGCCTCGTCGTTGCGGACCCGGCAGTTCTTCGCCGTCTCCGACGACGGCACCCGGGTGCCGTACTTCGTGGTCGGCCCGGAGGGGGCTGACGGGCCGGCGCCGGTGCTGATGACCGGGTACGGCGGCTTCGAGGTGCCACTGACCCCGGTCTACAGCGGCGTCGTCGGGCGCGGCTGGCTGGCCCGGGGCGGCACCTACGTGGTGGCCAACATCCGGGGTGGCGGGGAGTACGGCCCGGGCTGGCACACCGCCGCGCTGCTGGAGCACCGGCACCGGGCCTACGAGGACTTCGCCGCCGTGGCCCGGGACCTGGTGGACCGGGGGATCACCACCCGCGAACGGCTGGCCGTGCACGGCGCCAGCAACGGCGGGCTGCTGATGGGGGTGATGCTGACCCGCTACCCGGAGCTGTTCGGCGCCATCGTGATCATGGTGCCGCTGCTGGACATGCGCCGCTACCACCTGCTGCTGGCCGGCGCGTCCTGGATGGCCGAGTACGGCGACCCGGACCAGCCCCGGGACTGGGCGTTCATCTCCGAATACTCGCCGTACCAGCGTCTTCCCCGGTCGGCGAAGCTCCCGCCGGTACTGGTCACCACCTCGACCCGGGACGACCGGGTGCACCCCGGGCACGCCCGCAAGCTGGTGGCCCGGATGCGGGAGTTCGTTCATCCGGTGGACTACTACGAGAACATCGAGGGCGGGCACGGCGGCGCGGCCGACAACGGCCAGCGGGCGTTCCAGTGGGCCCTGGTGCACGAGTTCGCCTGGCGCCACGTGGGTGGATAGCCGGTGCCCAGGGGGCACTAGCCGAGCAGCTGGCCGAGCAGGCCGTCCTTCTTGGAGCTCTCGGAGTCCTTCGAGCTGTCGGAGTCCTCGGAGCCTCCGGAGTCCTCGGAGTCCTTCGAGCCGCCGGACTTGCCGGAGCCGCCGAGCAGATCGCCGACGCCCGAGCTGACGCCCGAGCCGACGTCCAGGTTCGTCAGGTGGCCGAGGGTGGTGGTCCGCTCCTTGCCGCCGGACAGCGGCTTGTCGGTCACCTTCTCGATGCCGGTCACCGCCGCCATGCCCACCCCGAACACCAGCACCGCCGCCACCAGCATGCCGACCAGCGATCCCCGGCGGGCCGGCTCGGTGCCGTCGGGAGTGCCGTCGGCGGTCTGGCCGGGGCGCAGCGCTCCGGCGGTGCGGTCGATGGAGCGCTGGAAGATCTCCGAGCTCACCGCGGTGACCACCGAGGCGGCCGCGGCGGCGCCGACCGTGCCCAGCGGGCCGAAGTAGGAGCCGGCCACTGCGGCGACCGCCGCCGCCAGGCCACCCGCGGCGACCTTGCTCAGCACGGGCGCCGCCGGACGGTCGGCGGGGCGGGAGCGGGGGAGAGGGGTGCGGGAGTCATCGGTTCACCAGGTTAGGTGATGGCGCCCGTCACCCCTTCAGGGCCCCGTCAGCCGGGTGTCGGAGCCACCCCGAACATCTCCGGGGCCGCCTGCTGGCACAGCGCCCGGGCGGCCGCCACCATCTCGGGCGGGGCGACGTCCGGGTGCCCGGTGTTGAACGGCGGCGCTGGGTTGTACTCCAGCACGAGCTGCACGAACGCCGCCGTCTGCTCGTCGGTGAGGATCCCGACCAGGGTCAGGGCGAAGTCGATGCCTGCGGTGACCCCGCCGCCGGTGAGCCGGTTGCGGTCGGCCACCACCCGGCCGTCGGCCAGCTCCACCCCGGGGTAGCCGGCCAGGATCTCCCGGGCCGACCAGTGCGTGTTCGCCCGGTAGCCCTCCAGCAGCCCGGCCTCGGCCAGCAACAGCGCGCCGGTGCACACCGAGGTGACGTGGCTCGCCCCGGCACCCAGCCGGGCCAGCGTGGCGACCACCTTGGGGTCCTGCATCTCCGGGTACGGGTTCGGGCCGCCGCCGACCAGCAGCACGTCGCAGTCCGGCACGTCGTCCAGGTCGTGGTCGGGCAGGATCCGCAGGCCGGTGTCGGTGACCAGGGGGTCCTTGGTCCGGGCGAACGTGAACACCTCGATCCCCGGGGTCGCGCCCAGGACCTGGTGCGGCCCGAGCACGTCGAGCATGGTCATGTTCGGCCAGATGTAGATACCGACGGTGGTCATCGCGGTCTCCTTCGTTGGGTACGGGTCCTAAGCGGGCAGGGCGGCCGGGCGGTGCAGGCCGAAGCGGCGGCGGTACTCGGCCGGGCTGACGCCGAGCTCGGCGACGAACACCCGGCGCAGGTTCTCCCCGGTGCCGAAGCCGGTGTCGGCGGCGACGGCGGCCAGCGGGTGGTCGGTGCACTCCACCGAGCGACGGGCGGCCTCCAGGCGCACCCGCTCGACGTACGCGCCGGGGGTCATCCCGACCTCGGCCCGGAACAGCCGGGCGAAGTGTCGGGGGCTCAGGTGCACCCGGGCGGCCAGCGCGGCCAGGCACAGGTCGGCCGACGGGTTGGCCAGCACGTGGTCCTGGATCTCCCGGATCGGTTGTCGTCGGGCGGGCGGTGCGGCGAGCTGGACGCTGAACTGGGTCTGCCCGCCGGCCCGGCGCAGCTGGATCACCATCGTGCGGGCCACCGCCAGCGCGGTCTCCGGCCCGATGTCCTCCTCGATGAGGGCGAGCACCAGGTCGTGCGCGGCGGTCACCCCGGCCGATGTCCAGACCTGCCCTTCCCTGATGTAGATCGCGTCAGCGTCCACATCGACGGCCGGGTACTCCTCGCCGAGCCGTTCGGCGCAGAACCAGTGCGTGGTGGCCCGCCGCCCGTCCAGCAGCCCGGCGGCGGCCAGCAGGAACGCCCCCGAGCAGGTGGACACCACCCGGCGGGCCCGGCCGGCGACGGCCCGGATCGCGTCGACCAGGGCGGCATCGGTCGCGGCCACGTCCGGGGCGACCAGGCCGCCGATCACCGCCACGGTGTCCACCGGGCCGGCGTAGCCGGTCAGCGCGGTCACCCCGTCCAGGCGCAGGCCGCCGCCGAGATCCAGCGGCGCGCCGTCGAGCGAGCAGACCCGGACGTCGTACTGTGGCGGCGCCCCGCCTTGGGCCGCGATGAACGAGGCGGCCTCGAACATGTCCCGGACCGACAGCAGCTCCATCCCCAGCACACCGTCGTGCCCCACCACCAGCACCGTCCGGTGCCCGTCAGGAAGATCCGCCACGGATCGACCGTAGAGACGGAACCGGGTCGTCCACAATGACGAACACCCCAAGGATCAGGACACACGGTGACCGACGAGGAGCTGATCGTCGAGTTCGCGCTGACCCGGATCGACCACCCCGGCCTGGACCTGGAGGAGGTGGCCGAGCTGCTCGTGCGCCGGATGGATCAGCACACCATGCTCGGGTTCGCCGCGCGCAGCCTGGCCGACCGCGACGAGCTGCGCGGGAACGCGTTCGCGTCGGCGGTGGAGTGCGTGCTGCGGATCGTGCTCAGGTTGCGTGACGGTGAGCCGTGAGGTGGCGCCGTTCCCACCCAGCCCGCAGAATCGCGGCGTGGCCGACACGATGATCGAGAAGCTCCGCGCCGCCCTGCGCGCGCACCCCGCCGACCCCGACGCCACGCCCGAGCAGCTGCGGGCCGGGCTGGACGCCGCCTCGGCCGCCATGCCCGTGCCCGACGACGTCACGGTCGTGCCGACCACCATCGGCGGCATCCCGGCCGAGCGGCACACCCCGACCGGTGACACCGGCGGGCGCACGATCCTCTACCTGCACGGCGGCGGCTACTGCATGGGCTCGCTGCTGACCGTGCGCGCCCTGGCGGCGAACATCGCCCGCTCGGCGTCGGCGGTGACCGTCGCCCTGGACTACCGGCTGGCCCCGGAGCACCCCTGCCCGGCGGCGATCGAGGACACGCTGGCCGCTTACGACGCGCTGCTGGCCGAGGGGGTGGCGCCGGAGCGGTTGGCGATCGGCGGGGACAGCGCCGGCGGCGGGCTGACCCTGGCCGCACTGGTCGGCATCCGGGACGGCGGGCGCCCGCTGCCCGCCGCCGGGCTGGGCATCTCCCCGTGGCTCGACCTGCTGCTCACCGGTGCCTCGCTGGACGCATGCGCCGACACCGACCCGATGGTCAGCCGCGCGATGCTGAACCGGATGGGCGGCTGGTACGCCGGCGACCTGCCGCACGACGACCCCCGGGCGTCCCCGGCGCGGGCCGACCTGTCCGGCCTGCCCCCGCTGCTGCTGCACGTGGGTGGGGCGGAGATCCTGCGCGACGACGTGCTGGCGTTCGCCGAGGTGGCCCGGGCGGCCGGCGTCGACGTCGACTGCGTGACGTGGCCGGAGATGATGCACGTCTGGCACCTGTTCGCGCCGCGGCTGCCGCAGGCCAACGAGGCGCTGGCCGAACTCGGCGGCTGGCTGAAGGGCAAGCTCAGCTGAAGCGCCGCAAGCGGAGGCTGAAGCGGCGCAGGCTCAGCTGAAGCGGCGCAGGCTCAGCTGAAGCGGCGCAGGCGGAGGCTGTTGGAGACCACGAAGAAGCTGGAGAAGGCCATCGCGGCGCCGGCGATCATCGGGTTGAGCAGCCCGGTGGCGGCCAGCGGGAGCGCGGCCACGTTGTAGGCGAACGCCCAGAACAGGTTCCCCTTGATCACCGCCAGGGTGCGCCGGGAGAGCCGGATCGCGTCGGCGGCCACCCGCAGGTCGCCGCGCACCAGGGTGAGGTCGCCGGCCTCGATGGCCACGTCGGTGCCGGTGCCCATGGCCAGCCCGAGGTCGGCCTGGGCCAGCGCGGCGGCGTCATTCACCCCGTCGCCGACCATGGCCACGACCTTGCCCTCGGCCTGCAGCTCCTTGACCGCGACCACCTTGTCGGCCGGCAGCACCTCGGCGATCACCCGGTCGGCGTCGATCCCGACCTCGGCGGCCACGGCGCGAGCGGCGGCGGTGTTGTCGCCGGTCAGCAGCACCGGGGTGAGCCCCAGCGCGCGCAGCTCGCGGATCGCGTCCGCCGCCCCGGGCTTGACCGTGTCGGCGACCACCAGCACCGCGGCGGCCCGGCCGTCCACGGCCACGGCCACCGGGGTCCGTCCGGCCGCCTCGGCGTCGTCCCGGGCCCGGGTCAGCTCGCCGTCCAGGGACACCCCGTGCTCGGCCAGCAGCGCGACCCGACCGACCAGCACCTGGTGGCCGTCCACCGTCCCGCGCACGCCCAAGCCTTCGAGGTTGCCGAAGTCGTCAACGGAGGGCAGCTCGCCGAGCCGCTCCCGGGCCCCGGCCACGACCGCACGGGCGATCGGGTGTTCGGAGGCATCCTCCAGGGCGGCCGCGAGCCGGAGCGCCTCGTCGTCGCCACGCGTGTCGACCAGCGTCATCCGCCCGGTGGTGATCGTGCCGGTCTTGTCCAGCACCACGGTGTCGACCCGACGGGTGGACTCCAGCACCTCCGGGCCCTTGATCAGGATGCCCAGCTGGGCGCCGCGCCCGGTGCCGACCAGCAGCGCGGTCGGGGTGGCCAGGCCGAGCGCGCACGGGCAGGCCACGATCAGCACCGCCACCGCGGCGGTGAACGCGGCGGCGGCTCCACCCCCGGTGCCCAGCCAGAACCCCAGGGTGGCCACCGCCAGCGCGATCACCACCGGCACGAAGATCCCGGAGACCCGGTCGGCCAGCCGCTGCACCTCCGCCTTGCCGGTCTGCGCCTCCTCGACCAGCCGGGCCATCTGGGCCAGCTGGGTGTCCGCCCCGACCCGGGTGGCCCGCACCACCAGCCGCCCGCCGGCGTTCACGCAGCCGCCCACCACGGTGTCGCCCACGCCGACCTCGACCGGCACCGGCTCCCCGGTCAGCATGCTCGCGTCCACCGCCGAGCCGCCCTCGACCACCACGCCGTCGGTGGCGATCTTCTCGCCCGGCCGGACCAGGAAGCGGTCACCCACGGCGAGCTCACCGATCGGTACCCGGACCTCACCGCCGTCCCGGAGCACGGCGACGTCCCGGGCGCCCAGCTCCAGCAGTGCCCGCAGCGCCGCGCCGGCCCGCCGCTTGGCCCGGGCCTCGAAGTACCGCCCGGCCAGGATGAACGCGGTGACCCCGGCGGCGACCTCCAGGTAGATGTTCCCGGCCCCGTCCCCGCGGCTGAGGGTGAACTCGAACGGGTGCACCATGCCCGGGGTGCCCGCCGTGCCCAGCAGCAGGGCGTAGAGCGACCAGCCGAACGCGGCCAGCACCCCCAGTGAGACCAGGGTGTCCATGGTGGCCGCGCCGTGCCGCAGGTTGGCGAACGCGGCCCGGTGCAGCGGCCAGGCCCCCCACACCGCGACCGGGGCGGCCAGGGTGAGCGAGATCCACTGCCAGTAGGTGAACTGCAGCGCCGGCACCATGGCCAGCGCGATCACCGGCACGGCCAGCGCCACGGACACCAGCAGCCGGCGGCGCGGCTCGGCCAGGTCGTCGTCCTGCTCGTCCTCCTCGACGGCCGCCTGGGGTTCCGGCTCGGGCAGCGTGGCGGTGTAGCCGGCGGCCTCCACGGCGGCGACCAGGGCGTCCGGCTCGACGGTCTCGGCGAAGTCGACCCGGGCCTTCTCGGTGGCGTAGTTGACCGTGGCCCGCACACCGTCCAGCTTGTTCAGCTTGCGTTCCACCCGGTTGGCGCAGGACGCGCAGGTCATGCCGCCGATCGACAGCTCGAGCTGCCGGGATTGGCTGTCGGTCGGCACGGTCGTCGGGTTCACGACCGCACCAAACGCGCGATCGCCGCCGAAGCTTCCCGGACCTTCTCCTGCGCGTCCTCCGGGCTGCCGTGCGCGGCGGCCTCGATCAGGCAGCTGGCCATGTGCTCGTCGAGGAGCTGCAGGGAGAACGACTGCAGCGCCTTGGTCACCGCCGACACCTGGGTGAGGATGTCGATGCAGTACTTGTCCTCGTCGAGCATGCGTTGCAGGCCGCGGACCTGGCCCTCGATGCGGCGCAGCCGGTTGCGGTAGTCGGCGCGATTGCCATCGTCCACAGCCATCGGGGCCTCCCTCGTGTCTCCCCTCCTTGATACGGTACCCCGGTATCTGAGGTGGCGGCGCCGGGGCCGCGACCGGGGGAGGTTGACCAGATGACCGTCGAGTTCACCCGCGAGTCCATGCCCACCGTCCAGGAGACGCTCTCGTCGGATCCCGGCGCCGCGCCCCCGCCGCCATACCTCGGGCACCATCCGCGCTCGTTCGGCACCGGCACCATCCCGGTCGAGCGCTACGTCAGTGCCGACTACCAGCGGCTGGAGTACGAGCGGCTGTGGTCGCGGGTGTGGCAGTGGGCGTGCAACGTGGAGGACATCCCGAACGTCGGCGACCACGTGGTCTACGACATCGGCGAGAAGTCGGTGCTGGTGGTGCGGGTCGGCCCCGATCTGATCAAGGCGTACTACAACGCCTGCCTGCACCGGGGGCGCCAGCTGAAGACCGAGCCGGGCAACTCGGCCAAGCTGACCTGCGGGTTCCACGGCTGGAGCTGGAACCTGGACGGGTCGCTGGCCCGGATCCCGTGCCGCTGGGACTTCCCGCAGATCCGCGACGAGGACGTGACCCTGCCCGAGGTGCGCTGCGAGACCTGGTCGCAGTTCGTCTTCGTCAATTTCGACGATGACGCCGAACCGCTGGCTTCCGCGCTGGACGTCGTGCCGGAGCACTTCAAGCACTTCCCGCTGGACGACAAGTTCACCGCCGCGCACGTCCGGAAGGTGATCGCGGCCAACTGGAAGGTGGTGATGGAGGCGTTCCTGGAGTCCTACCACGAGATCGCCACCCACCCGCAGCTGCTGGAGTGGACCGCCGACGCGAACACCCAGTACGACGTGTGGGAGCGGGCCAGCCGGCTGTACACGATGACCGCCGCGCCCAGCCCGCACCTCGGTGAGGTCGAGCCGGAGCAGGTGTACGAGACCGCCGCCGGGTTCTTCACCCTGCCCGGGATGCCCCCGCCCCCTGCTGAGTTGCCGTCCGGTTCGTCGCCGAGGGAGGCGGTGGCCGGACTGACCCGGGACATGATGCGCGGGATGCTCGGCCTGGACCTCTCCGGGAAGTCGATCAGCGAGGTGATCGACGGCGTGCAGTACTTCGTGTTCCCGAACTGGTGCCCGTGGAGCGGGGTGGCCAACGCGCTGCAGTACCGGTTCCGGCCCAACGGGGACGACCCGAACAGCTGCGTCTTCGAGGTCCGGATGATGTACCCGGTGCCACCGGGCGCCGAGCGGCCGCCGTCCGCGCCGGTGCACCAGCTGGCCCCGGACGAGTCCTGGACGAACGCCCCGGAGCTGGCCGGCTTCTGCCAGATCATGGACCAGGACGAGAGCAACCTGGTGGCCATCCAGCGCGGGCTGCGGGCGACGAAGAAGACCGGTGTGCACTTCGGCGAGTACCAGGAGTCGAGGATCCGGCACTTCCACGCCCTGCTCGAGGAGTACGTGGGTTCTTGAGTCTTTCCGCTTTCGACCGCGGGATGACCAGAAATATTTCGAGAACTTTCTGGGGGCCGGCTCTCGGCGGTCGGTTTTGTCGGTGCCGTCGATAGAATTGACTCATGCTTTCGGATCGGGTGGTTGAGGCGGCGGACGAATTGTTGTCCGCCGTTGAAGCCGCTTGCGCTCCGTCGGCGTCTGAGTCGGAGATGGTCGCGGTGCTACGCGAGTACGGGTCGGTGAAGGACCGGTTGGACGCCGCCGCGATCGGGCTGATCGCGGGGATGATCCGGCGGGGTGTGTTCACCGCGCACGGCTACACCCGGCCCGAGTACGCGATCGCCGATCTGCTGGGTTGGGATCGGGGCACCGGGCGCCGGCGGGTACGGCTGGCCGAGCAGGTGTGCCTGAGGGTGGGTTTGGACGGCCAGGAGCTTCCGGCGGTGTTGGCGGCGACCGGTATGGCGTTGGCGGCCGGGCAGATCGGGATCCGGCATGCCGAGGTGATCGCCGCGGTCCTGACGGGTCCGGCCGCGCGGAGGCTGACGCCTGATGTGTGGGCGGGCGCGGAGGAGCACATCGCCGGCTATGCCGCCTCCACCGGCGCCACCCCGAACGACGTGGCAGGGTGGGCGAAGCAGCTGGTGGAGGGCCTGGATCAGGACGGCGTCGAGCCCCCGGACGAGCCCGAGCAGCGCAACGAGCTGCACCTGACCCGCAACCTCTCCGGTACCGGTGGCCGGATCCGGGGTGAGCTGGACGGGCCGACCTTCGAGGCGGTGTCCACCGCGGTCGGTGCGTTGTCGAAGCCGTTGCCGGATGTGGATCGCACCCAGGCCGAGCGGCAGGCCGATGCGCTGGGTGAGATCTGCGAGCACACCTTGCGCCACCACGCCGACCTGCCCGACGCCGGCGGGGAGCCCCCGCAGATCCGGGTCACCGTGGACTTCGAACGGCTGCGGGCCGCTGCAGCGGGGGCGCATCTGGACACCGGGGCCTGGTACTCGCCGTCGCAGTTGCGGCTGCTGGCCTGTGACTGCGGGATCATCCCGGCGGTGCTCGGCAGTGCGGGGGAGCCGTTGGACATCGGCCGGGCCTCCCGGTCCATCCCGGCCGGGATCCGCCGCGCGGTGGCGATCAGGGATCGGGGCTGCGCGTATCCGGGGTGTGACCGGCCGCCGTCGCACTGCGATGTCCACCATTGTCATGAATGGGTTGATGGTGGTCCGACGTCGGTGGACAATTGCGTGATGTTGTGTCGCGCGCACCACCGGATCGTGCACGGCGCCGAATGGACTGTGCGAATACGTGACGGCCGGCCCGAATTCCGACCGCCGGAATTCCTGCACAGGCAATCGAGGCGAAGACCTGAACTCGCCGCGCAACCGCGATAGGTTGGGATCATGAGCCGTGTCGACCGCGCATCGCGGGTCATCTCCGCATCTCCAGCGACGGTGTTCGACGCGATGATCGAACCTGACGCGGTCGTGGCCTGGTTGCCGCCGGAGGGGATGCGCGGGCGGCTTGAGCACTTCGATCCCCGTCCCGGCGGTGGCTTCCGGATGGTCCTGACCTACCTGGACCCGGCCGGGTCACCGGGCAAGAGCTCGGCCGACGAGGACGTGGTCGAGGTGGAGTTCGCCGAGCTGGTGCCCGGTGCGCGGGTCGTCCAGCGGGCGGTGTTCGAGGCCGAGGACCCCGACTATGCCGGCACGATGACGATGACCTGGGAGCTCACCCCGGTCGGGCGGGGCACCGACGTCGTGGTCAGCGCGGTCGGGGTGCCGGCGGGTATCGACCAGGCCGCGCACGAGGAAGGGATCGCCTCGTCGCTGGCCAACCTGGCCGCGCACGTCGAGCAGCCCGGGCAGGTCGAGCCGCCCGGGCACGTCGAGCGGCGCTGATCACTGCTCGTCGAGGGTGCGTAGGGCGGCGGCGGCGGCCCGGCGGGTCGGTTCGGCGGCGGCGGGCGCCTCGGCCACCTGGGCCAGGGCGGTGCGTGAGCTCTCGGTGTTGATGCTGGCCAGCACGTCGACCAGGATCTCCGGTTCGGGCCGGGTCAGGGCGGCCTCGGTGACCACGGGGACCGAGCGGTCCCCGGCCCGGACCAGTTGCATGGCGGCGATGGTCCGCGCCGACTCGTCCGCGCCGCACGCCCCGGTCACCAGGGCCCCGCCGGCGGCCGGCAGCCCGGTCCACCGCCAGGTGGCACCGGCCGCCAGCATCCGGGCCGAGGACGCCGCACCCATGTCAGCAGGGTAGCGCCGAATCCGGCGGATCCGACATCACAGGACGGCGGGCAGGTTGTGCTCGCGCCAGTAGCCCGGGTCGTGCGGGTCCTCGTGCCGGAACCAGCCGTTGACGTGCGAGGTGACCTTCGCGGCGTGCTCGGGCGGCGGGGTGAAGGTCTGGCCGCCCCGGTCGGCGATGATCACCAGGTCCATCTTCACCCGGATGTCGACGATGCGGCCCACCCGGCCGAAGTCGGGGAACCACTCGCCGTGCACCGGCCAGCTCAGCAGCACCAGCCGGTCGAACTCGCAGCCCAACCGGGTGGCCAGGTTGGCCACCGTGCCCCCGTGGCTGTGCGCGAAGAAGTCCGGCCGGGACAGCCGCTGGTCGACCACCCAGTCGGCCAGCTGGCGGGCGGCGAGCCGGCGGGCGTCGTCGCTGTACTGGCCGCTCCACTGGAAGCTGCGGTCGTGCAGGTGCAGCGACGGTACGAGCGTGCCCAGGTAGCCGTAGAAGTCGCCGCCCGGCTGCCACCAGCGGCTCCGCGCGGCGAACGTGCCGTGGGTGAGCACCGCGGTGTGCGACGGCCGGTCGCGGCCCGGCGGCGGGCCCGGACGCACGGTCACCGCCCGCAGCGCCCGGTGCCCGGGGTCGACCCGGGCCAGCCCGATCCGGCCGATCGCCTTCGTCAGCGGCCCGCCCCGGGACGATCCCTCGACCAGCTGGGCCAGCACCTCGTCCCGGGGTCCGGTGGTGTCCAGGGCGGCCACCGCGGCGGACGTGCGGACCAGCCGGCTGCCGCTGCGCAGCCCGGACTCCACCAGCGCGGCGGCGGTCACCGGGTCGGGTTGCTCGGCCAGCCGGGCCACCAGCTCGGCGTCCGGGGTCGGCCTGGACCGGATCGCCGTCACCTCGCCCAGCGGGGCGATCGCCTCGGCCACCGGGATCGGCTCGGGACGGCCCAGCGCGGCCACGTCGGTGTTCAGGCCCAGCTCGGCCGGGCTGTCCACCCGGTCCGGCTCCCCGGCCGCCGCCGCGCCCACCGACAACACCATCGCCGCCTGGCTGAGCCGGGCGTCGCGGCTGGTCGACGTCCACGCCTCCGGCCCGGGGACGGGCTCCGGGTACCGGCTAACCACGACGGTGCCTAGACATGTCGCAGCCGGAACTTCTGCACCGAGCCGGACGCGGTGCGCGGCAACCGGTCCACCGTCCGCCACAACCGGGGGCAGCCGGCGCTGGGCAGCCGCTCGCGGGTGAACGCGGCGAGGTCCTCGGCGTCGACGTCCGTGCCGGGCTGCAGCCGGACGAACGCGGCCACCTGCTCACCCCAGTGCTCGTCCGGCCACCCGAGCACCGCCGCCTCGACCACCGCCGGGTGCGCGCTGAGCACCTGCTCGATCTCCGTCGGAAGGATGTGCTGCCCGCCCCGCACGATCATCTCCTCGACCCGGCCGACCACCCGCAGGTTGCCCTCGGCGTCCATCGTGCACAGATCACCGGTGCGCAGCCAGCCGTCGGACGACCGCGCCCGCCCCGGCGACCCGAGGTACCCGGCCATCACCCCGTGGCCGCGGACCAGCAGCTCACCGACCTCGCCGATGGCCACCGTCTCGGCGCCGCCCGGCTCGATGAGCTTCACCTCCGTGTTCGGCAGCGGCCGGCCCACACCGGTCGCCTTGAGCTCGACCGGGTCGCCGTAGGCCGTCGCGCTGACCACCCCAGAGGCCTCGGTCTGCCCGTACACGGCCACGTACTCGGCGTCGAAGAACTTCTCCACCCGGGCCACCAGGCCCGCGTCGACCAGCTCGCCCCGGGCGCACAGCACGCGCAGCGAGGTCATGTCCCGCTTCGGGAAGTCACGGTGTTCGAGCAGCGCGGTGAACGTGTCCGGGTCGCCGAACAGGGCCTCCGCCCGCTCGGACTCGATCAGCTTCAGCATCCGGGCCGGGTCGGGCGTGTCCACCAGCACGTGCGTCCAGCCCTGCTGCACCGGACCCAGCGCCAGCACGAGCGCCGCGCCGGAGTCGGCCAGCGACAGCGCGTGCACCACCGCCGAACCGGGGTCGAACCCGAGCCGGTCGACGGCCAGCCGGGCGTTGCCGGTGACCCCGGCGTGGGTGAGCAGCACCCCCTTCGGCGTGCCGGTGGTCCCGGCGGTGAACCGGATCTGGGCGACCGCCTCGGGCGGCACCGTGGGCAGCGGGGGTGGATCGCCGGTTTCCCCGACGAACGCGGTCCAGTCGGCGAGGTCGATCACCTCACGCAGCGCGGGCAGCCCGGCGCGGATCCCCTCGGCGCCGGAGCGCCCCCGGTGCTCGGCGACCAGGGCGTGCGCGCCGAACAGCCCGACCGCCCGGGACGCGGCCAGCACGTGCCGCGCCTCGGCCGCCCGGAACGCCGGGTTCACCGGGACCAGCACCATCCCGGCCAGCGCCACCCCGAACTGCAGGACCAGCCACTCCGCCGAGTTCGGGGCCCACACCGCGACCGGGTCACCCGGGGCGAACCGGCGCAGCAGCGCCCGCGCGGCGGCCTCGGCCTCGGCCAGCAGCTGCCGGTAGCTCCACCGCCGGGGCCGACCACCGGCCCGCGACTCGACCAGGGCCGGAGCCGCGCCGTCCCGCTCCGCCGCCTCCCGGAGGATGCCGCCCACGGTCGAGGGGACGACCGGATGGGTCTCGGCGGGCAGATGCGCGATGTTCAGCATGGCACCTCTCGTCGCGCGGTGTGACCGGGCGCACTATACCGGCACCACCCGCCGCCGCGCGGGCTGATTGACCGCAAGTCAGCGAGAGATCCGCGAGTCAGCGGGAGACCGTATGTCAGCGGGTGACGAGGTCGCCGTCGGCGTTGTCCCGGATCCGGTTCTCCCCGAGCCGCTGGTCGGAGTTCTTCAGCAGCACGCCCACCCGGCTGGCGAAGATGGAGTTCGCGCTGATGTCGAACGGGCCACCGCCGTCGATGTACACCCCGTACCGGGCGTTCTCCCCGATCACGTTGTCCCGGACCTTGATCTCCGAGGCCTCGCTGACCAGACGGATCCCGTCCTGCTTGTTGGCCCGCACCTGGTTGCCCTGGACGAGGTTGCGCGAGGCGGTGGCGCCCAGACCGATGCCTGACTCGCCGTTGGCGTACACCCGGTTGTTCCGCACGGTGTTGTCCGCCGCCTCGTTGACGTTGATCCCCTGGGCGGCGTTCAGGAACGACTCGTTGCCCTCCACCACGTTCCGGTCGGAGCGCTGGTAGAGCACGATCCCGTGGTGGGCGTTGCGATAGACCACGTTGTCCCGGATCACCCCGTCGGTGCAGTCCTCGGCCAGGATGATCCCGTGCTTGCCGTTGTCGTGCACCACGTTGCGCTCGATGACCAGCTTGTTCGACCCGGTGTGCGGGTCGATGCCGTAGAGGGTGTTGTCGTGGAACTCGTTGTCGGCCACCACCAGCCCGGTGGTCTGGTAGCTGTAGAACCCGAAGTGCAGGTGTGACACCACGCTGTGCCGGATGTGCCCGGTCGAGCCGGTCCGCCAGGCCAGCCCGTAGGACTCCACGGTGCTGTAGCCGAGGTAGCGGATCTCCGAGCCGTCCACGGTGAACCGCGCACCGTCCCGGGCCAGGATGAACGCGCGGCCGTCGGTCTGGTCGGTGTCCGCCCGCCGCGCGCCCGGGTCCCAGCCGGTGACGCACACGCCGTCCAGGGCCAACCCGCCGCCCAGCGCCTTGACCGTGGCGAACGACCCGGCCTCGCTGCGCACCTTCAGCCACGTCACGTCCGGGGCGGCCAGCCGGACCGACGCCCCGGGCAGCACCTCCAGGCTCGCCCCGAGCAACCACTCCCCGGGCGCGGTCTGCTTGAGCGCGCTCGGGTTGCGCACCGTCCGGCTCAGCGCGGCGAGGGTGACGTCGGTGCCGCCGCTGACCCGGATGACGCCCCCGACCAGCGCGGCCCGGACCGGTGTCCGCGTGGCGCCGGGTTGCTCGGCGGGTGCGGCAGATGCCTGCCGCACACAGGGCTTGGCGGGGTCGACGGTGGCCGGGGCGGCCACCTCCCGCTGGACCAGCGGCTCCGGGCCCCGGGCACACCCGGTGAGCGCCCCGCCGAGCAGGGTGGCGGCCAGCAGCACGGTGGCCCGGCGGCGCCCGGGGTTGCGGGCCCGGCCGACCGTGCGGACGCGCTCGAGGCCCCGACGGGCCGGTATGCGAACGGTGTAACCCATCAGGCACCTGCCGGGACGACGATCGGGCGGGGACGGGGCGGCGTGCGCCGGCCACCGGTACGGAACCTCCGCTGGCGCACGGCGTGCACCAGTTCCAGGCCCACGGCCAGGACGATCAGCGGCACGCCGATCGCGCCGAGCAGGTTGAGTGGCGGGAGGCTGAGGTCGTTCGGGCCGTTCATCCGGACGTCCCCGCGCAACGCCTGCAGCGCGTGCACCCGGGATCCGGTCAGCTGTACCGGGCTGCCCGGGGCGGCGTCGATGCCGACGGTCAGCGCGGCCACCGCGACCCGCTCGGCGGACACCGGGACCCCGCCGCGCGAGCGCAGCCCGGTGTGCACCTGGGTGATCTCGGTGTCGTTCACCGTGGCCGCCGCGGTACTGACGATCCCGGTGTCGGCGCCGCTGATCCGGCCCCCGACGATCCGGGTGTCCGGGCTGTAGGTCCGCACCGCGTCGTTGCCGACCCCGACGGCGGTCAGGTCCCGCAGCTCGACGCCCGCGCTGCCGGGGTTGGCGACGAACCCGTCGTCCCCGCCGGAGATGCGCAGCCCGGTGGCCCGCACCCCGGTCGATCCGCGTTCGGCCCGCACGGCGGTGCGCGAGGCGGCGACGGTGACCCGGTCCAGCGTGGTGTCCTTGCCGCCGAGCGACGCCCCGACCGCGCTCGCCCGCTCGATCACGCTGTCCCGTACCGCGAGCCCGGTGGTGGACTTCTCGATCACCAGCCCCCGACGCCCACCGCTGATCCGCATCCGCTCGAACACCAGCCCGGTGCTGCCGACGTGGCTGAACACCCCGATCGGCTGGTCCTGCGCGACGAAGTCGGTGACCAGCGCCTGGCTGACGTGGTTGAGCCGCAGCCCACCGGACCGGTCGGCGACCGTGGTGACCCCGGTGATCCTCGGCCGGGTCTGCCCGATCACGGCCAGCCCGAACGCCCGGTTGCCGGTGGTGGCGATCTCGCTGATCAGCCGGTCGGTCGCGCCGGCCGGAGCCCCGGAGGTGTCCTGGACCAGTACCCCGTTGCCGCCGTTGCGTTCGGCCCGCACGGCGCGCAGCGAGGTGCCGGTGTCGCCCTGCAGCACCAGGCCGTCGCCGGCGGAGTCGGTCACGGTCAGCCCGTCCAGGCGGACCGCGTTCGACTTGCTCAGCCGTAGCCCGACGGTGTTGCCGGTCAGCGTGGTGCGCACCAGTGACCCGCCGCTGCCCTCGTTGAACTGGACGCCGCCGTGCCGCTCGGGGTCCTCGGGCAGCGTGCCGAGGTCGCTGAACGTGGCGTCGGTGGCCTCCAGCCGGCCGGCCCGGGCCACCGCGATGTACGGGCGCCCGGCGGCGGGTGGCATCGGGCCCCCGGTGGCCGGATCGGCGGAGGTGACCGTGACGTTGCGGGCGGTCACCCGGCCGCTGCCGGTGAGGATCGTCGCGGCCTGCGCGGGGCTCGGCCCGCCGGCCAGCCGGACGGTGCGCGGGCCGCTCAGGTCGAGGGTGACCCCCGGGCTCAGTACGACCATCGCGGCGAGGGTGGTCGCGTCGGCCTCGTTGCGCACCCAGCCGGGTGGGACGACCCGGTCGAGGGAGTACATCGTGCTGACCGGGCCGGTGCGGCGGATCTGGTTGATCAGCCGGCCCCCGCTGACCACGTCGATGGTGGCCGCCTTGATCAGCAGCAACCGGTCGGGGCGGCCGCGGCTGATCCAGTTCTCGGTGGCGCGCTGGCGGGCGGCGGCCAGCTGGGCGGCGGCCTTCGCGGCCCGTTGCCGGGCGAGCTCGGCGGCGCGGGCGGCGTTCGGGTCCGGTTGGGGAGTGAGAGGCTCGGCGACCGGGTCCGGTTCGGGCTGGGGGTCGGCCGGCGGCTCCGCGGTGGGCTGCGGGTTGCTCGTCGGGTCTCCGCCGCCGCCAGAGCTGGAGCTGCTGCCGCTGGAGCTTCCGCCTGAGTTGCCGTCGCTGCCGGAGCTGCCGCCGCCGCTGGAGCTCGAGCCGCCGTCGGAGCCCGAACCGCTGCTGCCGGAACCGGAGCTGGATCCGCCGCTGGAGCTGGATCCGCCGCTGGAGCCGGATCCGCCGCTGGAGCCGGAGCCCGAGCCGCCGCCCGAGCCGGAGGTGTCGCCGCTGCCCGGGCCCTGCCCCGGAGCGACGTCGACGGCGCCGAGGTTGAGGGCCGCGAGGTCGACGGCGAGGTCGGCGGCATCCTTCTCGGCCACCCGCAGATCGGCCGCGGCGCTCGGGTCGGCGGTGGTGTGCGGGTTGGCCGCGGCGCTCGGGTGGGTGGCGGTGCGCGGGTCGGCCGTGGCGCTCAGGTTGGCGGCGGTGCTCAGGTCGGCCGCGGAGCGCGGGTCGGCGGTGGCGGTGGCGAAACCGGCCGCGCCCGCGACCAGTCCGGTGATCGTCGCCAGGGTCGCGGCGAGGCGGCGGGCGTTCACGCCGGGCCCTCCGACCGGTGCGCGGCCCGACCCGCCGGGACCGCCTCAGGGACCGCGGCCGCCGGCGCGGAGTCGAACCAGCCGACCGGGGTGGGCGCAGAGGTGTCCGGTGCGATCCGGACCGGGCGGGGCCGGTGTCCGCCGGGAGCGGGTTGGTCGCGGTGGGGAGCGGGCTGGTCGCGGCGCGGCGGAGGCGCCGAGTTGACCGGTGGGTGCGCCCGCTGCGGCGGCACCCGGTCCCAGCCGGCCGGTTCATGATCGCCGTTTCGGTGTGAAAGCGGATGCCCAGCTTCCGTTTCCACACCGAAACGCTGATCATGACGCTGGGCGGGGATCGGCTGGGCGGGGATCGGTGGCGCGGCCGGCCGCCGGGCGGGCATCGACGTCGCCGGCACCGGCACCGGCACCGGCACCGGCGCCGGCATCGGGTGGGGGGTGGCGGGCGTGGCGACCGGGTCGCCGGTGCGCACCACCTCGCCGTCCCGGACGGCCACCTGCCGGGTGCCCCACCGCTGCTTGCGCAGGGTGAGCAGCGCGTACAGCTTGATCAGCGCCATCACCCAGGACACCACCACGTACGGCAGGATGAACAGGAACGACGACGGGCGCTGGCGCAGGTGCGGCAGCAGCTTGGCCGACCGGCTGATCTGCCACCAGCCCACCAGCACCGCGCAGAAGATCCAGTTGTGCACCAGCAGCGAGTAGGTCAGGAACGCCGGCCCGAGCAGCAGGGTGAAGCCGCTGACCGCCTTGTCGACCATGGTGTAGGCCAGGAACGGCCGGCGCCACACCCACCGCCGGGACAGCGCACGCAGGTCGGAGCGCCAGGTGTTGCGGGCCCAGCGCAGCCGCTGCTTGACGAAGGTCCGCCAGTCCGACGGGAACGTCGACCACACCTCGGCGGTGCGCTGCATGTACGTCAGATGGCCCCGCTCCAGGATCAGGGTGGTCAGCCGCTTGTCGTCGCCGGACAGGCAGGGCACGCCCCAGAACGTCTCGTGCATGAAGTCGTGCTCGATCTCCAGCAGCAACGCCCGCCGGTAGACCGCCGTGCGCCCGGACAGGCAGGACACCGCCCGGCCGAGCAGGCTCTGGCTGGCGTTCTCGTCGTAGTAGCGGTGGTCGAGGAACATGTCGGTGATCCGGGCCAGGAACCCGCCCGAGCCGTACACGCTCTGCCGGGTGCCCACCCCGCCGATCCGCGGGTCGGCGAACGGCTGGCACACCTCGCGGGCGACGTCCGGGGCCCACACGGTGTCCGAGTCGACCAGGGCGACGAGCTCGGTGCGGGCGGCGTTCCAGCCCCGACGCAGCGCATCCCGCTTGCCCGGGACGTCGCTGACCAGCACCCGCACCGGGTAGCGCGCGGCGACCTCCAGGCACGGCCGGTCCGAGGAGTCGATCACCAGCACGACGTCCTGGACGTCGTTGGCCAGCCAGGACTCGATCGCGGCGGCGAACACCGCCGGGTCCTCCTGGTAGACCGGCACGACCACGGTCATCGTGGCGCGGTGGCCGCCGGCGATCGGCTTGTACAGCACGGCGGGGATGCGGCGGACCAGCCAGCAACCCCAGCGGACCAGGCCGAGGATGCCGAGCGGGGTGCCGAGGACGTAGTAGTAGACGGGCAGCGACATCGGGTCAGCCGCCCTCGACCCCTCTCGGGGACCGGTCGAGGCGGGCGACGGGCGAACGTACGGACGAATGCACTTCTCACTCCCGGGGAGCTGGGGGCGGTGTTGTCATGCGGGTACCGGTGAATTCGCTCCCCCGTGACCCGGCGTTACCGGACCGAGATCAGAGTCCGAATAATTCCGCTGAACGGAGCAGTGCCGTTGCCGACCATTCGGGCCATTCGCGCGCATTCGAGTTGCCCGGTTGACACTCGGCTCCGGCACCCGCATCGTGGAGTGGCGGGTGTTGCAGAAGTGGGGGAGTGCAATGGACCGGGATTTCGAGCTGGAGATCGTCGACGAGTTGCTCGAGGTGCTGGCGAATCCCACGCAGCTGCAGGCCGAGAAGATCCACGAGGAGCCGGTCGAGAACTACCTGAGCGTCGAGCGGTTCGCCCGCGAACGCGAACTGCTGTTCCAGCGGATGCCGATGGCCGCCGCGCTGTCCGGCGAGCTGCCCGGGCCGGGGTCGTGGAAGCTGTTCGACGAGACCGGCGTCCCGATCGTGCTCGTCCGGGGCGAGGACGGGGTGGTCCGCGGCTTCCTGAACGTCTGCGGTCACCGCGGCGCCCGGCTGGTCGAGCAGCCGCGCGGCACGGCCCGGCGGCTGTCCTGCCCGTTCCACGCGTGGTCCTACCGGCCGGACGGCTCGCTGGCCGGGATCCCCGCCCAGCAGGCGTTCGACGGGGTGTGCCGGGAGGAACGCGGGTTGCGGCCGGTCGAGGTGCGCGAGCATCTGGGGATCGTCTGGGTGGTGGCCCGGCCGGGCGACACCCCGATGGACCTGGACGCCCACCTCGGATCGTTCGCCGGGGAGCTCGCCCTGTGGGACGTCGGCGCCTGGCGGTACGTGGAGACCCGGACCCACCAGGTTCCGGCAAACTGGAAGATCACCGTCGACACCTTCACCGAGGGCTACCACATCCCGGTCCTGCACAAGGACTCGCTCGGGGCCGGTGCGGCCGGCGGGCTGAACACCCACCGGGCGTTCGGCGATCATCAGCGACTCGTCTTCGCGATGAAGACCCTGGAGGAACTGCGGGGCACCCCGAGGGCGGAATGGAACGCTTTCCGGGACTGGCGAATGGCGATCACCTACAACATCTATCCGAACGTCGGGTTCCTGATCGCCAGTGATCACATAGAGATGTTCCAGACCTTTCCGGGGAACACCGTCGACACGTCGATCTGCCTGCATTCCCTGTTCATCCACGACGAGATCGAGTCCGATGATCAGCGGGCCGAGCTGAGCGCCAAGTTCGACTTCTTCTTCAACCTGGTCGAGCACGAGGATTTCCGGGTGTCCGCCGGAATCCAGCGAGGGCTGGCCTCGGGCGCGTTCGACACCCACGTGTTCGGCCGGTGCGAACCGATGACCCAGGCCGTGCACCAGGCCCACCAGCGCGACCTGGACGCGGCCGGCGCCTGAGTGAGCTTGCGAGCGAACCGACGTCACAGCGTCTTCAGCGAGCTTGCGAGCCTCACTCCGGGATCAGCGGGTCGTAGCTCGGCTCGCGCTTCTCCCGGAACGCCCGCCAGGACTCCGCCGAGTCCCCGCCCTGGCGCATCCCGGCCTGCCACAGCGCGGTGCGTTCCAGGCCGTCGGCGACGGTGTGGTCGCGGGCGTGGTTGAGCAGCTCCTTGGTGCCCCACACGGCCAGCGGGGACTTCGCGGCGATCAGGCCGGCCACCTCCAGCACCCGCTCCAGCAGGGCCTCGGGCGAGGCGAGCACCTCGTTGACCAGGCCCACCCGCAGTGCCTCCTCGGCGCCCATCCGCCGCCCGGTGAAGCACAGCTCGCGGGCCACGCCGTCCGGGATGATCCGGGGCAGCCGCTGCAGGGTGCCCAGGTCCGGCGGGCTGGCCCGGTTGATCGCCTCGGCGGAGAAGAACGCCCCGGTGCAGGCGTAGCGGGCGTCGGCGGCGGTGACCAGATCCAGGCCGCCGCCCACGCAGCCGCCCTGGACGGCGGCCAGCACCGGGACGCGCATCCGCTCCAGCGAGCTGATCGCGTCCTGGAAGTCCCGGATCAGGGTCAGGAACGACGCCCGGCGGCGGCCCAGCTCCAGGTCCTCGCGCTGGAACGGCCGGTCGGCCAGGGACCGGACGTCGAGGCCCGCGCTGAAGTGCCGGCCGGTGGACGAGACCACCAGCACCCGGGCGGTCCCGGCGGCGCTGATCCGGCTGGTCAGGTCCCGGAGCTCGGTGAAGAACGCCGGCCCCATCGTGTTCAGCTCGTCCGGCCGGGCGAGTCTCACGTGGCAG
>JAESFN010000216.1_pt1 | contig 76674 bp, 88 predicted proteins | sample 9269411 | NCBI WGS metagenome assembly JAESFN01 (sample SAMN14505399, study PRJNA617100) | algae metagenome | isolation source: Iphinoe sp. HA4291-MV1 and co-occurring heterotrophs from trail next to... | place: USA: Maunawili Falls, Hawaii | collected 2009-07-25
CACTCCGCTGTATCGCTCGACGGACTGCCTCAGTCGTCCGGGCGCTGCCGTGTAGAACCTGTCCCATAGCCCCTCCCGCCATGCATGATGGTCAATCGTACCACCACACTGTGGGATCAAACAGCTACGCAGCCGTCCCTCTCCCCAATGGGGAGGGGGCTATCACTGCACCGTCACCGTCACCGCGCGGCGGTTCTTGGCCCAGCTGGATTCGTCGGAGCCGGTCGCTTCCGGGCGTTCCTTGCCGTAGCTGATCGTGCTGATCCGGCCCGCATCGATGCCGAGCGAGGCGAGGTAGTTCTTCGCTGAATTGGCGCGGCGTTCGCCCAGCGCGAGGTTGTATTCGCGTGTTCCCCGTTCGTCGGCATGGCCTTCGATCGTCACGCGGACGTTGGCGAATTGCTTTAGATAGGTCGCCTGGCTCTGCAGCGTCGCCTGGTCCTCGGCATCGACGTCCGACTTGTCGGTGTCGAAATAGATACGGTCGGACGACACGTTCGCGAGGAAATGCGCCTGGCTGCCGGGGACCGGGCCGGTCTCGGCGGGCGGCGGCGCCTCGGCGGCCGGGGTTTCCTGCGGCGGTGGAGGCAATTCCTTCGGCGCCTTCTTGGCGCAGCCGGCCACGGCGACCAGCGCGGTCGCGACCAGCAATGCTTGGCCCAGTTTTCTCATCATGATCCTCCTCTTGTTAGTTTCAGGGCAGTAACGGTCCCCATGTCGGGTCCGATCCATCGACGGGTGTCGGAATCTTGCGGGTGTTGCGGCCGGTCAGGTCCACCTGCCAGACGCTGGAGGTGCCGCTGCGGCCCGGCGAACTGCGGAAGAACTGAATGACGCGGCCATTGGGCGACCAGGTCGGGCTTTCATCCTGCCAGCCATTGGTCAGGATGCGCTCGCCGCCGCCGCCCGGCGCCATGACCCCGATCGCGAAGCTGCCGAGCCGCGTATAGGCGATCAGGTCGCCGCGCGGGCTCCATTCGGGCGTCGCGTAGGAACCGCCGCCGAAGCTGATCCGCTGCTGGTTCGATCCATCGGCGCTCATCGTGTAGAGCTGCTGCTTGCCCGACCGGTCGCTTTCGAACACGATCCGCTGCCCGTCCGGCGAGAAGCTGCCGCCGACATCGATGCCGCTCGACTGGGTGAGGCGGATCGGCGTGCCGCCGGCCGACGGCATCTTGTAGATATCGGTGTTGCCGCCCTGGCTCATCGAGAAGAGCAGCCAGCGCCCGTCCGGCGAGAAGCGCGGCGCGATAACCTGGGCGGAGCTGTCGAGCACCAGCCGCTGCTTGCCGGTGCCGATATCGTAGACGAAAACATGCGGACGGCGCTGCTGATAACTCACATAGACGATCGACTTGTAATCGGGCGAAAAGCGAGGCGTCAGGACCAGGTTCTGGCCGTTGGTCAGGAAGCGGTGATTGGCACCGTCCGAATCCATGATCGCCAGCCGCTTGACGCGTTTGTCCTTGGGACCGGTCTCCGCGATATAGGCGATGCGGCTGTCGAAGAACGGGCTTTCGCCGGACAGGCGCGAATAGATCATGTCCGCGCATTTGTGCGCCGCGCGCCGCCAGTCGCGCGGCGCGACGACGAAGCCGGTGCGCTTCAGCTCGGACTTCAGGTTGACGTCATAGAGATAGCAGCCGACGGTAAGCTGGCCGTCGCCGCCGGCGCGGACGAAGCCGCTGACCAACGCTTCGGCGCCCGTCTGCGGCCAGATCGCATAGTTTGGCGCGTTGGCCTCGGCGAAGCTGACCGTCGGCACGCCGCCGGGGCCGACCGGCCGGAACAGGCCGCTGCCGCGCAGGTCCGACGCGATCACGTCCGCGATCTGCTTGCCGAGCGCGTCGGTGCCGCCCGCCACTGTTTGGCGCACTTGATCGGTCGCGAGAACCGGCACCGCGATTTTCAGGTCATCGCCGCTCGACGCGGTCACGTCGACGCTGAGGCCACCCTGTTCGGACTGGCCGACCGGCGGCGGCTGAACCTGCGCTGCGGCGGCGGTGGACAGAGCCAGAAAGGCGAACGCGAGATGCTTCATCACAGACCCTCGTAGAGTTGCGGCCGGATCGTTTTCCACGCCGCATAGAAATCCTTGGGCAGCTTGTAGGGCGCGCCGAGCTTCACGGCCGCAACCGCGCGCTCCACGAACAGATCAGCCTGGGCGCGATTGCTGGGCGTGACCCCGGTCGGCCCGATCACGCGTGGCTGGCCGACAATCGCGCCATTCTCGTCCAGATTGGCGACGATCGTGACGCGCAGCTTCTCGATGTCGGCACCGCTCGGCGGTCGCCAATGCGGCTTCAGCTGGCGCTTCAGTTCGGCGGCGAGCGAGGCCTGCTCGCGCGGGCCGATCGCGGCATTGGCGCTCTGCGCGCGGCTGACGCTCGCCGTTTCGGTGATGCCGCGCAGGAAATCGGCGCCGAGCCGCGCGCCCTTGGGCCGCTCCGGCGTCTTTTTCGCCGGTGCGGCCGATGGCAGCGCCTGGCGCTCGCGGACCGGCGGCTTGTCCGGCTTCGGTGTCGGCGCGGGAACGGGGGCCGTGTCGGGTTGGGGGATGGCCGGCGCCGGCTCGGGCTTGCCGATCTCCGGTGCGACGCTGGTGGCGGGCGCCTGCTCCGACGGGCGCGGCGTGGTCTGCTCCAGCCCGACATCGTCGGCGAACGTGACCTCGACCGGGTTGCGCTCGATCTTCAGCGGGTTGGGCGTGGCGAGAAAGCCGACCGAGAGCAGCCCGAACAGGACGACGTGTCCCGCGGTCGCTGCGCCCAGCCCGATTTTCTCGGCGCGGTCCATCAGCGCTCGTCTCCCACACTGACCAGCGCGACCTTGTTCAGCCCGGCGCGGTTCAGTTCACCGAGCACCCGCATCACCGCGCCGTAATCGAGCGAGCGATCGGCGCGGAGGAAAATCTGCGGCGGCTGGCTGGCGGCGATCGTGCGAAAACGCTCGCCGAGCGTATCCGCCGCCACTTCATCCTCGCCGATGAAGATCTGCCCCGATTTCTCGATCGAGACCGTCACCGGCTCCTTGTCCTGCTTCAAGGCGCCTGCCTTGGATTGCGGCAGGTTCACCGGCACCCCGGCTGTCAAGAGCGGGGCCGTCACCATGAAGATGATCAGCAGCACCAGCATGACGTCGACCAGCGGCGTCACGTTGATGTCGGCCATCGGCGCGCGGGTGCGGCCCCGGCTGGCGGATGGAAGCTTGACCGCCATCAGGCCTCCGCGTCCAATTCACGCGACAGGGTCGCGTGGAATTTATCGGCGAAGCGCAGCAGCCGCGCTTCCAGCCGGTTCAGGCCGTGGCTGAAGCGGTTGTAGGCGATCACCGCCGGAATCGCCGCGAACAGGCCGATCGCGGTCGCGAACAGCGCCTCGGCGATCCCCGGCGCCACCACCGCAAGCGACGAATTCTGCTCCGCCGCGATCGAGGTGAAGCTGCGCATGATGCCCCAGACAGTGCCGAACAGGCCGACGAACGGCGCGACGCTGCCGATCGTCGCCAGCACGTTCAGCCGGCCCGAGAGTGCGTCGATCTCCGCCGCGCTGGCGCTCGCCATCAGGGTCGCGAGGCGGGAACGCACGCCTTCGGCATCGACTTTCTTGGCACTGGTGGAGCGGCGCCATTCCTTGATGCCGGCATCCAGCACGCGCGCGACCGGCACATCCTGCTCACCGCGCTTCTGGTGGAAGCGGTCGATGTCCTGCGCCGACCAGAATTCACGCTCGAACGCCTCGGACGCCGCGACGCTGCGTCGCATCCGAAAGCCGAAGCCGATGATGATCGCCCAGGTCCAGATGCTGGCCAGCAACAAGCCGAGCATCACCGCCTTCACCACCCAATCGGCCTGGAGAAACAGCCCGATGGGCGAGAGCGTCGCCGCGTCCGCGTTCACGAAAAGTTGATTCACTAGTCCTCCAAAAGGCCTTCGAAAATGGCGCGCCAGGTACGCGGTTGGCGGCGCGGCTTGCCGCCCGGGCCGACGAACGCGGCGAGCACCGTCGCGTCGGTCAGGATTTCCTGCCCCAACATGACTCGCTGATGAATGGTTGCACTCGCGGCCATGAAACGCTTCAGCGTGCTCACCACGATCAAGTCGTCGTCCAGGCGGGCGGAGCGTCGATAACGGATCGACAGATCGGCGACGACATACACGCCCCCATCCGCCTCGAACGCCTCGCGCTGACCGATCCCGGCGACCGACAGCATGTCGGAGCGCGCGCGCTCCATGAAGCGCAGGTAGTTGGCGTGATAGACGACGCCCGACAAATCGGTGTCCTCGAAATAGACGCGCACCGGAAAACGATGCTCGCGGCCGACGAAGCGGCCCCGGGTGGGGAGGTCGTCTCGCTCCATGCCGGATGGCCTTACGGACGGCGCAGCGCCGTGAGAACCCCTTATGGTTAACGCTTTGATTACCCTTCGTCCCCGATAACCCTCATCTGACCGCACTAGACAAGGGCGATACGATGGCCGACCTGCTGATCCATTCGATGGCCGAATTCGAGCCGCTGCTGACGGCGTCGCTGACGATCGCTAAGGCCGCCAATATCGTCGAGATCGGCGCCGAGTTCGGCGGCACCACCCCAATCTTCGCCGCCCACGCAGCCGCCAATGGCGGCACGCTCACCAGCGTCGATCCGAGCCCGAAGCAGGAATTCCTCGACTGGGTCGCGGCCAATCCGCACGTCCGTCACGTCGCCGCGACAAGTCTCGAGGTGATCGAGGATCAGAGTGGCGTCGATGCCTGGGTGATCGACGGCGATCACAATTGGTACACTGTCTATAACGAATTGCAGGCAATCGACCGGGTTTGTGCGCGGGACGGCAAGCCGCTGCTCGTCTTCCTGCACGATGTGTGCTGGCCATGCGGCCGCCGCGATTCCTATTACGCGCCGGACCGCATCCCGGCCGAGTTCCGCCATCCGCATGATTTCAACGGCGGCGCGACGCTCGGCCGTAGCGACCTGGTTCCCGGCGGCGGCTTTCGCGGCATGGGCCAGTTCGCATGGGCCGTCCGCGAAGGCGGGGTGCGCAACGGCGTGCTGACCGCCGTCGAGGATTTCAAGGCGCAAGCCGGCCGCGAGATTGCCTATGCCGAAGTGCCAGCAGTGTTCGGCCTCGGCATCCTGTTCGACGCCGCTGCCCCCTGGGCGCAGGCGCTCGGCCGTGCCGTGCTCCCCCATCACAAGCACCCGCTCATCGCCTCGTTGGAACAGAACCGCCTGCGCAACTATCTCCGCGTCATCAAACTGCAGGACGAAGCGGCGGCGCGGGACGCGGTGAAGGCGGCGGCTTGAAACCAATCACCGTAATTGCGAGCGGAGCGAAGCAATCCAGTGCGGCCGTCGAGTCAGCTGGATTGCCTCGTCGCTAACGCTCCTCGCAATGACGGTCAGGAATCGAACAACCCATCCTGCCCGCCGCTGGGCGGGTTCAGCCCCAGATGTTTCCATCCCGGCCCGTTCAAACACCGGCCTCGCGCCGTGCGGGCGATCAGGCCGAGCTGGATCAGGAAAGGCTCGATCACTTCCTCGATCGTGTCGCGCGGTTCGCTGAGGCCGGCGGCGAGCGTCTCGACGCCGACCGGGCCGCCCCGGTAGATATCGGCGATCATATGGAGATAGCGCCGGTCCATCGCGTCGAGGCCGAGCTGATCGACCTCCAGCCGGTTCAAGGCCTTGTCCGCCACATCGGCATGCACCGTCTGTTCGCCCGCGACATTGGCGAAATCGCGCACCCGCCGCAGCAGCCGCCCGGCGATGCGCGGGGTGCCGCGCGAACGCTTGGCGATCTCACGGGCGCCGTCCTCGGCGATACCGAGATTGAGCAGCCCGGCCGCGCGGCGCACCACCTGCTCCAGCTCGTCGACCGTGTAGAATTGCAGGCGGACCGGGATGCCGAAGCGATCACGTAACGGCGTGGTCAGCAGCCCCTGCCGCGTCGTCGCGCCGACCAGGGTGAAGCGCGGCAGGTCGATCCGCACCGATCGCGCCGACGGCCCCTCGCCGATCATCAGATCGAGCGCGCGGTCCTCCATCGCCGGATACAGCACTTCCTCGACCGCGGGCGCGAGGCGGTGGATCTCGTCGATGAAGAGGACGTCGCCATCCTCCAGATTGGTGAGGAGCGCGGCGAGGTCACCCGATTTGGCGATCACCGGGCCTGAGGTGGCGCGGAAGCCGACCCCCATTTCCCGCGCGACGATCTGCGCGAGCGTCGTCTTGCCTAGGCCGGGAGGACCGAAAAACAGCACATGATCCAGAGCATCGCCCCGCGCCTTGGCGGCAGCAATAAACACCCGCAGATTCTCCCGCGCTGCCCGCTGCCCGACGAACTCGTCGAGGTGCCTGGGGCGCAAAGCCGCGTCGATATCCTCGGGCTGGCGCGACGCGGTGAGGATGCGGTCGGTGTCGGTCAATGCCTTGCCGCCGCGATGAATTCATCAGGGCTGACCTGTGCCTGACGCAACAACCCCGCCAGTGTGCCGGTTTTTACTTCCTTGTGCAGCGGGACGACGCAGATAGCAGAGGATTTCCGCAACACGACATGGCTGCCCTTTTGCCGCATCAGCTCGAAACCCAGCCGTTCCAGCGCTCGAACCACTTCCTGTCCCGACAACAGCGGAAGCTTAGGCATGCACTTGCACGTCAAAGGTCGTGACGAGCGGCGCGCCGACCGTTTTCAGCGGCTGCACCTCCAGATAGAGTTCGACAGCTTCGCGCAGGTTCATCAAGGCATCCTCTACGGTTTCACCTTGAGTCGTTGTTCCTGTCTCCGGATTATACGCGACATAGCCGCCTTCCTCTGCCGGGGTCAGTACGGCGGTGACTTGCATGAATCCGATCCTTTCGAGTGCCACTTTAGCGCGCCGCCTTCTTGAGTGCGAGACGCACCAGCGCATCGAGGCTTGCTCTTTCCCCCAGCTCGTCGTTCGCCGCAGCCACCGCCGCGTTGGCTTCGGCGGGACGGAAGCCGAGATTGGTCAGCGCGGAAACGGCGTCTTGCGCGGCACCTCCGGCCGGAGGTGCGGCGGATGCGCCAGGGCCAAGCGCGATGCCGCCGACCTTGTCCTTCAGCTCGCGGACGATGCGTTCGGCGAGCTTGGGGCCGACCCCCTGCGCGCGGGCGACCATCGCCTTGTCGCCGCTCGCGACCGCCTTTTGCAGCTCGTCCGCCGCCAGCACCGACAGGATCGCCAGCGCGACACGGCCGCCCACGCCTTGCACGCCGGTCAGCAGCCTGAACCAGTCGCGCTCGGCCGCGGAGCCGAAGCCGAACAGCGTCATCGCGTCCTCGCGCACCTGCAGCTCGGTGAAGATCATCACTTGGCCGCCGACCGGGCCGATCGCCGAGAGGGTGCGGCTGGACGCCTGGACCAGATAGCCGACGCCCGCCACGTCGATCACCGCGTGATCCGCCGCCACTTCCGCCAAGGCCCCGCTCAACCGCGCAATCATGGGGCGGACCCTACGCGCGAATAGGCTATAGGCAAGGCGTGACCGTCACTTTCGCCCAGATCGAGCCGACGACGCGCTGCAATTTCACCTGCGGCTTCTGCGCCGGCCGCTCGATGGAGCAGCGCGATCTGGATTGGGCGGCATTCCGCAACTTCCTGGTCGCGCATCCGGACCTGCGCCATGTCGAGCTGCAGGGCGAGGGCGAGCCGCTGCTGCACCCGCGCTTCTTCGACATGCTCGCCGCGTGCCGCGCGCGGGGCATTCGCGTCAGCATCATCACCAATGGCAGCTTGTTGAGTCCCGAGCGGGTCGAGCGGCTGCTGGATGCGGGCGTCGGCTCGATCCATGTCTCGATTGAGAGCGCGGACCCGGCCAAATTCCAGGCGATCCGCGGCGGCAAATTCCGGAAAGTGAAGGACGGACTGGCGCTGCTGATCGCGCGACGGCGGGCGCGGGGGCTGGCCGAGCCGCTGGTCGGCCTCGCGGTGACGGTTCTGAAGAGCACGATCGGCGGCCTCGACGATGTGGCGCGGCTGTATCTGGAGCTGGGGCTGGACGGCGGCGTGGTCGCGCAGCAGCTGCAGCCGATGCCGGTCTATAGCCGCCATTATGACGCGGCGATGGCTGGCGAGATGCTGGGCGCCGATGAGACGCGGAGATTCGGCGATCTGCGCGCGGCGCTGGCGCAGCATATGCCGGTGCCGCGCGCGGAGGGCTTCTTCTACTACGCGCTGTTCCAGGGCTTCGATCCGCGCCATAAAAACTGCCCGTGGCTGGAAAGGGGCGCCTATCTGAGCGCGGGCGGCGGAATTACCGGCTGCTGTTTCATGAAGGACGAGGCCGAAGCGATACGCGATCCCCGCCTGGCTGACGAGCATCGTGCGGCACTGCGCGATACGCTGGAGCGCGGCGAAGTCCCAACCGCCTGCGCCGGCTGCGGCACGGCGGAAAGCGTCGCGCTCAACCGCCGCGTTCAGCCGAGTCTGCGTGCCGGCCCCAGGTGATGCGCGTGGCAGATGGCGACGGCGAGCGCGTCCGCCGCGTCCGGCCCGTCGATCGCCACGCCAGGCAGCAGCCGCGACACCATCGCGTGGACCTGGGCTTTCTCCGCCATCCCGGTACCGACCACGGCTTTCTTGACCAGCCGGGCCGCATATTCGCCGACCGTGATGCCTGCGCGCGCGGCGCCCAACAGCACGACGCCGCGCGCCTGGCCCAGCTTCAGCGTCGATTGCGGGTTCTTGTTGACGAACACTTCTTCAACCGCCGCCGCCTGCGGGGCATATTCGGCGAGAAGTGACGTCAAGGCGTCGTGCAGCACGACCAGCCGTGCGCCGAGATCGTGTTTCGCGTCGGTGCCGATGCGCCCGTTCGCTACGTGGGTGAGCCGGTTGCCCTCCGCCCGAATCACGCCCCAGCCTGTAGTGCCGAGGCCTGGGTCGAGACCGAGGATAATCATGCATGACACTCCGCTCGTCCCGAGCGTAGTCGAAGGGCGTATGACACGCACGGAGCCGCGCCCCTCGACTTCGCTCGGGACGAGCGGGCTTTGTCCATCTTAGGCGATCTTCTCCATCACTTCGTCGGAGACATCGTAGTTGCCCCAGACGGTCTGGACGTCGTCGTCATCGTCCAGCGTGTCGATCATCTTGAACAGCAGCTTCGCGTCGTCCTCGCCGACCGCGACCTGCATATGCGGACGCCAGGCAAGCTTGGCTCCCTCGGCCTCGCCCAGCGCCGCTTCCAGGCCCTTGGCGACTTCGTGGAGCGAGTCCATCGCGGTCCAGATGCGGTGCTCGTCCTCGTCAGACTCGACGTCCTGGGCGCCTGCCTCCAGCGCCGCCTCGAAAACCTTCTCGGCATCGCCCGCGCTTGCCGGATAGCTGATCAGACCCAGCCGGTCGAAGCCGTGAGACACCGTCGCCATGTTGCCGCCATTCTTGGTCACGGCGGTGCGGACATTGGTGGCGGTGCGGTTGCGGTTGTCGGTCAGTGCCTCGATGATAAGCGAGGTGCCGCCCGGCCCGAACGCTTCGTAACGGATTTCCTCGTAACTCTCGGCGTCGCCCCGGCTCGCCTTGTCGATCGAGCGCTGGATATTGTCCTTCGGCATCGACACCGCCTTGGCGGCGTTGACCGCGGCGCGCAGGCGCGGATTCATGTCCGGATCGGGCGTGCCCATCTTCGCCGCCACGGTGATCTCGCGACTGAGCTTCGAGAAAGCGGCGGACTTCTTCTTATCCTGCGCACCCTTGCGGTGCATGATATTCTTGAATTTGGAATGGCCGGCCATTGCCGCTTCTATCCTTTTTTCGACTGCGCTTGCGCTTGCAAATGTTCGATAACGGCCGCGAATGCCTGCCTCATCTCGGCGATGGTGCGCCCGCCGAGCTCGCTTGCCGCCGCGCACTTCCAATAAGCGGCGATCCCCGGCCGCGCCGCGATCATCGCGTTGGTTCCCACCGCCGGATCGATGATCTCCATCAGATGCAACAGCGGAAACAGCAGGCAGTCGGCGAAACCCGGTTCGTCGCCCGCCGCCCATATGTGGCTCGGATCGCGCGCTTTCTCGATCGCTTCGAGGCCGGCGGCGACATTGGCCATCGCCTCCTCGACCAGCGCGGGCGCATCGCGCTTGCGGAAGACGCTGCACACCATGATGACGCGCAGGCTGGCGAGTTCATGGCTGACCAGCGCGTCGATCATCCGGGCATGCGCCCGCTGCTTCGCATCACCTTGCAACAGCGGCGGGCCGTGCAACACGTCATCGAGATAGCCGACGATCGCGGCGGATTCGGCGAGCGTCCAGCCATCCTCGTCCAGCACCGGGATGCGGCCCATCGGGCTGATCGCGCGGAACTCCGCCGATCGCATGTCGCCGCCCGGCGGCGGCTCGACCGGTAGCTCATGCCCCTTGATCCGCGCGGCCATCAGCACGCGTTGGACGAAAGGCGATGCGATCGAGCCGTAGATCTTCATGGCGTTCCCCCCGGTCAGTCGAGGCCGAGCGCGGAGCGATAGGTCTCCAGCAGCGCGTCGGCTTCCTGGCGCGCATTCTTTTCCATGCGGCGCAGGCGTACGATCGCGCGCATCGTCTTGGAGTCGTAGCCATTGGCCTTCGCCTCAGCATAGACGTCCTTCACGTCGTCGGCGATGCCCTTCTTCTCTTCTTCCAGCCGCTCGATACGCTCGATGAACAGGCGCAATTGATCGGCGGCGACATTGTCACTCATTCCTATTCCCCACTCAAATGAAGGGGCGGCTCTAGGACAAGCCGCGCCGCCCCTCAACCTCTAGTCGGCCGGGAAAGCCTGGTGCTTGTCGCCAATCCTGTGGACGATTCCCTTGTGCATGACGAAACCGACATGCTCCAGCCGCTTCACATCGTCGAGCGGACTGCCGGCGACGGCGATGATGTCGGCGTCCTTGCCCGGCGCGATTGTGCCGAGCCGGTCGGCGCGGCCCAGCAGCGTCGCGGCGTCCACGGTCGCGGCGCGGATCGCGGCGGCGGGGGTCATGCCGACCTGGGTCATCAGCGCGAACTCCTGCGCGTTGATGCCGTGCGGGCCGACGCCTGAATCGGTGCCGAAAGCTATCTTCACGCCGCCCCTGACGGCACGTTTGTGACTTTCGGCGACGACCAGCGCGACCTGCTCTGCCTTGTCGACAGAGGCGCGCGGGCGCTCGCCGGCGCGGCCCTGGCGGATCACATTTTCGAATGCCAGGCGGGTCGGGACGAGATAGGCGTCGGCCTTCTTGAACAACGCCACCGTCTCGTCGTCGATGTAGGAGCCGTGCTCGATCGAGTCGACGCCGGCACGCAGCGCGGTATCGATGCCGGACTTGCCGTGCGCATGCGCGGTCGCCTTGCGGCCGAACGCGTGAGCGGTGTCGACGATCGCCTTCATCTCGTCATAGGTCATCTGCGCTTCGAGCCCGCCGGCGATGTTGGAGCCGACGCCGCCCGACGCCGCGAACTTGATGACCTCGGCACCCAGGAAAATCTGGTCGCGGGTCGCCCGCCTGCAATCGTCGGCGCCGTTGCAGAGCGCGCTCGATTCCTGCCGCTCGGCATGGGCGATGTCCTCGCGCAGGCCATTGGCGTCGCCGTGGCCGGCGGTGACGGAGATCATCTCGCCGGCATTGACGATGGTCGGCCCCTCGACATCGCCGCGCGCGACCGCATCGCGCAGCGCCCGGATGCCACGGGGATCGCCGCCAAGATCGCGCACCGTGGTGAAGCCCGCATCCAGCGTTTGGCGTGCGTGAACCTCCGCGTCGACGAACTGGTCCGCCTTGTCCTTGTTCGCGAAGGCCAGGCGCGATTGGAGCGGATAGCCGCTCGAATAGAAATGCACGTGCATGTCGATCAGGCCCGGCAGCACGAATGCCCCGCGCAGATCGACCAGCTCGGCGCCCGCTTCGGGCTGGACGAAGCCATCACGGATCTCGGCGATCTTGGTACCGCGCACGATAATCGTGCTGTTGCCGCGAGGGCGTTCGCCCGGCCGGTCGAGCAGTGCGCCGGCCTGGATATAAGTGACCTTGGGTGCGGGTGACGGCGTCTGCGCCGATGCGGCGGTGGCGAGCAGCGCGGCGAGCGCGGTCGCGATAAGCGATTTCATTGAGAATCCTCCCCGTTTTCTTTGCTGGCTCTAAAGCCCGAGTTCGCGGTTCCGCGCAACGCTCTCTTCCATTCGTGCGAGCTGGTCGGGCGTGGCTGATTGCTGATGCCGCGCTTTCCAGCCGGCATAGGGCATGCCATAAACCGCCTCACGGCCCTCATCCTTGGTCAGCGCGCCGTCGCTTGCCTCGGCCAGCCAGTCGCCCAGGCAATTGCGGCAGAAGCCGGCAAGGCCCATCAAATCGACATTCTGCGCGTCGGTCCGCTGCTGCAGGTGGTGGACGAGCCGTCGGAATGCCTTTGCCGCCGCCCTGTCATCATATTCGACCATGAAGCCGCTCTCCGGGTTGATCGCGTCCGATTAGCCTCTAGGACACCGATCTCCAACGAGAAGAGAGGCTATGGCGAGCTTCGTCGCACCCCGATCCCGCAAGGTCCGCATTTTGGCGACGCTCGGCCCGGCCAGCCGCAGCCCGCAGATGATCGAGCGGCTGTATCGCGCGGGGGCCGACGCGTTCCGCGTCAATATGAGCCACGGCGCGCAGGCCGGCCATGCCGAGACCATCGCCAGCATCCGCGCTCTGGAAAAAATGCTCGGCCGGCCGACGACGATCCTGGTCGATTTGCAAGGGCCGAAGCTGCGCGTCGGCGCTTTCGCGGACGGCATGGCGGTGCTGAAGACTGGCGATGCGTTCGTACTCGATCGCGATACCGCGCTTGGCGACGCCACACGCGTCTGCCTGCCTCACCGCGAACTGTTCATGGCGCTGGAGACCGGATCCCGCCTGCTGCTGGACGACGGCAAATTGGTGCTGCGCGTGACCGATGTCGAGCATGACCGAATCGAAACACGTGTGGAAGTGGGCGGCGCGCTTTCCAACAACAAAGGTCTGAACGTGCCGGACGTGGTCGTGCCGCTGGCGGCTCTGACCGAAAAGGACCGGTCCGACCTCGCGTTCGCGCTGGATCAGGGCGTGGATTGGGTGGCGCTGAGCTTCGTGCAGCGGCCGGAGGACGTCGCCGAGGCCCGGCGGCTGATTCAGGGCCGCGCAGCGCTGCTCGCCAAGATCGAAAAGCCGGCGGCGCTGGAGCGGTTGGACGACATATTGGAGCTGGCCGACGCGGTGATGGTCGCGCGCGGCGATCTCGGCGTCGAGCTGCCGCCGCAGGATGTGCCGCCGATGCAGAAGCGGATCGTCGAGACCGCGCGGCGGATGGGCCGGCCGGTGGTGGTCGCGACCCAGATGCTCGAATCGATGATCAAGTCGCCCAGCCCAACGCGTGCGGAGGTTTCGGACGTCGCCACCGCCATCTACGATGGCGCCGATGCGGTGATGCTGTCCGCCGAGAGCGCGGCGGGCGACTGGCCCGAGGAATCGGTCGCGATGATGAACTCGATCGCCAACGCGGTCGAACGCGATCCCGGCTATGCCGCGCGTGTGCACTTCACGGAGACGCGGCCAGACCCGACCACCGCGGACGCGATCGCAGAAGCGGCGGGCGTCATCGCAAGCACGGTTTCGGCGCAGGCGATCATCTGCTTCACCTCATCCGGCTCGACCGCCCGTCGTGTCGCGCGCGAGCGGCCCTCGGTGCCGCTGCTGGTGTTGACCCCCAAGCTGGAAACCGCGCGGCGGCTCGGGCTGCTTTGGGGCGTGCATGCCGTACGCACCAAGGATGTGGGATCGTTCGAGGAAATGATCGCCAAGTCGAAGCGCATGGCGCTCCGGAACAACATGGCCAAGGCGGGCGACAGCGTCATCATGATGGCGGGCGTCCCGTTCGGCACGCCCGGTTCCACCAACGTCCTCCACGTCGCCCGCATCGTCGGCGACGAGTTGAAGAGACATGGCGCGGACTAGGCCCTATCGTTTCCGATTGGCGATCAGGGCCGAGACGCAGCTGGCGCGGTCGATGTCGCGGCCGTCGGGCTGGCGCGCATCGACATAGGTGACGAGCGGTTCGCGCCCCGCTTTCGGATAGAGATAGGCGTCCAGCACGCAGATCGGGCCGGCGAATTGCAGCTTGCGCGCCTGATCCTCGCGCACGTCGAGATCGGGCTGGCCGAACAAGGCGACCAGCGTACCGGCATTGTGACCCAGCACGCGCTCCAGCCCTGATGTCGAAATGACGGGTGGCGTCACGGTCTGCACCGGCGCCGCTTCAGGCACCGCCGCGCACGCGCCGGTCAGCAATCCAAAGGCCGTGATGATCGATTTACGCATCATGGCGTTGCACCACGGCGGGAAGGCCCGTGCAAGCCGTTTGACCTATGCTTCAACGTCTCTATGCGGGCGCCAACCGAATCTTGACCGGAGACTTGAGTGACCGACGCCACCTATGATGTCGTCGCGATCGGCAATGCGATCGTCGACGTGCTGGCCGATGCCAGCGAGGAATTTCTCGCCACGGAAGGGCTGACCAAGGGCGGCATGCAGCTGATCGACGCGACCCGCGCGGTCGAGCTTTATGGCCGGATGGGGCCGGCGCGCGAGATTTCGGGCGGGTCCGCCGCGAACTCGCTCGCGGGCCTCGCCGCTCTCGGCCACGACTGCGCGTTCATCGGGCAGGTGGCGGACGACCAGCTGGGCGAGGTCTTCACTCACGACATGCGCGCCACCGGGATCGCCTTTGACGTGCCGCCGCTGACAAGCGCGCAGCCGACCGCACGCTGCCTGATCCTGATCGCACCGGACGGCGAGCGCACGATGAACACCGCGCTGGCCGCCGCCCATTACCTGCCCGCGTCGGCGATCGACGAGGCGATGATCGGCCGTGCCAAATATCTGCTGATCGAAGGCTATCTCTGGGACGCGCCGGAGCCGCGCGCCGCGATCCAACGTGCGATGGCTGCGGCACGCGCCGGCGGCTGCCGCGTCGTGTTCGCGCTCTCGGCCTTGTATCTGATGGGTCTTTACCGCGACGATTTTCTCGGCCTGATCGACGACGGCACGATCGACACCTTGTTCTGCAACGAGGAAGAGGTCGCCGCGCTGATGCGGACGGAGGATCTCGAAGCCGCGATCGCCGCGCTGTCCGGCAAGGTGCCGACCCTGGTCGTCACTCGCGCCGAGCGTGGCGCGCTCGCGGTGCAGGGCGGCGTCCGTGCCGAAGTCCCGGCCGAGCCGGTCGCGCGCGTGATCGATACCACCGGGGCGGGGGACACCTTTACTTCGGGCTTCCTCGCCGGTCAGCTCCAGGGCCGCAGCCTGCGCGACGGCCTGACGATGGGCGCCATCTGCGCGGCCGAATGCATCTCGCATTATGGGCCGCGACCGGAAGCCGACCTCAAGGCGCGGGTTCAAAAGCGGCTGGGCTGAACCGCCCAGCGCGGCTGGAAAGAAAAAACCCCGGAGTTCGCGCTCCGGGGTTTTCTTATGCCTGCCTGCCGCCCGGCGTCGGCGCGCCGGGGAGCGGCGGAACCGGGATCGGCGGCGTGTCGGTGCCAAGCTCCGGCACTTCGATGAGGCCGCGGCCGACATGGCTGCGGCTGCGGCTGTACATGAAGTAAATCAGCAAGCCGACAATGCCCCAGCCGGGCAGCACCAGGATCGCGGTCAACGGCAGCGAGAAATAAAGGCCGAGGCAGCCAATGATCGCCAGCGGTGCCACGACATACACGGCCGGCGTGCGGAACGGGCGCTTGCGCGCAGGGTCCGTGCGGCGCAGCACCATCACCGAGATCGCCACCATCAGGAAGGCGAAGAGCGTGCCGGAGTTGGAATAGTCGGCGAGCTTGCCGACCGGCAGGAAAGCGGCGGCGATCATCGCGCCGATGCCGGTCACCACCGTCACCACATGCGGTGTGCGAAAGCGCGGGTGCACGGCCGACAGCCGCTCCGGCAGCAGGCCGTCACGCGCCATCGTGAAGAACACGCGGGTCTGGCCGAACATCATCATCAGCACGACCGAGGGCAAAGCCAGCACCGCGGCGAGACCGACCAGCCGCCCGACCACCGGCCAGTTGATGATCTCCAGCACATGGACGAGCGCTTCCTTGGAGCAGACCAAGGGCTCGATCGCACCCGAGGCGACAATCGCGGCACAGCGGCCGGCGATCTCGGCCGAGCCCGGCGCCAGCACGGTGCCGTCCGCGCCCGTCACCGGCTGCGCGCCGATAGCGCCGATCGCACCGGATGCAACCAACAGATAGAAGAGGGTGCAGATGACCAGTGAACCGATCAGGCCGATCGGCACGTTGCGCTGCGGGTTCTTGGTCTCTTCCGCTGCCGTCGAAACGGCGTCGAAGCCGACATAGGCGAAGAAGATCGACGCCGCCGCGCCGAACACGCCCACGCCCCCTGTGGGCGTCAGCGGCTTGAAATTCTCCGCGTTCATGACCGGGATCGTGAGCAGGATGAAGGCGGTCAGGGCCGCGATCTTGATGGCGACCAGGACCGCGTTGACCCGCGCGCTCTCGGTGGTGCCGATCACCAGCAGCCAGGTGACGAGACCGACGATCAGGATGGCGGGGACGTTGATCCAGCCGCCCACTTCGAGTGCCTTGGCGAGATCGGGCGTTTCGGTGACACCGAAGGCCAGCAGCACTTTCGCGTTGAGAGCGTCCGCGTTGCTGAGTGCGGACGGGAATCCTAGTCCCAATCCGTTCAACAGACCGACAGCGTGGTTCGACCAGCCGACCGCGACGGCACTCGCGCCGACGGCATATTCTAGGATCAGCGCCCAGCCGACCATCCAGGCGAACAGTTCGCCAACGACAGTATAGGTGTAGGTGTAGGCGGAACCCGAAACCGGGACCATCGAGGCAAGCTCGGAATAGCAGAGCGCCGCGACCGCGCAGACGAAACCGGCGACGATGAAGCTGAACAGCATGCCCGGCCCCGCCTTTTGCGCGGCCTCGGACGTCAACACGAAGATACCGGTGCCGATGACGGCGCCGATGCCCAGCATGGTCAGCTGGAAACCGCCCAGCGTGCGGTGCAGGCCTTTCTTTTCGGCGGTTGCAAGTATGGCGTCGAGTGGCTTGGTGCGCCCGAAAATCATGCGTTTTCCGATCCTCTGATGGCGCTTGACGGGCGCCCCTTTGTGGCGGCGAAACCTATCGGCTATTCTTCGTCACGCAACATTTATCCGCGTTGAACCGCTTTGCGAGAGCCCACGCCATGCTGACTGCTGCCCGTTTGCCACATATGTTCGATATTCGCCGGCCGCTGACGCCGACCGGATCGATAGTGGTGGGTCTGGCGGTGCTTTGCGCAGGCGCCGCCTATTGCATGGGCTATTCGGTCCTTTCGGGCGGCACGAACGAATGGACGCGCGCGCTTTCGTGGTCGGCAGGCGCGGTGCTGCCTTGGCTTGTCGCATTCGAATGGATCAAGCGGCGCGGCACCACGGCATGGCCTTCGATCCTGTTGACGCTGGCCGCGACCGGGCTGCTCTCGCTGGGGATCGAAGGGGCGATCGGCCGCCTCATCTGGGCGAAGTCGTCGTCACCGGTCGCACTGCAGTTGCTGCGCCGCCTGCCGGCGATCTCCGTGGTCGCGCTGCTGCTTGCGCTGCGGGGTGCAGGGCGAGGCGCGCTCAGCGCGGGTGAAATCGTTCCCGTCGCCGCGACGGACCTGCGTTACGTGCGTGCGGCGGATAATTATGTCGAACTCCACTTTCCCGGCCGGATGGAGATGCAGCGCGAAACATTGGCGCGGATGGAAAAGCGCTTGGCCGGCCAGGGCTTTGTCCGCGTGCACCGATCGTTGCTGGTGCATCCCCGCAGCGTCGTGCGGATCGAAGCGGGCGGGCGGACGCCCTTGTTGATCCTGGACGACGGCACACGCCTGCCGACCGGGGAGCGCTATCGCACAGCGCTTCGCCACTTCGTCCCTTAGCGCTTTACCGGCCGCGAAGGCCTGCCCCAGCCTGCGGAAATGTTGAGCCTGTTTCTCCTCGCGGCCGCGCCGCAACCCGTCACCGCCGTTTCAGACGCCTATCCATCCGCCGCTCCCGATGGCCGCTCGATCGTGTTCCAGTCCAATCGCTCGGGGCGACAGGCGCTGTGGGTCGCCGATGCCGATGGCGCCAATCCGCGCATTCTGTTCGATGCCGGCGCGGGCTACCCGTCCGGCCCGGTCTGGTCGCCGGACGGAAGGATTTTGGCGTTTGCGATGACGCCGCCCGGCGAAGCGGCCGGGTCCTCCGCGATCTACGTCCTCGATCGTGGCGCACGCCAGCCACGCCGCTTGACCGTGACGCCCGGCGATTGGGCGCATCCTCACTGGTCGGCGGACGGTGCGCGCCTGTTCTTCAACGGCCCCTCGCCACGGCCGTCCGTGACCGGCGGAGAGGCGACCGCGATCTACAGCGCAGCGCCGGACGGCAGCGGGCTCCGCATGCACTTCGCTTGCGACGATCTGTGCACCTATCCCAGCCCGTCGCCGGATGGCCGTATGATCGCGTTCCGCAAGGCGCTTCGCCAGCCGGGCCGAAACTGGGAGCAGCAGCCGTCCCAACTCAACTCCGAAGTGTTTGTCGCGCGGCTTGACGGGACCGGTCAGCGCAATCTTTCGAACGATCCCGGCTTTGATGGCTGGCCCACATGGTCACGCGATGGCCGGTTCGTCATTTTCGCTTCGGCGCGCGATGGCCGGCCCAATGCAGGGCAGATTTTTCGCGCAGCACTGGTTGGCGGTGCTGTCGAGCGGCTTACGCCAGACGATGGATGGTCTCGCGCCCAGCCGAGCGCGGCGCCGGACGGCAGCCTCTACCTATTCGAACTGAAGGAGGACGAGCGCACTCAGATCGGCCATGTCGTCCGCATCCTGGAGCCCGCGAAATGATGGCGTTGCTCCTCGCGCTCGCCGACGTCGCGAAGCCCGGCCTCGCCTATCAAGTCACCTATTCCTATAATCTGGACGGCGTGCCCTCGCCCGACGGCAAGCGGCTGCTGTTCATCCGCATCATCGAGGGCCGCGAGCAGCTTTTCACGATGGCGAGCGGCGGTGGCGGCGAGCGGCAGATCACCCGCGACGCCGCCGATCATGAGGATCCGGCGTGGTCGCCGGACGGCAGCCAGATCGCGTTCGTGCGGATCGAGGGCGCCCGCAAGATCGTGCATGTCATCGGCCCGGACGGTTCCGACTCGCGGCCCGTCACGCCGGCATCGCAGCACGCCATCCACCCCAGTTGGACGCCCGATGGCACGCGCATCCTCTATTGCACCGACGACGATCTGCGCCCGCCCGCGAAGAATGAATCGCAGATCTACGCCGTCGATGTGCGTAGCGGCGTGGTGAGCACGTTGATCAGCGGCGGCGTGAACACCTACCCGGCGATGTCGCCCGACGGGAAGCGGATCGTTTTCCGCAAGATCGTCGGCGATATGAACTCGGAAGTGTTTGTCGCCAATGCCGATGGGACCGGTCCGCGCAACCTCACCAACAATCCGGCCTGGGAAGGCTGGCCGGCCTGGTCGCCCGACGGGCAGCGCATCGCCTTTGCCGGCAATCGCAACTCCAACTACCAGATTTTCGTGATGGACGCGGACGGTGGCAATGCCCGTCTCGCCGCCAATACCGAGGGCCGGGCGACCGCGCCGCGCTGGACCGCCGACGGCAAGACGATCTATTTCACCAATTGCATGAGCGTCGATTACGGCCGCCACTGTGAAGTGATGGCGGTGCCGGCGCCTTAAGGCGCCAGCATCGGCCCGAGTGGGCGTCCGCCGAAAATATGGACGTGGAGGTGCGGCACTTCCTGGTGCGAATGGGTCCCGGTGTTGGCGAGCAGGCGATAGCCGGGCGCAACCAGGCCGGCTTCACGCGCGACCTGGCCGACAGCACGGACGAAGCCGGCGATCTCGGGGTCGGTCGCCTTCGCTGAAAAATCGTCCCACGACACATACGCGCCCTTCGGGATCACCAGGATGTGATCGGGCGCTTGCGGGTTGATGTCGTGAAAGGCGAGCGCATGCTCGTCCTCGAACACCTTCTTGCACGGCAATTCACCGCGCAGGATGCGCGCGAAGATGTTGTCGGGATCATAGGGCTGGGTCGCATCGATCGGCATGGCGCGATGCTTATGGCGCGGATTGGACGTGTCAACGCCCCAGCCGTCGCGCTTCGCGCACGTCTAGCCGCAACTCCGGGATGGATTTGCGCGGCCGAGTCGTTGGGGAAGCGAACCAAATCAGACGGAGGAACATATGCGCTCGCTTATTCTCATCTTGGCCTTTGCCGCCACGCCTGCCTTGGCCGGCCATGACCGGGTCCCTGCCCCGCAAGACGACCGCAACAGCTATTGGCTCGACTACAAGACCGACATCAGCGAAGCGAAGCGCGAGCTGCAGAGCGATCTGCGCCGCGCCAAGCGCCCTTCGGACGAGCGCGAGGCTTGGGCGGAATATCGCCGCGAGATCGCCGACGCCGAACATGATTATCGCAAGCAGATGCGCGACAAGGGCTATGTCGTCGGCCGGGTGATCGTCAGCGAGGATTGAGGGTTGCGGGCGCGGCCGGGCTTAGCGGCCCTGGCTGCGCCAGCGCTTGATCGTGCGGGCGAGGCTTTCTTCCTCGCCGCCGGTCTTTTTCCAGAGTTCGGAAAAGAGCGGGTCGCTCGAAGCGGGCCGCTTTTCTTCTTCGAGCGTGTCAAGCGCGACGCGGATCGGGATCGACACGCCTTCGCCGCAGATGATCGCTTCGCGGTTGCGGAGAGCCGGGATCGAATCGAGGAAGCCCTTCGCGCCCTCCGGCATCGCCGCCTTCACGAACGCCTGGTCGCGCTCGTTGTTGAGGCGCATGGCGATGATCGTGCCGCACTGGGAAAGCACGCCTTCCGCCAAATCGGACGGGCGCTGCGTGATCAGCCCCAGGGACACGCCGTATTTACGGCCTTCCTTGGCGATGCGGCTGAGAATGCGCCCGACCGATGAGCCGTCGGCATTGCGCTCATTGGGAACATAGCGGTGCGCTTCCTCGCAGACGAGGAGCACCGGCCGCTGCTGCTCGCCGCGCGACCAGATCGCGTGATCGAAGACCATACGGCTCAACACCGCGACAACCACGGACGTGATCTCGGACGGCACGCCGGACACGTCGATGATGGAAATCGGCTTGCCCGCACCGGGCAGGCGGAACACACGGGCGATGAACTCGGCCATCGTGTCGGCGACCAGCATGCCGGAGAACATGAAGCTGTAGCGGGGATCGGCCTTGATCTCGTCGATCTTGGTCTTGAGCCGCAAATAGGGGGCGCTGTCGCCGGCCTTGTCGAGCTTGCCCATTTCCAACTGAATGAGGTTGGTCAGGTCGCTCAGCAGATAGGGAATCGGGGAATCGACGGTCAGCTTGGAAACTCCATCGGCCGCGCGGTTCTTGGCCTTGGCCTGGAGCAAGCATTTGGCGAGAATGTCCGCGTCCATCTGCCGGTTGGAGCCGGACGAAGTGACGAACACTTCGCAATGCTCTTCGAAATTCATCAGCCAATAGGGCATGGCGAGGTTCGACACGTCGTAGAGCGCGCCATTGCCCTCGAAAGCTGCCGAATATTCGCCGTGCGGATCGATCATCACGATATGGCCTTCGGGCGCCATCTCGCAGATGCGGTGCAGGATCAACGCGGCCGACGTCGACTTGCCGGTGCCGGTCGAGCCCAGCAGCGCGAAATGCTTGCCGAGCAGTGCGTCGATGAACAATGCGCCGCGAATGTCGCGGGTCGGGAAAACGGTGCCGACCTCGATATGGGGGCGTTCGTCGGCCGCGAACATCTCCTTCATGTCGAGGCTGGAGACGGGGTGCACCTCGGCGCCCGGCACCGGATAGCGCGTGACACCGCGACGGAAATTGTAGAGGCGGCCTGTCAGCCGCTCCTCATCCCCTTCACCCAGGAAATCGATGGCGGTGACGATCGCGCCGGTCGTCTGGTCGGTGCGCAGCGAGCGCACGCTCGCGACCAGCCAGATCGATCCGATCTTGATCTTCACATGGGACCCGACCTGACCGGACATGGCTATCGAGGGGTCGGAATCGCCGGCAAGCCTTTCGACCGCGTTCCGATCAAGCAGGATCTGTGAGTTCGAACCTGCGATTTCGAGCACCGATCCGATCGCCGGGCGCGTGGCGCGGGCCGGCGCGGCCGGAACGGTGTCCGTGTCTTGGAACGGCGTGGAACCGGACGAAAAATCCATGCGGCGAGGCCCTGTGAAAGCGAACCCGCCAGCTTCTATCCGCCCCAAGTAAACAAAGTCAGAACCGGCGGAACAGCGCCCCTGCGGCCCAACCCAGCCCGACCGACAAGGCAACGGCGAGGATGCCGTAAAGAAAGCCGTGATCCTCCGCCGCGCGGGCGACCGTTTGCTCGAAGCCCGACTTACGGATGTTGATATCGCGCACCGCGGCGGCGACCACGCGCCCGTCCTGAATCAGAAAGGTTTCGGCGGTGTAGGTGCCGACCGGCACGCGCGCGGGAATGCGGATGCGGGCGCGGTAGAGCACGCCGTCGGTGATCAGCACCGCGCCGGCCTGCTCGGCATAAAGGCTAGCGCGCTGGCGCAGATCAACCAAGCCGTTTTCGAACCGGTTCGCTTCGTCGGGCGTGTCGGCGTCGGCGGGAGAAAGCTGCAGATTGCGAATGCCCAATTCGTAGATGGCCGACGTGCGTTCATCGACGATCTGGTCCAGCGGGCGCGAGGTGGCGACGGCGTAGTAGGCAGGCGCCGAGCGGAAGCGCGCGCTGTCCGCATTGACCCAGATGCCGGCGACTTTCTGCTTTTCGCGCACCACGACCGGTTCGACCGGGCCTTTCACGACGACAGCGACATCGACCGGGCGGTCGGGCTGGCGGCCGCCGGGATAGAGGATCGCGCCGAACAGCAGCAGCTCCGCGCCGGTGAAGCTGTAGACGATCTGGATGTCGCGCTGGGATACGTCCGGCACCAGCACCGGTTTTGCCGCGCCCAACAGAAAAGGCGCGACAGCGGCTAGGGCGAGCAATCTCACGATGCCTGCACCGAATAGATTTCATCCGGCCGCCAGCCGAGGCCGACACCCATCCGGATCGCGACGATCAGCACCAAGGCGGCGAGCAGCAGCCGCAGATAATCGGGCTTCAGCTTCTGCGCGAGCCGCGCGCCGAGTTGCGCGCCGATCACACTGCCGACCAGCAGCAGCGAAGCGAGCACGATATCGACGGCGTGCGTGGTGACCGAGTGGATCAAGGTCGTCGCCGCCGTCACGAACAGGATCTGGAACAGCGAGGTGCCGACCACCACCCGCGTTCCCATGCCCAGCAGGTAGATCATCGCCGGCACCATGATGAAGCCGCCGCCGACACCCAGCAGCACGGTCAGGATGCCAGTCGCGACGCCCAGGATCAGCGGCGCCAGCGGCGAAATGTAGAGGCCGGACGTATAGAAGCGCCATCGCAACGGCAGGGCCGCGACAAGCGGATGGTGGCGGCGCTTGCTGGCCGGCGGCGAACCTTCCCGTCTCGCCCATTGCAGCGTGCGGATGGCGTCGCGCAGCATCAGCGAGCCGATGCCGCCGAGCAGCAGCACGTAGAGCAGGTTGATGACGGTATCGATCTGCCCGGTCGCCTGCAGCACCCGGAAAATGATCGCACCAAGCATCGACCCGACCAGGCCGCCGGCCACCAGCACCGCGCCCATATGCACATCGACGCCGCCGCGCCGGAAATGCGCGAACACGCCGGACACGCTCGCGCCTGTCACCTGGCTCGCGGCGGAGGCCGCGGCGACGGTCGGCGGAATGCCGTAGAAGATGAGGAGCGGCGTGGTCAGGAAGCCGCCGCCGACCCCGAACAGGCCGGAAAGCACGCCCACGCCCAGCCCCAGCGCGACGATCACCAGCGCGTTCACGGACAGGTTCGCGATCGGCAGGTAAAGGTCCATGCGCTCCCCGAGGGACGACGAGTGCGCCTGCTCTATCGGCACCCGTGGCGAAGCGAAAGCCGCTGACTCAGAAATCGGCGCCGATCGTAAGGGCCGGGCCGGAGCCTGGGCGCGCATTGCCGGCAACGCGGTGCCTCCATTCCGCGCCGACACGGATGCCAACCGGTCCCAAGGGCGCATGCGCCACGATCTGCGGCCCGATATCGACCCGCGACACGCGCGGCTGCGCGCCGCCCCACAGGCCGACGCCGAGGCTGACGCGGCTTCGAGTGTTGCCTAGCACTCTACGTTCGATGCGTATCGCTCCGTCGACGTAAGGATCGCGCCGCTTCAGCCCGACCAAGCCGGTTTGGGCATAGCCGTCGAGCCTCGCACTGAGGGGTAGCCTGACGCCATCGACACCCCCGAACATGCCAGCCGCGAAAGCATCGCGTCCTACGCGATCGAGGCCGGCGCGGCGCTCGACCGTGAATGTGACCGGCAGCGCTTTGGCGGGCCGCCAGTCGAGCGCGACCGCGGCCTCCTTGCCCAGCCGCTGTCGCAGCGGTCCCGACACGCGCGCAGCCAGCGCGAGGCCGGAGCCGAGATCATACCGCGCCCGCGACCCCGCCTGACTGCCGCCCAATTGTCCCGCAGCCGCCAATCCGCCCGATCCCGGTCCGCGCAAGATGGCCCAACTCGAGACGCTGAAGTGCTTCCGGGCAGAAGAGGACACGCGGTTCGGTGACCGCGGCGGGTAAATCGGTGTGATGACGTGATCTCGCGGAGGCGAAGCGGCGCTGCGCTGGCGGACTTCAGCCTCCGGTGCATAGGCCAGGAATACGGGCGGAGTGGCGCGATGATGCCGGACTTCGATCGCCGCGCTTCTCGCCGCAGGTTCGACGGCGACGGAGGGCGTCGCAGGTGTCCGTATTGCCGCTTTGGCGCGAAGAGGTGCCTGCCACGCAATTCGCGTCGCACGTGTCGGCGGTGCGGGTTCAGGCCACAGGACAACGGCGCGCATCGTTGCCCAGCCGCATACCGTGACGAACAGAAAAGCGACCGGGCCGATCCTCATTCGGCGGGAAGCGTTTTCGGAAAATCGTGGTCCGTTTTGTCCCAGGTCAAAGGCGCGCCACGGGCAAGACGGAGATAAGAGATCAGCGCATCCCGGGCCGATGCCATCGCGATGAAGTTCGCGATCAGAGCGCGCGGGATCGAGGCGATGCCTTCGATCCAACCATAAGTATGCGCGACGAAAGCGGCGCGCATCGCCAGCCGCCAGATCATCAGCGCGGTGCAGAACGCGAATAGCTGTTGTTCGATCGCCGAAAAGGCCGGCCCATTCCCGAACGGGGCCAGCGCAAGCAGGCCAGTCAGCGACGTGTAGGCGCAGAAAAGGACCAGGGCCGACAGGATCGCGCGGCGATCGCGAAAGCGCATCCAGTGCTCGGCCCAGCCGCCGCGCCACCCCAAGCGGGTCCAGCCCGACAGCGCGATGCCGGCCTGCCAGCGCGCTTTCTGGCGGACAGCGGCGTCGAATGTGTCCGGAAAATGGGACCGGACGGCGACGGCCGCGCCGCCTGCTTTGCCGGGCAGGCGCACGAAGATGCCGCGCCCGCCCATTTCGGTGATGCGCAGGCCAAGTTCGTAATCCTCGGTGACGCTGCCTTCCTCGAATGGAACGCCGTGCTTTTCGGCGATCCGGCCGAGCATGGTGCGAGAGAAGCCGCACCCGACCCCAGCGGACGGCACGCCCGCGCCGATTGCCTCGCGTACGATCAGACCCTTACCGTGGCTTTCGGCGAACTCGTCGGCATAGGTGGCGCTGATCGTCTGCGCCCACATGCCGCGATCCCTTTCGATCAAGGGCAGTACCGGCAGCTGCACCAGATCGAAGCGCCGGCAGAGCGCGCTGTAGATGCCGATTTCGGACGGGTGGACGACATCCTCGGCATCGTGGAGCGCGATGGCGGTAAAGCTGCGGCGCTCGTCCGCTTCGTCCGCGAGCATGGCGCGCCACATTTCGTTGAGATTATCGCCCTTGGTGGTCGGACCGCTACGGCGATTGATGACGGGGCGAATGCGCGGCGAGGCGGGCACCGTTGCCCGCGTGCTCGGATCATTCGGGTAGCAGCCAACATAGATGCGGTAATCCGCCTCGCCCCACCGCGCTTCAGCCGTCCTCAACATCGCGCCAATCACGCCGGCCTCGCGCCAGGCGGGGACGAAAATCGCGACGCGGCCATTGCCGGTCAAAACGCTCGCATCGGCGCGGGCATGGCGGGAGTAGACGAACAAGCCGCGCCACACCGTCCGCGCGATCCAGATGAAGTCGACCAGCAGGTCGTCGAGGCCGCCCAGCGCGATGCCGATCGCGGCGAACAGCGCGAGTTCATGCACGGCATGCGCGACAATCGTTTCGGCAACCCCCATGCCGATCCCCCCTCGGCTGGGCGTCATCCTTGTTTTTGCCCGCGAATGCAAGCCGTTACGGTTGCGTTGCAAGTCCCTCGTCGACACGCGTGAAGCCGGATTTGCCCTTGGGCGCGTCGTCCGGGACCGCTGTCACGAAGTAGGCGACGCCGCGCCCTCGCGCCCGATCGATCCAAAGACCGGAGCGCAGGCCATAGGCCTCGCCCGAATGGCCGACACGCAGCTTGCCGTCGCCGAACGGGTCGTTCCGGCAGGCAGGCGATGCGGCGAGGGATTGGACGGCAAGGCCATAGGCGCACCAGAAGCCCTGCTCGGTTTCGCCATTCCGGCCGTCATACACCCAGGCCGGGGCGATCATTGTCGCGATCGATGTGGGCGAAAGGAAGTCCTCGCCATTCTTCAGCAGCAGCTGACCGATCCGCGCGAGGCCGTTGGCGGAAATGCGCGCGCCGCCCTGCGGGCTGAACAGCGCGCCGTTGCTGCCGGGTTTGTAGCTTGAGAGGTCACAGGCCGGATCCGGCGACAGCACAGGGCAGGACGGCCGGACGCCTTTCAGGTCGTCGCGCAGCACTGCACCGTTCGGGTCGCGCAAGACCACGGCGCGGGCGACATCAGCATCGCTGCAGGTCGTCCAGTTGAAGCAGGCGTCGATCTTCAACGGCTGGAACACCAGCCGCGCCATCAGCCGGTCGAACCGTTCGCCGGTCGCCGCTTCCATGATCGAGGCGACGACGGGGAAGTTGAGATTGGTGTAGCGGAAATAGCTGCCCGGAGGATGGGCGCCGTCCCACGCTTTGGGATCGGCGACAGTGTCGCGCAGTGTCCGTCCAAGCGGGATCGCGTAGTCGACATCGTCGGTCAGGCTGGAGCGATGCGAAAGCAGGAGCCGAAGCGTGATCGGCGTATCGGGATAGGCCGGATTACGCAGCTGCCAGCCGAGCCAGCGCGACACGTCGCTGTCCAGATCGAGCGTGGCGGTCTCGACCAGCCGCATCGCGCCCAGCGTCGTTATCAGCTTGGAGATCGAGGCGACCCGCACTGGATCGTCCGCGCCGACACCGCGCGCCTCGACATGGAGGATGCGGTCCTCGTCGAACGTCACCCGGATCGCGGCGCTGGGCAGGCTGGGTTTGGGCAGCGACGCGCAGGCCGACAGGAAAGCGGTTGCGGCGAGGAACAGGAACCTTATGCGGTGCATCGGCGGAGGATGACGGCACATCATGGGCAGCGCAATCGGTCGGGTGTTCAAATGGCTGGGCGCCGCGCTGCTGTTCGCGGTCGTGCTGCTGTGCCTGGCGATCGTGGTGGCGCCGCCATTCCTCGACCGCATCTATTATCGCGGCCCGGCGAGTGGGCATTTCGACGGCCAGCGCTTTTTCAACCCGGACGGTGAGGACACGATCAGGCCGCCGGCCGGGCGCAGCCGCGGCAGCTTCCTGCTGCGATACGCGACGGGGTCGGATGGGCGTCCGGCCTGGCCCGTCAAGGTCGCGCTGACGCCGGGCAAGCCGCCGGCGCGGGTCGAGGGCGACCGGATGCTCGTCACCTGGATCGGCCATGCGACGGTGCTTGTGCAGACCGCCGGCCTCAACATCCTGACCGACCCGGTCTGGAGCGACACGGCGGGTCCGTTCGGCTTTGGCCCCCGCCGAGTGGCGCAGCCTGGTGTGTGGTTCGAGGATCTGCCGAAGATCGATCTCGTCCTCGTCAGCCACAATCATTACGATCATATGGACCTGGCGACGCTGAAGCGGCTGTGGGACCGGGACCGGCCGAAGGTCGTGACCAGCCTCGGCAACGACGCGATCCTGCGCAGCGCCGGCGTCCAGGTCGAAGGACGCGACTGGGGTTCGCGATTGCCGCTCGCGAATAGCGCGGAGCTGATCGTCGCGCGCAACCATCACTGGGGCAGCCGATGGTTCACGGATCGCAACCGCGCGCTCTGGTCGAGCTTCGTGGTGCGCACGGCGTCGGGTAACATCTTCTTCGCGGGCGATACCGGTCTGGGCGACGGCAAATGGCCTGCGGAAGCCGCCGCCTACGGTCCGATCCGTCTCGCGCTGATTCCCGTCGGCGCGTTCCGGTTCGAGCCGGGGCAGATGGGGGTCGGCAGCCATATCGGGCCGATCGACGCGCGGAAGGTGTTCGTGGGCCTTGGTGCGAGCCAAGCGATCGGCATCCATTGGGGGACATTCCGCCTCAGCTACGAGGCGTGGGACACGCCGACCAGGCTGCTGCGCGAAGTGATGCGCTGCGCCGGCTATGCGCCGGGGGTGTTCGGCACGGTCGCCATCGGCCGCACCTACGAAGTGCCGGCCTACGCCAAGCCAGCCGCACCTCGCCCGCTGGGTCCCGGCTGCCTCGACACCCCGGCGGTGAGGGCGCTGAAATGACGGTGTCGCGCTCGATCGCCATTCCGTTCGCGGTCGCCTGTGTCGGGATCGCCAGCTTCACGGCGATGGACGCGTTCATGAAAGGCCTGTCAATCGCGCTCGGCGCCTATAACGCGACTTTGTGGCGGACCATCGCCGGCAGCCTGCTCGGCGGCGTCCTGTTCGTGGGAACGAGGCAGCGCCTGCCGGCGCGTTCGACGCTGAAGCTGCACATGCTTCGCGGCGGTGTCGCGGCTTGCATGGCCGTGCTCTGGTTCTGGGGGTTGGCGCGGGTGCCGATGGCCGAAGCGATCGCGCTGTCCTTCTACGCGCCGCTGATGGCGATCTACCTGGCGAGCATCTGGCTGGGTGAAAAGGTCAGGCCGCAGGCGCTGCTCGGCTCCTTGCTGGCCTTGGCGGGTGTGGCGCTCATGCTGGCCGTGCGCGCGCGATCGGGCGTCCACGACGCCTCGCTGCAGGGCGCGATCGCGATCCTGTGCTCGGCGCTCCTCTACGCGGTCAATCTCGTGCTGATGCGCAAGCAGGCGCAGCTCGCTTCGCCGATCGAGGTCGGCTTTTTCCAGAATCTGACCTGCTGCCTGTTCCTGCTGCTCGCGGCACCCTTTTTCGGGGCCGTACCGGATGTTTCGCACGCCGCCCCGATCGCGATCAGCGCCGCCCTCGCGCTGCTGTCGCTGATGCTGCTGTCCTGGGCCTATGCGCGGGCCGAGGCGCAATCACTCGTCAGTGTCGAATATACCGGCTTTGGCTGGGGCGCCCTGTTCGGCCGGCTGGTTTATGGCGAGGCGCTGGGCTGGTGGGTTCTGGCGGGCACGGCGCTGATCGTACTCGGCTGCTGGATCGCCGTGCGCGCGCCGCGCAAGCCCGCCGAAGTGACTTTGGAGGCTGCATTATGACGCTCGACATCCGCTGGGCCGTGCCGGGCGACGAGGCGACGGTGCTGCGGCTGGTCAAGGCGCTTGCCACCTACGAGCGGGAGCCGGACGCCGTGCGAGCGACGGAGGCGTCGATCGCCGCAACCCTGTTCGGCGACAATCCGCAAGTGTTCGCGTTCATCGCGGAGATTGAGGGCGAACCGGTCGGTCTCGCACTGTGGTTCCTGACCTATTCGACTTGGACCGGTAAACCAAGCCTGTATCTGGAAGATCTTTTCGTGGACGAAAGCGTGCGCGGCCAGGGCATCGCCCGCGCGCTGTTCGGGCGGCTGGCGCAGGAAGTGAAAGCCCGGGGCTGCGCGCGCATGGACTGGGCTGTGCTCGACTGGAATGTCGATGCGATGGGCTTTTACGAGCGGCTGGGCGGCCGCAAGCAGACCGGCTGGGAGCCGTGGCGACTGCAGGGCGAAGCGCTGGATCGCCTCGCCGACGAATGACGAGGCTCCGCCGCCAAGCTGATGCGTTGTCCGCCAATGGCGGTTGAAGCAGCGATTATCGGGGCAGGAGCTGCAGGCGTTGCCGCAGCGCGAACGCTGGCCGCGGCCGGCCGATCGGTCGTCGTGCTGGAAGCGAGCGACCGGATCGGCGGGCGGGCGTGGACGGTCGAGATGGCGGGAATAGCGCTCGACATGGGCGCGGGCTGGCTCCATTCGGCGGATCGCAACCCGCTAATCGGCGTCGCCGAAACCGCCGGTTTCGATATCGACCGCTCGGCCTCCGCTTGGGCGAGCCAGTGGCGCGACCTCGGCTTTTCGCGCGAGGAGCAAGGCGAGGCGGCAGCCGCGTGGGAAGCGTTCGAGCATCGGCTCAAGACCGATCCGCCGGCGAGCGACCGCGCCGCCGATGCACTGGGACCGGATCAACGCTGGCGCGGCTATCTGGAGGCACTCAGCAGCTATATCAACGGTGCGCTGCTCGAGCGCCTCTCGGTCGCCGACTATCTCGCCTATGACAACGCCGCGAGCGACACGAATTGGCGCTTGCCGCGCGGCTACGGCACCCTGATTTCCGCTTGTCTTCCCGAGGTGCCGCTGCACCTGTCCTGTCCAGCCGAAGGTATTCACGCCGGCGGCAGCGGGGTGCGGGTCGATACGCCGCATGGGACGATCGCGGCTCGCGCTGCGATCGTCACTGTATCCACCGGCGTCCTGGCTCAAGGCGCGATCAGGTTCGATCCGGCGCTCGACGATCATCTCCACGCCGCGGCGCAGCTGCCGTTGGGCCTCGCCGACAAATATTTCCTCGAACTGCACGGCGTGCACGGGCTGGAGCCGGAGACGCACGTGCTCGGTAATCCGAACAGTGCCTGCACCGGCAGCTATTACCTGCGGCCGTTCGGCCGGCAGCTCGTGGAAGCTTTCTTCGGCGGCGCCGGGGCGGAGGCCATCGAACGCGAAGGGCTGGCGGCGGCCTTCGCGACCGCGATCGACGAACTGGCGGGGCTGCTTGGGAATGATATCCGGCGTCATCTGCGTCCGCTGATCGGAAGCACTTGGGGCAGGATGGACCGGGTGAGAGGATCCTATAGCCATGCCCTGCCCGGCCATGCGCCGTGTCGCGCGGTCCTGGGCAGACCCTTGGACCGACGCATCTTCTTCGCTGGCGAAGCGACACACGCGACCGATTTTTCCACCGTGCATGGCGCGTGGGAGAGCGGCGTTCGCGCGGCGCGCGAATTCATGGAAATGGCGGACTGAGCGTGGCGCTCTTTCAGATTCTTATCTTCCTGCTGTTCGTCGCCGGATTTCTGCTGGTTTTTTCGCAGCGCGCCGGCATTCCCTATCCGACCATGCTGGCGCTGGTCGGGGCGGCGGTGTCGCTGCTGCCGTTCGCGCCGCAAGTCGCGATCAACCCCCAGCTGGCGCTTGCCGTGTTCATCGCGCCAGCGCTGCTCGACGCCGCATACGACACCTCGCCTTCGGACCTGAAGCGGATGTGGATACCGCTGCTGACGCTGGCGGTTGGGGCCGTGCTGCTGACGACCGCGACGGTGGCGTTCACCGGCTGGTGGGTCGCCGGCCTGCCGATCGCCGCGGCCGTCGCACTCGGCGCGATCGTGGCGCCGCCGGACGCGGTCGCTGCCCATACCGTGCTCGGCCAGACCGGTTTTCCCCGGCGCGGATCGCTGGTGTTGCGCGGCGAAAGCCTGCTCAACGACGCGACCGCATTACTGGTTTTCAACAGTGCGGTCGCACTGGCGATGCGTGGCTCGGGCGAAAGCAACCCGTTTGGCATTGCCATCGCGGCGCCGGGCGGAATCCTGCTCGGGCTGATGCTTGGTTGGGGGATCGCGCGGATGAACGCGGTGTTGCGCGGCACGCTGTCCAGCATCGTGGTGCAGGTCACCAGCACCTTCGGCATCTGGCTGATCGCCGAGCATCTGCATGTCTCGCCGGTGCTGACGGTGATCGCGACCGCCATGTATATCTCCCGCGTTTCGCCGCACCGCCCCAGCGCCCGCGACCGGGTGCGATCCTATGGCTTTTGGGCAGTGATGGTGTTCGGGCTGAACGTGCTCGCCTTCCTCCTGATGGGCCTGCAGCTGAAACCGCTCATCGCCGGCGTGGGCGGCGATTGGCACAAGCCGGCGGGCTTCGCGCTGCTGATATTGATCATCGTCATCGCCACCCGCTTCGCGGTCCTGATCGCTTTCCAAGCCGCCGCGCGCCGCGCCTGGGACAAGGGCGGCGCCCGCTATCTGCCGGCCCGGCCTGACTGGAAAGTCGCGGTGCTGATGAGCTGGTGCGGCATGCGCGGACTGCTGACGCTGGCCACATCCTTCGCCTTGCCCGCCGACTTCCCAGGCCGTGATATGATCGTGCTGACGGCGATGGCGGTGGTGCTCGGGACCCTTGTCATCCAGGGTCTGACGCTAAAGCCGATGATGCACTGGCTAAGCCTTGCCGGCACCGACGATACATTGCGCGAGGAGTTGAGCGCGGCGCGGCGCACCATGCTGAAAGCCGGCATGTCCGCGGTCGAGGATGAGAAGCCGCAACTTCGCGAAGCCCTGACCGCCAAAATCCGCGCGGCGCTGGCCGTGAGTGCCGGCGACGATCCGCAGGGCCGCACCCATTATGACGAGGCGGCCGCGCGCATGGTCGCGGCCGAACGCGAGGCGCTCAACACGATGCGCGACGAAGGCAGGATTGCCGACGACGTGTTCTACTTGCTGGAGGAGGAGCTTGACTGGTCGGAGCTCGCGACCCGGCCGGCCGGGGCGATCGGCGACACACCCACCTGATCTGGCCGATCGTCCGGCAAATCGCGCATCCGGTCCGCAGGCCTCTAAAAACCGGCGGGCCGTCAAACCAAATTGAAGGCACCGCAATCATTGGAGGCGCATATGGGCGACGCGACGGATTACATCCCACCCAAGGTCTGGACCTGGAACAAGCCGAGCGGCGGCCAGTTCGCCTCGATCAACCGCCCGGTCGCCGGGGCGACCCACGACACCGAGCTTCCAGTCGGCCAGCACCCGCTACAGCTCTATTCGCAAGGCACGCCCAACGGCATTAAGGTCACAGTAATGCTGGAAGAGCTGCTGGCGCTTGGCAGGATGGAGGCCGAGTATGACGCCTGGCTGATCAATATCGGCAACGGCGATCAGTTCGGATCTGGTTTCGTCGCGATCAATCCCAACTCGAAGATTCCGGCGCTGGTCGACAGATCGGGACCCGAGCCGGTCAGCATCTTCGAATCGGGCGCGATCCTGCTCTACCTCGCCGAGAAATTCGGTGCTTTTCTGCCGGCCGATCCGAAGGCGCGCGCCGAAGTGTTGTCGTGGCTGTTCTGGCAAATGGGAAGCGCCCCATTCCTGGGCGGCGGTTTCGGCCATTTCTTCGCCTATGCGCCGATCAAGATCGAATATGCGATCGACCGCTATGCGATGGAGGCGAAGCGCCAGTTCGACGTGCTCGACCGGCGCCTGGCCGAGAGCGAATTCGTCGGCGGTAGCGACTATGGCGTCGCCGATATCGCGATCTGGCCCTGGTATGGCCTGGTCGCGATGGGCAAGGCATATGACGGTGCGGACGAATTCCTGTCGGTGCGCGAATATAAGCATCTGATGCGCTGGGCCGAAGCGGTGGCGGCAAGGCCGGCGGTGCAGCGCGGACGGATCATCAATCGCACCAGTGGCGATCCGCATCTCGAAGAGCGCCACAGCGCCGCCGACATCGACAAGGCGCTGGCCGGCTAGCGCTCGCCGTTGTTGCGGGTGGCCCAGCAGAGAAGATGCGCGGCAAGAGCGAGGCCGGTCGCGTAACGGATCTTCCTGGGGGCGTCAGGCCGTGGCAGCCGGCGCGACCGGGCTTCGGCTTGCGGCCGGTCGGTGAAAATGGCGGTCAAGCGGCCAGCCGCAGCGGCGCCACCTTCGCATAGGCGGCGAACAGTTCAGTGAAATGGGCGTCCATCAGGCGCGTGGACTCGGCCGGTATCGCGCCCCGCTGACAAATGTTCATGGCCAGGATGTGCCGCGCCGCGTCCTTCCCCGACGCGGTGCGGTACCGGCGATCGTGCGGGCCAGTCGCCTGATCAGCGGCACCGCCCCCATCCGGCACGATCAGCGGCAGTCCCGATGCCTTGGCCTCGGCTGCGGCGATGCAGAAGGTTTCCGCCTCGCAGCCGTGGATCAGCGCATCGCCGCTGGCAAGAATACGGGCGAGGAGGTCACGATCCCGAATAGCGCCGGCCAGCTTCACATGCGGGTTCTCGCCGACCAGCCGGGCGAGGCGAGGCGCTTCATTGCCTTCCCCGATCAGGATCAGGCCCACTTCGGCGCGGCATCCAGCCGCCATCGCGGCCTCGATCACCAGCGGCCAGCGCTTTTCAGGAGCGAGACGGCCGAGCCCGATCAGCATCAGCCCGTCCGGCGAGAGGCCGCATTCGGCAAGCAGCGCGGCGCGCAGCGCGGGATCGCGCAAGGCGGGCGAGAACAGGCCCGGCTCGACGCCCATCGGGATGGTCATCACATGGCTGAGGCCGCCGTCGCTTAGCCGGCGCGACAGGCCTTGGCTGGCGCTGACCACCAGATCGAAGCGACGGTCGAGCGCGAGCAGATGGCGCCAGTAAGCGTTGAAATAGCGGTCGATCGTGGGCCTGGATGCAACGCGCCCGAACCAGCGATAGGCATAGGCTGACAGTGGATCGGCGTGCATGATGAGCGCGCGCGGCGCGCTTCCCTGCCAATCGGCGACGAAGCGCGCGCTGCGCCAGGGCGAACTCGCCTCGACAAGACCGGGCCGCTCCTCGTCCAGCGCTTCGTGCAGCCGCGCGGCATCGTCGAAATAGCGGTATTTGCGGTCGAGCGGGAAGGCGGGCGCCGCCAGCCAGCGCACGCGGGTCTCGCCGCCCCGCTCCTCGATCCGATCTTCTTCACCGGGTGCGATGACGGTCAGTTCATGGCCCATCTGCCGCGCCGCGAGCAGCTTGCGCTCGACATAGGTGCGCACGCCGCCGCCTTGCGGGGCATAGAAAGCGTTCACATCGACGATCTTCACGACGTCTTCTCCGAGATCGGGCCGAACGAAAACAGGCCTTGCCGGTAGTTCATCCGCACCGTGATGTGGGTGACGCCGCCGCCCGCTCGCGCCGTCGCTTCCGACGCGTGTGGCTTGCGCCAGCCAAGCTTCGGGTCGCCGGGAAAGCCGATACCGTCCACCGACAGCCCGAATTTCCGGTTGCCGTCGCGGTCATGCATGACCGACAGCGCATAGTCGCCGGGGGCGGGCGCGCGGACGCATAGCCTAACGGGGCCGGTTGCCGGCACCGAGATCTCGGCGCGGCGGAACGGCTTGCCGGCGGCGATCAGGGAGTTGTCGTCGGCCAGGAAGTCTTTGTCGTTGGCGGGGTAGAGCTCAACCCGGGCAAGGCCTTGACGGTCCTTGAGGCCGATCATGGTCACCATGAAGGCCGGACCTGGCTCATCAGGGCGGCACCCTCCTTCCGCCATGCCGAGCGTCGGCACGGAGCGCAGCGCGGCAGCGGCAAGAAGCAGCGTCGCGATCACGCCTTGCTGGTCCGCGTGATGTCGAAGCCGGTCAGGGCGAGGCCGACCAGCACGTGCGCCGCCAGCGTCAACGATGCGATCATCGCCATCATGGTCGCGATCTGGGCATCATGGCCCATCAGCAGGACGGCAAGGCCGGCGAAGACCAGGTCTTTGTTGGGCAGCAGCGGCAGGCGCGAGAGGAGCAGGCGCAGCGCCGACAGCAGCACCCAAAGCTCCAGCGGCTGGCCGGGCATGACCAGATGCCACATCAAGGCGGCCAGCAAGGTCTTCAGCGCCAGCCGCCCGAAATGGACGAACGCGACGAACCACAAATCCGCGCGCCCGAGCCCGAACAGCTGCTTGCGGAGGAGCATCATCGCCAGCGACGAAGCGAGCGTGACGCCGATCGAGGTCAGAAACGCAGGCCCGCCCAGGCCGACATGCACGACCCTTAGAGCCGGGAAGGCGGCGGCCAGCATGGTGAGCGTGACAGCGTTGCCAGTCAGGGCGGACAGGACCGCGACATCCTTGATCGCCCCGAATGGCGCACTGGTGAGATTGGCCCGCGTCCTGGCCCAGGTGTAGAAATAGGCCTCGCCGATATAGCCGACCAGCAATTCGTTGCCGACGAACTTGCGGGTCAGCGCCACCAGTCCATCGGCCGGAATGCGCCAGAGGCGGCGGAAGATGATCCAGTCGGCGAGCGGCGCGGTCGCGTAGGACGCGGTGAAGACCAGCCAGAACAGCGGGCTTGCGGGTACGTCCGCCAGCACCTGCCGCGGATCGAGCGACCGGAGCTGCCAGAGGACCGCGGCCAGCAAGGAAAATGTGATGGCCCGCCCCACCCATATCGTCGGCCGGGCAGCGCCGAGTTCGCCGATCAAACCGGGGCGAAGCTTGCCGGACGGCGACCGCGGCAGCGCGGCCGTGCCATCGGCGCCCGTCAAGGTCAGGTCAGTGAGATACATTCGAGTTCCCGAGATGGTGCGCGGGTGCGCGGGCCGTCTGGTCCACGTGCCGGGACGCAAGCATGTTTTCGAAGGCGTGGATGAAGGCAGGCGCGCCCTGATCCACGGTAAAGCGAAAGGCCATGTCAGCTGAGCGCCGCGGGTCCGCGGCGAGCGGGGCCGCCATCGCGGAGGCCAGCGCGGCTTCGTCGCGAAGCGGGACCAGCCGGCCCAGCCGGCCATGATCGAGCAAGCCCTGCATCGACGCGCTGCAATCGGTTGTCACGATCGGAACGCCCGCCGCCAGGGCCTCGACCACCACTGCCGGAAGGCCCTCATAGTCGGACGAGAGCACGAACAGATCGCAGCCGACGAGCCATTCCTGGGTCGAACCGACATGACCCGGCATCAGGACCTGGTCTTGCACGCCGAGCCGGGCCGCCAGCTGTTCGAGCTTCCCACGATCCGGGCCTTCGCCGAGGATCGTGAGCCGATCGTCCGGTTCCGCGATCCGGGCGAACGCGCGCAGGAGCAGCGGAAAATTCTTCTGTGGAGCGAGCCGGCCCACGGCCAGGAAGCGGCGTCCCCTATGGCGCGGCCGCACCTCGCGCCGCGCCGCGCCTAGCGCCTCTCCCTCGGCATGAAGCAACACGGGATCGTCGACGGTCACCATCTTGTCGTTGGAGACTCCCAGAGCGGCGCGCGCCGGCACCGACATGGCGGCGCAAAGGGCGGAGAAACGGTCGATCGTCCGGCCCTGCGCGCGGCACCATAGCCGATAGAAGAATTGCTCGACCCGGTTCATGTCCGGACGATCCAGATCATTGCTGATCTTGAGCAGGATGGGTGGGCAGGCGGCGCCCAGCAGCAGCTTCATGGCGACCGCGACCACGGCATAGCTGTTGCCGGGGCAGAAGATCACATCGGGCTGCGTGGCGCGGATGCGGCCCGGCAGCTTCGCGATCATCCAGGCCGTTTCGAAGGGCGCTGTCGATAGAGCGCCTCGCTGAAGCACATCGAAGGCCATGCCGTCGGTGAACGCCGGCCGCGGCCCTTCATCACGCCCGATCACGATGTCGACATCGTGTTTGAGAGATCGCCACGCGCGGGCCAAGCGCAACGCGACGCGTTCGGAGCCGCCCGGTTCGAAACTGTGCACTGGAATGAGAATTCGCATATGGCGCTGAGACGCCGTCCGGCATCGCGGGCCTCAGGCCGCCAAACGAAATCGGTGCAATGTTCGATATTTTTCGGGCGCGTGAGTGCGCGCGAAGCCGCACAGCGTGCGGTCGATGCTGGTCATCAGCGCCGGCACGCCTGTGTCGCCCGGATGAAGCGCGATCCGAACGATCCGCTGCGGCTTCAGCGCCGTCCGCGCGATTCGGGCGAAGGCGAGCGAACTCGCGATCCGCGCACGGCTGCGGCTGGCCCAGCTAATCACCGGGCCTGTTGCCAGCACCTGGCCGTCACCGGGGCGCCAGACGCGGAAATGATCCTCGGCCAGCGGCATATTGAGGGCGCGCAGGGCCTCGTGCGCCCCGCCGCCATACAGCCAGGCCGGGGCGATGAAGCCGCTTGTCGGATGGCCGGTAATATCCTCGATCAGAGCGCGGCCATCGCGCATCCGCCGCGTCGCTTCGGCGGCGTCAAGGTTCAGGAATTCACCCTCGCCCGCCGTCATGTGCCGGGCTTTGAAGCCTTGGGGTGCATCGTCGCGGTGGCGCCAGCCGTGGACGAACATCTCGATCCCCGCATCGGCCCAGCCGCGCAGGCGCCGCTGGAAAGCGCGGTCGGCCGCGATCGGCGCCGCGTCCCAATAATCCGGCACCACGAGCATCGCGAAGTGCGGGGAGCCGGTCGCCGCGTGGATGGTGTCGATCAGCCGAACGACCTGCGCTTCGAATCGGGGAGAGACGTCGTGGATCGAGGTCAAAAGAAGCTTGGCGGCCATGCCGCAAGGACGGCGCGTACGCCGCAAAACCTCAGTATCGCGCTAGAATTTCCCGGCGATGATGAGCCGGCCGGAGCCGAGGCGCTCAAGCATCAGCGGCAGATTGGCCTCGCTGAAGGCAAGGCAGCCTTCGCTGCGGCCGAGCTTGCCATGCTCCGCGATCATTTGCGGGCTGACATACCAGGCGCCGTGGATCACCACCGCTCGCGCCTCGGCATTGCAATTGCTCGGATCGAGGCCTTTCAGCCGCATCGATCGGCCATGCTTGCCCTGATATTCGTCAGCGGTCAGATACACGCCCGATGAGGTCGCGCTCGATCCCTCATCGTTGGAAAAGCGCTTCAGCCAGCCGCTATGACCGGGATCCGACCCGCGGCCGTGCGCGACGAGCGCACTCCACACGCGGCCATTGTTCATATCGACAAGGTGAAAGCGCGGGCTGCGCGAGGCAGGGCTGAAATCGGCCACGCCGACCAGATCCCGCGACGTTGCGCCGGCACCATGCCGGGCCAGCGCGAGCCGGGCCGCGTCGACAACCTCGCCCCGGCTGTCGAGCGCGGCGATCCCGCGCGCAGGGGCCAAGGCCGCCGCTGCCGCCGCGGATCCGATCAGCCCCCGCCGTGAAATCAACATCGGAAAAATATATGGCGCGCGGCGCGAATGAACAATGAAAACGAGCATCAGGCTCCACACGCCGGCGGTGGAAAGCCACGGCCTGCCGCAAGGAAAAGGGCGCCGCGGCAGTGCCGGGCGCCCTTTTCCTTTAGTGATAGCAGAGCGTTAGGCTGCGGGCGGCACTTCCACCGCATCATTCGCGCTTTCGGTGCGAGGACGACGTCCCCGGCGGCGCGGCGCGGCCGGCTCTTCCTCGTCGCCGACGTCATTGCCGGCAGCGATCGAGGGCGGCAGCACCCCGGCGTCGAACGCCGGTGCCTGTTCGGCATCCTCGCGGCGCGGACGACGCGGACGGCGCTGGCGGGTGTCGCCGCCGTCATCGTCATTGGCGCGCACGGGCATATTGTTGTCTTCCTCGTCGCCCGCCTGCTCCGGCTGACGATCGCGGCGATCATCGTCGCGGCGGAAGTTGCGGTCGCGCCCCGGGCTTTGACCGTCGCGGCGCTGGCCGCCCCCATCACGCTGGCCATAGTCACGATTATCGCGGTTGCCGCGATCGTCGCGCGCTTCGAACTCCTCGCCTTCGTCGCCATCATAGCTGTCATCGCCGTCTTCACGGCGCGGACGCTGTTCCTCGAAGCGGGCGCGGCTCTCACTCAGCACGCGGAAATAATGGTCCGCGAACTGCAGATAATATTCGGTGGTGACGCGGTCGCCCGCCATCTGGGAATCGCGCGCCAGATTTTTGTACTTCTCATGAAGCTGCTGGGCATTGCCGCGCGCGCGATTGTCGATGCGGTTTCCACCGCCGCCGCCCGGCCGCCCCGGATTGCCCTGCGGACGCGGGCCGCCACGACCACGGCCACGACGGCCGCCTTGACGATTATCGATCAAAGGATGTCCTCTACTTCACCCAAAAACTTGCCAAAAACCTGTGTGTGCCGTTTCTTTCCAGCATCTTCCCGCTCGGCATGTGCGCGGCATCGTGAAGAAAGCCGCATCGCCATCTCAGGCGCGCACGCTCCCGCCATTCGCCAGCGCGGCCGGTCAAAACCGCGTCTTAGCTGTGGGAATGAGCCAGGCGCTCCTCGCAAACCGCCATCTGGCGTATGATGCTGGAACTGCCTGCCCCTCGTAAGCCCTATTTAGGGGCTCGTTCCCGAAAAACCAAGCGCAAAGTAAATGCGTGCTTGGCCTTTTAATCTTGCGGCCGTGTGACGGTGATACAGCGATCCTGGTTTCCCAAGTCTTTACGATAGTTAGCGGCCAGGTCTTCAACCTGGATCAGCCGCATGACGCTATCGCGCTGAGTTGCGCCGATTTCCACGGCCGCGACCCCGCCAGGCGCGATGAGCCGCTTCAGCTGCGGCACGATCCGGCGGTAATCGTCCAGCCCATCCGAACCGGCATAGAGGGCGGCGTGCGGTTCATGATCCGCGACCTGCGGCGCGAGGGCCGCGCCGGTTTCGACATAGGGCGGATTGCACAAAATCAGGTCGAAGCGGGCATCGATCGCATCGGCCCAATCGCCTTGAAGGAATCTCGTTCGACGCTTGAAGCCCAGCGCCTGGGCATTGCCGTGCGCGACCTCGATCGCGGCGGCTGACCGGTCGATGCCCAGCCCCCATGCCCCCGGCCATTGATCGAGCGCCGCGAGCAGCAGCGCGCCGGAGCCGGTGCCGAGATCGAGGATCATGCGCGGCGTGCGGCTTCCGAAATGCGCGACCGCCGCCTCCATCAGCGTTTCGCTATCGGGGCGCGGGATCAGGACCGCCGGTGTGACGTGGAGCTCCAGCGTCCAGAAGGCGCGCGTGCCGGTGATATAGGCGACGGGTTCGTGGGCAAGGCGGCGCTGGAGAAGGGTTTCGAACGCGAGTGGGGTCGGCCGATCGCCGCCAAGCAGCAGTGCTTCTCGGGTGATGCCGAGGGCGTGGGCGAGCAGAAGTTCGGCATCCAGGCGGGGCGTGTCGGATACTTCCGACAACGACCGCGCGGCTCGCTTCAAAACCTCGCTCGTCCCGAGCGTAGTCGAGGGGCGCGGCTCAGAGCGGGTCAAGCGCCCCTCGACTCCGCTCGGGACGAGCGGTTCATTCCACTCTCTCACCCATTCAAATTCGCCAGTTTCTCCGCCTGATCCTCGGCGATCAGCGCTTCGATCAGCTCGTCGATATGCCCTTCCAGGATTTCCGGCAGGCGGTGCAGCGTCAGGTTGATGCGGTGGTCGGTCACCCGGCCTTGCGGGAAATTATAGGTGCGGATGCGCTCCGACCGGTCGCCGGAACCGACCATCGATTTGCGTGCGCCGGCGCGTTCGTTCGCCAGCCGGTCGCGCTCCAACTCATAAAGGCGGGTGCGCAGCACTTTCAGCGCCTTGGCTTTGTTCTTGTGCTGCGATTTCTCGTCCTGCTGGATCACGACCAGACCGCTCGGCAAGTGGGTGATGCGCACGGCTGAATCGGTGGTGTTGACCGACTGACCGCCGGGTCCGGACGAGCGATAGACGTCGATCCGCAGGTCCTTGGCCTCGTCGATCTGGGCATCGACATCCTCCGCCTCGGGCAGCACCGCGACGGTCGCGGCGGAGGTGTGGATGCGCCCGCCGCTCTCGGTCGCCGGCACGCGCTGGACGCGGTGGACGCCGCTTTCGAACTTCAGCCGCGCGAACACACCCTGCCCGGTGACGGACGCGACGACTTCCTTATAGCCGCCCAGCTCGGCCGCGTTGGCGGATATCAGCTCGACCCGCCAGCCGCGCTCCTCGGCATAACGCTGATACATGCGGAACAGGTCGCCGGCGAAGAGCGCGGCCTCGTCGCCGCCGGTCCCGGCGCGGATCTCCAGCATCGCGGCGCGTTCGTCGGCGGCGTCGCGGGGAAGGAGCCGCACCGCCAGGTCGCGCTCGGCGAGCGGCAATTTGTCGCGGATGATCGCGACTTCCTCGACCGCCATGTCGCGAATGTCGGGATCGTTATCGTTGGCGAGGTCGGCGAGCACGCCCAGCTCGGCGCGCAGCCGCCGCACCTCGGCCGCCGCGACCGCGACCGGCTCGATCTCCGCATATTCCTTGGAGACCGCGACGAAGCGATCGGCGGCAAGCTCGCCCGACGCCATCAGCGCCTGCAACTCATCCCGCCGCGCCTCGATCTGCGCGATCCGTTCCGCAGAAATTATGGTCATACTTCCGTAGCTTCGGCCGCGTGCCGAACTTTCATCTCGTCCCAAGTCTCTCGCACATGAAGCTCAAACTGGCTGACCGGCCATCTTGACAACAGTTGCCTGACTTCGTCTTCGTCGATTCGAAGGCGGGGATATTTCGCATAGGTCCGTAAGCGGACACCTACTGCATCGACGATGCACACGAAGTCTGGATTTTTGGTGTAGGTGGCCTTCTGATAACGCTTCTTGATCGATCCTGACGCCGTAAGCTCGCAGGAATACCCAGCCTGTCTCAGTATCGATGCAACTGCGTGAGCATCTGGCAAACGCTGATCGTCTTCCAGCACGATAGCAAAGTTTGACCGCTCCTCATCGGCGGGCTCAATCAACATCGCCAGCCGCTCGATCCCCGCCGCCCAGCCGACGGCGGGCGTGTGCGGGCCGCCGAGGTTCTCGATCAGGCCGTCATAGCGGCCGCCGCCCAGCACCGTACCTTGCGCGCCAAGGCGGTCGGTGACGAACTCGAAGGCGGTGTGGCGGTAATAGTCGAGGCCGCGCACCAGCCCGGCGTTCCGCGTCCATGCGACGCCGGCGGCATCTAGTCCCTTGGTCACCGCCTCGAAGAACGTGCCGGCTTCTACCGTCAGGTAATCGTCGATCGACGGCGCGGCGTCGGCGACCGGGCGGTCGCGCGGATCCTTGCTGTCGAGAATGCGCATCGGATTGCGCTGGAGCCGGTCAAGGCTTTCCTCAGACAGTGCATCGCGGTGCGCCTCGAAATGGCGGATCAGCGCGTCGCGCCACGCCGCGCGGGTCTCGGCATCGCCAAGCGTATTCAGCTGCAGCGTCACACCGTCGCCCACGCCCAGCTCGCGCAGCAGCTGGTCGGCCATCACCAGCAGCTCGACATCGGCGGCCGGCTCGGCCGCGCCGATCACTTCGGCGTCGAGCTGGTGGAATTGGCGGAAGCGGCCCTTTTGCGGGCGCTCGTAACGGAACAGCGGGCCGTGGGTCGCGACTTTCAGCGGCGCATATTGCTGCCAGCCCTCGGTCAGATAAGCACGGGCGATACCGGCGGTGAATTCGGGCCTGAGCGTCAGCGAATCCCCGCCGCGATCCTCGAACGTGTACATTTCCTTGGAAACCACGTCGGTGCTTTCGCCGAGCGACCGCGCGAACACAGCGGTCGCCTCGAACACTGGCACCTCGACGCGCTGGAAGGCATAGAGCTTGCGCACGCGATCGAACGTGTCGACGACGTGCTGGAAGCGCAGCGCCTGGTCGCCGAGCATGTCCTGGGTGCCGCGAACGGGCCGGGGAGTTTCGATCTTCGGCATTGGGTTGCGCTCTCTATGCGACAGAAGCGCGTTTCGCTAGCGTCTCGCCATGCGACCGATCGGGACCTACCTCGCGCCAGCGCGCTTCCTGCTTTTCCTGGTCGTGCTGGCCGCCGCGACTTTCGTTGCGATCGGATCCTTCCCGCTCGCCCAGGCGCTAATGATCGGCTTCGATGCCGCCGCGGTCGTCTTCATCACCGCGGTTGCCCCGCTCCTGCGCCGCAGGGACGCCAACGAGATGCGGGAGATCGCCCGCCGCAACGACGCCAACCGCGTCATGCTGCTCGGCCTGTCGAGTATCGTGATCGTGGCGATCCTGGTCGCGGTCGGCGCGGAAGTGACGCAGAAAGGGCAGATGCAGCCCGCTGTCATTGGCCTCGTCATCGCGACGCTGGCGCTCGCCTGGCTGTTCTCGAACATCGTCTACGCGCTGCACTATGCGCACATCTATTATCTGCCGGATGCCGGCGGGCGGCATCGCTGCGGCATCGATTTTCCCGGCAAGGGCGATCCCGATTATTCAGAGTTCGTCTATTTCGCCTTCACGCTCGGCATGACCTTCCAGACATCGGATGTGGACATCACCAGCCGGCAGGTGCGGCGGATCGTGACGCTGCATTGCCTCGCCGCGTTCGTGTTCAATATCGGCGTATTGGCCTTCACGATCAACGTGCTGGGTGGCGGCAGCTGACGGGATCGGCTAGCGAAAGCCCCATGAAAACAAGGCCGCTTCTGGTTTCCGCCGCTCTGATCGCGCTGCCCGCCTTCGCCCAGAACAGCCAGCCCCAGCCGATCCCGGCAGTGAGTGCGGTGCCTGCTTCCCGCGACACACCCTATCCCGGCACGATCCAGCTGGATGTCGATGCCACCGATGTGACACGCGCCATTTTCAAGGTGAAGGAGTCGATCCCCGTCGCGGACGCCGGGCCGATGACCCTGCTGTTCCCGAAATGGCTGCAAGGCGCGCACGCCCCGCGCGGCGAGATCGAGAAATTGTCGGGCCTGATCGTCACCTCGGGCGGCAAGCGACTGACCTGGAAGCGCGATCCGTACGACGTCCATGCCTTCCACATCGATGTGCCGAGAGGCGCGCGGACGGTCGAGCTCGCCTTTCAGTTCATTTCGGCCACGGACGGCAATCAGGGCCGGATCGTGATGACGCCGGCGATCCTGAACCTGCAGTGGAACTCGGTCGCGCTCTACCCGGCCGGTTATTTCGCGCGCCAGATCCCGATCCAGGCGACCGCGCGCTATCCGGAGGGCTGGCGCGCCTTTTCCGGCCTGCCCTCAAGCGCGAGCGGCAGCACCTATCGCTACGAAAAGACCAATTTCGAGGTGCTGGTCGATTCGCCGGTTTTTGCCGGGCGGTATACGCGCCAAGAGCAGCTGACGCCGGACGTGCGGTTGAACATCGTCGCCGACGAAGCCGCCGATCTGGTCGCAACGCCCGACCAGATCGCCGCCCACCGCCGGCTGGTCGAGCAGGCGGTCAAGCTGTTCGGCGCGCAGCATTATGATAAATACGAGTTCCTGTTCTCGCTGAGCGACAAATTGGGCAGCATCGGCCTCGAGCATCAGCGCAGTTCCGAGAACGGCGTCGATTCCGACTATTTCACCAAGTGGAATGACGGCCCCGGCCGGCGCAACCTGCTACCGCACGAGTTCACGCACAGCTGGAACGGCAAATTCCGCCGTCCCGCGGGCCTTTGGACGCCCGACCACAACACGCCGACGAAGAACAGCCTGCTCTGGGTCTATGAAGGCCAGACGCAATTCTGGGGCTATGTGCTCGGCGCCCGCTCGGGCCTGTTCACCAAGCAGGAGACGCTGGACGCGATGGCCTCGATCGCGGCGACGCTCGACCAGCGGCCGGCGCGCGAATGGCGGGGCCTGGAAGACACGACTTACGATCCGATCATCTCCGCGCGCAGGCCCAAGGGGTGGGTCAGCTGGCAGCGTTCAGAGGATTATTACAACGAGGGTATGCTGGTGTGGCTGGAAGTGGACGCCACTTTGCGCCGGCTCACGAAGAACCAGAAGGGCATGGACGATTTCGCGCGCGCTTTCTTCGGCATCCGCGACCGGGATTGGGGAACCGTCACCTACACGATCGAGGATATCGCGAAGACGCTGAACGACCTCGCTCCCCATGATTGGGCGGGCCTGCTGGAGCGCCGTCTGTTCGAGAATGCCAAAGGCGCGCCGCTAACCGGCTTCACCGCCAGCGGCTACACGCTTGCCTTCACGCCCGAGCAGACACCGTTCATGAAAGACGGGGAGAAGCGCTCCAAGGGCGTGGACCTGAGCTTCTCGGGTGGCTTCTCGGTCGACAAGGACAAGAAGGTGTCCGGCGTCATCTGGGACGGCCCTGCCTATAAAGCAGGGCTGACGGTCGGCTCCGAAGTCGTGGCGGTCAGCGACAAGCCCTATTCGATTGAGGTGCTCAAGGAAGCAGTCACCGCCGCGGCCACGGCCAAGGAGCCGATCCGGCTGCTCGTCAAGAAGTTCGACGGTTTCCGCGAAGTCCCGCTCGACTGGCACGGCGGCTTGCGCTACCCGCGCTTCCAGAAAACAGGCACCGGAGAGGGTGCGCTCGACCGGCTGCTTGCCCCTCGGTAAGTGTCCTTCACGTTTCGAGAGCCAGATGAACATCGACCTGATCCCGGTCGGCGATGAGCCGCCGCACAACCTGAACGTCGTCATCGAAGTGCCGGTGGGCGGCGAGCCGGTGAAATACGAATTCGACAAGGCATCGGGCGCGCTGTTCGTCGATCGCATCCTGCACACGCCGATGCGCTATCCGGCGAATTACGGCTTCGTGCCGCACACGCTATCGCCGGACGGCGACCCGCTCGACGCACTGGTGATCGCGCGCTCGCCCTTCATTCCGGGCTGCGTGGTGCGCGTACGGCCGATCGCGGTGCTGAACTTGGAAGACGAGCATGGCGGCGACGAGAAGCTGATCTGCGTGCCGGTCGACGCAACCTTCCCCTATTATAGCGACGTCGGCGAACGCGATGACCTGCCCTCGATCGTGCTGCAGCAGATCGAGCATTTCTTCACCCACTATAAGGATCTCGAAAAGGAGAAGTGGGTGCGGGTCGGCCAATGGGGCGGCGCCGACGACGCCCGCCGCATCGTGGTCGAAGCGATCGAGCGCGCGAAAGCCGCGAAGGCGAGCTGACCTAACGCGGTGCCATGCGGATGGCGCCGTCCAGGCGTACATCCTCGCCATTGAAATAGCCGCACTCGATCATCGTCAGCGCGAGCTTGGCATATTCGTCCGGCTGGCCGAGTCGCTTCGGGAACGGCACGGAGGCCGACAGCGCGTCGCGCACGTTCTGCGGCGCGCCAGCCAGCAGCGGCGTGTCGAAAATGCCCGGCAGGATCGTGTTGATGCGGATGCCCTCGCTCATCAGGTCGCGCGCGATCGGCAACGTCATCCCGACCACGCCGCCTTTCGACGCCGCATAGGCGGCCTGGCCGATCTGCCCGTCCTCCGCCGCGACCGACGCGGTGTTCACGATCGCACCGCGCTCGCCGTCTTCCAGAGGCTCCAGCGTCAGCATTCCGGCAGCCGATTTGGCAATGCAGCGGAAGGTGCCGACCAGGTTGATCTGGATCAGCCAGTTGAACGCATCGAGCGGAAAATGCTTGATCGAGCCGTCTTCCTTGGAGCGGCTGGCGGTCTTGATCGCATTGCCGGTGCCGGCGCAGTTGACGAGGATGCGCTCCTGACCGTGCGCGGCGCGTGCCTTGGTGAAACCCGCGTCGACGCTCTCGTCGGACGTTACATTCACTTCGCAGAAGACGCCGCCGATCTCGGCAGCCAGCGCCTGGCCCTTGGCTTCCTGCAGGTCGAAGATCGCGACCTTCACGCCCTTCGCCGCCAGCGCCCGCGCGGTCGCGGCGCCCAGGCCCGACGCGCCACCGGTGACGACGGCCGCGACCGAGTTGTCCAGCTTCATCGATGCCTCCCTTACAGCCGCTCGACGATCGTCACGTTGGCGATGCCACCGCCTTCGCACATCGTCTGCAAACCGTAGCGGCCGCCGCGCGCCTTCAGCGCGTTGATGAGCGTCGCCATCAGCTTGGTCCCCGAAGCGCCGAGCGGGTGGCCGAGCGCGATGGCGCCGCCGTTGACGTTCAGCTTCGCCGGATCGGCCCCGGTGTGCTTCAGCCAGGCGAGCGGCACCGGCGCGAAGGCCTCATTCACTTCGAACAGGTCGATATCGTCAATCGTGAGGCCGGCCCGCTTCAGCGCGCGATCGGTCGCGAACAGCGGCTCTTCGAGCATGATGACGGGATCGCCGGCGGTGACGGTCAGATTGTGGATGCGGCCGATCGGCGTCAGCCCGTGATCCTTCAGCGCCTGTTCGGAGACGATCAGCACGGCCGAGGCGCCATCGCAGATCTGGCTGGCATTGGCGGCGGTGATCGAGCCGCCTTCCTGCAACAGCTTGACGCTCGCGATGCCGTCCAGCGTCGCATCGAGGCGAATGCCTTCGTCGGCGCGGTGCAGCTGACGGCCTTCAGGCGTTTCGATCTCCAATGCCAGAATTTCGTTTTCGAACGCGCCCGCTTCGGTCGCGGCCTTCGCCTTTTCGTGGCTGGCAAGGGCGAAACGATCGAGCTGATCCTTGTTGAAGCCGTGCTTCTTCACGATCATCTCGGCGCCCATGAATTGGGACCATTGGATGCCGGGGTATTTCTCTTCCAGTCCCGGTGACTTGTAGGTGCCGAGCCCTTCCTTGGCGTGGAAAATGCCGTTGCTGCCCATCGGCACGCGCGTCATCGATTCGACGCCCGATGCGATGACGATGTCCTGAGTACCTGACATCACCGCCTGCGCCGCGAACTGCATCGCTTGCTGAGACGAGCCGCACTGCCGGTCGATGGATACGGCGGGCGTCCGCTCGCCGAGCCTCTTCGTCGCCAGCACCGCGTTGCGCGCGACCTGGAAGCATTGCTGCCCGGCCTGCGTCACGCAGCCCATGACGACGTCGTCCACCGCGTTTCCGTCGATCCCGCTGCGCTCCATGATCGAGTCGAGCACCGCCGCGGCCATGTCCACCGGATGCCAGCCAGCCAGCTTGCCGCCGCGCTTGGCGCCCGCCGTCCGCACTGCTTCGACGATATAGGCCTCGGCCATCATGAATCTCCCGCTCAGCGTTTGATTGACGCTGTCGCCCATCACCGCTCGGGGAGCAAGCGGGAATTGACGTTTACGTTAGGGAGAGTCGAGCCGGCTGACGGACACGCGCTGCTCGATCAGACGTGCTTCGCCGAAGATGGTGAGGAAGCTGATGTCGGTGGCGTCCCGCCCGACGCCGATTCGCGCGATCGCTTCGGGCTGGGCGAGCCGGGTCGGGTCGATCAGTTGCCAGGCGCCGCCCAGCCACACTTCGACCAGCGCGTGGAAATCGGGCGGGTTCAGGTTCCAGGCATAGCCCGCGACCATGCGGGCCGGGATATCGGCAGCGCGCACCATCGCGATCAACAGATGCGCATAGTCGCGGCACACGCCCTGACGGGACACGAAAGTATCGACCGCCGTTGTCGCGATATCGCTGGTGCCGGGCAGATAGGCGAGATGATCGCCGATCCAGGCCGACATCGCGGCCACCTTGGCGCCGCCAGCCAAATGGGCGAAGTCGCCGCAGATCAGCCCGCGAAATTTGTCCGCCTCGCAATAACGGCTCGGAAAAAGATAGGGCACCACCATTGCCGGCAGCGTGCGCAGATCGTCGGCGGGCAAGGTGGCAATGTCCGGCACGATCCGTTCGATGTCGACCAGCGCGGTGTAGCGCGCGGTAAATCGCCCCGTGCCGCGCGTCCAGGTGCGGCGGCCAACGCCTTCCTCGCCGGTGATCGGGACCAATGGCTCGACGCCTCCGATGGTCAGCCGGTCCTCGACCAGCCGCTGATCGGCCATCTGCGCCACCTCGACCGCGAACAACAGGTCGGCCGGCGCCGTCAGGTCATAGTCGAGCAGCGCGTCGATCGAAAGGCGCATTGGGGAAGCAACTCCGGAATAGGGGTAAGCCCGGACAACGCGCGAGAAGCGTAGTGGCCGCACCGTGACACACATCATGGCACATGGCGGCGCCTTGTGCGTTGAAGCTGGTGGAGATCGGAGGCGAAGACACGTGGAAACCAAGGAACCCATTGTCGCGATCGGGCTGCTGACGCAGCGCGACCTCGATATACTGGGCGCCGGCTTCCATCGCGCGTTCCCGATCGACGAGTCACCGTGTTTCGAGGAACTGCTGACCGCGATCGACATCGCGGACAAAAAACGAGGCTTCGTTACAACCGGCGGCCGATCAGTTCCTTCATGATCTCATTGGTGCCGCCGTAGATGCGGCTGACGCGGGCGCCGCGCCAGGCACGGGCGATCGGATATTCGTTCATGTAGCCCGCGCCGCCATGCAGCTGCAGGCATTTGTCCATGATTTCCCATTGCAGTTCGGTGTGCCACAGCTTGGCGGCCGCGCCTTCTTCCGCAGTCAGTTCGCGCCGGAGATGGCGGGCGAGCGCCCAGTCCAGATGCGCCCAGCCGACCTGCAGCTTGGACTTGAGATCGGCGAGTGTGAAGCGGGTGTTCTGGAAATCGAACACCGTCTTCCCGAACGCCTTGCGATCCTTCACGAAGGTCACGGTGTCGTCGAACGCGCGCTGAGCGGAGGCTTGCGCGCCAACAGCGATCGACAACCGCTCCTGCGGCAACTCCGACATCAGGTAGATAAAGCCCTTGCCTTCTTCGCCCAGGCAATTGGTCATCGGCACGCGCACATCTTCGAAGAACAGCTCGGAGGTGTCGGCGGCGTCCTGGCCGATCTTGTCCAGGTTGCGGCCCCGCTTGAAGCCATCGCGATTGGCCTCCACCAGGATGATCGACACACCTTTCCACGCCGGCTCAACCTCAGTGTCGGTCTTGGCGCAGACCAGCACCAGATCGGCATTCTGGCCGTTGGTGATGTAGGTCTTGGAGCCGTTGATGACATAGTGGTTGCCGTCTTTCTTGGCCGTGGTGCGGATGCCTTGCAGGTCGGATCCGGTGCCGGGTTCGGTCATCGCGATGGCGGTCACGACCTCGCCCGAGACCATCTTGGGCAACCATTCCCGCTTCTGCTCCTCCGAGCCGTAGCTGATCAGATAATTGACCACGATGTCCGACTGGAGGCTGAAGCCCAGCGGCGTGCCGGCGTAAGAGATTTCCTCGTCGATGATCGCGTTATAGCCGAAATCGAGGCCAAGACCGCCATAGGCCTCAGGCACGGTCGGGCAGAGCATTCCGATTTCACCCGCTTTCGGCCATAGGGCCTTGTCAACGATGCCGGCCTCGTCCCAGCGCGCGATGTGCGGCACCGCTTCCTTCTGCAGCCAGGCACGCACCGTCTGGCGGAATGCTTCATGTTCCGCTGTGTAGGCGCTACGGCTATGGGTCTCGAGCATATGTCTCTCCTGTTCGCGGCAGTTGAGGCGAGCTTTACGTTTCCGTCAAGGGGAAGTGCGTGCTGGCCGGGCTGATCCTGGATGCCAAGGCGGAACTGGGCGAAGGGCCACGCTGGCATGCGGCCGAGCGGCGGCTCTACTGGGTCGATATCGCCCGGCGCGAACTGCACCGCTTCGATCCCGAAACCGGCACGGACGAGTATCGCATTTTCGATCAGCCCATTGGCTGCTTCGCCTTTCGCGAGGGCGGCGGCTTGTTGCTGGCAATGAAAGACGGCTTCGCGACTTTGGCCAGTTGGGACGCGGAACCGGAGCCGTTCGGCGAGCAGGTGCTGGCGGGCAAGGACGATTATCGTTTCAACGACGGCCGCACCGATCCTTGGGGCCGGTTCTGGGCCGGCAGCGTCGATACCACCAAGCAGACAGGTGAGGCGGCGCTCTATCGGCTCGATCCGGATGGCCGCGTCACCTGGATCGAAGGCGAGATGCTGACCTGCAACGGCGCGGCCTTCTCCGCCGACGGCAGCCGCTTCGCCCACGCCAACACGCCCAGCCATGCGCTACGCATCTACGACGTGATCGACCGCAAGCTCGCCAATCGCCGCACCTTGCATCAATGGCCGATCGGCGAAGGCCGGCCGGATGGCGGTTCGTTCGACGAGGCAGGCTTCTACTGGAGCGCACTTTTTGACGGCGGCCGGGTTGCGCGATTGTCGCCGAAGGGCGAGGTCGTCGCGGAAATCGCGCTTCCGGTCAGCCGGCCGACGATGATCGTGTTCGGCGGTGACGATCGCCGCACGGCCTATGTGACAAGCGCCCGCAAGGAAGGCGAACCGCAGTCGGGCGGCATCTTCAGCTTCGGGGTCGAGTGTCCAGGTGTGCCGGAATGGCCGTTCGCGCGTTCCGCAGTGTAGCGGGGGGCTTCATTGGCCTTTGTAATTTTATTACACTCGCGGCAAAGGGCCGGCTGAGCCCGAATCTGGAGAGAGGATGACGACCCGCCCCAACCTGCCGCCGCTGAAGCTGCACGTGCCGGAGCCGAAGTTCCGGCCGGGCGACGAGGCTGAGTTCAGCGACCTGAATATCCCGGCCGCCGGCAGCGCGCCGCGCCCGGCGATCGAGGCTATGCCGAACGATTTTCACGAACTTGCCTATTCGCTGGTGCGGGTGCTGGACGATGAGGGCAAGGCCGTCGGCCCCTGGGATCCGAAGCTCGGCCCAGACATGCTGCGCGGCATGCTGCGGGCGATGGCGCTGACCCGCGCGTTCGACGAGCGGATGTACCGCGCCCAGCGTCAGGGCAAGACCAGCTTCTATATGAAATGCACGGGCGAGGAGGCGATCGCCTGCGCCCAGGCAATGGCGCTGCACCGCGACGATATGTGCTTCCCGAGCTACCGGCAGCAGGGCCTGCTGATCGCCCGCGACTGGCCGCTCGTCGACATGATGAACCAGATCTATTCGAACAAGGGCGACCGGCTGGGCGGCAAGCAGTTGCCGATCATGTATTCGACCAAGGAAGGTTCGTTCTTCTCGATTTCCGGTAATCTCGCGACGCAGTTGCCGCAGGCGGTGGGCTGGGCGATGGCCTCGGCGATCAAGGGCGACACCCGCATCGCCGCGACCTGGTGCGGGGAAGGATCGACCGCGGAAGGCGATTTTCACTCCGCCTGCACCTTCGCCGCCGTCTATCGCGCACCTGTCATCCTGAATGTCGTCAACAATCAGTGGGCGATCTCCAGCTTCTCAGGGTTCGCCGGGGCGGAGAATACGACCTTCGCCGCGCGGGCGATCGGTTATGGCATCGCCGGGCTGCGCGTGGACGGCAATGACGCGCTCGCGGTTTATGCCGCGACCGAATGGGCGGCGGAGCGAGCGCGCACCAACCAGGGTCCGACTCTGATCGAATTCTTCACCTATCGGGCCGAGGGCCATTCGACCTCCGACGATCCCGGCGCCTATCGCTCGGTGCAGGAGCCGGAGCGCTGGCCGCTCGGTGACCCGATCGCGCGGCTGAAACAGCACCTGGTCGGCCTCGGCGAATGGGACGATGAGCGCCATGCGGCGATGGACCTGGAGCTCGCCAGCGACGTGAAGGCCGCGCAGAAGGAAGCCGAGAAGAACGGCATCCTCGGCCACGGCATGCACCAGCCCATGTCCACCATGTTCGAGGATGTATTCGAGACGATGCCGCGGCATCTGATGGAGCAGCGCCAGCAGATGCTGGACGAGGCCAAGGCAGCGGGGATCGAGACGAGCTGATGGCCCGCATGAACATGATCCAGGCGATCAACTCGGCATTGGACGTGCTGATGGATCGCGATCCCGATATCGTCGTGATGGGCGAGGATGTCGGCTATTTCGGCGGCGTGTTCCGCGCGACCGCCGGCCTGCAGGCCAAGCACGGCAAGACCCGCGTGTTCGACACGCCGATCAGCGAGCTCGGCATCATAGGCGTCGCGGTGGGCATGGGCGCCTATGGTTTGCGGCCGGTGCCGGAAATCCAGTTCGCGGATTACATCTATCCGGCGCTCGACCAGCTGGTGTCCGAAGCGGCGCGGCTGCGCTATCGCTCGGCGGGCGAATTCACGGCGCCGATCACGGTGCGCAGCCCGTTTGGCGGCGGCATTTTCGGCGGCCAGACGCACAGCCAGTCGCCCGAAGGCATCTTCACCCATGTCTCGGGCCTGAAGACGGTGATCCCATCGACGCCCTATGATGCGAAGGGTCTGCTGATCGCCGCGATCGAGGACAATGACCCGGTCATCTTCTTCGAGCCGAAGCGCATCTATAACGGTCCCTTCACCGGCCATTACGACCGCCCGGTCCAGCCCTGGTCCAAGCATGAGGCCAGCGAGGTTCCGGAGGATTATTATCGGATCGAGCTGGGTAAGGCGAAAGTCGTACGCTCCGGCGAGGCCCTCACCATACTCGCATACGGGACGATGGTGCATGTCTGCGCCGGCGTGATCGAGGACATGGGCCTCGATGCCGAGCTGATCGACCTGCGCACGCTGCTCCCGCTCGACATCGAGACGATCGAGGAATCGGTGAAGAAGACGGGCCGCTGCCTCGTCGTGCACGAAGCGACCCGCACGTCGGGCTTCGGCGCCGAACTCTCCGCGCAGGTGCAGGAGCGCTGCTTCTACCACCTCGAAGCGCCGGTCGAGCGTGTGACCGGCTACGACACACCTTATCCGCACAGCCTGGAATGGGCCTATTTTCCCGGCCCCGTCCGCATCGGCGAGGCGATCAAGAAGATCATGAAGGACTGACGAGATGGGCCTGTTCACTTTCCGGCTGCCGGATATCGGCGAGGGCATCGCCGAGGCCGAGATCGTCGCCTGGCACGTCAAGGTCGGCGACCGTATCGAGGAAGACGGCAAGCTGGCCGACCTGATGACCGACAAGGCGACGGTGGAGATGGAATCGCCGGTCGCCGGCATCGTCCGTGAGGTCGCCGGAGAGGCGGGCGACACGATCGCGATCGGCTCCGCGCTGGCGGTGATCGAGACAGAGGGTGACGAGGAGGTCGCGGACGCGCCGGCCGAGGAAAAGGCCGCGCCGATGTCGGTCGAGACCGAGGCGGATTTGCCGCCGTCAGTGACGCCAGCTTTTGAACCGCTCGTCCCGAGCGGGGATGAGGACGCTTCGCACAAATCCGTCCTCGCTTCTCCGGCGGTCCGTGCGCGGGCGAAGGAACTGGGAGTCGATCTTTCTCAAGTGAAGGCAGCGCAGGACGGCCGCTTGCGCCACGCCGATCTCGACGCGTTCCTGACTTACAGCGCCGGCCAGGGCTACGGCCGCCCCGCCGCCCCGCGCGCCGACGAGCGGGTCAAGGTGATCGGCATGCGCCGCCGCATCGCCGAGAATATGGCGGCGGCGAAGCGCAACATCCCGCACTTCACCTATGTCGACGAGATCGATGTGACCGCGCTGGAAGACATGCGTGGCGACCTGAACGCCAATCGTGGCCAGCGGCCGAAACTCACCATGCTGCCGCTCCTGATCGTCGCGATCTGCAAGACCTTGCCCGAATTTCCGATGCTCAACGCACGCTACGACGACGAAGCGGGCGTGGTGACGCGCTTCGGCGCCGTCCATCTCGGCATGGCGACGCAGACCGATGCCGGGCTGATGGTGCCGGTCATCCGCGATGCGCAGGCCAAGAATGTGTGGCAGCTGGCGACCGAGATCGGCCGCCTCGCGGACGCCGCGCGCACGGGCAAGGCGAGGTCGGAGGAACTATCCGGCTCGACCATCACCGTCACCTCGCTCGGGCCGCTGGGCGGGATCGCCACCACCCCAGTCATCAACCGTCCGGAAGTCGCGATCATCGGCCCGAACAAGATCGTCGAGCGGCCCGTGTTCGACGGCGACGAACTCGTTCGCGCCAAGCTGATGAACCTGTCGATCAGCTGCGATCACCGCGTCGTCGATGGCTGGGACGCCGCCTCGTATGTCCAGGCGTTGAAGAAACTGCTGGAGACGCCGGTCCTGCTGTTCGCGGACTGACCCGAACGAAGGGAGACACGATCATGGTGCGCACGCTGATCGCCGGCCTGCTGGGAGGGTTCGCGCTCTATCTGGTCGGCTTCCTCTTCTGGGGTACGCCGCTGAGCGGGATCGCGTTCGGTAAGGTCGCGGACACCCAAAGCCTTGCCGTGCAACAGGCGCTCGCCACGAACCTGCCTGCCACTGGCACCTATCTCGTGCCGGACCCCGCATCGCCGGCCGGCACCGTCGCCTTCGGGCAAGGGCCGATCGCGATGGTCCACTTCAACATCGCCGGCTTTCCGGTGGTGGACAGCGCGTCGCTGATCGCCGGCTTGATCCTGGCGCTCGTCATCGGTCTCGTGCTGGCCGCGGCCCTCGCCGCCCTGCCGCGCGCGCTGCGGATCCGCACCGGCCTGCTCACCACGATCGCGGTCGCCGCCTATCTCGATCTCGGCCAGCCGATCTTCAATCATGCCGGCTGGACCTATTTTACCTATTTGTTCGTGGGCGATGCGATCGGCTTCGGTGCGGCGGTGGCGGCGATCACCTGGTTCCTCGCGCGGGGCGGCGGCGACCAAATCACGCGGTGATTTTCCGGCCGTTCCACGTTAATGTGCATGCCGATGGCCGGGGGCGTATCGGGATCATTGCGGGCTGACGCATTGGAGCGGGTGCTGGCGGGAGCGGCTGTGCTGCTGACCGCCATCGTTCTAGCGGCTGTCCTGAACGGCGCGGCGGAATGGGGCCGCGTCCCGCCGGTCGTCTGGCTGCATCTCGCGACCGTCTTCTTCGCGCTGGCACTGACGCCGGTCATGCTTCTTCGCCGTCGCGGCGACCGGCTGCACCGATGGCTTGGCTGGATATGGGCGGTCGCGATGTTCGGAACGGCGGTGATCAGCTTCGGTTTGCGAGACGCGGGCGGCGCCTTCAGCCCGATCCATATCCTGTCGATCGTGACCGTGCCGCTCGTGCCGCTGCTGGTGCTGAGCGCGCGGCGGCACGATGTCGCCCGTCATCGCCGGACGGCGCGGGGTCTGATCATCGGGGCGCTGTTGGTCGCGGGCTTCTTCACGTTCCCCTTCAACCGGATGTTGGGGCGCTGGCTGTTCGAGAGCGGATCAGCGCAGCATGTCGAGGAAGCGCGCCGCTGAATCCCATTCCGCGCGGCGGACGGCGCGGGCCTGTGCGGAAAGCTCGTCCGCGCCCCATTGCTCTTCCTGCCACAGCTCATCGAGATTGACTGCTTCCCACAACTGATCGGGGCTGAAGGCGCGCTCGACCAGCGCGAGGCCCGCGATGAGCGAGCCGCCGATCGTCACAAGCGGCGACAGAGCCGCCAGTTCGAAAGCGCCCAGCGCGGCTGTCGCATCGCGTAGCCGCGCGACCGTCGCGGGCGGCTGCGGCCGGTGCATGATGCCGGTGACGAGATCGACATGGACGTCGTAGCGCCCCCGTACCCAATCGAGCAGCGGGTCCCAGTCTCCTGCTTGCCGTGTGATCAGCTCGGCGGGGCTGTCGGCGCGATAGGCGAGCAGGTCGCTCTCGCCATATTTCGCCAGCGCCTCCGCGAAGGCCGGCCGGTCCGGCGCGACGATGTCGATCGCGGCGTTGGCCAGGCCGGTCAACGGTAGGGCGCGCGGATCGAGTTCCTCGCCGACGCCGGTCCACTCGGCCGCGATCGCTTCGGCCAGCGCCGGCGTCGGCAGAGACAGCGGATTGCGTTTGGGCGTGCGCACCGGCTTGCCGTCGAGCAGCACCGTGCCGCCCTCGGCCTTGGCCTCCGTCCAGAAGCGCTTCACTTGGGGCTGCGCCACCGGCGCGCGAGCATCACTGGAACCAGCGCGAAATCGAGCGAGCCGACCACGATCATGACGATGCCGGCGGCCGGCGGGATGCTCTGGAACTTGCCGGCGGCGATCACCATCCCGAACATGACGAGCAGGGCGCCGGACAGGCGCAGCAGCGCGATCGCGAAATGGCGATTGCAGGCGGGATCGTCGGTCATCGGAAATCCTTCATCCAGCGCAACAGTTCGGGAGCGGTCTCGGCCACTGCGTGCGCACCTGCATCGCGCAGCTCCTGAGGTTCGTGATAGCCCCAGCCGACGCCCAGCGCATGCGCTCCGCCCGCGCGCGCCATAGCCATGTCGAAGCTGGTGTCGCCGATCATCACGGTCGTCTCGGGCGCAGCGCCCGCTTCCGCGATCGCCGCGTGGAGCATCGCCGGATCGGGCTTGGACGGGTGCCGGTCGGCGGTTTGCAAGGTCACGAAGCGGTCGTGGAGGCCGTGCCGCTCCAGGCATAGCCTCAAGCCGCGATCCGACTTTCCGGTGGCGATACCCAGCAGCCAGCCATTGGCATCCAGCGTATCGATTGCTTCGGCGAGACCTTCAAACAGCGGTTCTTCGACCAACCCTTCGGCGCGATGACGCTGAAAGGCCGATTTATAGGTCTCGGATAGGGCGTCGTGCAGCGCCGCTGCGCCCGCCGGCAGCAGCGCTTGCATCGCATGGCGAAGGCTCAGGCCCACGACCCGCCGCGTCCGCGTCCGCTCGGGCGGCGTCAGGCCGTGCGTCGTGAAACATTCATCCATCGCCCGGCAAATCGCCGCCTGGCTATCGACCAGCGTCCCATCGCAATCGAAGAGAGCGAGGCGGTTCACCCGCGCCCTCGGCTCCGGCGTTCGCCTTTCCGCTCCTTGCGGCGCGCCTTGGCGGCGGCGCTGGCGGCGCGGCGCTTGCCCTCGGCTGTGTCGCCGAACTTGATCTCGTCGATCGGGAGATCGCCAAGCTCAGGGTCGAAACCGAGCGTCGCGAGGCTTTCCGCGAAATGCGCGGGCGGTTCGGCGATGACGTCAAGGCGTCCGCCATCCGGATGGTCGATGCGGATGCGGCGGGCATGAAGGTGCATCTTGCGGCTGATGCCGCCAGTGAGAAACGCGTCCTGCCCGCCATATTTGCCGTCGCCGACGATCGGATGGCCGATCGCCGCCATGTGCGCGCGCAGCTGGTGCGTGCGGCCGGTCAGCGGCTGCAGTTCCAGCCAGGCGGTGCTGTTGCCGGCGCGCTCGACCAGCCGGTAACGCGTGCGGGCGGGCAGACCTTCCTTCTCGTCGACATGCATCTTTTCGCCGCCGGTGCCGGGCTGCTTGGCGAGTGGCAGGTCGATATAGCCGTCCTCGATCGACGGCACGCCGGTCACCAGCGCCCAATAGACTTTCCGGGCCGTGCGACTGGCGAAGCTCTTGCCGAAGAATGTTGCCGCGCGAGAGGTGCGGGCGAGCAGCAGCGCCCCGGACGTGTCCTTGTCGAGCCGATGGACGAGCTTGGGCCGTCCCTCCGCCTCGAACTGCAAAGCGTCGAGCAGGCCATCGACATGCTCGTGCGTCTTGGTGCCGCCCTGGGTGGCGAGGCCCGGCGGCTTGTTGATCACGATCGCCTGGGCGTCGCGGTGGATCACCACTTCCTGCGCGAAGGCGATCTGGTCTTCGCTGAGCGGTGGGCGCTCGCGCTTGGGCCGCGCTTTCTCGGGTGCCGGCGGCTCGGCCGGGGGAACGCGGATTGCCTGGCCGGCCTCGATCCGGTCGCCGGGCGTTGCGCGCTTGCCGTCGAGGCGGAGCTGGCCGGTACGCGCCCAGCGCGAGACCTGCGCGAACGAGATGTCGGCCATGTGCCGCTTGAACCAGCGGTCGAGGCGAATGCCGTCATCATCCGGCGCGACGGTGAAAGTGCGAACCTCGCTCATGCGACGGCCCGCATGACCAGCACGCCCGCCGCCAGCCCCGCGATCGCGCCGGCGACCGAGGCGACGATATAAGCGGCGGCAAGGCCATATTGTCCGCGCTCCAGCATCCCGAACGTCTCCAGGCTGAACGCGGAGAAGGTGGTAAAACCACCCAGCACGCCGACGCCGAGGAACAGCCGGTAAGGCTCATTGCCGCCACTGGTCCGCGCTAGAATGCCCGCGAGCAGCCCCATCGCGAAGCCGCCCGAGATGTTCGCGATCAGCGTCCCCCACGGAAAGGCTGGCCCGAAGGCGCGCAGCGTCACGCCGCCCAGATGGAAGCGCAACGCCGCGCCGATCGCGCCGCCCAACATGACGAGAAGCGTTTTCAGGAAACCGTCGCTTTCAGGATCTTGCCCGGCGTGCGCGGCGGTTCGCCCTTGGGCAGCTTGTCGACGAACTCCATGCCATCCTCGACCACGCCCCACACCGTGTATTGGCGATCGAGGAAGGTCGCGTCGTCCAGGCAGATGAAGAATTGGCTGTTGGCGCTGTTCGGATCGTTGGTACGCGCCATCGAGCAGACGCCGCGCGTGTGCGGCTCGCTGCTGAACTCGGCCTTCAGGTTGGGCTTGTCTGAGCCGCTCATGCCGGTGCCTGTCGGGTCGCCGCCCTGCGCCATGAAACCATCGATGACGCGGTGGAACACCACGCCGTCGTAGAAACCCTCGTTCGCCAGTTCGGTGATCCGCTCGACATGGCCAGGCGCGAGATCGGGGCGCAGGCGGATGACGACGTCGCCGCCGGAGTCCAGGGAAAGTGTGAGCGTGTCGCCGGCCATGTGATATCTCCTTGAAAGTTGCGGTCCATATAGAGATGTGAGCCGCACTGGAAAGTTGCCAAGTCAGGTTTTCGGCGACTATCCCCGCGCTGGCTCAGCAAAGGAGGCGGCGATGAGCGAGAACGAACTCGACCAGACCGCTCGCGAAACCGACACGCAGCTGGACGAGGACGACCGTCTGAAGCCCGAATTCGTCCGCGCCGTGATCGTTCGGCTGGAGGCCGACGATCCGGAAGGCGCGCGGGCGTTGGTCGAGCCGCTGCATCCGGCCGACATCGCCGATCTGTTCGAGCTGGCGCCGTCCGAATGGCGCGCGCCGCTCGCTGCCGCCCTGACCGACCTGCTCGACGGCGATGTGTTCGCCGAGATGAACGATTACGTCCGCGAGGATTTGATCGACGAGCTGGAGCCGCGCCAGGTCGCCGATATCGCGTCCGAGCTGGATACCGACGACGCTGTCGCGATCATCGAGGATATGGAGCCGGACGAGCAGCGCGAAGTGCTGCGCCAGATGGAGCCGGACGATCGCGCCGCCATCGAGGAAGCGCTCAGCTACCCGGAAGAATCCGCCGGCCGCCTGATGCAGCGCGAGCTGATCGCGGTGCCCGAGCATTGGACGGTCGGCAACGTCATCGATTATCTGCGCGGCAATGACGATCTGACCACCGATTTCTGGGAAATCTTCGTCGTCGATCCGGCCCACAAGCCGGTCGGCACCTGCCAGCTGAGCTGGATCCTGCGCACCTCCCGCAAACTCGCCATCGCCGACGTGATGAAGCGCGAGCAGACCTTGATCCCGGCCGAGATGGACCAGGAGGAAGTCGCGCTCCGCTTCCAGAAATACGCGCTGATCTCGGCCGCGGTGGTCGATGGCGCGGGCCGGCTGGTCGGCATGGTCACGGTCGACGACATCGTCCACATCATCCAGGAAGAGGCGGGCGAGGATATCCTCCGCCTGTCAGGCGCCGGCGACGGGGACATCAACGAGCCGGTGGTCGAAAGCTACAAGAGCCGCGTGCGCTGGCTGCTTGCCAATCTGCTGACGGCGCTCGTGGCCTCGACGGTGATCAGCCTGTTCGAAGGCACGATCGAGCGCATGGTCGCGCTTGCGACCCTGATGCCGATCGTCGCCGGGGTCGGCGGCAATGCCGGTACGCAGACGATGGCGGTGACGGTGCGTGCGCTCGCGACCAACCAGCTGACGGAAAGCAACACCTGGCGGGCGGTCACGCGTGAGATCCGCGTCGCCTTGCTGAATGGCTGCACGGTGGCGGCGGTGATCGGCACGGGTGTCGCCCTTGTGTTCGGCAACCTGGCGCTGGGTGCGGTGATCGCGGCGGCGATGGTGACCAATATTTTGACGGCCGGCGTCGCCGGCGCGATGGTCCCGCTGCTGCTCGATCGGCTGCGTCAGGACCCTGCCGTCGCGTCATCGATTTTCGTGACGATGATGACGGATTCGATGGGCTTTTTCGCCTTCCTGGGGCTTGCAACCGCGACCGGACTTGCCAGCTAGGTGGAGCGATGCTTCATCTTACCAAGGTTGCGGTCGGCTGCGCCACGGCAGACGCGTTGGCCGCGCGCATCGCCGCCAGAGCGCAGGGCGGTGTCGTAGCCGTCGCGACGCGCTTCAAGCCCACCCGCGCGGCCGAGCTGATCGGCGGCTCGCTGGTCTGGATCGTCAAGCATCGGCTGGTTGGCCGCCAGGAAATCCTGGGTTTCGCCGAAAGCGAGGATCGCCGCTGCGTGATCCAGCTCGACGCGCGGCTGGTCCCGGTGCGTCCGCAACCGCGTCGCGCCCACCAGGGCTGGCGCTATCTGGAGCACAAGGATGCGCCCGTCGATTTCGGCGATGGCGGCGATATCAGCGAACTTCCTCGCCATCTGCTCGAAGAGTTGAGCGTGCTCGCTTTGGTCTAGCTCAGCGCCCGCACTGGACCGGGCCGCCTCCAGTCTGCTTGACTTCGCATGCCGCCGTCCCGCCGACTTCGACCGCGCCGATGCCCATCGCGGCCACCTTGGCGCTGCGGCTTGCCTGCATGCGCACCGCGCCGGCGCTTTCGGTGGTCAAAGTCAGATCGGCAACGGACAGATCTGGCGCGCTGATCTCGGACACGCCGCGCGCCACCGCTGCTGCTTGCCGGGCCTTGCCGGAGACATCGAGCACGCCGGCGCCGGCGATCGCGAGGCTGGCATTGTCGGCGTCCAGCTGGCGCACCGTCAACCGGCCGGATCCTTCGGCGGTCAGCACGATCCGCATGCCCTTCATCCTGTCGATATCGAGACCGCCTGAGCCGATCAGGATCGCGGTGTTAAGATCCGGCGTGGTCAGCGTGATTTTCGGCGCGGCGGAGGCCTTGCCGGGATAGCCGCCCCAGCTCGACAGGCTAGGCCGGATCAGCATCGTCCGGCCCTCCACTCGCACCGAGACGCGCTCGATCGCCACGTCGTCGCCGCTGACTTTCGCCGAGACCGGCTTGCCGGTCGCCACCGTCACCGCGAACGGCCCTTCGACGCGAATACGGTCGAAGCTGGTCACGCTGAAGCTGCGCTCCGCCGCCACGGCCGGCGACGCAATCATCAGGCCAAGCAGGATCAGCCGCACCGGACGCCGCCGGAGCCAGTAGCGCGAACACGGCAGGTCCGCGTGCCAAGCACCGTCGCGTTCCCCGAGCCGGTCGCGAACACCTCCGCTTCGCCGGAAGCGAAGGCATCGACGTTACCGGAGCCCGTCGTGCGCACGCTGGCGCTGCGCGCGGTCAGTCGCCGCGCATCGACATTGCCCGACCCGGTCGAGACCGCGTCGAGCCGGCCGACCGCGCCTGCAACGACGACATTGCCGGAGCCGCTGCTGGAGAGCGATGCGGTCTCGGCTTTCAACTCGCCGAGCGTCAGGTTGCCTGATCCGCTCGTAGAGCCGCGGAAACCGGCGCCCGCGACGCGATCGACGCGGACATCGCCCGATCCGGACGCGAGCGCGGCGTTCAGCGCGGGCGTCGTCACATGCACGACAGTGCGCGCCCGTCCGCCGCCCCACCGCGCGCCGGGCCGCGTCTTCACAACCAGCCGGTCGCCTTCCACCGTCACGACCAGATCGGCGATCGTGCGCGCGTCACCCTCGGCCCGCGCCGACCTCGCGCCGCCGACATGGACGACGACGTCCGGCGAGGTTTCGTTGACGACCGTCGTGAACGGGCCGACGTCGTAGCTTTGCTCGGCCGGCTTGGATTGGGCGAGTGCCGGTGCCGCGCTCAGCAGCATCGCGCCGAGCGTGATCAGCCGCATTTCACGTCTCCCGATCCGACCTTGCTGATCTTGCAGCGGGGGCTGCCGCTGAGATCGACGCCGCCCGAGCCGATGATCGACACATCCGCATCCCCCGTCACTTGCGCGCTGACGTCGCCGGAGCCGGCGATGCTAATTTTCGCGTGCTCGGCCTTCAGGCCCTTGGCGTCCAGATCTCCCGATCCTGCGATCGAGATATCCAGGCTCTTCGCTTCGCCCGTCACCGAAGCGTCGCCTGATCCGGCGATATTCAGCGATGCTGCATCAGCTTGCAGCGTGCCGATCGCGAGATTGCCAGAGCCCGCGACCGATCCGGTGAAGGACGCGGTCTGCACCCTGTCGACTTTCATGTCGCCGGAACCCGCGACCGATGCGCCTCGAAGTTTCGGCACGGTCACGGTGACGACCACCGGATCATGATCGCCCCACTCCATGTTCCAGCTGCTCTTCTCGCGGCCGACGCGCAGCTCGCCGTCGATCACTTCGACTTTCAGTTTCTCGAGGATTTTCTCAGGGCCCGTGGCCGTGACGGACTCGGCGTTGCCGACGCGAACCACGACATTGTCCGATCCGCGCAGCGACACGCGGTCGAAGCCGCGGACGCCGAAGCTGCGGCTTCCATTCGATCCGGCGTTTTCCGCCCGCACCGCGCCGCACGCGCCGAGCATCGCGACAGCCGCCAGCATCATCACTCGGGACATAGGACTCTCCTCATGCTGTATTGCATATACAATACACTTCTTGCTTGCACTGTCCAGAGCTTGATGGATCGCGTCATGTTCGTGTCGTCAGGTTGGACGGTTCCCCTGCGACCCCTTGCGATCCTTTGCCGCTCTCCCCTTGCGGGAGAGGGCTCATGTCCCCAAGCCCGACTGCCCCGACTTCAGGAAATCATTCGCGATCGAACATTCTGGTGGGAGCGGCGCCCAATCGAAGCGCCAAGCGTACGGGGTCCGCGCCAAAGAAAAAGGCGGCGCCTGGCGGCACCGCCCTTCTCGAACCACGAACCCGGCAGCGCTTATTCGGCCGTTACCGGTTCCTTGGCCTTGTTGTAGATCGCCGCGGCCTTGTTGAGGATCTCTAGGATCTTCTTCAGCGCGCCCGGCTCGTCCAGCTGTTCCATCGCCGCGAGCTCGCGGGCGAGACGACTGGCCGCCGCTTCGAAAATCTGCCGCTCGGAATAGCTCTGCTCCGGCTGGTCGTCGGCGCGGAACAGGTCGCGGGTCACTTCCGCGATCGAGACCAGATCGCCCGAGTTGATCTTGGCTTCATATTCCTGTGCGCGGCGCGACCACATGGTGCGCTTGACCTTGGGCTTGCCCTTCAGCGTTTCCATCGCCTCGCGCATCGTCTTGTCCGAAGACAGCTTGCGCATGCCGACGCTTTCCGCCTTGTTGGTCGGAACGCGGAGCGTCATCCGCTCCTTTTCGAAGCGCAACACATAGAGTTCGAGGCTTGCGCCGGCGATTTCCTGCCGTTGCAGTTCGACCACACGGCCCACGCCGTGCTTGGGATAGACAACATAATCGCCAACATCGAAGCTGAGCGCCTTGGCAGCCATGAGGGACCTTTCTGTCTTCACGTCTTTGGCCCGGACCCGAGGTAGCCCCGCGATACTGCGGAGCGATACGCGACCTCATCGGGAGCGGGGGGATAAAGAGGAGGGTTCGACCTTTCTTGCAGATGCGAGCAACATCTGTGCCGAGCCTCGCCCGGTTCGGTCCTTTTAACAGATTCGAAATAAAATTACCAGCGCTGTCAGCAACGGAAGTTAGGAGCGTGCATGGCGCGGCGCGTCGTCTGGCGGAATCGGTTCCCAATCGTCCCGGCTTTGATTAAGCAAAATCGAACGGAGCGAAAGGATGAGCATGGACGCCTTGGTATCGACCGATTGGCTGGACAAGGAACTGGGCGCGCCGGACCTGCGCGTGGTCGATGCGACCTGGCTGATGCCAAGCGAAGGCGATGCCGCCGCCGCCTATGAGGGCGCGCATATCCCGGGCGCCGTGTTCATGGACCTGACCGAGCTTGCCGATGGCGGGACGCCGCTGCCCAACATGTTGCCATCGGCCGAGAAATTCGCCAGCCGCATGCAGTCGCTGGGGCTGGGCGACGGCAGCCGCATCGTCGTCTACGACCAGTCGCCCTACAAGACCGCGGCGCGGGCCTGGTGGATGCTCCGCACCTTCGGCGCGCACGATGTCGCGGTCCTGGACGGCGGCCTGGCCAAGTGGAAGGCGGAGGCGCGCAAGACCGAGAGCGGCAAGCCCAGCGTTCGCCACCGTCACTTCACCGCCTGGAACGACGCCAAGGGCGTGCGCACCCTGGCGCAGATGAAGACCAATGTCGGGAGCAGGGCCGAGCAGGTGGTGGACGCGCGCGGCGCCGACCGCTTCGCCGGCCAGGCGATCGAGCGGCAGGGGGTGACACCCGGCCACATCCCCGGCTCCAAGAACCTCCCATATACGCAGCTGTTCAACCCCGACGGCACCTACAAGACCGGCGACGCGCTGAAGGCTGCGTTCGAGGCGGCGGGAGTGGATCTCGGCCATCCCATCGTCACCACGTGCGGATCCGGCATCACCGCATCGGTGCTGCTGTTCGGCCTGCATCTGCTCGGGAAGGACGCAGCGCTGTATGACGGCTCGTGGAGCGAATGGGGCGCCGATGCCTCCACACCCAAGGAAACCGGCGCGGCGGCGTGAGCGAAGACGGCGCCGGCAAGGATCAAAAGCCTTCGACCCGGCTGGTCACGGGCGGGCGGCGCAAGGAGTGGACGCAGGGCATCGTCAATCCGCCCGTGTGGCGCGCATCGACAATCCTTTATGACTCGGTCGCCGAGCTGAAGGAGCGGCAGAAGGACACGCACCACAGGCTCTATTACGGCCGGCGCGGCACGCCGACCCAATGGTCGCTGGCGGAAGCGCTGACCGAGCTGGAGCCGGGCGCGGAAGGGACCTTGCTCTATCCCTCGGGCGTCGCGGCGGTCAGCGCTGCCTTGCTGAGCGTGGTGCGTCCCGGCGACGAACTGCTGATGGTCGACAGCGCCTACGAGCCGACGCGGGCGCTGTGCGACGGGCTGTTGAAGCGCTTTGGCATCGCCACCCGCTATTACGACCCGATGGCCGGCGCTGGTATCGCCGACCTGTTCACGGACAGGACTCGCGCGGTGTTCATGGAAAGCCCGGGCAGCCTGACCTTCGAGGTGCAGGACGTGCCGGCGATCTGCGCCGCGGCGAAGGCGCGCGGCGTCGTCACGCTGCTCGACAATACCTGGGCGACACCGCTCTATTTCACGGCGATCGAGAAGGGCGTCGACCTGTCGATTCTCGCCGCCACCAAATATGTGGTTGGCCATTCAGACGTGATGCTGGGGTCGGTGACGGCGGCGAAACCGGTCTGGGGCAAGCTGCGCCAGACGACCTATCAGCTCGGTCAGCATGTCTCGCCCGACGATGCATGGCTTGGCGCGCGAGGACTGAGGACAATGGGTGTCCGTCTCGCCCAGCACCAGGAAAGCGGGCTGAACGTGGCACGCTGGCTGGCCGAACAGCCGCAAGTCGCCCGCGTCATTCATCCCGCATTGCCCGGCTGCCCCGGCCACGACATCTGGCGGCGCGATTTCAGCGGCGCTTCCGGCCTGTTCGGTTTCGTCCTGAAAGGCGGGGCCGAAGCCGAACGCACCGCGCTGATCGACGGCCTGCGGCTCTTCGGCATCGGCTTCAGCTGGGGCGGATTCGAGAGCCTCGTCATCCCCGCCGACCCCGCACCGTTGCGCAGCGCCGTGCCGTGGCACGCCGAAGGGCCGCTTGTTCGCCTTCATGTCGGCCTGGAAGATCCGGACGATCTGATCGCGGACTTGGCGGCCGGGCTGGGGCGGACTGAAGTATGAACGAACCGTTACGTCTGCATTCAGGCAGCCGACGGTAGAACCCCCAATGTGGAACCGGAGAGCCATGCTCCGCGTCCGTTCCATGTGTATCCTAGAAGGAGACAGAGGGTGTCCATGTTCTCGAACTTTGCAACGGGGGCGATCGCGACCGCCGCGCTGGTGGCCACGGCGACGCCCGCCGAGGCGCAATATCGCTATCGCGGCTATCATCATCGCGGCGACCGCACCGCCCTGGCGCTCGGCGCCGGCGCGCTTGGCCTCGCCGTGGGCGCCGCGATCGGATCGAGCAATCGCGGCGGCTATTACCGCGACCGCGGCTACTATGGCGATCGCTATTATGGCGGCGGTTATTATGGCCGGCCCTATGCCTATAATTCAGGCTATGGCGGCGGCTATTACGGCCGGCCCTATGGCGGCGGTTACGGTTATTACGGCGGCGGCCGGCGCTGCTGGACCGACCGGCAGTGGGACGATTGGCGCGGCCGCTGGCGCCGGGTCCGGGTCTGCAACTAAAGTCAGGAACTAACGGAGGGTGGCGCCGCGCATCGTGGCGCCACCCAGTTGCGCGAATTGCACGGCGGCACCGCGCTTGGGATAGATGAAGCCAAAGGTAGGATAGCTGGTCTGGCCCACATCGCCTTGGCTGGCGAACCAGACCTTGACCTGGCTCCAGTCGCCGGCGGCCGACACATCGACGACGCGAACGTCGCGTTCGATACCGCCCCGGCGCGACCAATTGGCGTGAGTCACCGTGATCTCACGCCCGGAAACGATGCGGCTGACGGTTGCGACATGGCCGACGCGCATCCGGCCATAGGGCTTCATGACCATGACGGAGCCGATCGTCGGCGTCTCGCCGCGATCGTAGCGGCCCGCGGCCTGGCCCCACCAGGTGCCGGCATTGCCGTGGATGTCGATGCCGGAAATCATCCGCGCATAAGGCGCGCACTGCCAGAACTGAGCGCTGGCAGGGCTGACCCCGAACAGGGATGCGAACAGCAACGTGGCGCCGATCATGGCGCTGCGACCCAGTTTCATTTTTTGAGAAAGTCCCCGATCTCGTTGGCCGGGCTGTAAGCGAATCGAATCTTACGAGTCCCTTATCGTGCGGCGACTCGAACGGAGCGCGGGACAAGCCGCGGGAACTTTTCGGCCTGTCGACAGCGACGCTCACTTCGTCCGCGCTGCTTGGAAGCGGCACCGCGACGCTCTATAGCCCGCGTCATGGAGCGGCTGGACGGCGGCTCGGCGGTTCCGGGCCATTTGCGCGGAGGGATCGTCGCGCTCGGTAATTTCGACGGATTTCATCTCGGACACCAGGCCGTCGTTCGCCGGGCGATCGACCGCGCGCGGACCCAGGGGCGTAAGGTATTGGTCGCGACCTTCGATCCGCATCCGGTGCGCTTCTTCAAGCCGGACGCGCCGCCGTTTCGACTGACCACGCTGGAGCAGCGCCAGCGCCTGTTCGCGCTGGCCGGCGCGGATGCGATGATCGCCTTCCATTTCGACGCCGCGCTGGCCGGATTGACCGCGGAGGCGTTCGTGTCGCGGCGGCTGGTCGATCTGATCGGCGCGGCGGGGGTGGTGACGGGCGAGGATTTCACCTTCGGCAAGGGCCGCGGCGGCAATGCGGCGGTACTGGCGGAGCTTGCGGAGCGCCACGGCTTCTTCGCCGAAACAGTGGGACCGGTGTCCCTCGACGGTGAGCCGATCTCCTCCAGCCGCATTCGCGAGTCTCTGCAGGCCGGCGACTGCGCCACCGCGACACGACTCCTCAGCCGGCCGTTCACGATCGAGGGTTCAGTCGAACATGGCGACAAGGTCGGCCGGGCGATCGGTTTTCCGACCGCGAACGTCGCGCTCGATCGCTATTTGCGGCCCCGCTACGGCGTCTACGCGGTGCGCGGACGCTTGCCGGACGGGCGCCTGGTCGACGGCGCCGCCAATCTCGGCGTCCGCCCAAGCTTCGACCCGCCCAAGGAGCTGCTGGAGCCGTATTTCTTCGATTTTTCCGGCGACCTTTACGACCAGACGATCGAGGTCGAACTCCATGCGTTTCTGCGGCCGGAAGCGAAATATGACAGCCTCGAAACGCTGGAAGCGCAGATCGCCCGCGACTGCGACGAAGCCAGGCGAGTGCTAGGCGGCTAGGCCGATCGGCACCGGCGCGAGTGCATCGAGGAACTGGCGTGCGCTCGCTTCCCAGCTGAAGCCTTGGCCATAAGCGGCGCAGGTCGCGCGATCCCGCTTCAATGCTTCGCCGATCGCGTCATCCAGCCTCTCGCGCATCGCACCGACATCGGCGGTCAGCACATCGACCGGGCCGCTGACCGGATAGGCGGCGACGGGCGTGCCGCAGGCAAGCGCCTCGATCATCACCAGCCCGAACGTGTCGGTGCGACTGGGAAACACGAACACGTCCGCTCCCGCATAGGCGCCCGCCAGAGCGGCGCCGGAAAGCGGTCCGAGAAAATGCGCGTCGGGAAAGCGTGCTTCGAGTTCGGCGCGCGCCGGGCCGTCGCCAACGACAATTCTGGTGCCGGGCCGCGCGGCGGTCAGGAAGGCTTCCAGATTCTTCTCGATCGCGACGCGGCCGACATAAAGCTGGATCGGTCGCGGCAGTTCCGCGAACAGGGCTGGCGCCGGCGCATCGGGCGTGAACAGCGACAAATCCACGCCCCGGCCCCACGGCTTCACATGCGGGATACCGTGCGTTTCCAGCGTCCGGCGGATCGACGGGGTGGAAACCAGCACGGCTTCGGCAGGCGCATGAAACCAGCGGATGTAGCGCCAGAACCATTCGGCCGGCATGCCGGTCCGCTTCGCGATATAGTCCGGAAACTGCGTGTGATAGGCGGTTGTGAATGGCCGCCCTGCACGCAGGCACCAGCGCCGCGCGGCCAGACACAGCGGCCCTTCGGTCGCCAGATGCACCGCTTCCGCGCCGAACGCGGCGATGCGTGCGCCGACCGAGCGCCCGCTCGCGATCGCTAGCCGGATTTCCGGGTATGTCGGGCAGGGGAGCGAGCTGTAGAGGTCGGGCGAAATCACCAGCACCTGATGCCCGATCCGCTCCAGTTCGGCGCGGACCGCCTGGAGCGTGCGGACCACGCCGTTGACCTGCGGGCTCCAGGCGTCGGTGACGATCGCGATCCTCACGCCGCGAGCGCCAGGTCCGCCGCCGCCTTGTCGGCCGCGTCGCGCGCCGCGATCTCGTCGGCCCAGTGCAGCACTTCCATCCGCCCGTCGAAATGCTCGACCAGCGCCGTGCAGCCCTCGACCCAATCGCCGTCATTATAATAATCGACGGTGCCGATCCGGCGCATCTCCGCAGTGTGGATATGGCCGCACACCACGCCGTCGACGCCACGCACCCCGGCTTCATGCGCCACCACATCCTCGAACCGGCTGATGAACTCGACCGCGTTCTTGACCTTGTGCTTGGCATGCTTGGAGAGCGACCAATAGGGCAGGCCGAAGCGCTGGCGGACCATGTTCACCGCGACGTTCAGCCGCATCAGCGTTTCGTAGGCAGCGTCGCCGACAAAGGCGAGCCAGCGATGCGCGAGCATGATCGTGTCGAACTCGTCGCCGTGCAGCACCAGCAATTTGCGGCCGTCGGCGGTTTCGTGGATCGCCTTTCTGCGGATTTCGACGCCACCAAAATTCATTCCAGAAAACTGCCGGAACATCTCGTCGTGATTGCCGGGGATGTAGACGACGCGGGCGCCACGCTTCGCCCGCTTCATCACCCGCCATACGACGTCATTGTGGGCGGCCGGCCAGTAAAAGCGCTTCTTCATCCGCCAGCCGTCGATGATGTCGCCGACTAGATACATGGTGTCGCTGTCGACATGGTCGAGGAAATCGATCAGCATCTTGGCGTTGCACCCGCGCGTGCCGAGATGGATGTCCGAAATCCAGATCGTCCGATAGCGGCGCCGCTCGATCACCTCCGCTTCGGGATGGTGCGGCGCGGCTTCCGTAAAGTTGTCCGCATCAAGCGGAATGCGTGTGATCGCGTTCATGGGCAGACCCCTTGCTCACTCGCTCGGACCCTATGAACAGCAATTGTGACAGCTGGAATCGTAAGGCGTTACGAGTCCATGACAATATGGCCCGGCAGCGCCGCGACCCGCGTGAGCCAGCGTGAGGCGCTGGGATAAGCGGCGAGATCGAAGCTCCCGTCCTCGGCGACATGCGTATAGGCGTAGAGCGCGATGTCGGCGAGACTGAAGGCGTTGCCCGCGAACCAATCGCGGTCAGCCAGATGCTCGTCCATCAGCTTCAGCGCCGCCTCGCCGGCAGCCTTTTTGCCGGGAATCTGCATGCGCTGAACTTCGGTCAAGGCATCATCGCCAATGAAGGCGCGCCAGAACCGAAGCGTCGCGACATTGGGCTCGTGATTATACTGCTCCCAGAACATCCAGCGCAGCATGTCGGCGCGGTCGAACCGGTCGGCGGGGATCAGGTGGGTTCCGTCCGCGAGCCAGAAACAGGCGGCATTGCTCTCGGGCAGGAAGCGGCTTCCGGCCTGCAGCACCGGGATGCGGCCGTTCGCGCTGACGTTGGCGAGAAAGGACGGAGTGCGCGTCCCGCCCTTCATGATGTCATAGTTCCGCCGGGTCAGCGGCACATCCAGATGCGCGGCCGTCAGCCTGATCTTGTAGCAATTGCCCGAAGGGGCATATTCGTGAAGTATCAGCTGCCCATCCATGCCCGTCTCCCTCGCTCTGGCGCGCGCTTGGCATGGCGGCGCACCGCGACCCAATCAGTTTCGACGAACGGCGGATAAGCTCCGCTTATCGGGCGACGCGCCTCCAATGCATCACCCATTGCTCGTGCCAGCTTTTGCCGCCATCGCGCGAAACCTGCTGATGCCAGCGGCACGACGTCGGCGTGATCTGGTCCCAGATGCCGCGCCAGCGCTCGGTCTCGCCGGCCTCCGCTTCACCGCCGAATGTCCCGACCCCGTCGACGAAGCGGCCCATCTGCGGCGCGTTGACGACACCGTCATAAAAGCCGGTCCAGTGGTCGGCCCACATGCCCTGTTCGGGATGCCAGACGCGCACACCCATGCCGAGATACTTGCCGTTCGCGCGCAGCTCCTCGATGCTCGCCTGGCCCGCCATCACGCGGTGCACCGTCGCGCCGCCCGCGAATTCCTCCCAAGTATCGCCGTCCTTCAAACGGCGGTTCTCGATCCGCCATTCGCCGGCGAGGAAGTTGAAATCGCCGAGCCCGTTGCCCGTTTTCATCAGCCCCTCCCTCATCCGACGCGCGTCCAATCCATGTACCAGCCGTAATCGAAGGTCAGCCCGCCATCGCGCGACATGCCTTGGTACCAGCGGCAGGAACTCGGGGTGATCTTGTCCCACACAGCGCGGACCCTGACCGGCTTTCCGTCCATCTCGTCATCGGCCGTGAAGATGCCGGCGCCGTCGAGGAAACGGCCGAGCTGGGGCGGGTTGACGACTCCGTCGGCCGCCGCCGTCCAATGGTCGGCCCAAACGCCTTCCTTCGGGTGCCAGGCGCGGACGCCCATGCCGAAGATCTTGCCATCGCCGTCGCGCAGCTCCTCGATGCTGCCCGCGCCGCCGAGCACGCGGCGCACGGTCGCGCTGCCGTTCCGCTCGACCTTGCCGTTCGGCCCGGACGTATCGAATTTGCGGTGCTTGATCGTCCATTCGCCGGTCAGGAAATCGAAGTCACCCGGCCCCTTGCCGGTGACGTTTCCTTGCGACGCCCACGCTGCCTCGCCTGGCAGGCCAGCCGCCGCGCTCGCGAGAATCAGGCCAATGCCTGCCTGCATCACCTCGCGCCGATCGATTTCACTCATCGCCCGCACCCCTTCTTGCTTCGCAGGCCTGTGTGACGGACCAATGCTGACACCCAGTGTCAGTGATTCCGCGGTAGGAAGATAAAAATGCGCGCCAGCCGGCTCCTTGCGATCCTGATCATGCTGCAGCTTCGCGCGCGCATGACGGCGCAGGCGCTGGCCGAAGAGTTCGAGGTTTCCGTCCGCACCATCTATCGCGACATCGACGCGCTCAGCGCCGCCGGGGTTCCCGTCTATGGCGATGCAGGGCCAGGCGGCGGCTATGCCCTGCTGGACGGGTTTCGCATTCGCCTGACCGGCCTGACCAGCCAGGAAGCCGAGGCGATGCCGGTTGCAGGCCTGCCCGGCACCGCCGCAGCGCTCGGCTTTGGCGCGGCGGCGTCGGTCACACGCAACAAGCTGCTGGCATCGCTTCCGGATGCCATCCGCCGCGATGCCGCACGGGCCGGCGCGCGCTTCCATCTCGATTCGACTGACTGGTATCAGGGCCGCACGCCGCCGCCGCACCTTCCGGCGCTGGTGCGCGCGGTCATGGACGGGCTCCGCGTCCGCTTTCGCTACCAGAGTTGGCGAAACCGCCGCGAACATGCGGTGTCGCCGCTCGGCATCGTCGCCAAGGCCGGGACCTATTATCTGATCGGGCGGGCCAGGGATCGCGACACGATCTTCCGCGTCGCCGCGATCGACGCCTTGGAGGTGCTCGACGAGGCCGCCGATTGCCCGCCGGACTTCGATCTCGCGGTCCGCTGGAGCGAAATGGTCACCCGTTTCGAACGCGGGCTGCGCTCGCGCCGGGCGCAGGTGCTGGTCACCGCCGAAGGCGCACGGCTGCTCGCCGAACAGGGCGATCACGCCATTGACGGGCTCGCCGGTGCCGGGACCGAAGCGGATGGCCGCCAGCGGCTCGCATTGCCGATTGAAAGCGATGAGGTCACCGCCCGCGCCCTGGTGTCGCTCGGCGCCGACATCGAGATATTGGAGCCGCCCGGCCTGCGCGCTGCCGTCCATGCGCTCGCGCTCAGGGCGGCCGGCGCATCGAGGCCCTAGCCGGCCGTGAGCACGATCTTGCCGACATGGTCGCCGCTTTCCATCCGTTCGTGCGCCTTGGCGGCATCGGCGAGGGGGAAAGTCGTGTCGATCACCGGGCGCAGCCGGCCCTCGCGGACGTGCGGCCAGACCATGCGGTCGATCTCGTCCGCGACCATGTGCTTGAACGCGTTGGAGCGCGGGCGGAGTGTCGATCCGGTCAGGGTCAGGCGCCTGCGCATGATGTCGAAGATCGGGATCTCGGCGGTCGCGCCGCGCTGCACGGCGATCGAGACGTGGCGGCCTTCCTCGGCCAGGCATTGCAGGTTGCGCGGCAGATAGTCGCCGCCGACCATGTCGATGACGATCTGCACGCCCCTGCCCTCGGTCGCGGCCTTCACTTCAACGACGAAATCCTCGGCCTTGTAGTTGATCGCGGTGTCGGCGCCGAGTTCTAGTGCCCGCGCGCATTTGTCGTCGGAGCCGCAGGTGACGATCATGCGCAGCCCGAACAGTTTTCCGAGGGCGATTGCCATCGTGCCGATGCCGCTGGTACCGCCATGCACCAACACCGCGTCGCCGTCCGCCGCGAAAGCGCGTTCGAACAGATTGACCCACACAGTGAAGAGTGTCTCCGGGATCGCCGCTGCCTCGACCATCGACAGGCCCTCCGGCACGATCAGGCACGAACCGGCGTGCGCGACCGCGTATTCGGCATAGCCGCCGCCCGGAATCAGCGCGCACACCGGCTGGCCGATCAGCGCTTCCTCGGCCAGGCCGTTGGCCGCGACCACTTCGCCCGCCACTTCCAAGCCCGGAATCGAGGGCGCCCCGGGCGGCGGCGGATAGCCGCCCATGCGCTGGACCACGTCGGGCCGGTTCACGCCCGCCGCCGCGACCTTGATCAGCACCTCGCCTTCCTTAGGGTTCGGCACCGGCCGCTTGACCGGCCGCAGCACCTCCGGCTTGCCCGGCGATTCCGGGTCGATCGCGGTCATGGTTTTCGGCAGCTTCGTCACACTCATCCCCAAAAAGCGCCGCGGCGCGCGCGGCACCAATTGACAGGACGGCCGTTCGGGTCAACGCTTGCTCTCATGGATCTCGACGATCTGTACGCCAAGTCCCCAGGCGAGCCGCTGACCCTGCTGGTCAAGCAGGACCTCGATCCGCTGTCGGTCGAGGAGCTGGGCTTGCGGGTTGAGGCGCTCGAAGGCGAGATCGCGCGGGTGAAGGCGCGGATCGAGCGCTCCGTTAACCATCGCGCAAGCGCTGACGCTATATTCAAGCGATGAAGACCTGGCCCCCTTTCTGCGTTGCAGCCGGCGGTCGGGCAGGGGCGTATCTCTTGATGAACAGGAACCCAGTCCCGACATTAAGGTGGATAGCGGTGCCCGGCACCCGCCGGGCCCGAGGAGTGATCTGAATGCCCTCTTTTGCCCCCGCGCTCGAAACCACGCTGCATAAGGCGCTGACGCACGCGTCCAGCCGCCGCCACGAATATGCGACGCTCGAGCATCTGCTGCTTGCCCTGACTGACGACGATGATGCGTCCAAGGTGATGACCGCCTGCGGCGTCGAGCTTGCCGAGCTGCGCGACGCCGTCACGCATTATCTGGATACCGAGCTCGAGGCGCTGCGCGTAGAGGGCGAGACCGATCCGTCGCCGACCAGCGGGTTCCAGCGCGTGGTCCAGCGCGCGATCCTGCACGTGCAGTCGTCCGGCCGCGACGAAGTGACCGGCGCCAATGTTCTCGTCGCGCTGTTCTCTGAGCGCGAGAGCTACGCCGTCTATTTCCTCCAGCAGCAGGATATGAGCCGTCTCGATGCAGTCAGCTATATCAGCCACGGTGTCGGCAAGGGCAGCCAGCCGGCCGAGACTCGTGAAGTGAAGGGCGCCGAGGAGGAAAAGCCGCAAAAGAGCGACGGCAAGCAGAAGACCGAAAGCGCGCTCAAGCAATTCACGGTCGATCTCAATGCCAAGGCCAAGGAAGGCCGCGTCGATCCGCTGATCGGCCGTGGCCCCGAGGTCGACCGCACGATCCAGATCCTCTGCCGCCGGTCGAAGAACAATCCGCTGTATGTTGGCGATCCTGGCGTCGGCAAGACGGCGATCGCGGAAGGCCTCGCCCGCAAGATCATCGAAGGCGATGTCCCCGATGTGCTGAAGGAAGCGGTGATCTACTCGCTCGACATGGGGGCGCTGCTTGCCGGCACGCGGTATCGCGGCGACTTCGAGGAACGGCTGAAGCAGGTCGTCAACGAGCTGGAGAAGCTGCCGCACGCCGTCCTCTTCATCGACGAGATTCACACGGTGATCGGCGCGGGCGCCACCAGCGGCGGCGCGATGGACGCGTCCAACCTGCTGAAACCCGCGCTGTCTGGGGGCACGATCCGCTGCATCGGATCGACCACCTACAAGGAGTTCCGCA
>JAESFN010000217.1_pt1 | contig 76251 bp, 82 predicted proteins | sample 9269411 | NCBI WGS metagenome assembly JAESFN01 (sample SAMN14505399, study PRJNA617100) | algae metagenome | isolation source: Iphinoe sp. HA4291-MV1 and co-occurring heterotrophs from trail next to... | place: USA: Maunawili Falls, Hawaii | collected 2009-07-25
CGGGATCAGGTCCTTCAGCCGCTCGCACATGCCGCGGCCGCGCGTTTCGGCGGTGCCGCGATGGACGATCATGCTCAGCGCATCGACGGCCTCGTTGTTCACCAGGATGCTCATCTTGACGAGGTCGCCCTCGCGATAGCCGATCTGGTGATAGTCGAAGCTGGCATAGCCCCGGCTGATCGATTTCAGCCGATCGTAGAAGTCGAACACGACCTCGTTCAGCGGCAGCTCGTAGGTGAGCTGGGCGCGGCCGCCGACATAGGTGAGGTTCTTCTGGATGCCGCGCCGGTCCTGGCACAGCTTCAGGATCGTGCCGAGATATTCGTCGGGAACATAGATGGTCGCCTCGATCCACGGCTCCTCGATCGTGTCGATCCGGTTCGGGTCCGGCATGTCGGCGGGGTTGTGCAGCTCCAGCGTGCGCGCCTCCGCCTCGCCGGCGCCGCGATTGAGCAGCAGGCGATAGACGACGCTGGGCGCGGTGGTGATCAGGTCCAGGTCGTATTCGCGGGTCAGCCGTTCCTGGATGATCTCGAGGTGGAGCAGGCCCAGGAACCCGCAGCGGAAGCCGAAGCCGAGCGCGGCGCTGGTTTCCATCTCGAAGCTGAAGGACGCGTCGTTCAGGCGCAGCTTGGAGATGCTTTCGCGCAGCTTCTCGAAGTCGTTGGCGTCGACCGGGAACAGGCCGCAGAACACGACCGGCTGCACTTCCTTGAAGCCCGGCAGCGCCTCGCTCGCGGGCTTCTTGACGTCGGTGATCGTGTCGCCGACCCGGGCCTGGCTGACGTCCTTGATCTGCGCGGTGATGAAGCCGATCTCGCCGGGGCCGAGATCGGTGAGCTGCTCGATCTTGGGGCGGAAGCAGCCGACGCGGTCGATCAGATGCTGGGTTCCGGCCTGCATGAACTTGATCAGCTGGCCCTTTTTCAGCGTGCCGTCGACAATGCGGATCAGGATGACGACGCCCAGATACGGGTCGTACCAGCTGTCGACCAGCATCGCCTTCAAGGGCGCGTCCGGGTCGCCCTTGGGGGGCGGGATCTTGGTGACGATCGCGTCCAGCACCGCGTCGATGCCGATGCCGGATTTGGCGCTGGCGAGCACCGCTTCGGAGGCGTCGAGGCCGATCACTTCCTCGATCTCGGCGCGGACTTTTTCGGGCTCGGCGGCGGGCAGGTCGATCTTGTTGATGACCGGCACGATCTCATGGTCGTGCTCGATCGACTGGTACACGTTCGCCAGCGTCTGCGCCTCGACGCCCTGCGCCGCGTCCACCACCAGCAGCGCGCCCTCGCACGCGGCGAGGCTGCGCGAGACTTCATAGGCGAAGTCGACATGCCCCGGCGTGTCCATCAGGTTGAGCGTATAGCCCTGCCAGTCCAGGCGCACGGTCTGGGCCTTGATCGTGATCCCGCGCTCTTTCTCGATGTCCATGTTATCAAGGACTTGGGAAGACATTTCGCGGTCGGTCAGGCCCCCCGTCCGCTGGATCAGCCGGTCAGCCAAAGTCGACTTGCCATGATCGATATGGGCAATGATGGAAAAGTTGCGGATCTTGTCGAGCGGAGTCATCGCGCGGCCCCTAGCAGGCTCTGCGGCCCGTGCCAAAAGCCGTCGCATTGGGGCGGCTTCTGCGATATCGTCGATCAAAAGGGGTCGCACATCGCAAAGCCTGTGACGAAGGTCACAACCCGTGGTTTCGGCCGCGCTAATGGGGGTGCCTGCAAGGGGCAAGCGCCTGGGTTCAGGGAGGTTTTTACACGTGCGCAATCTCGTTTCGATCTTCGCCGCGGCGGCCGTGCTCGCGACCGCGCCGGCGGCCGCGCAGACGGCGATGTCGTCGTCCGGCAAAAGCTACAAGGACGGCACGACAAAGGGGGCGTCCTCCGGCCGCCGCGACCAGGAAAAGGGCGAGCGCCAGATCCCGGTCTGCACCCGCAAGCTCGGCGCCGTCGCGATCGTCGAGCCGGACAATCAATGGTGGCGGGAGCTGAACCTGGGCAGCCCCGAAGCGATCCTGAAGGTGTTCGTGCAACAGTCCGGCTGCTTCACGATCGTCAATCGCGGCCGCGCGATGGCCAGCCGCAACCTTGAACGTGCGATGGCCGATTCGGGTGAGCTGCAGCGCGGCTCCAACCTCGGCAAGGGGCAGGTCAAAACCGCTGACTATTATCTGCAGCCCGATATCGTCAGCTCGAACAAGAATTCGGGCGGCGGCGGCGTTGGCGCGGCACTTGGCGGCTTCCTGGGCCGGGCCAGCCCGTTCGGCGCCGTGCTGGGCGGCATTTCGGTCAAGAAGAGCGAAGCGAACGTGACGCTGTCGATCGTCAACGCCCGCACCACCGAGGAAGAGGCGCTGACGCAGGGCTATGCCCGCAAATCGGACGTCAGCTTCGGCGGCGGCGCCGGGGCCGGCTGGTGGGGCGGCTTCGCGGCGGCCGGCGGCGCCGGCTATCAGGATACCGCGATCGGCCAGGTCATCGTGATGGCCTATCTCGACGCTTACACCAAGCTGGTGACCCAGCTGGGCGGCCTGCCCGCAAATGCGGCGGCTGCCGCCCCGCAGGCGCGCTAGGTCAGACGGTTTCGGGGAAGCAGCCTTTCTCGGCCGCTTCCCCGATCGCTTTCATCGCATTCTCGAAACGGTCTTCGCCCTGCCCGCCGACCAGTGTCCAGGGCAGGCGGCGGCGCTCCAGTTCCGCTCGCGACAGCTCGAAAAAGCGCGCGCGCAACGCATCGGTGCCGAACATGCGCGTACCATCCGGCACCCACGGCAGATCGATATCAAACATCAGATAAAGGTCGGCGGTTTCGGTGAAGCGATCGAACCAGGGATCGCGCTCGCCGAACAGCATATCGGCCCAGACCGCCGTCATCAGCGGGTCCGTGTCCAGGATCACCCAGGGCGGGCGTTTGTTCAGCGCCGCGCGCGTGTCAGCCATATGGCCTTTCGCGATCGCGACCAGATCGGTCATCGTGAAGCCAAGGCCCTTGGCTTCGGACCAGGTGCGGCCGAACTCCGCCACATAAATGCCGCCCAGCGCTTCGGCGATGCGCGGCCCCAGGGTGGATTTGCCGGTGCTTTCCGGGCCGTGCAGGCAAACGGTGCGAGTCATGCGGCCAGCGCCTCAGGCCGGCGCGCCAGGGCGCCACGCCAGCTCATCAGCCCCACGGCCGAGAGCGCCAGGAAAACGGTGTACAGACACGCGGTAAGCACCAAACCCTTGGCCGCGTAAACGCCGATCGCGACCACATCCACAGCAATCCACAAAACCCAATTCTCCAAAAAGCGCCGCGCAAGAAGCCATTGCGCCGCCACGCTCGTCATCGCGATGAACCCATCCCACCACGGCAGCGCCGCGGACGTGAAGCGGTGCATTAGCGCCCCCCACAGCAGCGTCGCTACCGCAATTGCCGCAATCAGGACGACGCGCGATCGCGGCGACATCAGTCGCACCGCGACTTCGCCGCTCACCGCTTCCGACTTCGCCCAATTTCGCCAGCCGTAAAGCTGGACCACGAAGAAGAAGATCTGCAGTCCGGCATCGCTGTACAGCCGCACGTCCGGCTGCACGAACAGCCAGGCATAGATGCTGACCATCGCCAGACCGAACGGGTAGTTCCAGATACTTCGCCGCACGATCAGCACGATGTTGATGAGGCCGAGCAGCGTCGCGAAGGCTTCCCACGGATTCACCGCGCGCGCCTAGCAGGGGATCGCGGCTTGTCCAAACCCGCGCGACGAATGCGGCGCTTTGATCGACCGGATGCACCCTTGCGCTCGCCCCGCGCGCCGCTAGCATCGCCCCACAAGCGGGAGAGCGGGATGCGGCACGTGGCGGTGATCGGCTCCGGACCGGCGGGCTTCTACACCGCCGAGGCCGCGCTGAAGGCATTCGGCGACGATGTGCGCGTCGATCTGATCGACCGCCTGCCCGTTCCCTATGGCCTGATCCGCTTCGGCGTCGCGCCGGACCATCAATCGATCAAGGCGGTGTCGCGGCGTTACGAGCAGGTCGCGCTGTCCCCCCGCGCCCGCTTTGTCGGCAACGTGCTGGTCGGCGAGCATGTTTCGATCGCCGAGCTGCAATCGCTATACGACGCGGTCGTGTTGGCGACCGGGGCGCCGCACGACCGGTCGCTCGACATTCCCGGCGGCGACCTGCCGGGCGTGATCGGATCGGCCGCGTTCGTCGGCTGGTACAATGGCCATCCGGACTTCGCGGGGCTGATGCCGCCGCTGTCCGGCCCGGGGGCCGTGGTGGTGGGCAATGGCAATGTCGCGCTGGACGTCGCCCGCATCCTGTCCAAGACGCGCGAGGAATTCGCGAGCTCCGACATTGCGAGCCATGCGCTGGAGGCACTGGTCCAATCGCGGATCGTGCGGGTGACACTGCTCGGCAGGCGCGGGCCGCACCAGATCGCGATGACGCCCAAGGAGCTGGGCGAGCTTGGCCATCTGGCGCGCGCGCAACCGCACGTCGATCCGGCCGACCTGCCCGACATCGGCGCCGACGCGCTGCTGGAACCTGGCATGCGCAAATCGGTCAGCCATCTGCGCGACTTCGCCGCCGCGCCGCTGACGGCCAAGCCCGTGACGATCGAATTCGATTTCTTCGCGATGCCGGTGGCGATCGAGGGCGATGGCCGGGCCGAGCGGGTGATCGTCGAGCGGACCGCGCTCGACGCCGATCTTCGTTCGGTGCCGACCGGCGAGACCTATGCCGTGCCGGCGAGCCTGGTCATCAGCTGCATCGGCTATCAGACGCCGCCGATCGAAGGCGTGCCGTACGAACATGGCCGTGGCCGCTTCGCCAACAGCGATGGACGCATCCTGCCCGGCCTCTACTGCGTCGGCTGGGCGCGGCGCGGGCCGACCGGCACGATCGGCACCAACCGGCCGGACGGCTATGCTGTAGTCGATCTGATCGCGGCAGACACGCGCGGCGACGGTGGCGACAAGGCCGGCCCGGACGGGCTTGACGCGCTGTTGAAGGCGCGCGGCGCGGATGTCGTGACCTTCCACGACTGGCAGAAGATCGAAGCCGCCGAGACAGCGCGTGCGCGCGACGGAGCGCCGCGGGAGAAATTCGTGTCGGTCGAGGACATGATCGCCGCCGCGCACGATTGAGCAAGGGCCACACCAATACGCCGCTTGAAAGCCGCATCGCCCCCCGCTATGGGCGCACGTCTTGCCTCCGCTGGCGCCCGCAAGGGCGCCTGTCCCGGTCGGGGAGTAGCTCAGCCTGGTAGAGCACTGTCTTCGGGAGGCAGGGGCCGGAGGTTCGAATCCTCTCTCCCCGACCATTCGCTCTCTTCGCCCGTGGGGACTTTTCAAGCGCCTCGGCGTTTGACCCGTCGATGGACCGTGCGGCGATCGTCCGGCCCAATGGACTTTCGGGAACCGGGGGACGATGGCGGAACAAGGCATAAAGCGTCGGCTGGGGCGCGGTTCGATACTGCTGCTTGCCGCCTGCGCGGCGGTGGCCCTCGCGATCGGCGCTCTTCCCGTGAATCTCTTCCGGTCCACGCTGGAGCGGAAACTGTCGGCGCGGATCGGAGCGCCGGTTACGATCGGCGCGGTCGAACGGGACAGCTGGTTTTCCTACACGCCGGAGATCGCCATTCGCGATGTGCGCATCCGCCAGCCGGCCTGGGCGGGGCCGGGCGACATGCTGCGGGTAACAGCCGCGCGCGTGCGCTTGCCGATCCTCAAGGCGGTGTTTGGACGCGGCCTTTCGATCAGCGCGATCCGCGTATCCGGGCTGGATGCGAACCTGGTGCGCGATCGCGACGGCAGGTCCAACTGGTCGGACCGATCGCCGAAAGACACGAGGGAATCGGGGCGCGGCGACCTGTCCGACCTCATCATCGAGAATGGCCGCTTCACCCTGCACGATGCGAAGCGCGAGCTGGCGCTGGCGGGGACCGTCGCGGCGAGCGCTGCCCAAGGCGTGACGGTCGCCGCAGCCGGCACATTCCGGGGGCGCCCCGCGCAGCTCCATGCGCAAGGCGCGCCGGTCGTGGGCGCCGATCCCGGAAGGCCCTGGTCCTTCACGGCACGGTTGGCATCGCCGATCCTGACGCTTGCCGCCAAAGGCGCGATGGCCGGACCGCTGAACGCATCGGCGATGACGCTCGATATCGCGGCACGCGGCACCGATCTGAAGCATCTCGACACGATCATCGAAGCAGGCCTGTTCGGCACCCAGCCGATCGACCTGACCGCATCTGTCCGCCGCGAAGGATATGATTGGCAAATCGATAGGATCGCGGGCGGGGTCGGACGGTCCCGAATGTCCGGGCGCGCGACGGTGCTCAAGCGAGACGGGAGGACGAAGATCGATGCCGCGATCCGTTTCAGCCAGCTCGATTTCGACGATCTGGCCGATAATACGGGTTTGGCCGCCGCGACGGCGCTGCGCGAGAAAACTGGTCCGCGCGTAATTCCGAATACGCGCATCGACCTGTCGAAAATGGGGCCGACTGATGGCACCGTCCGAGTCCGGGCGGACAGGCTGCTGTTTCGCGGCGATTCGGTGTTTCGCAGCCTGACGGGCACGCTGACGCTCGATCATCGCGACCTGCGGATCACGAACTTCGTGGCGGGACTCGTGGATGGCCGGATGACCGGGGCTGCGCGGGTGGACTCGCGCGCGTCCATACCGACGTTTTCGACCGACTTGCGGATCGAGGGGATGACCTTGGAAGCACTTGTCGGTGCACCGGACGATGTCGCCGGACCAATGCGCGGGCGCGTGCGGCTGAGCGGGCGCGGCGACACGATTCGTGAGGCGCTGGCCCATGCCGACGGCAAGGCCGCGTTCGTCGCGACCGGCGGCACGATCAAGAAGACGATCGCTTATGTGCTGGGGCAGGATCTCGGCGGCGCGCTTGGCCAAGCGCTTGGCAAGGGCGGAGCGACAGTGCCGCTGCGCTGCCTGGTGGCGGATTTCCGGACGTCGCGCGGTGTGCTGACGCCGGCCCCGCTGATCGTCGACAGCGGCGTTTCGGTCGGCGAGGGCAAAGGCCGGATCGTGCTGGACGGCGAGACGATCGCGATGACGGTGGCGGGCCAGACGCGCGGGCGCGGGGTGCTGCGCATCACCGACCCGATCAGGATCGGCGGCACGCTGACGCAGCCGGCGATTTCCGTCGCTGGAATCTCTGCAAACGAGAGACCGAAAGCCAAGGTCGCGCTGAAAGTGCTGGGCCGCTCGATCGGATCGGCGCTCGGTCTGCGCAAGGACGCGCCGCAGCCGCCGCGCGGGCCGGCGCCGGCGGTGAACTGCAATGCGCTGGCCGCGGCGGCGCTACGCTAGCGTTTTCAGGAAAACCTCGAGGGCGGCGTTGGTCTCGGCAGGCGCTTCCTGTTGCACCCAGTGGCCGATGCCGGGGATGATCGTCGATCCGCGGAAATCGGTACAGTGATCGGCCGCGCGGGCGAACATATCGACGCCCGGGATCATATGGCGGACCGGGTCGCGTTCGCCGGCGATGAAGCAGGCGGGCTGGGTGACGGGCTTGCCCTTGAGGTCGGCCAGTTCCTCGAAATCGATATTCTGGGCGCGGTAGCGGTTGAGTGGCCCGCGCCAGCCGCTCTTTTCGAACGCGTCCGCGAAGACTTTCAGGTCGGCATCACTCGCCCAGGCGGGGAAGGGATCGGGCGAGGCGAGACCGTCGAGCATGCCGGCGTCCGGGCCTTTGTCGCCAAAGCCCGGGCTGCGGTTATCGCCTGACGCCATGAAGTAGATTTTTCGAAGCGAGTCTTCCGAATCCGCTTCCAGCTCGGCTTCGGCCACGCCCTCCTTCTGGAAATAGAGTTGGTAGAAGAAACGGCCGGCATAGATCTGCTCGGCGAGCTTCAGCATCGATGTCTCGCCGCGCGGAAAATAGGGGACGCTGAGGCCAGCGACCGCGCGCACTTTGTCCGGATAGAGAAGCGCGGTATTCCAGACGATCGGCGCGCCCCAATCATGCCCGAACAGGATCGCCTGCCCGCCGCCGAGCGCATCGATCACGGCGGCGACGTCGGACGTCAGCGCCTTCATCGTATAGGCCGAGATCGGGTGCGGACGGGAACTGTCGCCGTAACCGCGCACGTCCAGCGCGGCGGCCTTGAAGCCGCGTTCGGCGAAGTAGGCGAGCTGGTGGCGCCAGCTGTACCAGAGCTCCGGCCAACCGTGGACGCACAGGATCAGCGGCCCGTCGCCGGCAACCGCGACGTTCAGCGAAATGTCGCCGTTCGCAACCGTGACGAAGTTCATATCGGTTCCCCTATTTCACGCGGACATAGCTGCCGGGCGCATCCTCGATCGCCTCGAGCTTGCCCTTGCCCGGTATGCGCGCGCCCTTGGCGGCGACCTTGCGCGGACTCCGCTCCGTTAGCCAGCCGAGCCAGTCGGGCCACCACGAGCCTTTCGCCTCGGTCGCGCCGGCTACGAACTCCTCGAGCGAGTCCGCCGGCTTCTCGTTGGTCCAATATTGGTATTTGCCGGCCGCCGGCGGGTTGACCACGCCAGCGATATGGCCGGAGCCGGCGAGCACGAAGCGGAGCGGGCCGTCGAAATGGTCGGTGATCTTCCACACGCTCTCGGCCGGGGCGATATGATCCTCGCGGCCGGCCTGGACATAAGTCGGCGTGGCCACTTCGCGCAGGTCGATCGGCAGGCCCAGCACGCTAAGCGCCTTCGGCACGACCAGCTTGTTGTCGCGATAGAGGTCGGTCAGATAGGCGCGGTGCCATTTGGCCGGAAGGTTGGTGGTATCGCCATTCCAGTGCAGCAGGTCGAACGCCGGATAGTCCTGCCCCAACAGGTAATTGTTGACGACATAGTTCCAGACGAGGTCGCGCCCGCGCAGCAGGTTGAACGTCGCGGCCATGTAGCGGCCGTCGAAGAATCCCTCGGGCGCGAGGCTTTCGAGCAGCTTCAATTGCTCATCGTCGACGAACGTCTTGAGCTCGCCAGCGTGAGTGAAATCGACCTGCGCGGTAAAGAAGGTCGCGCTTTTCACCTTCTCCGCCTCGCCTCGCGCGGCCAGCACCGCTAGCGTCGCGGCGAGCGTCGTGCCGGCGACGCAATAGCCGACGCCGTGGACGTTCTCGAGCTCCAGCACGTCGCGAATCGTGTCGATCGCGTCGATCTGCGCGGCGACATAATCGTCCCACACTACGTCCTTCATGCCCGCGTCGGCCGATTTCCAGCTGACCATGAACACGCTCAGGCCCTGCGCGACCGCCCAGCGAATGAAGCTTTTCTCAGGACTCAGATCCAGAATGTAGAAGCGGTTGATCCAAGGGGGGAAGATGACGATCGGCGTCTCGTGCACTTCGTCGGTCGTCGGGCCGTATTGGATCAGCTCGTAGAGCGGCGCGCGCTTGACGACCTTGCCCGGCGTGGTCGCGATGTTGCGGCCCAGCTCGAACGCGCCTTCCCGCACATGGGTCAGCTGACCCTGCCGCATGTCGTGCAGCATATGCTCCAGCCCGCGCAGCAGGTTCTCGCCGCCGGTCTCCAGCGTTTTCTTCATCACTTCCGGGTTGGTGAAGGCGAAATTGGACGGACTCATCGCATCGACCACGCCCTGGGTCGCGAAGCGCATTTTCTGCTTGTCCGCCGCGTCGACGCCCTCGACCAGATCGACGGCTTTCAACATGTGGCGCGCGATCATCTGATAGCTTTGGCGGATCAGGTCGAAGACCGGGTGCTCGCTCCATTCGGGCGCCGAGAAACGCCGGTCCTTGACCGGCGCCGCAGGCGTGCCGCCATCCGCGCCGGGTGTCAGGAAACGCTGCCAGAGCTTCAGATTATCGGACCAGAAATCGGTCGCCGCCTCGGCCAGCGCGCTGCCTCCCGCGAAAGCAGGAAAAGCGCTGGCGGCGGCGGGTGTGTCGCCCGCCTTCATCGCCATTTCGACGCCATGTTCCAGCATCAGCTGCTGGGCGCGGCCGATCACCCACGTCCAGCGCTGCATGTCCTGCAGCGACGGCATGGTGGGGGCTTCGGTCTGGCTGGCCATGATTCTCTCCCGTTTTGCCTTTAGATAGGCCGGAAGAAGCGGTCCGTCAGCCGCTTGCGTGCGTGCGCGACGCCCCCCATGTGCACCAGATGGCGAACACCAAAGCCGATCACTGCCCGCTCTGCGGCAAAGCAAGCGCTACCGCACACCAGCCCTTTTGCAGCCAGGGCTGCAGGGACCGCGACCTGCTCAACTGGCTCGGCGATGCCTATCGCGTTCCCGGCCCGCCCGCGCATGAGAACACTCTGGACAGGCTCGATCAGCCGCCGCTATAGGCCGCGCCTTGCCGCGCGCCGCCGCGGCAGGCCCAGGTAGCTCAGTTGGTAGAGCATGCGACTGAAAATCGCAGTGTCGGCGGTTCGATCCCGTCCCTGGGCACCATCATCCTAGCCACGCATCTCGCGCCGCGCGATCAGCGCGATGGGCAGACCGACCAGCAGCGTGTGGGTCAGCACCGTGCCGATCAGCAACGGCACATTGTCCTTTGGCTTGATACTGCTGAATGATTCCCGCAGCCGCGCCATGATTTCGTTGAAATCGGCCGGAAAGTGTCCGGTCGGGGCGGCGGAAAGCGGCGCCACGACATAGTTCATGCCGACATAGAGAATAAGGCCGTAGATCAGGCCCCATAGAACCGGCTGCGCGATCAGCGCGGGCCAGCGGCGTGCGGCGAGAACGAAGATCGCAGCCATAGCCGTCGCGATGCCGAAGTGGGTGACGAGTCCGAGCAGGGCCGTCGATGCGCCGCCCGCCATCGAAACCTCGCGCCCGATCCAGCCGGCCGCGACCGATTGCAGCACCTGCACCGGAGACAGGCCGAAGGTGAGCGGCCCGTAGACGATGAATGCATAGATGATGTCGAGCGCGCCAGCCGCGAGCCCGCCCTTCACGATCGCCGATTTGTCGCTCATCCGCCTCTCCCCTGTTCCCGTTGCGCGTTTGGTAGCGCGGCGGGGACGAAGCGCACGGAGCGTTCGACGAGTGGCGATGATAGGGGTGCGGGTGGCGGCAAGACATGGCAAAGCCATGTCGTCGGTCCTCGCCAAGCGAGGCCGGCCGGGCCGCCACTGAATTGCGATTTAGCTCCGCTAAATCTTGGTGGCGGCTGGAGCGGGCGAAGGGATTCGAACCCTCGACCCCGACCTTGGCAAGGTCGTGCTCTACCCCTGAGCTACGCCCGCTCTGGCGCTAAGCCCCGCAAGAGCCTGCGGGGCGGGTGAGGCGGGGCCAATAGCCGGGCGGCGTGCCTCGCGCAAGCCCCTTGGCAGCGGCGGGCTTTCCACCACATAGGGCGCGCAGTAAACGGAGACGACATGGCCAGTTTGGGATTGAGCGCCGCCGAGCGCGAAGCGATCGACGCTTTCAAGATCGACGTGATCGACGCGTCGATGACGCAGCTCGTCATCCTCGATTTCTGGGCCGAATGGTGCGGCCCGTGCAAGGCGCTGACGCCGATCCTCGAAAAAGTCGCCGACGACTATGCCGATCGCGGCGTCGTGCTGAAGAAAGTCAATGTCGACGAGAATCAGGTCATCGCCGCGCAGTTCCGCGTCCAGTCGATCCCGACCGTCTATGCGATCTTCCAGGGCCAGCCGGTCGCCGACTTGACCCCCGCGCGCACCGAAAAGCAACTGATCCAGTATCTCGATCAGATCCTGAAGCAGCTTCCGATCCAGGGCGAGGCGCAGGCGCGCGAGGCCGAGCTGGAACCGCTGATCGCGATGGGCGAGGAAGTGCTGGCGGGCGGCGATGCGGAGCGGGCGATCGGCATCTTCTCACAAATTCAAGATATGGCGCCGGACGACCCCAGCGTGGCGTCGGGACTGGCCCGCGCGCTGGTGGGCATGGGGCGTGCCGATGAAGCCGCTGCGCTGATCGAAGCACTGCCCGATGAAGCGCGCAAGGACGCGGCCGTGGCGCGGGCCGAAAGCGCGATCGCGCTCGCGCGCGAGGCGCAGCCAATCGATGACCTCGCGCCGCTTCAGCAACGCGTCGCCGCCGATCCGGCCGATCTCGACGCGCGCTATGAGCTGGCGGGCGGGCTGATGGCGACCGGAAACCGCGACGCCGCCGCGGACCAGCTGCTCGCGATCATCGGCACCGACAAGGACTGGAACGAGGGCGCCGCCCGCAGCCGCTTGCTCAAGCTGATGGAAGTCGCGGGCATCGAGGATCCGTGGACGTCGGCCACGCGCCGCCGCCTTTCCGCCGCGCTGTTCACCTGATGGCCGAGGTCACGCGCCTCTCGATCTTTCCGCTGGGCGGTGCGCTGCTGTTCCCGCGCATGCAGCTGCCGCTGCATATTTTCGAGCCGCGCTACCGAGCGCTGGTCAGCGACGCGATGGCGCGCGACCGGCGTATCGGCATGATCCAGCCCCGGGGCGAGGGCAATCCGCCGCCGTTGTTCAATATCGGCTGTGTCGGCCGCATCGCCCATGTCGAGGCGCTGGACGATGGCCGCTACAATATCGTGCTGGAAGGCCTCGCCAAATTCCGCCTGGTCGGCGAGCTCGCCGTCACGACGCCGTTCCGCCAGGTCGAGGCCGAGCTGGAGCAGGATAGTCCGGCCGAGCCGCTGCCGATCGCGATGCGCGCCGCGCTCGAGGAGGAATCGCGCCATTATGCCGAGGCGCAGGGCTATGCAGTGGACTGGACCGCCGTATCGCGCCTGGACGACGAGTCGCTGGTCAACGGCATTGCCCAGATCGCTCCGTTCGACATCGCGGCGAAGCAAGCCTTGCTCGAATCGCCCGATCTTCAGCAACGCGCCGATCTGATCGTTCAACTGATGCAATTCTTCGGCCGCCACGGCGGCGAAGAGGACGATCCGGTGACGCTGCAATGATCGACCAGCGCTTGCTTGACGTGCTGGTCTGCCCACTAACCCGCACCAAATTGCACTATGATGCGGCGGCGCGGGAGCTGATTTCGGACGCCGCCGGCCTTGCCTATCCGATCCGCGACGGCGTGCCGGTCATGCTGCCGGAGGAAGCGCGCGTCCTGAAAATTTCAACCGAGGATTGACCGGCGCCCCGGGCTGGAATAGCGAGTTATATAACGCGCTATGGAAAATGCTATGCCGGCTGATATTCTCGCTGAACTTGGGCCTATCTTTCTCGGCAGCAGGCTGAAGCGGCTGGGCGAGCGGATGCAGGCTGGCGCCGCCCGTGTGATTGTCGATGCCGGCCTGCCTGTGCAACCCGCGCATATGCCGCTGCTCGCGGCACTCGATCGCGAGGCGATGACGGTCGGTCAGTTGGCCGAGGCGGTCGGCTCCAGCCAGCCAGGCGTCACGCGAGGCGTCGGTCAGCTCGTGGCGTTGGGACTCGTCCAATCCACGACCGGCACCGACCAGCGACGCCGGATGTTGTCTTTGACGGTGGATGGCAGAGCTGCGATGGCGCGGATCAAGCTTCGCATATGGCCCAGGGTCGGCAATGCGGCGGCGGCGATGTGCGAGAACCTGGCCGGCGGCTTGCTGGATCAACTTGCCGGACTGGAAGCGCAACTGGCATCCGAGCCGCTGGATGTCCGGGTCGCGCGATTGCCCGGCAACGGCCTCCACATTCGTCCCTTCAGCGACGATCTGGCGGCCGCGTTTCACGACATCAACGCCGAATGGATCGGTGCCATGTTCCGGATGGAGCAGGCGGACCGCGAGGTGCTGCTGAACCCGCGCGCGGCGATCATCGATCCGGGCGGGGCGATCCTGTTTGTCGAAGCGGCCGGACTGGGTCCAATCGGCACCTGCGCATTGCGGAAAACCGGGGACGGCTGCTTCGAACTGACGAAAATGGGCGTGCTCGAAGCCGCGCGCGGGCTGAAGGCAGGCGAGTTCCTGCTGCAAGCGACGCTGGCGCGGGCGGAAGAGCTTGGCGCTGAGGAACTCTATTTGCTGACCAACAGGGACTGCAGGTCCGCCATTCATCTGTACGAGAAGCTCGGCTTCGAGCACGATTCGGACATCATGGCGAAATATGGCGCGCGCTATGCTCGCTGCGACGTGGCCATGCGCTATCGCGGGCGCGAGGAAGCCGATCTGGCCGCCTAGACCGTCACGCCGGAAAGCAACTTCGGCTTGTCGCCATATTCGCCCCGCGCCTCGGCCATGAAGAAGCTCTTGAGCGGCGAAACGCGCTGGACAGCGGCAAGACCGGTGCGGCGGACAGCCGACGCGGTCCGGCCTCTGATCCCGAACAGGCGGGCAAGACCGTCAGTGGAGGCGGCGACCAGGAACGTGTCGAGGCTTCGCCAGCGCTCATAGCGCTTCAGCAGTTGCGCGTCTCCGAGATCGAGGCCCAGCCGCGCGCCGTCGACCAGCACTTCGGTGAGTGCTGCCGCGTCGCGCAGGCCGAGATTGAGACCTTGGCCGGCGATCGGGTGAATGCCGTGCGCGGCGTCCCCCACCAGCGCCAGCCGCTGATCGGTGATCCGCCCGGCATGATGGAAGCCAAGCGGATAGCTGGAGAGAGGCGCAAGCAGGCTGAGCTTGCCGAGAAAACCGCCCATCTGCTTTTCCAGCTCGGCGGAGAACGCGCGCGGCCCCAGCTTCAGATAGCCGGGCGCATCCGCCTTCGCGACCGACCAGACAAGTGCCGAGCGGTTGCCGGGCAGCATCGGCAGGATCGCGAACGGCCCGGTCGGATAGAAAATCTCATAGGCGATGCTGTCGTGCGGCTTTTCATGTTCGACGGCGGCGATGATCGCCGTGTGCTGATATTGCCACCGGGCGACATTGATGCCGGCGGCGGTGCGGGTCGGCGAATTGCGCCCTTCCGCCGCGATCAGCAGCGGCGCGGTCAGCGCGCGGCCATCGGCCAGGCGCACAGTGACGCCATGATCCCCACGCACCGTCTCCACTGGCCGCGCCGGCATCAGCATCGTGACGTGCTTCGCCTCGGTGGCGGCAGCGTGCAGTGTCTGCCGCAACAGGCGGTTCTCGAACATGATGCCGAGCGGTTCGCCGCTCTCCGCAGGCGCGAAATCGAGCACGCCCCGCTTGAGCCCGTCACTGACCCGGATGCTGGCGATGGGGCAGCCCTTGCCCGCCAGGCGATCACCGAGGCCGATCGCCTGCAACATGTTCCAGCTCGCGCTCGCGATCGCCGAGGCGCGGCCGTCGAAACCCGGCGCCAGCACCGAGGCGGGCTCGGCGGGGTCCACGACCGTGGCGGTCATTCCGTGCGCATCGAGCGCCAGCGCCAACGTCAGGCCAACCAACCCGCCGCCCAGGATGATCACGTCGCTTTGCATGATCGATGCTCTTAGCGGTGTCGGCGCTTGACGGGGAGTCCGGCTTACGCGAATTATGCGGCGGAACATTTCGCGCACATCAGCGAGGACGAACATGGCGACGCGCGCCGGACCCGAAGAGACGCCCCGCTGGCGCGATACCGTCGCGCGCGGCTTCGCGCGCAGTTGGGCGCTGGCCGGCGCGATCGCGCTGGCGGCCTTTACCTTCCTGATCGGGCTGGCTCTGGTCAGCTACCGCCCGAGCGATGCGGCGCTGAACACCGCGGCCGGTGGCGATCCACAGAATTGGGTTGGCGGTTTCGGCGCGTGGACGTCGGACCTGTTGCTGTCGTTCTTCGGGCCGGCGGTCGGCCTGGTTCTGCCGCTGCTGCTGATCATGGCGCTACGGCTGTGGCATGACCGCTTCGTCGGCCGCTGGAAGCGGAGCCTGCCCCTCGCACTGCTTGGCGTGGCGCTGGTCGGTACCGCACTTGCCCTTATCAAGGACACGGCGATCGCCGGGCTGCCCGGCGGGCTGGGCGGCGCGGCCGGCTATCTCGGTGCGCGAGCATTCGGACTCGGCATCGACGCGATCGGCGATCCGGCGATCCGCTTCTGGTTGGAGACCGCGGTAATCATCATCGTCGCGCTCGCGGGCATGATCCTTTGGGCGATGGCGCTGGATCTGGACGAGATCGAGCGCGACTGGCTGTTCCGCCGCCGCGAGTCCGCGTCGTGGGACGATGACGACGATTTTGTCGCGGCGCCGGTTCGCGTCGCGAAACCCGCCAAGCCCGTCGCGGCGGAGAAACGCCGGCCGGTCGAAGTCGATGAGCGGCCGCCCCCCGTCATTTCCGTACCCGAGAAGCGTGCCGCAGAGGCGCGCAAGGCAGCCGGCGCGCCGGTCCAGACCAGCTTCGACCTGCGCGACCGCTACGCGCTGCCGCCGCTCGATCTGCTGAAGGCCGCGCCGCCCTCGACCGGCGGGCCGCTCGACAAGGCGGCGCTGGAGCGAAACGCGCGGCTGCTCGAAAGCGTGCTCGACGATTTCCATGTGAAAGGCTCGATCGTCGAGGTTCGGCCCGGTCCCGTCGTCACCATGTACGAACTGGAGCCTGCCGCCGGTATCAAGGCGAGCCGCGTCATCCAGCTCGCCGACGATATCGCCCGCAACATGTCGGCGCTGTCGGCGCGCGTCGCGACCATTCCCGGCCGCAGCGTGATCGGCATCGAGCTGCCCAACCAGAAGCGCGAGTCCGTGGTGCTGCACGAGCTGGTCGGCGCACCCGCGTTCGAGGATCAGGGCGGCGCGCTGCCGATCATCCTGGGCAAGAACATCGCCGGCGATCCGGTGATCGCCGATCTGGCGCCGATGCCGCATCTGCTCGTCGCCGGCACCACCGGATCGGGCAAGTCGGTCGGCCTCAACGCGATGATCCTGTCGCTGCTGTACCGGCTGACGCCGGACCAGTGCCGGATGATCATGATCGACCCCAAGATGCTGGAGCTCAGCATCTATGACGATATCCCCCACCTCCTTTCGCCGGTCGTCACCGAGCCCGCCAAGGCGATCCGCGCGCTCCGCTGGACGGTCGAGCAGATGGAGGAGCGCTACCGGATGATGGCCTCGGTCGGCGTCCGCAGCCTCGCCAGCTTCAACGACAAGGTGCGCGTCGCCAAGGCCAAGGGTCAGCCGCTCGGCCGCCGCGTTCAGACCGGCTATGATGCCGAGACCGGCCAACCCATCTATGAAGAAGAGCAGCTGAGCTTCGAGCCGCTGCCGCAGATCGTCGTCATCGTCGACGAGCTGGCCGACCTGATGATGACGGCCGGCAAGGAAGTCGAATTCCTGATCCAGCGCCTGGCGCAGAAGGCGCGCGCGGCGGGCATCCACCTGATCATGGCGACGCAGCGCCCCTCGGTCGACGTCATCACCGGCGTCATCAAGGCGAACCTGCCGACCCGCATCTCCTTCCAGGTAACCAGCAAGATAGACAGCCGCACCATCCTGGGCGAGCAGGGCGCCGAACAGCTGCTGGGCAAGGGCGACATGCTCTATATGCCGGGCGGCAAGCAGATCGTGCGCGTGCACGGGCCGTTCGTTTCCGACGACGAGGTGCGCGCCGTCGCCGACCATTGGCGCGCGCAAGGAACGCCAGACTATATCCAGGCCGTCACCGAAGAACCCGAAGACGGCCAGTTCGAGTTCGACGGCGCGCCCAAGGGCGATGACAGCCCCGAGGACCAGCTTTACCGCCGCGCGGTCCAGATCGTGGCGGAGAGCCAGAAAGCCTCGACTTCGTACGTCCAGCGCCAGCTCCGCATTGGCTATAACAGCGCCGCGCGCCTGATCGAGCGGATGGAAAAGGACGGCAAGGTTAGCCGCCCCGACCATGTCGGCCGCCGCGAAGTCCTGATCGACACCACCGGCGAGGCGATTTGACGGCGTGACTCTTTTCTGGCTCAATCGCGTTCTAGCCTGACCAGGCAGGAGACGCTGCGTGGATGTGAAGAGACAAAAGCAGGAAGTCGATCGGAACTATGACGCCTTCGTGCGTCAACTCGCGTCGATATTGCCAAAGCATCGCGATCAGTTTGCCTTGATGCGTGACGGTGCGATCATCGACTTTTTTGATCGTCCCGGCGAAGCGAACCGCGCCGGCGTGGAAATGTTCAAGGATCAAATCTACTCGATCCAGGAAGTAACCGACGAGCCCATAGACCTCGGCTTCTGGTCGCATGTTGCGATCCATTGAGGGTTCCCACGATGGCCGCCGAATCATCATACCGGTCACGATCCTGAAGCCGACACCATCGTTCGATTTGGCGGGCTTTCGAGCTAACGCCCTGCTGGACACAGGATCCACCACGACGGGCATAACGCCGAAGGTCGCACATGCCTTGAGACTGGCCCGACGAGGCAAGCGGCCTATTGGCTCAGCTCAAGGCGAAGGCCAAGCGGAGCGATATCTTTTTCGGGTCGGCTTGCACGAAGGCACCAGCGAAAGCCTGAATCCGGGGTTCCCGTTCGTCTTTGAGGATGTGATCGGCTTTGAGCTGACGGACAGCTTTCTGTTCGATGCGCTGATCGGCATGGACATTCTGTCGCAATGTGAGTTGCGGACAGAGCGCTCGGGCAGCTGGTCGCTTTCGTTCGGTTGAAGGTTCAGTCGGCGTTCAAGCATCGGTCGGCAGGTCCGCCGCGTCATAGTCCGGAGCCCTTGATGATCTTTCGCGCTGCCTTGTTCGCCGTTTCTGCCGTCGCGCTCGCCGCGCCAGCTGTCGCCCAGCCGAGTGTCATCCGGCGGGTGCAGGAGCATTTGCGCGGCGTGCAGACGATGACGGCGGACTTCGTGCAGACCGATCGTGCCGGCAAGCGCCTCAGCGGCGTGCTGACGCTGAAGCAGCCGGGCCGGATCCGCTTTCAATATGAGCGCGGCGTGCCGATCCTGATCGTCGGCGACGGCAAGGCACTGACTTTCATCGACTATCAGGTGCGCCAAGTCTCCCGCTATCCTATCGGCGGGTCGCCGCTGGACATATTGCTCAATCCCAACCGCGACCTGTCGCGGGTGGCTAAGGTCGTGCAATCGGCCGCGCCGGGCGTCACCACGATCCTCGCGCGCGATCCGCTGCGGCCGCAATTCGGCTCGATCACGCTGGCTTTCACCGAAAATGCCGGCGCACCGGGCGGATTGCAGCTGGAAGGCTGGGCGGCATTGGATGCGCAGAACAACCGCACCACCGTCCGCCTGACCAACCAGAAATTGAACATTCCGGTCGCCGACACGGTGTTTCTGTGGGACGACCCGCGCCCAGCCAAGAAAAGGCGCTGAAAGTTCATGTTTCTATTCATCTTCGCGACAGGTTCGCGCGGCTAGGCGGGGATCGGCGAGGGGCTTTTGGCGGGATTTCCCCCTGTTGCCCGCCCGGAAAGAACCCCTCCCACCCCAGCGTGACGTATGACGCTCGGTCGGCCCTCGCTCCACGCCCCCGGAGCGGGGGCCTTTCCTTGTCAGGAGCGCGACCCTAAGTCGAGACCGTGACAGACACGCTCAAAATCGCTTCGTGGAACATCAACTCCGTCCGCTTCCGGATCGACATCGTCGAGCAATTCCTGGCGCAAGAAGCGCCCGACATCCTTTGCCTGCAGGAAACCAAGGTCGAGAACGGGCTGTTCCCCGCCGCCGCCTTCCATGCCCTTGGCTACCAGCATATCCTGCTGAACGGCCAGCGTATGCATCACGGCGTCGCGATCATCAGCAAGCTGCCGATGGTCGAGGAAGCTCGCAACGACTGGCAGGCCAATGGCGAGGCGCGGCATGTCGGCGTCCGGCTGCCGAACGGCGTGCGGCTGGAAAATGTCTATGTGCCGGCCGGCGGCGACATCCCCAATCGCGATCTCAACCCGAAATTCGGCCAGAAGCTCGACTTCCTGCAGCGTATGACCGACTGGTCGGCGGGCGTGCGTGTGCCGACGATCATGGTCGGCGATTTCAACATCGCGCCGCTGGAATGCGACGTCTGGAGCCACAAGCAGCTGCTCGACGTGGTCAGCCACACGCCTGTGGAGGTCGAGACGCTGGCGAAGCTCCAGGCCTCGCACGACTGGGTCGATCTCGGCCGTCGCTTCATCCCCGCGCCGGAGCGCTGCTTCACCTGGTGGAGCTACCGCGCCAAGGACTGGGTCGCCTCAGACCGGGGCCGGCGGCTCGATCATATGTGGGCAAGCTCGGACATCGCCGGCAACGCCGTCTCGCATCAGGTGCATGAGCCGTGCCGCAGCTGGCTCAAGCCATCGGATCATGTGCCGTTGGTGACGGAGTTCCGTTTTTGAGCGACGGCGGCCGGTCCGTCGCGCGCGCGATCGACGCGATGCGGCGCGGCTGGCCGATCACCGTCGGCGATGCGGGCGCGACGCTCTCGTTGCTCGCGATCGAGACGGCGGATGCGGGGCGGCTGGCGGCGTTCGATCCGGACGGGTGCGCCGATGTGCTGCTGTCCGCCAGCCGGGCCGAGACGCTTAAGCTCGCCAACCAGCGCGAGGCGGCCAATCCCGGTCACGCCGTGCGGATCGAACGGGTGCCGTGGCTCGATTTCGATACCGCGACCGCGTTGGCCGATCCCGCGCTTGATCTGGCAACACCACTCAAAGGCCCGTTCCGAGCGGTCGAGGTCGGGCAGCAGGCGATCGCCGACGCCGCGCTCGATCTCGCCCGGCAGGCAGGGCTGCTGCCTGCCTTCTTCGTGCGGGAGGGCGGTGAGGACCCGCTGACGCTGGACGAGATCGTCGCTTACTCCGATCCTGCCGCGCTGACGCTGGCCACCCGGGCGCGGCTGCCGGTGGCAATCGACGAAAAGGCTGAAATCGTGGCGTTCCGCACCGCCGATGGCGGCGACATGCATGTCGCGCTGATCCTCGGCCAGCCGAACGGCCAGCCGCCGGTGGTGCGGCTGCACAGCGAATGCCTGACTGGCGATGTGCTCGGCTCGCTCAAATGCGATTGCGGGCCGCAGCTCCAGGCCGCGCTCAGGGAAATCGCCGGCGCCGGCTGGGGCATTCTTCTCTACCTGCGGCAGGAAGGGCGCGGGATCGGCCTGATCAACAAGCTGCGCGCTTATGCGCTGCAGGACCAAGGCTTCGACACGGTGGACGCCAACACGCGACTCGGCTTCCGGGTTGACGCGCGCGACTTCAGGATCGCCGCGCGGATGCTGGAGCTGCTGGGCCAGCGCCGCATCCGCCTGCTCACCAACAATCCGGACAAGGTGACGGAGTTGGAAAAGGCCGGCGTCGAAGTCGTAGAGCGAGTTCCACATAGCATGGCCGCCAATCCGCATAACGAACGCTACCTCGCCACCAAGCGCGATCGGACCGGGCATCAGCTTTAGCTTCCTCGTCATTGCGAGAAGCGCAGCGGCGAAGCATTCCAGCTGACTCCGGGACCGGACCGGATTGCTTCGCTTTGCTGGCAATGACGGCGCTTACGCGATCAGCCTCCAGACCTCTTCAAATGAACACGCGACCTCCCGCACGCCGAGCGCGCGGAGCTTATCCGCATGTCCTGGCAAGCAGTGCGAGCCGGCGGTGAGGCCGATGACATGGCCGCCGGAAGCGACCGCGCCGGTCACACCGATCAGCGAATCCTCGAGAATCACGGTGCGGGCGATGTCGATGCGAAGCGCGTCAGCCGCGTGCCAATAGAGATCCGGCGCGGGCTTGCCCTTCGCGACATGCTCGGCGCCGCTGAACACTTTGTCGCCGAAGACGCCGGCGAGGCGGATATGGCGCAGATGGGTCTTCACCCAATGGCTGCTGCTCGACGAGGCGACTGCCTTGGGCCAGCTTTCGGGCAAAGAGCGCACGAACGCGACGGCGCCCGCGACCTCGGCAAGCCCTTCCGCCAGAACACGCGCATCTTCCTCGGCCCGGCGCGTGTAGAAGGCCGCGGGCAGAGTCGCGCCGATCCTTCGCTCGATCGCCCGGATAAAGGGCGGGCCGCTGAGGCCCGTATAATGTGCAAAGCTGTCCTCGATCGAAGTCGCGAAGCCGAGATCGGTCAGCAGCTCGGCAAGGTGCCGGTTGCCCTCATATTCGCTTTCCAGCAGCACCCCGTCGAAATCGAAGATGATGCCGTCGAACTTCACCCGCGCGGCCCGAACAGCGCGGAGCCGACGCGGACATGGGTGGCGCCCAGCGTCACCGCCGTCTCGAAATCGCCGGACATGCCGATGCTGAGCAGCTTCAGGTCATGGTCGCGCGCCAGCTTGGCGAGCAGCGCGAAATAGGGGGCCGGCTCCAGATCGGCGGGCGGCACGCACATCAGGCCCGCGACCATCAGGTCCGCCGCGCGCGCGGCGTCGAGCAGGCCGGGCAGGTCGGCGACCGCGCAGCCGCCTTTCTGCGGCTCGTCGCCGATATTGACCTGCACGAACAGGGTCGGGCTGCGCCCGGTCTTCGCGATGGCGCGGGCCAGCGCCGCGATCAGCGACGGGCGATCGACAGCGTGGATCGCGTCGAACAGCCGCACCGCATCCTCGACCTTGTTGGACTGGAGCTGGCCGACCAGATGCAGTTCGATGTCCGGGTGGGCGGCGCGCAGGGCCGACCATTTGGCCTCCGCCTCCTGCACCCGGTTCTCGCCGAACACGCGCTGGCCGGCGGCGATGAGCGGCTCGATCTCTTCGGCCGGGTGCGTCTTGGAAACGGCGATCAGGGTGACGTCGGCCGAGTCGCGCCGCGCGACTTTGGCGGCGCGGGCGATCCGATCGCGGACGCTCGAGAGGCGTTCATTTGCAGGCATCGGCGCTGCTATAGGAGGGGCGATGAGCCGCCGCCACCTCGCTTTGCCGCGCATCTGGATGCTGACCGACGAACGCCTGGGCGACGCGCTGTGGCCCGCGATCGAACGCCTGCCCAAAGGCGCCGGCGTGATCGTCCGCCACTATTCGCTGCCGGAGAAGGAGCGGCAGGCGATGGCGCGAAAGATCGCGGGGCGGGGAATATTCGTAGCCTATAGCGGAACCGAAGGCGCCGCCGTGCGGGCGAACGCGAAAGCGGTCTATGGCGCCGCGAAAGCACCCGGCCGCCTGCCAAGGCTGTTCCCTGTCCACAACCGCCGCGAGATCATCGCCGCCGAGCGCGTGAGCGCGACTCTGTTGCTGCTCTCGCCCACCTTTCCAACCCGATCACATCCGGGCGCGAGAACATTGGGACCACTTCGCTTCGGCAGTCTGACGCGAATAGCCCGAACCCCGGTCATCGCCCTTGGCGGCATGACGCCAAACCGCTTCAAGTGCTTGAAATCTCTGGGCGCTCAAGGCTGGGCTGCGATTGATGCGTGGATGACCACGACCAACTCTCCGTCACCCGGCCTTGAGCCGGGGTCCCGATTTTCTTGGCGGTCGTCGGGTTACCGCGATCCGCCGCCTTAGGAGAGAAGGAAGAAGCAGGACCCCGACTCAAGGCCAGGGTGACGAGAATATAGATTTTTGGAGACCGGTTAAAAAACCGGTCAGAACTTGATCACGGTCCCGAGATACACCGCCTGGCTGTCGCGGCGGCCGTCGTCGATCAGCTGGAGGCGGTCGCGCTGTTCGGCCTTGTAGCGCACGCCGGCTGTCACATCGAGGTTGCGGGCGAGTGCATAGGAGCCGCCGAGATCGAAGTTCACGCTGCGCCCGCCGGTCAGGTTGGCGGTCGGGACGTCGATCGGGCGATCCTGGCCGACCTGGAGGCGGCCGGACCATTTCGGCGCGTTGTAGCTCACTCCGGCCTCGATCTTCTCGCGGCTGCCGGGCAGGCCGGCCATATCAACGCGGGCGACATCGCCAGCGAGCGCGAAGCGGCGCCAGCCCACGGCCATGCCGAGATTATAAGCGACCGGCGTCAGGCTGAGCGTCGGCGGAGCGGCGGAAACGCGCAGCGTCTCCATCTTGCCCGTCGTCGAGATCGCGCGGACGGCGACCGTCACGGCCTTGCTGCCCGGCTTGACCGAGGAGGCCGGCGTGAAGCGGAAACCGCTATTGGCGAGGCCCGCGCGGGCGAAAATCGCGGCGACGCGCGGATCGGCGGCAGCGGGCGTGAAGGATCCGATGCCGCCGCGCGCGCTGAGAGACACCGGCCGCTTCAGGAACTTCGGTGTCAGGTCTGAGGAAGCGCCGATCGCGGGCATGGCAAGGGCGACGGCCAAGGCCACCCCACCCATCGCCAAAGCTTTGCGACCAAACCGCATTGTCCCGACTCTTCGCATCCCCGCATCGCTACAACATGTCACGTAGCGCTTCGGCCTGTGACTCGCCACAGGAACGAGTCGAATCTTTCCAGAGTGTTGCACAACATCCACAGAATGCCGCCGCCCGCCATTTTCCCTCTCGTGCATGCGCTGCTTGCGAGTGGCCCTGCAGCCCCTATAACGGCGCCCGATTAACCCTGCCTGTGCCAAGGATCACCGATGTTGCGCGCCACCCGTCCGGTTCTCATTCTGTCGTCGCTGCTGGCCCTGTCCGCGTGCGAATGGGTGAAGGAGGATCTGAGCAAGGGCCTGAACTACGGCAAGTCGCCAGACAAGACGAAGCAGGCCGATCTCGCCGCCTCCAAGGTCACCACGATCGGCGTGAATTCCTATCTGTGGCGCGCGGCGCTCGACACCGTTTCGTTCATGCCACTGCTGCAGACCGATTCGAACGGCGGCGTGATCGTGACCGACTGGTATGTGAACCCGCAATCGCCGGGCGAGCGGATGAAGCTGACGGTGTCGATCATCGACCAGGACCTGCGCGCCGATGCGCTGCGCGTCGCCGCCTCGCGCCAGATCATCCAGAATGGCCAGTGGGTCGATGCGCCCGTCGCCGCGGCCACGGTGCAGAAGCTGGAAGACATCATCCTCACCCGCGCGCGAGACTTGAGGCGCGCTGCTTCCGGCCTCAACTAAGCCGCCGATGTCCGAACGGTTCAATCCCAAGGCGGCCGATGCGCGCTGGCAGCGCGTTTGGGCCGAGCAAGGCGTGTTCCACGCCCGCGACGACAGCCCGAAACCAAAGTCGTACGTGCTGGAGATGTTCCCTTATCCGTCAGGGCGCATCCACATGGGCCATGTCCGCAATTACACGATGGGCGACGTGCTTGCCCGCTATCGGCGGATGAAGGGCATGGAAGTGCTGCACCCGATGGGGTGGGACGCGTTCGGCATGCCGGCTGAGAATGCGGCAATGGAAAAGGGGGTGCATCCGGGCAGTTGGACCCGCGCCAATATCGCGACGATGCGCGACCAGCTGAAATCGCTGGGCTTCGCGCTCGACTGGAGCCGCGAGCTCGCGACCTGCGAGCCGGAATATTACGGGCAGGAACAGGCGCTCTTCCTCGATATGTTCGCGGCGGGGCTGGTTTACCGTAAGGAATCGGCGGTCAATTGGGATCCGGTCGACATGACCGTGCTCGCCAACGAGCAGGTGATCGACGGGCGCGGCTGGCGCTCCGGCGCGCTGGTCGAGAAGCGCAAGCTCAGCCAGTGGTTCCTGAAGATCACCGACTTCGCCGACGAACTGCTGGAGGGTCTGCAAAGCCTCGACCAATGGCCCGACAAGGTGCGGCTGATGCAGGAAAACTGGATCGGCAAGAGCCAGGGCCTGCAGTTCCGGTTCCGGCTGTCGGACGCCGGCGAAGTGGAAGTGTTCACCACGCGGCCGGACACGATCTTCGGGTCGAGCTTCGTCGCGATCGCCGCCGATCATCCGCTCGCCGCCAGGGTGGCTGAGGGCAATCCTGCCGCCGCTGCCTTCATCGAGGAATGCCGCGCGGGCGGCACCACTGCTGCCGAGCTGGAAACGGCAGAGAAAAAGGGCTTCGACACCGGCCTGACCGCCGCCCATCCTTTCGATCCGGACTGGCAGCTGCCGGTCTATATCGCGAACTTCGTGCTGATGGATTACGGCACCGGTGCCGTGTTCGGCGTGCCGGCGCATGACCAGCGCGACCTGGACTTCGCCCGCAAATACGGCCTGCCGGTGCGGCGTGTCGTGGCTGAAGGCGAGGCGACCGACCCTGTATTCGAAGATGACGAAGCCTATACCGGCCCGGGCTTGCTCGTAAATTCGTGCTTCCTCGACGGGCTCGACGTCGAAGCCGCCAAGCGCGCGGTGATCGAACGCGCCCGGGCCGAGGGCTGGGGCCAAGGCACGACCGTCTATCGCCTGCGCGATTGGGGCGTGTCGCGCCAGCGTTACTGGGGCACGCCGATCCCGATCATCCACTGTGAGGCCTGCGGCGTCGTCCCTGCTCCGCGCGACAGCCTGCCGGTCGTTTTACCCGAGGATGTCGATTTCCAGACGCCCGGCAACCCGCTCGACCGGCACCCGAGCTGGAAGCATGTCGATTGCCCCAGATGCGGAAAGCCGGCGCGGCGCGAGACCGACACGCTCGACACGTTCGCCGACTCCAGCTGGTATTTCATCCGCTTCGCCAGCCAGCCCTCGGACAAGCCGTTCGACAAGGCGGTCGCCGAATCCTGGCTGCCGGTCGGCCAGTATATCGGCGGTGTCGAGCATGCGATCCTGCACCTGCTTTACGCCCGCTTCTGGACTCGCGCGCTCAATCGGCTCGGCAAGATTGACGTCAAGGAGCCATTCACCGGCCTGTTCACCCAAGGCATGGTGACGCACGAGACGTATCAGGCAAGCAGCGGCGTTGCGGGCGAAACCTCCTACTGGTTGGCGCCGGAAGATATTGAATCGACGGCAGACGGCCTGCGCGAGAAAGCGACCGGCCGGGCCGTGACCACCGGCCGCGTCGAGAAAATGTCCAAGTCGAAGAAGAATGTGGTCGATCCCGCCCCCATTCTCGACAGCTATGGCGCGGACGCGGTGCGCTGGTTCATGCTGTCGGACTCGCCGCCGGAACGTGATCTGGCCTGGTCGGAAGCCGGCATCGAAGGCGCCTGGCGCTTCGTGCAGCGCGTATGGCGGCAGGTGCAGAGCGTCAGCGGCGCAGAGGGCAGCGATCCGGCCCTGGTTCGTCGCCAGCACAAGACCATTGCCGGCGTCGCCGAGGATATCGAGACGCTGGCCTTCAACAAGGCAGTCGCCAAGCTGTACGAGTTCGTCGGCGCGATCGAGAAAGCCAAGCCCTCCGCTGATCGCGACGCCGCAGTGCGCGCGCTGGTGTGCCTCGTCGCCCCGATGATCCCGCATTTGGCCGAAGAGGCCTGGGCGACCTTGTCCGGTGAAGGCCTGGTCGCCAACGTCCCTTGGCCCGCGTTCGACACCGCGCTGCTGGTCGAGGACGAAGTGACGATCGCGGTGCAGATCAACGGCAAATTGCGCGACACGCTGACCGTGCCGCGCGGGGAGTCGCGCGAGGCGCTGGAGGCCAAGGCGCTCGCCGCGCCGAACGTCGTGAGGCTGCTCGACGGGGCCGCGCCCAAGAAAGTGATTGTGGTGCCGGACCGCTTGGTCAATCTGGTCGCATGAAGCGGCTCGCGTCTCTCGCTCTCGCCCTCCTGCTGCCGTCATGCGGGCTGCAGCCGCTCTATTCGGGCGGATCGGGCGGCGATGTCGCGCGGGCGCTCGCCGGCGTCGAGGTCGCACCGATCCCGGGCAAGAATGGCTGGCTGCTGCAGAACGCACTGAAGGATCGCATCGCCGCGGTTCCGGAAGGCGCCCCGCGCTATCGGCTGGTCGTCGAACTCGACGACAAGATCGAAGGGTTCGGCATCCGCCGCGACGATGCGATCACCCGCGAGCGGCGGACGCTGCGCGCGCGCTACCAGCTTACCGAAGGGGAAAAAGGCACGGTGCTGCTCGACGCGACCGCCGGCTCCGACGCCGGCATTGATGTCGTCCGCTCCGAATATGCGACGATCGCAGCGGAGAACACCGCGCTGGAACGGCTGGCGGGCGAAGTCGCGGACCAGATCGTCGCGCGCGTCGCGCTCTACGCCAAGCGGACCAAGTGAAGGCCAATCGCGGCGAGATCGAACGCGCGCTTGATAGCCCGTCCGATGCCATCCGTTGCTACCTGCTTTACGGCCCGGACGAGGCCGGATCTCGCGCGCTCGCCGACCGGCTGGGCAAGGCGATGGGCGCGGATGCCGAGCGGATCGACCTTGAAGGCGGCACGCTCGCCAAGGATCCGGCTTTGCTGGCGGACGAGGCAGCCTCGACATCGCTGTTCGGTGTGCCGCGCTGGATCCGCGTGCGCGCAGGCGGCGACGAGATCGCCGACGCAGTCGAGGCGCTACTGAAAGCGACCCAGGCAGGCAATCCGGTCGCGATTGTCGCGGGGGCGCTGAAGCCTAGCTCGAAGCTGCTCAAGGCAGCCCTCGCCTCCCCCACCGTCATGGCATGCGCTAGCTATACTCCGGAGGCGCGCGAGGCCGGTCGGCTGGTTAGCGGCATCGCCGACCCGCTCGGACTGCGCGTCGCGCCCGATGCCGCGCGCCGCATGTTCGACGCGGCAGCCGGCGACCGCGCCGTGATCGCGCAAGAGCTTGAGAAGATTTCGGTCTTTCTCGACGCCGGCGACGGCCGACCGCGCGAGGTCGACAGCGCCGTGCTCGACGCGATCGGCGCCGGTGAGGGCGAAAGCGACCCCACTGGTTTGATCGATGCGGTCCTTGCCGGCCATGCGCGTCTTGCGGTCGAGGAACTGAAACGGCTGAGCGAGGTGGGCGAAGACGGCATCCCGCTGCTCCGCGCCGCGTTGCGCCGCCTGCTGCAGCTTGCACCGCTTCGTGCCGATGCCGACGCCAACGGCCTTCAGTCCGTGACCAAATCGTTGTTCTTCAAGGAAAAGGACGCGATCACCACCGAGCTGACGCGCTGGAATGCGACCGATCTGGCCCGACTGGTCGAACGGGTAACTCTGGCGCAGGATCAGTTGCTGGAAGTTGGCGCTGTCGGCGCCGTCACCGCTTCGCAGGAACTGCTGACGATCGCCCGCCAAGCAGCCCGCGGCCGCTAGATCCGTTCTCCGGTGAGACGCTGGCAGATCAGGTCGAGCTGATCGAGGCTCGAAAAACCAAGCGTCACCGCGCCCGAGCCGTTGCCATACGCGATCTTGACCTTGAGTCCGAGAATGTCGCCAAGCTGACGCTCCAGCGCGGCGATGTCGGCATCCCCATCCCGCAGGGGTCGCGCTCGCGAACCGCGCGGCACGACCGATCGGTTGCCCCGCGCCAGCTTTTCAGTCTCGCGAACCGAAAGGTCGCGCGCGACAACCTGTTCGGCCAGGGTAAGCGGGTCGGGCGCGGTGATCAGCGCGCGGGCATGCCCCATTTGCAGCTTGCCGTCCGCCAGCATCTGCCGGACACCGGTTGGAAGATCAAGCATTCTCAACAGGTTGGCGATGTGGCTGCGGGACTTGTGGACGATCCGCCCCAATGCTTCCTGGCTGTGGCCGAAGCGGTCGATCAGCTTGCGATATGCTTCTGCCTCCTCGATCGCGTTCAGATCCTCGCGCTGGATATTTTCTACCAAGGCCAGTTCGAGCGTCTCAGCCTCGTCAAAGTCGCGGACGATGACAGGAACCTGGTGCAGCCGTGCCTTCTGCGCCGCGCGCCAACGCCGCTCGCCGGCGACGATCTGGAAGCGGCCTTCGAAAGGGCGGACGACGATCGGCTGGATCAAGCCCCGCGCCTCGATCGATCGCGCCAGCTCCTCTAGTGCCTCTTCGTCGAAATGCCGGCGCGGCTGCTCGGGATGCGGCTCGATTTCCGAGACCGGCACGGTGCGGACGCCGGGCGACCGTTCGCTGCTTGGCCCCACCGGCTCTTCCCGCACCACCTCGCCAAGAAGCGATGACAGACCCCGCCCAAGACCGGTCGGGCGTTTGCTGCGGGCGGGATCGGTCATGCGGCTCTCTTCAGGTTCGGCAGGCGTGCGAGCAGTTCCCGGGCAAGCGCCATATAGGCCTCCGAGCCCGAGCACCGATGATCGTAGATCAGGGCTGGCACACCGTGGCTCGGCGCTTCGGACAGGCGCACATTGCGCGGAATGACCGTCTCGAACACAACATCACCAAGGCAGGTCCGCACGTCCTGCGCGACCTGCTCGGTCAGGTTGTTGCGGCGATCGTACATGGTCAGCGCCACACCAAGGATCGACAGGCTCGGATTGAAACGGGCGCGGATGCGTTCGATCGTCTGGAGCAACTGACTCAGCCCCTCCAGCGCGAAGAACTCGCATTGGAGCGGTACAAGCAATTGATCGGCGGCGACCATCGCATTGATCGTCAGCAGCCCAAGCGAAGGCGGGCAGTCGATCAGGCAAATGTCCCAACGTGCGGAGGGAGTTCCATCGAGCGCCTGCCGAAGCCGGTGCGTACGATGCTCCATCTCGACCAGCTCGATTTCCGCGCCGGAAAGATCGACAGTGGCAGGGATCACATCGAGTCGCGGCACGCGCGTGCTGACGATGCAATCGCCTAGTTCTGCTTGCCCTGTCAGCAAATCATAGCTGCTCGAACGTCGCTCTGACTGTGCGATGCCAAGGCCCGTTGACGCATTGCCTTGAGGATCGAGATCGATCAGCAAAACGCGCCAGCCGATCGCCGCCATTGCCGTGGCGACATTGATCGCGGTGGTGGTCTTGCCGACCCCGCCTTTCTGATTTGCAACACCGACGCAGATCATGCTCACCTCGGCCGCACCGCCGTCGCGACGACGATCCTAGAATCCTCGTCAGTCAGGCTATGTTCCACGTGGAACACACCTTGCCACGATTGCAGAGCAGCGGAAAGTTCATCTTGGGCACTTCGCCCTTTCGGAAGCACCCAAACCGTGGATGAAGCTGTGAACGGAAATATCGATTCCAGGATTTTTGGGAGTGCTGCATAGGCACGTGCTGTCACAGCCGCGAATATCCTCTTAGGCGATCGCTCTACTGACGTGTGCGCGACTTGAGCGTTCTTCAGCTGCAATCGCCTGATTGCATCCTCCAGAAATTGGACACGCTTGCGCCGCGGTTCGATCATCAGAATGGGCCGATCGGATAGGATCGCGAGGACGACACCGGGCAGCCCTGGTCCCGAACCCACATCCATCCAATCCTCTGCGTGGGGCGCGAACCGCAGGATTTGGGCGGAATCGAGAATATGACGCGTCCAGACGGTTGCCTCGCTCGCCCGACTGATCAGGTTTTGCTCGGCATTCTCCGCAAGCAGCAGATCGACATAGTCGGAGATAAGGGTTAGCTTTTCAGGGCCATAGCGATCACCGATCCAGGCCTTCGCGTCCGCCTCGATCACGCCGCCTGCTTCTGACTGTAAGCGAGGATAACCGCCAATGCAGCCGGCGTTATACCTCGAATGCGTCCAGCCGACTCGAGATTGGCAGGCCGCGCCGCTTCAAGCCGCTCGACCATCTCATTGGAAAGCCCTGGGATCGATCGATAGTCGATATCCAGAGGGATGGACGCTAGCCCGGCGGCCTTCAAGGCGCGCACTTCTGCTTCCTGCCTTTGAAGGTACGGCGCGTAACGGGCGTCCTCAACCGCGACGGAAAGAAATTCGGCATCGCAGTCGTTCAGTTCCGGCACGGCGGCAACTAGCTCTTCGGCGCTGATGCCGTGGCGGAGCCATTCAGCAAAAGACCGCGCACGTCCATCGTCGCGCAGGCTGGAACTCAAAGCCGCGCCCCGGCATGCGCGAGACAGAAGGCCAGCAATCTTGGCGAGCGCGTCGCGCCGTCCTTGCGCGAATGCCAAGCGATCCCTGCCCAGGCAACCTATGTTCTCGCCTAGCGCCGTCAGCCGCTCGGTGGCGTTGTCGGCGCGCAGGCGCAGTCGATATTCTGCTCTTGCCGTCAGCATGCGATACGGCTCGGTGACGCCTTGCAGGGTAAGGTCGTCGATCATCACGCCGATATAAGAGTCAGCGCGGTCGAAGATGGCCGGCGGCTGTCCGCCAGCCGTCCGCGCTGCATTGATGCCGGCCACTAGGCCTTGCGCCGCCGCTTCCTCATAGCCGGTCGTGCCGTTGATTTGACCGGCAAGGAACAATCCGCGCACCGACCTCAGCTCCAGATTCTGATCAAGCGCGCGCGGATCTATATAGTCATATTCGACCGCATAGCCGGGCTGGGCGATTTCTGCTGTCTCCAAGCCTGGAATCGTCCGGATCATCGCCTGTTGCGCCGCTAAAGGCAGCGAGGTCGAAATCCCGTTGGGATAAATCAGCGGGTCATCCAACCCCTCGGGTTCAAGGAAGATTTGGTGGCCGTCGCGATCACCGAAGCGCAACACCTTGTCCTCGATCGAGGGGCAGTAACGCGGACCCTGCCCCTCGATCGCGCCCGAGTGAAGCGGCGATTCGTGCAAAGCACTTCGGATCAGCTCGTGCGTCGCGGCCGTCGTACGCGTGATCGCGCAGAACAGTTGTGGCCGGGCGCGGCGCCCGGTCAGCGGCGACATGGTCCAACCCAAATCGTCAGACGGCTGCACATCCAGGCCAGCCCAGTCGATCGTACGCCCGTCAAGGCGAGGCGGCGTTCCGGTCTTGAGTCTTGCGACCGGCAGGCCCTTCGCTCTCAACTGATCGCCAAGGCGGATCGCCGAACTCTCGCCGATACGGCCGCCTCGCACGGTCGAAAGCCCTTGATGCATGCGGCCGTTGAGGAAGGTGCCAGTCGCCAACACCACGGCCCCAGCCTCGAACCGCCTCCCGTCGGCAAGGTCGACCCCCGTGACCGCGCCGTTGTCAATCGCCAGCGCAGCCACTTCTCCCTCGACGATAGTCAGGCCCTTTTGCTCGCGGAGCAGGGCCTGGATCGCCGCGCGGTAGAGTTTCCGATCGGCCTGGACTCGTGGTCCCCGGACGGCCGACCCTTTGGAGGCGTTCAGCATACGATGATGGATCGCGGCTTGGTCAGCCGCGCGCGCGACCAGGCCGTCGAGCGCGTCGACCTCGCGCACCAAATGGCCCTTTCCGAGCCCGCCGAACGCGGGATTGCACGACATCGCTCCGAGCATGTGCGCGTCGAAGGTCACCAGCGCCGTGGTCGCGCCTATTCGAGCAGCCGCAGCCGCGGCTTCGCATCCGGCATGGCCGCCGCCAATCACGATCACGTCAAACATGGCTCGCTCAAAGACCCTGCGAGTTCAGCCTGTCAACTGTTCCACGTGAAACACTTATTTGCCGATGCAAAATGTGCCGAACAGCGCGTCCAACATGTCTTCCGTTCCAGCTCTGCCGGTGAGAGCGTCGAGGGCTCCACGTGCCTGACGCAGATGGTCTGCGGCGATAATTTCGTCGCTCTCCCGCTGAAACGCCAGCAACCTCGAGTAAATATCGCCGAGATAGGCATGTTGCCGCTTCGAGAGTGCCAACTCGCCGTCAACGGGAAGAAGAGTGGCCGCGCGCGCGGTGAGCAGTTGAATCAGTTCGCCGATGCCCTCTCCCGTCAAAGCGGACACAGGCAACCGATCCGTTGCGCCAACCCGCTCAGGGTCGTCGGCGCGAGCGTGAATGCGAATGACATTACGGGCCTCGCTCCGATTCGGCTCCTCATCGCCCATCCACACGACGATGTCGGCGGCATCGATCCTCTGCTCGGCGCGATTGATGCCTTCGCGCTCGACCGGATCGTCGCTTTGATCACGCAGGCCCGCCGTGTCAGTGAGAACGAACGCGACACCGCCCAACTTCACGGGAGCTTCGATGATGTCCCGCGTGGTCCCCGCGATCGGCGAGGTGATGGCGACTTCCCTTTGCGCCAAGCTATTGATCAACGTCGATTTGCCGGCATTGGGCGGGCCTGCGAACACCACCCGCACCCCGTCGAACAGCCTCTCGGCGTTGGGCCGTGCCAGCATGGCACCGATTTCGGCCACCAACTGTGCCGCTATGGCGTCGATCCGGCTCCTGTCCGCCGGAACATCATCCTCATCCGACTGATCAAGCGCCGCTTCGGCCAAGGCGGACAGGAGCAACAGCGCGCTGCGCCATTTCTCCACCTGCGGGCTAAGCCCCGTGGCGGCAATCGCTGCGCGGCGTTGCATTTCGGTTTCCGCGCGCAACAAGTCCGACAGGCTCTCGACCGCGACAAGATCCAGCTTACCGTTCGAAAACGCTCTCCACGTGAATTCGCCGGGCTTTGCCGCCCTCAAACCAGCCACGCCTGCAAGCGCTGCTTGCACTACGTCGACCGTCGCGCGTCCGCCATGCAAGTGAAGCTCAGCCAGGGGTTCTCCGGTCACGGACGATTCAGCCGCAAAGCGGACGACCAGCGCCTGGTCCAGCAATGTACGGTCGGCTGGATCGCGCAGGCTTCGCAAAGCCATCATGCGCGGAGGCGGCAAATCACCTGCGAGCAGCGCCAGCGCGTCCTCCGCTCGCGGGCCGCTGATCCGCACCACCGCGATCGCCGCCGGCGGCGCGCCGCTCGACAGCGCGAAGATCGTGTCGGCGCTCACCCCTTCTTGCCGCTCATCCCCTCGATCATCTGCTGCCACAGCTTGAAGCCGGCGTCGCTCATCGGCCCCCAGCCCTTCATCATCATCTCCAGCGCGTCGGCGGAGACGCCGTTCTTCACCGTATCGGTCAGCTGGGCGACATAAGCGTCGTGCACCGGGGTCAGATCCGGCAGCCCCATGAATCGCCGTGCCTCCTCCGGCGTGCAATCGACTTCGACATTGATCTTCATGCCCATCTCTCCGCTTGAGCGGCGCGCGGCCCCGCTGCTAACGCGCGTCATGGCTTATGCGCGTGCCGCCGCGATGATCGCAACGCCAATCGGCCGGATCCGGATCGAGGCGGATGGCGGCATGCTGACGGGCATCCGCATCGGGGGCTCGGCCGCCGTCGAGGCTGACGATCCTTTGCTCGCCGAGGCGAAGGCGCAGCTCGCGGCCTATTTCGACGGCGCCCTCACTGATTTCGACCTGCCGCTCGCTCCGCTGCCCAGCGATCGCGGCCCGGCGCTGCGCGAGGCCATCCGCGGCATCGGCTATGGCGAGACCGCGACCTATGGCGATCTTGCCGCGCGCACCGGCGCAAGCGCCCGCGCGGTCGGCCAGGCCTGCGCCAGCAACGCCTTCCCGATCATCATACCCTGCCACCGCGTGCTCGGAGCCGGGGGCGCGCTCAGCTATTATTCGGCCGGCGACGGCCCCGAAACCAAGATCTGGCTGTTGAAGCACGAACGCGCGGAAGGATGGCTGTTATGACGATGATCGAGATCGAGACGCTGGACCATGATGGCGGTTTCCAGGCCTATCGCGCGGAACCTGCGGGAACGCCCAAGGCCGCCGTGATCGTCATCCAGGAGATTTTCGGCGTCAATCCGGGCATTCGCCGCAAGTGCGACCATTGGGCCTCGCTCGGCTATCTCGCGCTCGCGCCGGACCTGTTCTGGCGGCTGGAGCCGGGCGTGCAGCTCGATCCCGACGTGCCGGAGCAGTTCCAGCAGGCGCTGGGGTTGATGGGTAAGTTCGATCAGGATCTTGGCGTCCGGGACATCGAAGCGACGATCAAGGCGGCCCGTGCGACCCTTGGCGGCGCAGGCAAGATCGGCGCGGTCGGCTATTGCCTCGGTGGACGACTCGCCTTCATGACGTCAACCCGCACCGATATCGACGCGAGCGTGGGCTATTACGGCGTCGGCATCGACAATCTGCTGCGCGAGAAGCACGCCATCTCGCGTCCGCTGATGCTGCACATCGCCGGCGCCGATCATTTCGTGCTGCCGGATGTGCAGAAGGCGATGCACGAGGGCCTGGACGATCACGCGAAAGTCGTGCTGCACGACTATCCCGGCCTCGATCACGGCTTCGCAGCGGAAATGGGCCAGCGGCGGAATGAAGAAGGCGCGCGGTTGGCGGATGGGCGCACGGAAGCGTTCTTCGCGCAGCATCTCGCCTAAGTCGCGCTCGGCTCAATTCTCGTCATTCGAATTGGTGCTCATTCAGGCGAACAGCACGCCCACGCCGACATGCGGGTCGACGATCCCGTCATAGATCATCTTGCCGGCGACGTAGATGATGACGGCGAGGCCGACATAGGCGATCCAGCGGTAGCGCTCGATGTAACGGGCGATGAGGTTGGCGGCGAGGCCCATCAGCGCGACCGACAGCAGCAGGCCGATGATCAGGATGCCGGGGTGGTCGCGGGCGGCACCGGCCACCGCCAGGACGTTGTCCAGGCTCATGCTCACGTCCGCGACCGCGACTGCCCAGGCGGCGCCGGCGAAGCTCTTGGCGGGCTTCAGATGATCCTCATGCCCGTCGGCGTCGGCATCCTTGTAGGTCAGCTCGCGCCACATCTTCCAGGCGACCCAGAGCAGCAGCAGCCCGCCCGCGAAGACCAGCCCGATGATCTGCAGCAGCTGCGTCACCACCAGCGCGAACACGATGCGCAGCACCAGCGCCGCGATGATGCCGATCAGGATCACCTTCTTGCGCTGATCGGCGGGCAAGCCGGCCGCGAGCGCGCCGACCACGATCGCATTATCGCCGGCCAGCATGATGTCGATCATCAGCACCTGGCCGAACGCGGCAAGCGTGGCGGGCGAGCCGATGTTCGAGAAGTCGTTGACGATGTGCGCCCAAAGCTCGGTCATATGGCTCGGTATAGCCATTCGACGTGCCCGCGAAAGCAGGAACCCAGCAAAAGGCGCGGAGTGAATCCGCGCCGTCTCGGGCCTTTGGCTCGCCGGCCGGACCGGTGCGAGATACGGATTAGCAGCCGCTAATCCGTATCTCGCACCGGTCACTGATTCATCGAATCGAAGAAATCCTCGTTGGTCTTCGAATCCTTCATCTTGTCGAGAAGGAACTCCATCGCGTCGACCGTACCCATCTGCATCAGGATGCGGCGCAGCACCCACATCTTGGAAAGCTTGCCCTTGTCGACCAGCAGCTCTTCCTTGCGGGTGCCGGACTTGCCCACATCCATCGCTGGGAACACGCGCTTGTCGGCAACCTTGCGGTCCAGCACGATTTCCGAGTTGCCGGTGCCCTTGAACTCTTCGAAGATGACTTCGTCCATGCGGCTGCCGGTATCGATCAGCGCGGTGGCGATGATCGAGAGCGAGCCGCCTTCCTCGATATTGCGCGCGGCGCCGAAGAAGCGCTTCGGCCGCTGCAGCGCATTAGCGTCGACGCCGCCGGTCAGCACCTTGCCGGAACTCGGCACGACGGTGTTGTAGGCACGGCCGAGGCGCGTGATCGAGTCGAGCAGGATCACCACGTCCTTCTTGTGCTCGACCAGCCGCTTGGCCTTTTCGATCACCATCTCGGCGACCTGAACGTGGCGCTGCGCCGGCTCGTCGAAGGTCGAGGAGATGACCTCGCCCTTCACGCTGCGCTGCATGTCGGTGACTTCTTCCGGCCGCTCATCCACAAGCAGCACGAGCAGGAAAACCTCGGGATGATTGGCGGTGATCGAGCGGGCGATGTTCTGTAGCAGCACGGTCTTGCCGACCCGCGGCGGTGCAACGATCAGCGCGCGCTGGCCCTTACCCTGGGGGCTGATGATGTCGATCACCCGCGCCGATTTGTCCTTGATCGTCGGATCCTTGGGATCGAGGTCAAGCTTTTCCTCAGGGTAGAGCGGTGTCAGATTGTCGAAATTGACACGGTGACGCACCGCTTCTGGATCGTCGAAATTGACCTGGGTCAGCCGTGTCAGCGCGAAATAGCGCTCGCCGTCCTTCGGTCCGCGCACTTCGCCTTCGACCGTGTCGCCGGTCCGCAGGCCGAATTTCCGTACCTGATTCGGCGAGATGTAGATATCGTCCGGGCCGGCGAGGTAGTTCGCTTCTGGACTGCGCAGGAAGCCGAAACCATCCGGCAGCACCTCGATCGTACCCTCGCCCATGATCTGCGCACCATTCTCGGCCTCGGCCTTCAGGATGGCGAACATCAGATCCTGCTTGCGCAAGGTGGACGCGCTTTCGACACCCAGCTGCTCGGCCATTTCGACGAGTTCGGCGGGCGCCTTTTTCTTAAGGTCTTTGAGATGCATGGAGAGCCTGAATTTGGTTTTCGGGTGGGGAGATCGGAACGGAGAGACAGCGATCTTGGGAAAAACGCGCGGCAAGGAGACCGGCCGCGCGGTTGAAGGCGAGTTAGGCAGCCCTCAAGCCCGAGTCAAGCGGGTCAGAAGGGCTTCACGACCACCAGATAGACGATCAGGACGACGCCCAGTGCCGGCAGCTCGTTGAGCATGCGCAGGCGGCGGTTCGAAAGCGGCGCCTCGCCTTTGGCCAGGCGCTTCGAATAGCCGACCGCCCAGCCGTGAAATCCGCTGAGCGCAAGCACGATCAGGAATTTCGCGTGGAGCCAGCCGTCGCTCCAGAAATGGCCGGCCGTCGCGACAAGCAGCCCGAAAATCCACACCGCCGCGATCGACGGCGTCAGGATCATCTTCCTGAGTTTCGCCTCGCGCTCGACCCAGGCGGCGGCCTCGTCGGGCCGGCCGAGCGACTCTTGATGATGGACCAGATAGCGCGGAAAAATGAACAGGCCCGCCATCCAGAAGATGACGAAGACGATGTGCGCGGCCTTCAGCCAGAGATAGGACAATTCCAGAACTCCAAGCATCAGTCTCCCCGCACGATCCGCAACAGCTGCTCGACATGCGCGATGGGCGTGTCCGGCAGGATGCCGTGTCCGAGATTGAAGATGTGCGGCCGCTCCGCGAACGCGTCAAGAACACGGCGCGCGGCCGAGTCCAGCGCCGCTCCGCCCGCGATCAGCGCCAACGGATCGAGATTGCCCTGTACTGGCAGGCCATCGGGAAGGGAGGCGTGCGCCCAGGCCGGATCGACCGTCTCGTCGAGGCCGACCGCATCCACGCCGGTTTCGCGGGCATAGGCCGGCAGTTTGCCGCCCGACCCTTTTGGAAAGCCGATGATCGGCGTATTCGGATGCCGCGCCTTCAGCGCCCGAACGATCCGCACGGTCGGGGCGATGACCCATTGCTCATATTGCGCGGGCGATAGCGACCCGGCCCAGCTGTCGAAAAGCTGGACGGCATGGACCCCGGCCTCGATCTGCTTCGACAGATAATCGACCGTCGCTGTCTCGATCGCCTCGATGATCGCGCCGAACGCCGCGGCGTCGCGATAGGCGAAGCGCCGCGCTTCCGCTTGCTCGCGGCTGCCTTCGCCAGCGACCATATAGGTGGCGACGGTCCAGGGGCTTCCAGCAAATCCCAGGAACGTGACGCCCTCGGGCAAAGCTGCCGCGACGCGACGGACCGTGCCGAAGACCGGTTCCAGCCGCTCGGGCGCCCGCGTCAGCTGATCCAGTGTCGCATCGAGCAGGCGTGGAGAAAGTTTCGGCCCCTCGCCGGCGAGGAATTCGAGCTTCTGGCCCAGCGCGTGCGGAATGACGAGAATGTCGGAAAACAGGATCGCGCCATCGAAGCCGAAGCGGCGCAGCGGTTGCAGAGTGATCTCGGCCGCCGCTTCGCTGTCATTGACGAGTTCGAGGAACCCGCCCTTCTCGGCTCTCAGCGCGCGATATTCGGGAAGATACCGCCCGGCCTGACGCATGAGCCAGACCGGGGGACGTTCGCGGGGTTCGCCGCGCAGCACGCTCAAAAGGGCAGGATCGCTCTTCATCTCTTCATTTCTATTTGAATTAGATAAGGATGATGGACGTAGTAGGCGGGCGAGCAACGGGGACTTACGCGTTCGCCGCGACTCTGCCAACAATTTGACTCGCAGGGAATCGCGGAAAATTCGGGATTCGCGCGTTCGGCCCCCATAATCCACAACGGTCGAATGCTTTTGTCCGGCTGTGGACCGGCCTGTTGAGCCTGACCGGCGGATCGGGTGCCGATAATCGCCCGCAATGGACGCCCTTGCCTCTCCGCCCGCTTTTCCACAGGAATATGCGGGTGACGACCCGGCTCCACCTCCATCTCCTGTCAGATTCGACCGGCGAGACGCTGGAGACGATCGCCAAGGCGGCGCTCGCCCAGTTCGAGGGCGTGGAGACGATCAAGCATTTCTGGCCGATGATTCGCGGCGGCGCCAATCTGGAGCGGATCCTCGCCGAGATCGCGCAGAATCCGGGGCTGGTCCTGTTTACCCTGGTCAATCCGGACACCCGCCGCACGTTGGAGCAACGATGCCGCGCCCTCGGCCTGCCGGTGGTTGGCGCGCTCGACCCGGTGACCGACGCGCTGTCGAACATGCTGGGGCAAACCGCGATGGCGCGGCCCGGCCGTCAGCACGCGCTCGATGCCGCCTATTTCGCGCGAGTGGACGCGATCCAGTTCACGATCGCGCATGATGACGGCCTTGGCTGGGAGGATTGGGAAGAGGCCGATATCGTGCTGGCCGGCATCTCGCGGACATCGAAGACGCCGACGTCCATCTATCTCGCCAATCGCGGTTACAAGGTCGCGAACATCCCGATCGTGGTCGAATCGCCGCCCCCGTCCTTCCTGTTCGGCCTGAAGAATCCGCTGGTCGTGGGCCTGACCACCAATGTCGAGCGGCTGATCGCGGTGCGGCGCAACCGGCTGCTGTCGCTCAATCAGGCGCCCGAGACGGACTATGTCGATCAGGAAGCGGTCGGCCGCGAAGTCGCGTTCGCCAGGCGGATGTTCGCCGATCATGACTGGCCGGTGATCGACGTGACGCGCCGCTCGATCGAGGAAACGGCGGCGGCGGTCATCAATCTGTGCAACGAGCGCCGTCAGTGCGCCTGATCCTGGCGTCACAGTCGAGCGGCCGCCGGGCGATGCTGGAAGCGGCGGGCGTGCCATTCGAGGCTATGTCGCCCGGCGTCGATGAAGACGCCGTCAAGGCCAGTCTGCGCCACTTGCCGCCCCGCGACTTCGCCGATGCGCTTGCCGAGTTGAAGGCGCTGAAGGTATCCAATCGGGACACGGCCGCGCTGGTACTCGGCTGCGATTCAGTCGTAGCGCTGGACGAGGGCACGATCCTCGACAAGGCCGGTTCGCGGGACGAGGCGGCCGCACAGCTCCGCCGCATGTCCGGCAAGCGCCACCACCTCTACAGCGCCGCCGTGATCGCGGAGGGCGGCCGCCCGATCTGGCGTGTCCTCGATCGTGTCGCGATGCATGTTCGTCCGCTCTCCGATGCCTTTATCGACTCCTATCTCGACCGCGACTGGGACCAGGCACGCTGGTGCGTCGGCGTGTACCGGATCGAGGGTCCGGGCGCGCAGCTTTTCAGCCGCATCGAAGGCAGCCACTATACCGTGATCGGGTTGCCGCTGCTGAGCCTGCTCGATTATCTGCGCGCCAGAGGGATGCTGGCGTCATGACGCCCTATGCCGAGGTCATTGGCGATCCGATCGCGCACAGCAAATCGCCGTTGATCCATCGCTTCTGGCTGGAGCAGCTTCGGCTGGACGGTGATTATCGCGCGACCCGGGTGGCGCCGGATGAGCTGGCTGCTTATTTCGAAAAACGGCGCGGCGACCCGGCCTGGCGGGGCTGCAACATCACCATCCCGCACAAGGAAGCGGCGCTTGCTCATGTCGCTGATCCGGGTGGCGTCCGCGCGAGCATCGGCGCGATCAACACCGTATTCCGGCACGAATCAGGCGATCTGGCCGGCACCAATACCGATGCGGCCGGATTCTGGTCGCCTATCTCGGCGTTGGATCTGTCGGGCCTGCCGGCTGTAGTGGTCGGCGCGGGCGGCGCCGCGAGGGCTGTGCTTTTCGCGCTGACGCGAGTCGGCGTCGGACCGGTCACGATTCTCAACCGCACGCCGCTCAAGGCAGCCGGGCTGCTGGCCTCATTCGGGTTGAAGGGAAATGTCGCCGCGCTCGACGCGAAGCTGCCGTCGGCCGCGCTGCTGGTCAACGCGAGCGCGCTCGGCATGACCGGCCAGCCGCCGCTCGATCTCGACCTGTCGCCACTGCCGAATGACGCGATCGTCTATGATCTCGTCTATGCGCCCCTTCAGACCGGCTTGCTTCGAGCAGCCGAGGATCGCGGACTGGAAACGGTCGACGGACTCGACATGTTGATCGGCCAGGCGGCGCTGGCGTTCGAGCTGTTCTTCGATGCCGAGCCCCCCCGAGAGCGCGACGACGCGCTTCGTGACCTGTTGATGCAATGAAGATCCTCGGCCTCACCGGATCGATCGGCATGGGCAAATCAACCGTCGCCGCGATGTTCGAGGAAGAAGGCGTGCCGGTGTTCGACGCCGACGCGGCGGTGCACGAACTGCAAGGCCCGGGCGGCGCGCTGGTCGCGGCGATCGAGGAAGCCTTCCCGGACACGACCGGTCAGGGCGGCGTCGATCGCGTCAAGCTCGGCGCTCTGGTTCTTGGCGACCGGGAGCGGCTCACGCGTCTGGAAGCCATCGTGCATCCAGCGGTCGCGGCGATGCGCGCTCGATTCCTGGAAAAGCACGCGGCGGCGCCGCTGGTCGTGTTCGACATCCCGTTGCTGTTCGAGAAGTCAGGGGGCGCGGGCCTCGACGCCGTCGCCGTCGTCTCGGCGCCCGCGGACGTTCAGCGCGCGCGCGTGCTTGCCCGCCCGCGCATGACCATCGAGAAATTCGAACGCATCATCGCCCTGCAAATGCCCGACTCGGAAAAGCGCGCGCGGGCCGATTTCGTCATCGATACCGGCGTCTCGCATCAGAAGACGCGGGAGAGGGTCCGGGAACTCGTCTCTTGTATACTGGGGCGCGAAGGCCGATAGCATCAGATGCAATGCGCGAAGTCGTTTTCGATACTGAAACCACCGGAATCCAGGTCTCCGAAGGCCACCGCATGGTGGAGATTGGCTGCATCGAGCTGGTCAATCGCGTCGAAACGGGCCGCGTCTTTCACGCCTATTTCAACCCCGAGCGATCGATGCCGCCGGAAGCACAGGCCGTGCACGGACTTGGCGATTCCTTCCTCGTCGGCCAACGCCTGTTCCGGGACGTTTGCGAGGAATTGCTCGATTTCATCGAGGACAGCCCGCTGGTCGCGCACAATGCCGCGTTCGACTTCGCTTTCCTGAACTTCGAGCTGGGCGAAGCTGGGCGGCTTCATATCCCGCGCTCGCGCATGGTCGATACGCTGGCGCTGTCGCGGACCAAATTTCCGGGCGCCAAGCACAGCCTGGATGCGATGTGCAGCCGTTTCGGCGTGGATCGCAGCCACCGTGTCAAACATGGTGCGCTGCTCGACGCGCAGCTCTTGTCGCAATGCTATGTCGAGCTGACCGGCGGCCGCCAGATCGGCCTGTCGCTCAGCGAAGCGAGTGTGATCGGGATCGCAGCGGCCGATTCCGCTTTGGCGCATGAACCTGTTCGGATGATCAGGCCAGCGCGGCCGCATGCCGCCACGCCCGATGAACTGGCGCGGCATGCGCGTTTCGTCGCGCAACTGACCGATCCGGTCTGGCTCGCGGGAACAGCCGCGGCGGCTTGATGTTTGACGCTCCGCGGGGCGTGTTCTTGTGGAGCCCCGCCAAAACGAAGGAGGCTTACATGGACGTACGCGTTTCGGGTCATCAGGTCGATGTGGGCAGCGCGCTCCGTGGTCATGCCGAACAGCGTCTCCAGGCCACCAACGATAAATATGACGCGCGGGCGGTTTCATCGACAGTGACGTTCGGCAAGGGTCCGCACGATCACCGCTTCGATTGCGAGATCGTACTGTACGTGCCGAACGGCGTTGTGCTGAAGGGCGGTGGCCGCGCGGCGGAAGCTCAGCCGGCGTTCGAGGAATCGCTCGGCAAGATCGAAAAGCAGATGCGCCGCTACATGCGCCGCCTGCGCGACCGCAACGGCCATGCGATCACTGACGATTTCGCCTATGACAATGCCGGTTACACCGTCTTCAGCCTGCCCGAGAGCGAGGAAGAGGACACCGCTCCGGACAATCCGCCGATCGTCGCCGAAACCAGGGTCGATGTGCCGGATACCAGCGTGTCGGATGCCGTCATGATGCTCGATCTCAGGAACACCAACGCGCTGCTGTTCAAGAACAGCGCGACCGGCACGTTCAACATGGTCTACCGACGAGGCGACGGAACGATCGGCTGGGTCGAGCCGCAGCGGGCCTGAGGCCGATCCGACCCCTTTCCTTTTTCCGGGCGCGGCGCTAACGGCGGCGCGCCCTTCCGGACTTGGCATCAATGGACTTCACGCATTTTCTCGACGGTCAGGCAGTCGTTTCCGACCTGGCCGCCGCCAACAAGAAATCCCTGTTCCAGGCTTTGGGGGGCATCGCCGAGCGGGCGCTCGACATTCCCGCCCGACAGGTGCTCGATCGCCTGCAGGACCGCGAGCGGCTCGGCACCACCGGTTTCGGCGGCGGCGTCGCGATTCCCCACGGACGGGTTGCAGGGCTCGATCGCATCCGCGCGGCGTTCGTGCGGCTGCAAAAACCGATCGATTATAGTGCGATAGACGATCTGCCGGTCGATTTGGTTTTCATGCTGCTGTCTCCCGAAGATGCCGGCGTCGATCATCTGAAGGCATTGGCGCAGGTCAGCCGGCGGCTGCGCGACCGGGCGTTCGTGGCCAAGCTTCGCGGCGCGGGTTCGCCTGATGCGCTCTACGCGCTGTTCGCCAGCGTCGAAACGCGCGATGCCGCCTGACACGGGTGCCGAGGCGCATTTTCGCGCACTCGAATCGCTCTACGCCGCCGCGCCGATCAACCGGCTTTTCCCCTCGCGGCTCCAAATCCTGTCCGAGGGCGTCGCCCGAATTAGCTTCGACATGGATTCGCGCGTGCACCACGCCGCCGGCGCCGCCCACGGCACCAGTTATTTCAAGATGCTGGACGACGCCGCTTTCTATGCGGCGAACAGCCTGGTCAGCGACCGTTTCCTGCTAACCACAGCGTTCAACCTGCTGTTCACCCGGCCGATGATCGAAGGCCCGGTGGTGGCGGAAGGGCGCTGGATCAGCGGCACGCGGCGGGTGCTGGTCGCCGATGCGCGGCTGGTCGGTCCGGACGGCGAAGAAGCAGCGCGCGGCACCGGCACCTTCATGCGCTCGCGCATCCCGCTCTCTTCGCTCAAAGGCTATGCGGCCGCGTGACGCCGCGGCTGACCAGCCGGATGACGGTGGACGCGCTGATCCGCCGCGTTTCGGCCGAAGGCGGTTTCGGGACGGTGATCGCCAAAGGCGATGAGAGCGCCGGCGCGATTCTTCTTCTCTGCAGCGAGCGCGGGGTTCCGACAACGCTGATCGAACGCACGGTCGATCTCGACGGCGCGTATCGCTGGAGCCGCTGCGGACCGCAAGATATTGAGTCGGGGGAGGAGCGCGACTCCTATATCCAGCGTCGGCGAGCTCAGGACCCGGATCTGTGGCTGGTGGAACTGGATATCGCGGACGCTGAACGGTTCGCCGCTGAAACGATCTGAATTGGTTGACGATAACGGCCACCCGGCCGATGCGCGATTCATCTGTCATGCGCCAGATCGCCGTGAAGCGGAAGCACCGCCACGGGCGATAGCGTAGACGGGGGGAAGATCAGGGGCATGCGCTGTGTGTTTGCGCTCTCCAGTCGATCGACTCACCGCACTGTATGAATGAAGAATGAGCCGAATTTATCGCGCCGCGAGCATCGCGGCGGTATCTTTTTGCACTGTATTCTGGACCGCGCATAGCGCCCCGTCCTTCGCGGAACCGGTTCTGAATGCCGTTTCCGAGATTTCCAACGCACCTGACGCGACCCCGGTTCCGGCCGTCGCTGTCGAGCCGCTCCCGGCTGCTCCCCAATTGACACAGGACGGCGCGATCGCCGCGCAAGCGGACGAAGACGTCGCTGCGCCGGCCAAAGCCAGCTCGCTCGCCGCGCTCGTCGACCACCAGGACATGCCGGCCAAGCTCGACCGCGAGACCGAGTGTCTCGCCGCCTCCGTCTATTTCGAATCGAAGAGCGAGCCGTTGGAAGGCCAGCTCGCCGTCGCCGAAGTCGTCATCAACCGGGCCAAATCCGGCGGTCGATTCCCGCCGTCGATCTGCTCGGTCGTGTTCCAGAAGGGGCAATTCTCGTTCGTGCGCGGCAATGGCTTCCCGCCGATCAACCGCAATGGTGAATTCTGGAAGACCGCCGTCGCCATCGCTCAGATCGCGATGGATGACGAATGGGACAGCCGCGCGTCGAACGCCCTGTTCTTCCATGCGTCGCGCGTTCGTCCGGGCTGGAACCGGGTGCGCGTCGCGCAGCTTGGCAACCACGTCTTTTATCGCTGAGACTTCTCAGCGTTCCTGACATGTTCTAGAAGGGCGGGGTGGCAAGCCATCCCGCCCTTGTTGCATCCGCGATGACCGCGATCGACGTATGCCGCGGTGTAACGCGGCTGCTGCTTCGGCACGATTACGTCGCGGTCGGCGAAGTCGCGCTGGCGAACGGGCGGCGCGCCGACCTGATGGCGGTCGATCCGAAGGGCCGCATCATCATCGTCGAGATCAAGATATCGCGCGCCGACCTGATGGGCGACGGTAAGTGGCGCGACTATTGCGGCTATTGCGACCGCTTCTTTTGGGCGGTCCCGCAAGGTTTCGACCTCGGTCCGTTCGAAACCGAAGCGTTCGATCCAGACCGTGCCGGCCTGATCGTCGCCGACCGCTACGACGCCGCGATCGCGCGCGAGGCGATGGAGTTTCCGGTGCCAGCCCCTCGCCGCAAGGTTGTGACGCTCGATTTCGGCCGCCGTGCGGCGCGGCGCCTGCTTGGCCATCTAGACCCGGATTGCGAAAGCCTGGGCTGAGGTCGGGTCCTTATTTTGGACCGGATATCCCCTTTTTCGGCGTGGCTTTGGTTTCGTCGATCAGCCGGATGATCGCGTCGGAGCGACCGTCGCGCACCGCATAGTCGCGGGCGGTCATGCCGGTGGACGTGTCGCGCTTCGCCGGGTCGGCGCCTTCGGTCAGCAGTAGCCGTGTCATCGTCGTATCGCGTTTCTGGACGGCGATGATCAGTGGGGTTTCGCCCAGGCTGTTGCTGGCATTGACCTGCGCGCCTTTGGATATGAGGACACGTGCGCCATCGGTGAAGCCGATCCGCACGGCGTCCATCAGCGGGGTGTTGCCCTGATTGTCCTTCAGATCGACGCGTGCGCCCTTCTGGACCAGAAAGGCGAGCCAGTTCAGGTCGCCATCCTTCGCGACCATATGCAGCGCACGCTCGCCAGTATTGAAATCAGGCGTGTCGATAAGGTTGGGGCCGCCCTTGCCAAGCAGGTCGGTCGCCTTGGCGCCGTCCCGGTCCTTGACCGCCTTCAGGAAATTGTAGCTGGACGAGAATTGAGCGTTGGCCGGAACCGCGAGTGTGAGCAACAGCAGCAGCGAAAGAAAAGCGCGAAACATGACCTTTGGGACCCACCTGCACTTGATCAGCGCCGGTTAGCACAGCATTTCTGCCTGTGCGATGAACTTCCGATCCCTGCTGCTCGCTTTGCCGCTCGCGCTTGCCGCCTGCGGTCAGTCCGCCGGCCATGCCGACGCTCCGCTCGCCGGCGCCAGGATCGGCGGGCCGTTCTCGCTGGTCAATCAAGACGGAAAGCGTGTCACCGACCGCGATTTCGCGGGCCGCTACCGGCTCATGTATTTCGGCTACACCTATTGCCCCGACGTTTGTCCGGTCGATCTGCAGAAAGTGATGGCCGGCTACGCACGGCTGGAAAAGGACGATCCCGCCACCGCCGCGAAAATCGCCCCGATCTTCGTCTCGATCGACCCCGATCGCGACACGCCGGCGGTGATGAAGCAGTATGTGGCGGCTTTTCACCCGAAGTTGCAGGGCTTGACCGGCACACCGGCCGAAATCGCTTCGGTCGCGAAGGAATATGCGGTTCTCTATTCGAAAGAGCAGAAGCCGGGCGCGACCGATTATCTGATGGATCACAGCCGCGTCGTCTATCTGTTCGGGCCGAAGGGCGAGCCGATCGCGTTGATTCCCGAGGATGGCAAGCCCGAGGCCGTCGCGGCGGAGCTGAAACGCTGGGTCACATGAGCCGGTTCTGGGAAGACAAGCCGCTCCAGGCATTGGACCGCGCCGAGTGGGAAGCGCTTTGCGATGGCTGCGGCAAATGCTGCGTGCACAAGCTGGAGGACGAGGAGACGGGCGAGCTTTTCCCGACCAACGTCGCCTGCAAATTGCTCGACCGGCACAGCGGCCGCTGCTCCGACTATCGCCACCGGCGCGCCTTCGTCCCCGAATGCGTTCGGCTGACGCCCAAGCTCGCCGCCACGCTCGACTGGCTGCCGGAGACCTGCGCCTATAAATTGCGCGCCGACGGCAAGCAGTTGGCCGATTGGCACCCGCTCAACAGCGGTGATCCGGATTCGGTGCACAGGGCGGGCATTTCGGTGCGCGGCTGGACCGTCTCCGAAACCGAAGCCGGCGCGCTTGAAGACCATATTCTCGAAAACTGAGCCGCACTTCGACGGACGGCCGATCCAGGTCCTGCGTCATGGCAGCGCGCGGGTGATGCGGCTGCGCGTGGATCCGCGCGACGGCGCGGTGCGGTTGACGCTGCCGAGGCGAGCGTCGCTGCGCCACGCTTATCAATGGGTGGAAACGCAACGCGCATGGGTGGAGGCGCAGCTTGAGAAGCGCACGGCCGGCACACCGTTCACGCCCGGTATGGCGCTGACGGTCGCCGGGGCCGCTCTTACCCTGCAGCACGACCCGGCATCGCGCCTGACGCGCCCTGATGGCGACGTCCTGCGCGTCGGTGGCGATACGTCGATGTTCGAGGCACGCGTGTTTCGCTGGCTGAAAGCGGAGGCGCGGCGGGTACTGGACCGGGAAACGCGCGCGGTCGCGCTCCAGGCAGGCGTGACGATCGCCAAGGTCTCCGTCAGCGACACAAGATCGCGCTGGGGCAGCTGCTCCGCGTCCGGCGATATTCGCTACAGCTGGCGGCTGATCCTCGCGCCGACTTTCGTGCGCCGATCGGCCGTCGCGCATGAGGTCGCGCACCGGGTGCACATGAATCATGGCCCCGCCTTCAAACGGCTGGAACGGGAGCTATTGGGCGAAAGCCCTGCCGCGGCACGCGCCTGGCTGCGCGCTCATGGTGCAAGCCTTCACGGATACGGCCGCGATTGATCCTGGGGCTGCGGCTCGCGGACCCGCTCACGCGGTGCATTGGGCGCGAACCGGGGATCGCGCGGATCCCGGGGCGGCGGACGGTCGCGGCCGAGTGCGCGGTCAAGGAAGGCGTCGTCCAACTGCTCTTGGCCCGGCGGCGGCGGCTGGTTGCCCTGTTCAGGCGCCTGCCCTTCGTCGGGCGGAGGCTGATCGCCGTCATACGGCCGCGCCTGGGGCTGGATCGGATTGCCCTGTTCGTCGAGCAGCTGGCCGGGATCGGTGTTGCCGTAATAGGCCTCGGCATCCGGCTCCAACTGCCATTCGGGCAGCTTCACCTGCGTTTCGAATTGCTCGACCGGGCGCTTGGCGACGGCGACGCGCATGAAGGACGCGAAAGCGCGTGCGGGCGCGGTTCCGCCTTGAAGGCCCGGCACGACGCGGGCATCGTCGCGGCCCATCCAGACGCCGGTTGTCAGACCGCTGGAGAAGCCGACGAACCAGCCATCCTTGTTGCTGCTCGTCGTACCGGTCTTGCCGGCGACGGGGCGGCCGATCTGCGCGGCGCGGCCGGTGCCGACAGACACCGCGCTCTGCATCAGATCGGTCATTTCGGCCGCGACCCACGGCGCGACCAGAACGCGCGAGGTGTCGGTTTCGTGTTGGTAGAGCAGCCGGTTGCCGCCTGTCGTCACCTTGGTGATGCCATAGGGCGCGACCGCGATCCCCTTGGACGCGACCGACGCGAAAGCGCGCGTCATGTCGATCAGGCGGACGTCCGAAGTGCCGAGCACCATCGACGGCTGGGTGTTGATCGGCGTGGTGATGCCGAAGCGGCGGGCCATGTCCGCGATCGTCGTCGTGCCGACGTCCTGGCCGATCTTCGCCGCGATCGTGTTGACGGAGTAGGTAAAGGCAGTGCGCAGATTGATCGGACCTGAAAAGCGGCCATTGCTGTTGCGTGGACTCCAGCCGCCGATCGTCACCGGCTCGTCCACTACGGTATCATCGGGCTTGTAGCCGGCTTCGAGCGCGGACAGATACACGAACAGCTTGAACGACGAACCCGGCTGCCGCGTCGCCTGGGTGGCGCGGTTATAGATCGAGCTCACATAATCCTTGCCGCCGACCATCGCCCGCACCGCGCCGTCGCGATCGAGCGAGACGAGCGCGCCTTGCGCATTGCCGGGTACACTGGCGCGGATCGCGGCCTGCGCCGCCTTCTGCATTTCGGGATCGAGTGTGGTCCAGACGTCCAGCGGCTCGACCGTCTCGTCGATCAGCGTTTCCAGCTGCGGCAGCGCCCAGTCGGTGAAATAGCGGACGCTGTTCTCGTTCGCGTCCTCCGCCAGCGTGACCTTGACCTTCTCGGCATTGGCGGCGTCGGCCAGGCTGATCACGCCATTTTCGACCATCGCGTTCAGGACGACGCCTGAGCGGCCGATCGCGGCCTCCGCATCGGCGGTGGGGGAGTAGCGTGACGGCGCCTTGACCAACCCGGCGACGACCGCGGCCTCGGCGAGCGAAAGCTCGCTGCCCGAATGGCCAAAGAACCGGCGCGACGCGGCATCGATGCCGTAGGAGCCGCCGCCGAAATAGACCTTGTTGAGATAGAGTTCGAGGATCTGGTCCTTCGAGAATTTGCGCTCCATCGCCAGCGCGATGAGCCATTCGCGGATCTTACGGCCGAATGTGCGCGTGTTGGTCAGGAAGATGTTGCGCGCGAGCTGCTGGGTGATGGTGGAGCCGCCCTGCGCCCAATGGCCGCGATCGACCCGGACCTTTATGGAACGGGCGATCCCGATCGGATCGACACCTAGATGCGAACGGAAGCGCTTGTCCTCGACCGAAACCATCGCATCCTTCATCACCTGCGGAATCTGGTCGTAGCTCAGCCACTCGCCATAGCTGGGTCCAAGCGACACCAGCACCGACCCGTCGGCGGCGTGGACGCGGATCATCTGGCCATTGGGCGAGGATTTGAGTTCCGAATAGCTCGGCAGCGTCGATGCCTGCAGATAGACGGCGACGACGAGGGCGATGAGGCCAACCAGCGCGCTAGCGCCGCCAATCTTCAGGACGCGGACGATCACACGACGCGCTTTCGATTGCGGAGCAGCTTTGGGCTTGGGAGAGCGCGAGGGTCGCGGAGGGGATGCCATCGGGTTGCCGGGCGGTGTAATCGCTAAGCCCGGCTGTCACAAGGATGAACGGCTAAAGGCTGCCCCTGACTAAACCTTGGGCTCGAAGTCCAGTGACGCGCTGTTGATGCAATAACGCAGGCCATCCGCGCCCGGGCCATCGGGGAAGACATGGCCGAGATGACTGTCGCACCGGGCGCAGCGCACTTCGACCCGGCGCATGCCGTGGCTTACATCCTCATGCTCGACGACGGCTTCGGGCGCGAAAGGGTGTGTGAAGCTCGGCCAGCCCGACCCGGAATCATATTTGGTGTCGCTCTTGAACAGATCGGCCCCGCACGCGCCGCAGCGATACGTGCCTTGCGCCTTGTTGTCGTAATAGGCGCCGGTGAAAGCGCGCTCGGTCCCGGCCTCGCGCAGCACGTGATATTGTTCCGGCGATAGGCGCTCGCGCCATTCCGACTCGGGGAGGTCCAGCTTTTCCATGCCGGCAATGTGGGCCGGGCGGCCGTGGCCTTCAATGGCCGACGCGCGTCGCGCGGGCGACGAGGGTGGCGAGGCCCGGCGCGGTTCGCATCAAGCCGACCAGCATCGGCGCGGTCAGCGGACGCTCGGCGGCGGATAGGATCGCGCCTGCGATCGCGATCGGCCGGCGAATCCGGCGGGCGAAAACGCGCTGATAGGTGCGCGCATCGTCGCTGCGCAGCACCGCCTCGCCAGCCGCGATGCCGCTCGCCAGCGCGATGCCCATGCCCTCACCCGCGAGTGACGGTATGACGCCACATTGATCGCCGAGCCGATAGACGCCTTGGAGGGTGTCGGTGGCGCGCCAGCCATAGGGAATGGCGGCGATCGCATCGGTCGCGGTGTCTTCGGTCAGCGAGGCAAGCCGGTCTCCGAGCGGCGGCACCTCACGCCCGATCGCTTCCAGCAGGCCACGCGGCCCGCCGGCTTCGCCCAGCCGCGACTTACGCACCGCGAGGCACAGATTGGCGCTGCCGTCCTCGTGCAATGCCAGCCCGGCATAGCCGCGGTCGAACAGGTGAAGCTCGATCGCGCCTTCGACGAGCTTGGCGAGGCCAGGCGACGGACCCAGCCTGACGCGCAGGCCAAGCGCAGGATCGTCGTCCTCGCGCGGGCGGCCAACCCCGCGAATATCGTGCTTGCCGGTGGCGAGCAGCAGGCGCTCAACCTCGAAACTCTCTTCGGCGTGCACGATCCGGCTCTCGATCTCGCGCGCATGGACGCCCCGTTCCACGCGTGCGCCCAAGGCCTCGGCATGGTTGAGCAGCACGGTATCGAGCTGGTGCCGGGTCACGCCCAGCGCGGGTTGCGGCAGCGCCGCCTCCGCGGACGCGTTTCGTGCGAACAGCCGCACCCGATCGATAGTCGCGCCGCGCAACTTTGGAGCGCCGAGTCGGTCGAGCGCGGCGAGGCTGTGCCAGCTGAGGAAACCCCCGCACAGCGCGTCGCCGGTTTGGCGCTGGCGTTCGAGCAGCAGCGGCCGCTGCCCGGCGCGCGCCAGCGTGATCGCGGCGGCGGACCCGGCCGGCCCGCCGCCGAGAATCAGCGTAGCTTCTCTACGCACAGGCGAAACGGAAAGGCGCGATAGACGCGGGCTGATACTCTGGCCTCGGCCAGGATTGGCGGCCATTCGGCCGGGCGGTAGGAGCGGGCGATCGACAAGGTGCCGTCATCCTTCACGATCTCATGCCAGCGCATCAGCGTCGCCAGCATCGGGAAACCGACATGCGGCAGGCGATGGCGGTGCAGGTCATTGATGAGCCAGCCTATTCGGGCCTGGGCGTCCATGAAGCGCAGGAAAGCGATCAGCTGCGCGTGCGTCATGTGATGCGCGACTAGGCTGGAGACGATCAGGTCCCACGCCTCGCTGACGAGATCGGCATAATCGCCGGTCACATAGCGGATCGGCAGGTATGGGGGCGTGCCGGCCTTCGCAGCGGGTTCGCTTCGGGGGTTGAGGTCGATGCCGACCAAGTCGCAGCTTTGGCCGCGCTTGGCGCAGGTGCGCGCGATCGTGCGCAGCATGTCGCCGTCGCCAAAGCCCACATCGAGCAGACGGAATGGCCTTCCCCCGGTTGCGCGGTCGACGAAAGACAGGGTCGGGCGCGCCGCCATCGTCCACCAATTGACCTTGGCGAGATCGTGGACGACGGCAGCATATTCGGCGGCGGTCAGATCCTCCGCATCCATCCGCTCCTCCGCGATGGCGCGGGCGGCGAGGCTCGTCATGCGGCGTGGAAGCGAAAGCCCTCGGCCGCCAGCCCAGGTCCGAAGGCGATGGCGACGCCATGCTCGACCGGGCGCCCGAGGATGCGCTTCAGCACGAACATCAGCGTCGAGGATGACATATTGCCATAGTCGCGCAGCACCGCCCGCGAATCGTCCAGGGCGTCGGGCGGCAGCTGCAGCGAACTTTCGACGGCATCGAGGATAGACCGCCCGCCCGCGTGGACCGCCCATTGATCGACGCCGCCATTGACGAGTCGTTCGCGCATGGCCGGATCGGCAAGCGCGGTTCCGATCCGGCCCGGCACTTCGCCCGAAAGCTGCATGACGAAGCCCTGATCAGTGATGTCCCAGCGGATCAGCGTGTCCGATTCCGGCAGGGTGACGGAAAAGGGCTGACCGAGCGCGATACCCTGCGCGTCCGCTGTCACCAGCGCCGCTGCGGCGCCGTCGCCGAACTGCAGGCCGGCGAGCATGGCTTCCACCTGATCCATCTCGTGCAGGTGAAGCGAGCAGATTTCGACCGTTATCACCAGCACGCGCGCCTTGGGTTCCGAACGGACGATGTGGCGCGCCGAACGCAGCGCCACCGATGCGGCATAGCAGCCCATATAGCCAACCAGCAGCCGTTCGACCGACGAGCTGAGGCCAAGTCGCCGGGCGATGATCTGGTCGACGCCGGGCGCGACGAAGCCGGTGCAGCTCGCCACGATCAGATGGGTTATCCCTTCGATACCCGCATCCAACCGCCCGATCGCCTGCAAAGCCAGCGCCGGTGCGGCGTCGCCATAGATCCGCATGCGTTCGCCGGTGCCGGGCAGCGTGTCGCCGCCGTAGAAGCCGCCGGGTTCGGCAGGGGACCCGCCGCCCGGGGCCGGCGGCAGCACCGACCAGCGATGCTCCAGGCCGCTGCGTGCCACCATCCGGCCGAACAACTTGGCGATGCGCGGATCGGCGACCCGTGCGAGCGCCCAATCGACGAAGGGCTGGTGAATATCCTGATCAGGAACGGCAGTCCCGATGGTATTGATGAACGCTTCGGTCACCCGAGCCTCTTTTCTGTTGATAGCGGTGATGACGGATAACGCGCCCGTTGGAAAGCCGGGTCCCGATCGCTAATCCTGCCCGGATGAACAGCGCCCCAACGCCGATGATGGCGCAATATCTGCGCCTGAAGGCGGAAGCGGACGATTGCCTGCTCTTCTACCGGATGGGCGATTTCTTCGAACTGTTCTTCGATGACGCCAAGGCCGCCGCCGCCGCACTCGACATCGCGCTGACCGCGCGGGGCGAGCATGACGGCGCGCCGATCCCGATGTGCGGCGTGCCCGTGCATGCGTCGGAGTCCTATCTGGCGCGGCTAATCAAGGCGGGTTTCCGCGTCGCCATCGCGGAGCAGACCGAGTCGCCGGCGGAAGCAAAGGCACGGGGCGGCAAGGCGCTGGTCGAGCGCGCGATCGTCCGCTTCGTCACCGCCGGCACGCTCACCGAAGAGACGCTGCTGGACGCGCGGCGCCCCAACTGGCTGATCGCCCTTGCAAACGTCGGCGGGGTGATCGGCCTGGCGGCGGCGGATATTTCGACTGGCGCGTTCGAGATCGCCGAGTTCGCGCCGGAGCTGCTGGACGTGGAGCTTGCCCACTATGCCGCTTCCGAAGTGATCGCGCCCGAAGGTTGGCCGCACGGCGAGGCGATCGAGCGGCCACGCGGCACGTTCGAGAGCACCGGCGCCGAACGCCGGTTGTGCGCATTGTTCGAAGTGGCGACCTTGGACGGACTCGGCAGCTTCGATCGCCCCGGCATGGCGGCGGCAGGCGGGCTGGTTGCCTATCTGGAGCATGTGGGGAAGGGTGCGCTGCCCTTCCTGCAGCGCCCGCGCCGCCGTATCGCCGCAGAGCATATGCTGATCGACGCGGCGACGCGCGAGAGCCTGGAGCTGACCCAGGCGCAAAGTGGCGGCCGCGCCGGGTCATTGCTGGACTGTATTGACCGCACCGTAACCGGGGCGGGGGCGCGGCTGCTGGCGGCGGATGTCGGCGCGCCTCTGATGGATCGCGGCGCGATCCAAGCGCGGCTCGATCTGGTCGCATTGTTCCACGATGACGGCCTGCGTCACGCGGTGCGCGCGGCGTTGCGGGCGATGCCGGATATCGGCCGCGCGCTGGGGCGGCTGGTCGCGAGACGCGGCGGCCCGCGTGACTTGGCCCAGCTGCGCGACGGAGTGGCCGAGGCGCGGATGTTGCGCGACCGGCTGGCTCGGATCGAGCAACCGCCGGCCCTATTGAATCAGCTGCTGCCGTCGCTGCAGGGGCATGCCGAGCTCGTCGATCTTCTGACGCGCGCGTTGGTGCCGAGCCCGCCGCTCGACGCGACACAAGGCGGCTACATCGCCGAGGGCTATGACGCCGCGCTGGACGAGTTGCGCGGGCTGGGCGGTGAAGGGCGGCGGGCTATCGCGGCGCTGGAGGCCCGCTATCGGGAGCAGACCGGCGTCCCGGCGCTCAAGATCCGGCACAATGGCGTGCTCGGCTATCATGTCGAAGTCCCGGCGCGCACAGCCGACAAATTGATGACGCCCGATTCGGGTTTCACCCACCGTCAGACCTTGGCCGGCGTGGTTCGCTTCAACGCATCCGAGCTGCACGAACAGGCGCTGCGCGTGACGCAGGCCGGGGCGCATGCGCTCGCGGCGGAGGCGGCGCATCTTGAAGATCTGACCGAGCAGGCGCTGGCGCGGCGCGATTCGATCGCCGCTGCCGCGGACGCAATCGCGCGGTTGGATGTCGCGTCCGCCCTCGCCGAGCGCGCGGTCGAAGGCGGGTGGTGCTGTCCGGCTTTTGTCGATCATGCCTGCCTTGAGATTGAGGGCGGGCGGCACCCGGTGGTCGAGGCGGCGGTCGCGAAAGCAGGCGGGCGCTTCGTCGCCAACGACTGCAAGCTGGCCGAGCAGTCGCGGCTCTGGCTTGTCACCGGCCCGAACATGGGCGGCAAATCGACCTTCCTGCGCCAGAACGCGCTCATCTGCGTGCTGGCGCAGGCGGGGAGCTATGTGCCGGCCTCGAGCGCGACGCTGGGGATGGTCGACCGGCTGTTCAGCCGGGTCGGCGCGTCGGACAATCTGGCGCGCGGGCGCTCGACCTTCATGGTCGAAATGGTCGAGACGGCGGCGATCCTGGCGCAGGCGACGCCCAACAGCTTCGTCATCCTCGACGAAGTCGGGCGCGGCACGTCCACCTATGACGGCCTCGCCATCGCCTGGTCGGTGGTGGAGGCGGTGCATGATCTCAATCGTTGCCGCTGCCTGTTCGCGACCCATTATCACGAGCTGACGCGGCTGGCCGGCACGCTTGACGCGCTGTCGCTCCACCATGTCCGCGCCCGCGAGTGGAAAGGCGATCTGGTGCTGCTGCACGAAGTCGCTGATGGGCCGGCCGATCGCAGCTACGGGTTGGCGGTCGCGAAGCTCGCCGGCTTGCCGTCGCTCGCACTGGCCCGCGCCCGAGAGGTGCTGAAGAAGCTGGAATCGGGCCGCGAAAAGACCGGCGGGATTGCCGCCGGCCTGGACGATCTGCCGCTGTTCGCCGCGACCGCCCAAGCGGAGGAAGCCGAATGCGATGCGATCCGCGCCGAGGTCGAAGACCTCGACGTGGATGCGCTAACGCCGCGCGAGGCACTCGAGACGCTTTATCGCCTCAAGAGCCTCGCGCGCGAAGCCTAGGCCGCTTCGCGCTGATAGGCGGGATAGTCGATATAGCCCTCAGGCCCCTGGCTGTACCAAGTTGCCATATCGTCGGGCGCGAGCGGCAGACCGGCGCGCAGCCGATCGACCAGATCGGGATTGGAGATGAACGGCCGGCCAAAGGCGATCGCGTCCGCGATACCGCTGTCCAGCGGTTCGTGCGCGTTCCCCGCCCGGAAATCCTGGTTCAACACCAGCGGGCGGCTGAATGCCTGGCGGATGGCGGGAGACACTTTGGGCTGATCCGTCTGACCGAATGTTCCGTCAGGTCCTTGCTCGCGCAGTTCCAGAAAGGCGATGCCGATCTCGTCGAGCGCCTTGGCGGCGGGGACGAACACCGCTTCTGGGTTGCTGTCTTCCACACCCTGGCTGTTGCCGTTGGGCGAGAAGCGCACTGCCGTGCGGTCGGCCCCGATCTCGCCAGCCACGGCTTCAGCGACTTCACGCAACAGGCGGATGCGGTTTTCGGGGCTGCCGCCATATCGGTCGGTGCGCAGATTTGTGTTCTCGCGCAGGAATTCGTCGATCAGATAGCCATTGGCGGCGTGAATTTGGACGCCGTCGAACCCAGCCGCCTTCGCGTTGCGCGTGGCCCGTCGATAATCGTCGAGCAGGCGGGGGATTTCGGTCAGATCGAGCGGGCGCGCCTCTTCATAGGGCTTCTTGCCCTCATAAGTGTGCGCCTTGAGCGGCAGGGGCGCAGTGGTCGCGGAGGACGAGACGGGCTTGTCGCCGTCCAGGAAATCCGGGTGGACCAGCCGGCCCATATGCCAGAGCTGGAGGAAGATGCGCCCGCCGGCCTTGTGCACCGCGTCAGGCACGGCTTTCCAAGCCTCGGTCTGTTCGTCGCTCCAGATGCCCGGCGCATAGGGCCAGCCCAGCCCTTCCTGACTGATGCCTGTAGCCTCGGTGATGATGAGGCCGGCGCCGGCACGCTGCGCGTAATAGGTCGGCATCAGCGAGGTCGGCACATGCTCGCGTGTGGATCGGCCGCGCGTCAGCGGCGCCATAAGGATTCGGTTGGGCGCGCTCACCGCGCCAAGATGTATCGGATCGAACAGAGTCGCCATTTGTGTCGGTCTCCTTTTGCAGCGGAGAAATAGAGCGCTAGGGGGCGGCATGCATCAGGCCAAGCGTCCAAGAATATCTTTCGGTGGCGAAACCGGACTCGCCTTCGCGGCGCTTATCGGCGGCAACATCGCGCTCGCGTTCGGGCCGGTTTTCGTGCGGCTGGCAAGCAGCGAAGCGCATATCGGCCCGGTCGCGGCCGGCTTCTGGCGGCTGGCGCTGGCCGTGCCTGTGCTGTTCGTGATGACGCGGATGGCGGGCCAGCCCATCCGGCGACTCGACAAGCCGATGCTGGCGATGATCGCCTTTGGCGGCCTGTTCTTCGCCGCCGACCTTGGCAGCTGGCACTTGGGCATCCTCAAGACCAAGCTCGCCAACGCGACCTTGCTTGGCAATGCCGCGAGCCTGATGTTTCCGCTCTACGGCTTCCTTGTCGCTCGATCGCTGCCGTCGCGCGGGCAAGGCGCGGCACTGGTGCTGGCGGCGCTGGGCGCGGCTTTGCTTATGGGCAAGTCGTACGAGCTCTCGCCCCAATATCTTGTCGGCGACCTGCTCTGCCTGTTGGCCGGCACGCTCTACACCTTCTACCTGATCGCGATCGATCGGGCGCGCGGCAGGCTGCAGCCATTGCCGGTGCTGACACTGTCGACGATCGCAGGCCTGCTGCCGCTGCTGATCTTCGCGAAGCTGCTGGGCGAGACAGTGTGGCCGGACAGCTGGTGGCCCTTGCTGTGCCTCGCGCTTGGCAGTCAGGTCGTCGGGCAAGGCCTGCTCGTCTATGCGATGGGCCATGTCCGCCCGCTGGTAACGGGCCTTGCCTTCCTGATGCAGCCGATCGTCGCGGCCGCGATCGGCTGGACCGTGTATGGCGAGGCTTTGACGCTTGCCGACTGGATCGGCGCTGGCGCGGTGGCGGCGGCGATCGTGCTGGTCAGGCGGCCGGCGGAACGCGACGCCCCGCCGGCCAATTAGGGTTATTCGCCCAACAGCCCCTGCGTGACCATGCAATACAGCATCGGCACGGATAGCATGGTGTTGATGCGCGAGAACATCATCGCGGTGGTGGCCGACTTCGCTTTGCTGGCGTCGTTCGCTTCGACCAGGCCCAGCGCGCGCTTCTGGTTCGGCCAGATCACGAACCAGACGTTGAAGGCCATGATGAGCCCCAGCCACATGCCGAGCCCGATCAGCCGGAAGCCGGGCTGAAAAGTGATGGCCTGGACGACATAGGTGTTGGGCGGGCTGCCGGCGACGACCAGGCCCATCAGCACCGTCAGGGCCGCTGCCCAGCGGAACCAGAACAGAGCGGTCGGCGCGATATATTTGGAAACGCCCGGCTTCAGCTCGGCCGGAACCTTGGGCATGGTCGGGATCTGCACGAAGTTGAAATAATAGAGCAGGCCGATCCACATGATGCCGAACAGCACATGGAAGAAGCGGAACAGCGCGTTCAGATAGGTCGGCGTGTCGGTCCCGCCGTGATAGGCGAAGATGACGACGGTCAGCAGCACGAAAGCGGCGACCAGCACCGCGTTCAGATTCGCGAAGAATTTGGCCAAGACGAGCCCCTCTTTATGTCGTTGGTGGCGCGGAACGATTAACATGACCCGGGAATCCTGTCACCGCCCTTGGCCGCTGCGGCGCGAAAGCCTAGTATCGGGTGCATGACTGGCCTTTCCGAAGACCCGACGCTCGACGAAGTGCGCGCCGCGCTGGCCCCGCTGCTGCCCGCGCAAGCGACTTTTGATGGCTGGACGCCGGCTGCCGTGGCGCTTGCCGCCGAGCAGGCCGGCGTCGATGCCGACATCGCCCGGCTTGCCTTCAAGGATGGCGCGGTCGCGATGATCGATGCCTGGTTCCGCTCGGTCGATCATCGCATGGCTGCGGCATATTCGGCTGACCAGCTTGCCGCGATGAAGATCAGGGCGCGGATCACGGCCCTGGTCTGGGCGCGGATCGAGGCGGTCGCGCCCGAACGCGAAGCGTTGCGGCGTGCGCTCGCTATCCTCGCCTTGCCGCAGAATGCAGCCAAAGCGGCGGGGATGGGTTGGCGCGCCGCCGATCTGATGTGGCGGCTCGCTGGCGACACCGCGACCGATTTCAATCATTACACCAAGCGGATGACGCTTGGCGCCGTCTACGCATCGACGGTGCTGGCCTTGCTCGACGATGAGACGGCGGACTTCGCCGACACCCGAGCATTCCTCGATCGCCGCATCGAAAATGTGATGCGGTTCGAGAAGATGAAGGCCGGCTTCAAGGCACGGACGGAGCATCGGCCCAGCCTGTCCCGCTTCATCGGCCGGCTACGCTATCCGGCGATCTAACCGTTATTGATAATCAGTCGCAGCAGGCCTATTCAGATGCCATGCGGCTCTCTGATCTTCCGCTCCGCAAGGCGGCCCTTATCAGCACGATCGACTGGGCGTCGCTTGGCCAGGCCGAAGGCAAGCGCCTGCGCGAGCTGGGGTTTGACGAGGGCGTGACGATTGAGGCGCTGCACAGCGGCAGCATGTTCGGGCGCGATCCGATCGCTTTCAGGGTCGGCCGGATGACGGTCGCGATCCGCCGCGCCCAGGCCTCGGCGATCAGCGTCGCACTCGCATGAACCAGGCGGCAATGGTCGCGCTGGTCGGCAATCCCAATGCCGGCAAAAGCTCGCTATTCAACGCGCTGACCGGCGCTCGCCAAAAGGTCGGCAATTATCCCGGCGTCACGGTCGAGCGCCATGCGGGCCGCTTTTCCCTGGCGGACGGACGCCCGATCGAATTGGTCGACCTGCCCGGCGCCTACAGCCTGGAACCGGCCAGCCCCGATGAGGCGGTAACGCGCGACGTGATCCTGGGCCAGCAAGCGGGGGAGCGGCTGCCTTCGGCGCTGATCGTGGTGCTGGACGCGTCGAACCTCGACAACCATCTGCGCTTCGCGATGCAACTGATCGGGCTCGGGCTGCCGATCGTGATCGCGCTCAACATGGTCGATCTGGCGAAGCGCGATGGGCTGGAGATCGATTCGACAATCCTGGCGCGGGAGCTCGGCGTGCCGGTGATCGAGACGGTGGCGGTGCGCAAGCGGGGGCTGGAAGAGCTGAAGGCGGCGGTTGCCGGCGCGGTCGGCGACGGCACGCTGCGGGTCAATGCCGGTCCGGGGCTGGTCCGCGAGGATATGGCCACGGTTCAGCGCCGCGCCCGCGCGCTCGCCGTAAAGGCGATCGTCTCCGAAAGCCCGGCACGGCGGGTGACGCATGGGCTGGACGCAGCCGCGCTGCACCCCGTATTCGGTCCGCTTATCCTCGCCGCGATCCTGTTCGTCATGTTTCAGGCCGTTTTTTCCTGGTCGGAAACGCCGATCGGCTGGATCGAGGCCGGCTTCGCCGCACTCACCGCCTGGGTGCAGACGAACCTGCCCGCCGGGGTGGTGCGCGACCTGATCACCGAGGGCGTGTTGTCGGGCGTCGGCGCGGTGGTGGTGTTCCTGCCGCAGATCCTGATCCTGTTTCTGTTCATCCTGGTGCTGGAAGCGAGCGGCTATATGGTCCGGGCCGCCTTCCTTATGGACCGGCTGATGGCGCGCGTCGGCCTTTCCGGCCGCGCCTTCATCCCGCTGCTGTCGTCCTTCGCCTGCGCGGTGCCTGGCATCATGGCGACGCGGACGATCGAAGATCCCAAGGACCGGCTGACCACGATCCTGATCGCGCCGCTGATGACCTGTTCGGCGCGGCTGCCCGTTTATACCCTCATCATCGCCGCCTTCATTCCGAACCGCGCGCTGGCGCCCGGGGTAGGCCTGCAGGGCCTGGTGCTGTTCGGCCTCTACGTGACCGGCGTGCTCGGCGCTTTCCTCGCCGCGCTGCTGCTGCGGCGGACGGTGACCAAGGGCCAGGGCTCCGGCTTCATGATGGAGATGCCCAAATATCAATGGCCCCGCTGGCAGGATATCGGGCTGGGTCTGCTCACCCGCATCCAGATCTTTCTGAAGCGCGCCGGCACGATCATCCTGTTCACGACCTTGGTCCTGTGGGCGCTCGCATCCTTTCCAAAAGCGCCGGACGGCGTGAAGCAGAGCGAATATTCGGTCGCGGGCCGCATCGCGAGCGGGATCGAAACCGTCGTCAGACCGATCGGCTTCAATCACGATATCGCGCTGGCGCTGATTCCCGCGATGGCGGCGCGCGAGATCGCGGTGTCGGCGATCGCGACCGTCTACGCGATCGACGCCGGCGACGACGACGGCCCCAGCCAAGCGCTCGAGGACCGGCTGAAGACCGCCTGGCCGCTGCCGACCGCGCTGGCCTTCCTCGCCTGGTTCGTGTTCGCACCGCAATGCATCTCGACCATCGCGGTGACGCGGCGCGAGACCAATGGCTGGAAATGGCCCGCCTTCATGGTCGGGTATCTGTTTGCGGTGGCATACGTCGCCGCGGGCGCTACATATTGGCTCGCAACCTTTGCGGGTCTCTAGGAGCAATCAGTGGCAGGCAGTGTGAACAAGGTGACCCTGGTCGGCAATCTCGGCGCCGATCCGGAATCGCGGTCGATGAACAATGGCGGCGAGGTGGTGAACTTCAACGTCGCGACGAGCGAGCGCTGGAAGGATCGAGACGGCGGCCAGCAGGAAAAGACCGAATGGCATCGCGTCGTGATTTTTAACGAAAATCTCGGCCGCGTCGCCAAGCAGTATCTGCGTAAGGGTTCGAGCGTGTATCTCGAAGGCCAACTGCAGACCCGCAAATGGACCGACAATAACGGCAACGAGAAATACACGACCGAAGTCGTGCTGCAGCGCTTTCGCGGCGAACTCGTGTTGCTTGGTGGCCGCGAAGGTGGCGGTGCGGGCGCCGGGGATTGGGGCGGCAGCCAGGATCGCGGCAATTTCGGCGGCTCGGGCGCAACGGCTTCGGGCGGCTTCGGAGGCGGGCGCGGAAGCGGTAGTGGTGGTGGCGGTGGCCGTTCAAACCCGTTCGACAGCGACCTCGACGACGACGTTCCCTTCTGATCGCCGCAGCGGCGAGCGTCAGTCGCGCGCGACGAATGGCGGAACGGTGCGAGGCCTCGCGCGTCTGACGGTCGAAGGGTTTTGACCAAGGGGCGCTCTCATGGCCGGCATCTTGCTATCGCTGATCCTCGCCGCCGGAATGTTCGGCGCGATCTGGGGTTTGGGCCGCTCGCGCCGCAAGCCGGACGCGTTGCGGCGGGTATCCGGTCAGCTCAGCGCGGCTGAGCGCCGCCGCCTTTACAAGAGACTCGGCATCGATCCGGCGCTCCTCGCGCGGCGCCAGCGCAGCAATGTGACCCGGCTGGACCCGGACCGCTCGCGCACCCGCGCTTAGTCGCGCTTTTCCAGCTTATCCTTGAGCGCCTTGAGGCCTGCGAACGGCCCGGCATCCATTTCGCCGCCTGTCCCGCTTTCGCGCATCGCTTGATCCGCGCCTTTAGACCGCGGGAATGGATCGATCGCCAGCGCCAACGTCTCGGCGGCAAGTTCGCCCAGGTCGATCTGGTGGCCTTCCAGCGGCAGCGTGTCGCAATCCGCTTCGCTCAGCTCCAGTTCTTCGTCCGGTGCATGAGCATAGGCGTCCGGCACGTAGCGCACGAAAAACGGCGTGCTCACTTGAGCCGGCAACGGCTCGTCGGTGACGACACAGGCTTGCACGACCGACGCCTCCAGCACGCCTTCGACGTGGATGATGCCCGCTTTACGCATAATGGCGATGTCGGCAGCCAGCCGGTCCAGCGCCTTCAGCCGAAAACGCCCTGCCAAGCGTCGCCGCTCGTCGCCATCGGCTTCGATTTCGATCCGGCGCGGCGTCTCCGAGATCGTCTCGGCATCGATCGTTCGCGAGAATTCCGGCGTCACGGCAGTTTCCCCGCGACGATCGCATCGGCCGGCGTTGCGTGCAGGCCCAGGTAGAAAGCGCGCAGCTGTTCCGCCGCGTGTTCCAGCGCAGCGACCGGCGGTTCCTCGCCGCGATAGAGGTTGCGGACCAGCGCGGCTTCGAACGTCCCTTCGCGCAGGCCCTCGCGATAGGCGCCGATGCGGCCGCCCAGCGCGCCCATCATGCGGCCCATATGCTTGCCGACCACCATGTCGCCGATCCCGATCTCGCGCAGCTGCCCGTCCATGTCGGTCACGAACAATTCGATCAGCCAGGCGATGCGCTGGCGCTGCTCGGTCTCCAGCTCCAGCCGCGCGATCGCCAAAGACAAGATCGCGGCGATCATCTCGAACCGCCCGTCGATCGTGTCAGGCACGCCGCCGGCACAATACCAGTGCGCCTCGCGTCCTTTCGCCACGACGGCATTGTAGAGCGGGCGTGCCGCTTCATTGGCATTGCGGCGTCCAAACAGCCGATCGAAGAAGCTCATCAATACTCCGTTCAGGGCGCATGCGCTTGTGCATGGCCCGCATGCGGCATATTGAAGCGGCGGGCGGCGAGCGCAATGCCCGCCTCATGCCTCGGGAGAATGGAATGAGTGGGTTGCAGCGGCGCATGATTATGGGCGCCGCCCTTGCCGTCACTGTGACCGGCGCATCCGGTTGCTCGCGGATTGTCGGCCATCAGGGCTATCTGGTCGATAGCCAGCTCGTCTCGACGGTGCAGCCTGGCGTCGACAACAAGCAGTCGGTGCAGAAGACGCTTGGCCTGCCGAGCTTCATGGGTCAGTTCGACAATGACGACTGGTATTATGTCGCGCGCGAAACGCGGCAGCTGGCGTTCGGCACGCCCCGGCCCATTTCGCAGACCGTGTTGCACGTGCGCTTCGATCCCGCCGGCAATGTTGCTTCGGTCAATCAGATGGGCATGGAGCAGGTCGCCTCGATCAGCCCCAATGGCGACAAGACGCCGACTCTTGGCCGCAAGCACGGCTTCTTCGAGGATCTGTTCGGCAATATCGGCCGCGTCGGCACGCTGCCCGGCGGGCCGCAGCAGAACGACAATACCGGGAACTGAGGCGGCGGCGCCTCAGCGCGCGATGCCGCCAGCCGCCAGCACCGCCAGCGTCACCAGCTCCGAAGCACGGCTCGCCATCGTCGCGATCTGCACTGGCTTTTCCATGCCGACCAGCATCGGCCCGATTACATCGTCGCCGCCCAGTTCGCGCAGCAGCTTGGCCGAGAGGTTCGCCGACTGCAGGCCTGGCATCACCAGCACGTTGGCGGGACCGGAGAGGCGGCTGAACGGATAATTGGCCGCGACGATCGGGTTGAGCGCGACGTCCGGCGCCATTTCGCCTTCATATTCGAACGCGACGCCGCGCCCGTCGAGCAGCGACACGGCGTCGCGGATATTGTCGAGATAGGCGCCCGGCGGGTTGCCGAACGTCGAATAGCTGAGGAAGGCGACGCGCGGCTCATGGCCCATGCGTCGCGCGACGGCGGCGGTGCGCTCGGCGATATCGGCGAGTTCCGAAGCGCTCGGGCGCTCGTTGACGGTGGTGTCGGCCATGAACACAGTGTGCGACCTGCCGACCAGCACATGGATGCCGAACGGGATCGTGCCTTCGATCGGGTCGAGCGTGCGGCGCACCTCGCGCATGGTTTGGGCATAGGTGCGGGTGACGCCGGTGATCATTGCATCCACTTCGCCCATTTCCAGCAGCATGCCGCCGAAGATGTTGCGTTCCTGGTTGACCATCCGCTCGCACTCGCGGTGGAGATAGCCGCGCCGCTGCAGCCGGTCGTAGAGCCGCTCGACCATTTTCGGCACCAGGGGCGAGTTGCGGCTGTTGTGCACCTCGAATGACTGCGGATCGTCGACGCCCAGCGCCTTCAGCTGATCATAGACATCGTCGCGGCCGACAAGCACCGGCGTCCCATAGCCGCCGTCACGGAACTGGATCGCGGCGCGCAGCACCACTTCCTCCTCACCTTCCGCGAACAGCACGCGCTTCGGATTGGCGCGGGCCGCCTCATAGGCGCCGGTCAGGATCGAGGTGGTCGGATTCAGCCGCTCGCGCAGCGACTGGCGATAGGCGAAAAGATCGAGAATCGGCTTGGTCGCGACGCCCGTATCCATCGCCGCCTTGGCGACGGCGGCCGGCACGATTTCCATCAGTCGGGGATCGAACGGCGCGGGGATGATATAGTCGGCACCAAAGCTGTGCGCCTTGCCGCCATAGGCCGCGGCGACTTCCTCCGGCACTTGCTGACGGGCGAGTTCGGCCAGCGCCTCGGCGGCGGCGATCTTCATCTCCTCATTGATCGCGGTCGCCCGCACGTCGAGGGCGCCGCGAAAGATGAAGGGAAAGCCCAGCACATTGTTGACCTGATTCGGATAGTCCGAACGCCCGGTGGCGATGATCGCGTCAGGCCGCGCGGCCTTGGCCTCGGGCGGCGTGATCTCGGGATCGGGATTGGCCATCGCGAAGATGATCGGGCGCGGTGCCATGTCCTTCACCATTTCCGGCTTCAACGCGCCGGCGGCGGAGAGGCCCAGGAACACGTCGGCTCCGACCAAGGCTTCCGTCAGCGAGCGCCGGTCGGTCTTGGCGGCGTGGGCGGATTTCCACTGGTCCATACCCTCGGTGCGGCCCTGGTAGATCACGCCCTTGCGGTCGCACATGATGACATTGTCCTGGCGCACGCCCATTGCCTTGATCAGCTCGGTGCAGGCGATCGCCGCGGCGCCGGCACCGTTCACGACGACCTTCACGTCCTTCAGGTCGCGTCCGGTCAGGTAGCAGGCATTGATCAGGCCGGCGGCGGTGATGATCGCGGTGCCGTGCTGATCGTCATGCATGACCGGGATGTTCATCCGCTCCTTCAGCGCCTGCTCGATGATGAAGCAGGCGGGGGCGGCGATGTCTTCCAGGTTGATGCCGCCAAAGCTCGGCTCCAGCAGCGCGACGGCATTGATGAAGGCGTCTGGATCCTCGGTCGCCACTTCCAGATCGATCGAGTCGACATCGGCGAAGCGCTTGAACAGCACCGCCTTGCCTTCCATCACCGGCTTGGAAGCGAGCGCACCCAGGTTGCCGAGGCCCAGGATCGCGGTGCCGTTGGAGATGACCGCGACCAGATTGCCTTTCGCCGTATAGTCATAGGCAGTGGCGGGATCCTCGGCGATGGCACGGACGGGGACCGCGACGCCCGGCGAATAAGCAAGGCTCAGGTCGCGCTGCGTCGCCATCGGCTTGGTCGCGACGATCTCGATCTTGCCGGGCCGGCCATGCGAATGGAACAGCAGCGCCTCGCGCTCGGAGAACTGGACGTTCGCACCCTCGCTCATAGTGATCCCTTATGATCTCGTTTGGATCACCCTAGAGGGGCAAGCCCGGGGTTTCCAGTGCGCGCGGGCATGCTAATCGCGTGGGCGATGCTCTATCCGCTGCTTCGTCCGTTGATCCACGCGCTGGATGCCGAATCCGCGCACCGTTTGACACTCGCGGCGTTGAAGCCGTTCCCGGCGCTGAGCCGTCCCGAGACCGCTGCGACGTTGACGAGCCGAATCGCCGGGTTGGCGTTTCCCAACCCGATCGGCTTGGCCGCCGGCTTCGACAAGGACGCCCAGGTGCCGGCACAGATGCTCGGCTTCGGCTTCGGCTTTGTCGAGGTGGGGACACTGACGCCGGTGCCGCAGGCCGGCAACCCGCGCCCGCGCTTGTTCCGGCTGGCCGAGGACCGGGCCGTCATCAATCGCATGGGGTTCAACAATGGCGGCCAGGCCGACGCGCTCGCAAGGCTGGAGCGGCTGACGCATCGAGCCGGGCCGGTCGGCGTCAACATTGGCGCCAACAAGGATTCGAGCGATCGCATCGCCGACTATGCGACGGGTGCGCGGGCGATGGCCGGCGTCGCCGACTATCTGACCGTCAACATCAGCTCACCCAACACGCCGGGTCTGCGCGCGCTGCAGAGCGCCGAAGCGCTGACGGAATTGCTCGACGGCGTCATGGCCGCGCTATCAGCGCCAAAACCGGTCTTCCTGAAAGTCGCGCCGGATCTGGAGCGTGACGAGATCGATGCTATTGCCCGCACCGCGATCGACAGCGGCGTAAGCGCGCTGATCGTCGCCAATACGACGGTTTCGCGTCCGGCGCTTCAATCTCGCTTCGCGGGTGAGGCAGGTGGATTGTCCGGTGCGCCGCTAACGGCGATGGCGTTTGAAAAGCTCAAGCAATTCCGCGCTGCGACCGGCGGGGAGATTCCGCTCATCGCGGCAGGCGGAATCGGCGACGCGGACCAGGCCTATGCCCGCATTCGCGCCGGCGCCTCGCTGGTCCAGCTTTATTCTGCCGTCGTCTATGAAGGTCCGGGCCTTGCCCGCCGCATCGCGCGCGGATTGACTGTGCGGCTGAAGCGCGACGGCTTCGCGAACATCGCCGACGCGGTCGGGGTGGAGTCTTGAGATTGGCCGCTCTAGGGTCGCGGCCGATGATTGCCCGCTTTCTCAAATCGCTGCTGCCGATCGTGCTGGCCGCCGGCTGCGCCACCGCCAAGGCGCCAGAGCCTTCTCAGGCCGGCCGGGCCACGGGCGCCGTCTCCGCCGCAGATCCGCGCGCGGCGGCGGCGGGGCAGGAGATGCTGCGCCAGGGCGGGACCGCGGTGGACGCCGCGATCGCGATCGCGATCGCGTTGACCGTGGTCGAGCCGCAATCATCCGGCATCGGCGGCGGCGGTTTCATGGTCGTCCACGATGCGAAGACCGCCAAGTTGACCAGCTATGATGGCCGTGAGACCGCGCCCGCCGCCGCTACGTCGCGCCTCTTCCTTGATGCTAGCGGCAAGCCGCTGCCGTTCGGCGAGGCAGTGCCGGGCGCGACCAGTGTCGGTGTGCCGGGAAATGTGCGCATGTGGGCGATGGCGCACCGCGCGCACGGGAAATTGCCCTGGGCCAAGCTGTTCGATCCGGCGATCCGCCTAGCCCGCGACGGGTTCGAGATTTCCCCCCGCATGCACGAGTTCATCGAGGGCCGGAAACGCAACGCCGCCTTCGCTGCCTGGGGCCTCGGCTATTTCTATGATGCGGGCGGCCTCGCGAAACCCGCCGGCACCATCCTGAAAAATCCCGAACTCGCCGCGACGCTGCAGCGGATCGCGGCGCGGGGGCCGGACAGCTTTTATGTCGGCCCGATGGCGCAGGCGCTGGTTCAAACCGTGCGCACCGGGTCCAGGAACCCGTCGCAAATGACGCCAGGCGACCTTGCCAGTTACGACGCGAAACAGCGCGACGTATTGTGCGGCACATATCGCGGTTACAAGGTTTGCGGGATGGGGCCGCCCTCCGGCTTCGTGTCGATGTTCGAGATCCTGAAGCAGCTCGAGCCGTTCAACCTGCGCGCGCTCGGCCGCGACAATCCGGAAGCGTGGCATCTGATCGCGGAATCGGAGCGGCTCTCCTATGCCGATCGTGATGCCTATATGGCCGATCCCGATTTCGCCGCCGTTCCCGCCAAGGGGCTGATGAGCGACGCGTATCTGAAAGCGCGCTCGGCGTTGATCCGGCCGGATGCACGGATCGTCGAAGCCGTCACTGGCACCCCGCCCGGCGCGCGCGCTGTCACGCCGGCGCTGTCGCCCGAACCCGCCGGCACGTCGCACATGGTGGCGGTCGATGCCGAAGGAAATGTCGCCACCATGACGTCAACCATCGAAGGGCCGTTCGGGTCGGGTCTGACGATCGGGGGCTTTTATCTGAACAATGAGCTGACCGATTTCAGCTTCGCACCGGAAAAGAACGGCGCCCCCGTTGCCAACCGCGTAGAGGCTGGCAAGCGGCCGCGTTCGGCCATGTCGCCAGCGATCGTTTACGGCCCCGACGGTCATGTCCGGGTCGCGCTTGGCGCGGCGGGCGGCGCCACGATCATCGCCCAGGTCGCCAAGACGATCATCGCGATCATCGACTGGGATTTACCGGTCGAAGATGCGATCGCGTCGCCCCAGCTGATCGCGATGGGCGATAGCGTCTCGGTAGAGCAGGGGACGGCGCTGGAAGCGATGATCCCCGCGCTGAAGGCCAAAGGGCATAATGTTTCCGCCCGCGCGCTGCCGCTGAAAGGCAATGCGGTCGAATGGCGGGGCGGGCAATGGATCGGCGGCGCCGACCGGCGCAGCGAAGGCAAGGCGCTGAAGGAATAAGGCTCGGCGAACAAGGGCCGGAAGGAGAGGGGTCACATGCGCCAGTTCGAACACTTCCCGAACCTGGTGACGATGTTCTTCGATCGCGCGCGCCAGGGCGGCGACAGCCCGTTCCTGTGGCGCAAGCGCGACAATGCCTGGCAGTCGCTCAGCTGGGCGGAAACCGCGCGTCGCGTCGCGGCGGTCGCTTCCGGGCTACAGGCAATGGGCTTGAAACCCGGCGACCGGGTAATGCTTGTTTCCGAGAACCGGCCGGAATGGTGCATCGCCGATCTGGCGATCATGGCCGCTGGCTGCATCACGGTCCCCACCTACACAACCAACACCGAGCGCGATCACCTTCATATCCTGGAGAATAGCGGCGCGGCGGCGGTGATCGTCTCGACCGAGAAGCTGTCGCGGACACTGCTGCCCGCGATCCTGCGCTCCAACACGACCCGCCACGTCATCTCGATGGAATCGCTGCGCGTGCCGCAGGCCGGCGACATCGGCTTTCACCGCTGGGACGATCTGGCCACGGGTGAGGCGGATGTGACTGCCGCTGAAGACGCTGCCCGCGCGCTCAGCCGCGACGATCTGGCCTGCATCATCTACACCAGCGGCACCGGCGGCGCACCGCGCGGGGTGCGCCAGCATCACGGCGCGATCCTCTGCAACGTGGAAGGCTGCGTCGACATCATCGCCACCGATTTCGGCTGGCACGAGGAAGTCTTTCTCTCCTTCCTGCCGCTGAGCCACGCCTATGAACATAGCGGCGGCCAATTCCTGCCGATCGGGCTGGGCGGGCAGATCTACTATTCGGAAGGTCTCGAAAAACTCGCCGCCAATATCGAGGAGACGCGGCCGACGATCATGGTGGTGGTGCCGCGTCTGTTCGAAGTGCTGAGGGCGCGGATCGTCAAGAATATCGAGAAACAGGGCGGGCTTGCCCCGCAACTGTTGCGCCGCGCGCTGGCGCTGGGCGCGAAGGACCTGGACGGCACTCTCGGCCTGCTCGACAAGCCGGTCGATCTGATGCTCGACAAGCTGTTTCGTCCCAAGATTCGTCAGCGTTTCGGCGGCCGGATGAAGGCTCTGGTATCAGGCGGCGCGCCGCTCAATCCGGAGATCGGCGTCTTCTTCCATTCGCTCGGCCTGACGCTGCTTCAAGGCTATGGCCAGACCGAGGCCGGGCCGGTGATCAGCTGTAACCGGCCGCGCGCCGGACTCGCGATGCACACGGTCGGGCCGCCAATGAAGAATGTCGAGGTCCGGATCGCCGAGGATGGCGAAATCCTCTGCCGGGGCGAGCTGGTCATGCACGGCTATTGGCACAATCAGCCGGAAACGGCGCGCGTGCTGCAGGATGGCTGGCTGCACACCGGCGACATCGGCCATCTTGACGGCAAAGGCCGCATCGTCATCACCGACCGCAAGAAGGATCTGATCGTCAACGACAAGGGCGACAATGTTTCCCCGCAAAAGGTGGAGGGCATGCTGACGTTGCAGCCCGAAATCCTGCAGGCGATGATCTATGGCGACCGCCGGCCCTATTTGGTCGCGCTGATCGTGCCGGACCCCGAATGGACCGCCGAATGGTGCATCGCCAACGATTATAAGTGCCACTTCGCGGCACTGACCGACAATCCGATGTACAAGACCGCGCTGATGGCGGCGGTCGACCGGGTCAACCGCGACCTTTCGGTTATCGAAAAGGTGCGGCGCATCATCGTCGCCGACGAACCCTTTGGAATCGAGAACGAGCAGCTCACGCCGTCGATGAAAATCCGCCGGCATGTCATCAAGGCGAGCTATGGCGAGAGGCTCGACGCGCTCTACAAGGGCTGACTAGCGCGCCCGGCGATAGGGAACGAACCGGCCGAGCGCGCAGCTGCCGGGCGAGAAGCCTTGAGTGTAATCGCGGACCTGGGCGATCTCGCCTGAGCACAGCATGCCGGTCGGGTTGCGGGTCTCCAGCGCCAGATTGCTGTTGAGGCCCGGGCAGCCGCCGGGCGGGTCGTTCCGATACACCAGATTGTTGCTGATCTTGTAGAGGATCGTTTCCCCGCCGACATAATAGGTCGAGCGGATCTGGCGGTGCGGGATGCAGCTGACGGCCTCGCCCGGCTGCTTGTCGCCCAGCCACTGGTCCATGATCTTCTGGTCGCGCGGAAACACGCGGCCGCCCATCTGGGCGATGGCGCCGGTGCCGATCAGTGCGGCACAGCCGGTGATGACGACGATCGACTTGCGCATGGTTCGTCTCCGTTTGCGGGAGTGACAACGCTTCAACCTTGAAAAGTATCTTTCGCAGCCCGCCTTTCCGCAAGCTGAACGGCGTCGCGGGCGCGCATGAACGGGTTGGTCGCGCGTTCCAGGCCGATCGTCGTCGGCACCGTCGCCTCGCCACGCGCGCGCGCCGTCTCGACCGCGATCAAACGCGCGTAGATCGCCCGGTTTTCGGGTTCGGCGACAACGGCATAGCGGCCGTTCGAGAGCGTATATTCGTGCGCGCAATAGACCTGCGTGTCCTCGGGCAAGGCGGCGAGCCGCTGCATGTTCGCGAACATCTGCGCCGCCGTCCCCTCGAACAGCCGGCCACAGCCCATCGCGAACAAGGTGTCGCCGACGAACACGGCCCGCTCCGAAGCGAAATGATAGGCGATATGGCCAGCGGTGTGAGCCGGCACCTCAAGAACATCGGCTGTCAAAGCGCCGAGCATGACTTGATCGCCTTCGCCCACAAGCCGGTCGAGCGTCGGGATACGCTGCGCCTCGGCGGCAGGGCCGGTAATGGTGCAGCCGGTCGCGGCCTTGATCTCCGCATTGCCGCCGGTGTGATCGGGATGCCAGTGCGTGTTCCAGATTTGGGTAATGCGCCAGCCCTTCTCCGCCGCGGCGTCCAGCACCGGCCCCGCCACCGAAGGATCGACCACCATCGTTTCTGCCGAGGCCGGCTCGTGCACTAGCCAGACATAATTATCGCTTAGGACAGGCACACGGACGATTTCCAACATGGCGAACTCCGTTCGTCTCTATTCAAGCACGGTTCATCGACAAGGTGACAATGGCGGTTGGCTGACCAAGGGGTGCCTTATGAACCAGATTGCCGCTGTTTCCCGAAATGGCCTTCTCGCCGCTGCCGCCATTGTGTCGATCGGCCTGTTTGGCGGCGGTCATCTGCTGGGTGACGGCCTGCGCCGCGCCAAGATGGCCGACCGTTCCGTCACCGTGCGCGGCCTGGCCGAGCGCAACGTGACCGCCGATCTCGCCACCTGGACGATCGCCTTTTCGGAAACCGGGACGGAACTCGGCCCGGTTCAGGAAGCGATCGACCAGAAGAGCGGGGCGGTGCGCGCCTTTTTCGCCAAGGCCGGGTTTCCGGCGGGCGCGGTCAGCGACACGGGTGCCAGCGTCAACCAGTTCTTCGACAGCAACCGCCAGCAGAATGTGGTGACCGTCCGCCGCCGGCTGCAGCTGCGCACGACCGACGTGATGCGCGCCCGCGCCGCCTTTGCGCGCCAGGCCGACCTGATCCGCGCCGGCGTCGCGCTCGAGGAAGGGAGCGGCATCGTCTACAGCTTCACCAAGCTCAATGACATCAAGCCGCAGATGATCGCCGAAGGCACGCGGAGCGCCCGCACATCCGCCGAGCAGTTCGCCAGCGACAGCGGCACCGGAGTCGGCGGCATCAAGTCCGCCAGCCAGGGCTATTTCTCGATCGGCGCGCGCGACGGGGACGTCGACGGCGAGGGCGGCGGCAACGCACGCAACTCGCCGCTGCAGAAGGTGCGCGTGGTCACCACGATCGAGTTTTTCCTGAACTGAGCCGATTTTTACATGACTGATCCACTTCACTCGGGACGAGCGAGTCAGTGTCTTCGCACAGTGGGCCAAGGCGCTGCAGTCTACCAGCTGCCGGTGTTGGGCATCGAGGCCCAAGGCTCGGCCGGTGCGAGATGGCCGTCCTGCAGCAGCTCGACCGAGATGCCGTCGGGCGAGCGGACGAATGCCATATGGCCGTCGCGGGGCGGCCGGTTGATGGCGACGCCGGCATCCATCAGCCGCTGGCAGGTCTCGTAGATATCGTCGACCCGGTACGCCAGATGGCCGAAATTGCGGCCGCCCGCATACTCCTCCGGGTCCCAATTGTGCGTGAGTTCGACTTCAGCCACGCCTTCCTGGCCGGGCGCGGCCATGAAGATCAGCGTGAAGCGGCCCCGCTCATTGTCGAAGCGGCGGACTTCCTTCAGGCCGATCAGCGCGAAGAAGCGGATGGTGGCGTCGGGGTCGCTGACCCGGATCATCGTGTGCAGATATTTCATGGCGTCATCGCTGAGCCGGCTTGATGAGTCGGTCAAGCTCGCCCTGGGCGGCTTTGGCGGCGTCGCTGCCGGGCTGATTCTTGACCGCGCCTTCGAACGCGATGCGGGCGGCATCCGGGGCGCCGGACGCCAGGGCGATTCGTCCGGCCTCGAGCGCGACCGAGCTGTCATCCGCCGACAGCTTCGCGGCCTCGCCAATATCGGCCTGCGCCCGGTCGAGCACGCCCATCCGGCGCGCGAGCGAGGCGGAGAGCAGCCAAGCGAGCGGATCCTGCGGCACCAGCTTCAGCGCCTCGTCCAGATCGGAGCGCGCGGCCGGTAGGTCGCCAACCGCGACATTGGCGCGGGCGCGGTCCAGCCGCGCCTCGCCCTTGGCCGGGCCGTTCAGCATGCCGGACACGAGCGCCGCATCGATCGCGGCGACGGCCTCACGGCCCTGGCCGGCCGCCAATCGGGCGTTGCCCGCCTGAATCCAGAGCTGAGCGGTCGCGGCTTCCTTGGCCGCCGCGGCCTCTCTCGCGGCTTGCTCGAACGCGGTGGCGGCCTCCGCCCAGCGATCCTGCGCGGCATAGGCGAGCGCCGCGCACTGCCTCGCGAGCGCGCCGCCACCGCCCAGATGCCAGGCATCGGCCTTGGCGACAGCGGCGACCGGATCGGTCTTGATCTCGTCCGCGCAGCTTTCAGGCGAGGTGGCGGCGGCTAGGAGGACAAGCAGGAACATGGCGTCATACCGGCAAGGAGGCGATCGTCGCGATCAGCAGGTTCAGGTCCTGCGGGCGACAGGCGGTGATCGCCGTCCTTGACCAGGATCGTCTGCACATCGGCTGAACGAAGCTGGCCGGCCAGATGCGTGGAATGGTGCCACGGCACCTCAGGGTCGCGCTGGCCGTGGAGCAGCCGCACCGGACAGTCGATCGCGATCTGGCGCTGCAGCATCCGGTGCGCCTCGCCCGATTGCCAGAAGCCGCGATGGGTGACGAACGGATCACCATATTGGGAAGGCTGCTCCAGCCTGCCCTCGGCGAGCAGCTTCATCTTCTCGTCCTGGGTATAGCCCCAATCGGTGAAATCGGGCGCGGCGGCGATGCCGATGAAGGCGGCGATCCGCTCCGGCCGCGCCTCCGCGATCAGCAGGCCGATCCAGCCGCCCATCGACGATCCGACCAGCACGATCGGGCCGGTGGTCAGCGCGTCGATCAGCGCCAGCGCGTCATCGCGCCAGACGGTGAGTGTGCCGTCCTCGAACCGGCCCTCGCTCGCGCCGCAGCCGGAATAGTCGAGGCGCAGCATCGCCCGCCCCTCGCGCGCCGCCCATTCGTCGAGGGCTACGGCCTTGGTCCCGGCCATGTCGGAGGCATAGCCCGGCAGGAACACGAGTGTCGGGCCATGCCCTTCGCGCAGATCATAGGCGAGGCGCAGGCCGTCGGGGCGGGCGTGGAAAGCCGTCATCGGCGGCGAAAGGTCACGAATGTTCGCACTGGCCAAGGGCTAAGTGTCAGATCACATATTCGATCGAGCGCATCTCGATATTCGCGTCGCGCTTGGCGTTCCGTTTGGCGACCATCTGGTCGTAGAGCTTCTTGACCGTGCCGCTGCCGGTGGTGACGAACGCCGCCGGGATTACCGCGTGGACCATGCACGCGATCCCGCCCACGACCATCTTCGCCCCAAAGCCGCCCGCCGCCGCGAAATGCTCGGCATAGGTTTCCCCGACTTCGGTCGGATGGTCGCGGAACAGCTTGTTGAACATCGGTCCTCGTCGCTCTGGATGTAAAGTGGCGGCCCCAGCTACCACAAGCCGGGCGGTGTAGGACAGAGCCTAGTTGTTTAGTCCCGAAGAGTGGCGGTACGGGTCGATCTTGAATCGGCCTGGGTCTTCTGTCCAGACGCGTGCGACGTATTCGTAGGGTGTAAGGCCACGGAGCGTCTTGAGCCTGCGGGC
>JAESFN010000218.1_pt1 | contig 76165 bp, 65 predicted proteins | sample 9269411 | NCBI WGS metagenome assembly JAESFN01 (sample SAMN14505399, study PRJNA617100) | algae metagenome | isolation source: Iphinoe sp. HA4291-MV1 and co-occurring heterotrophs from trail next to... | place: USA: Maunawili Falls, Hawaii | collected 2009-07-25
GTCGGCCCCAACGCCACGCTTGTCGATAATGACATCGGGGCGGTGATACGTGGCCTTAAGGCTCGGCTCGACGGGGACATTGCAGTTTCCGGACCGGACCTGGCGCGAAGCCTAACCGACCTCGGTCTTATTGATGAGTATCGGCTCTACTTCCACCCCTTCGTGCTTGGCCACGGGAAGCCATTCTTCGCCGGCCCGCGACCACCACTCCGCCTCGCTGCCACCGATCGCGTCGGCGAGGATGTAGTGAGGTTGACGTACGTACCCGCTTGATCGCGCGTTTCGCCTTGAGGACTGCGCCGAAATGATCAAGCGGTCGCAGGGTGCAGCAGGCAGGCATCGCCGTAGGAATAGAAGCGATAGCTGTGCGTGATCGCGTGCGCGTAGGCGGCCTTCATGTTCTCGAGCCCGGAGAATGCAGCGACGAGCATGAAGAGTGTCGAGCGCGGCAGATGAAAATTGGTCATCAGCGCATCGATGGCACGAAAGCGATAGCCCGGCGTGATAAAGATGCCCGTTTCGCCGCGGAAAGGCCGGATGGCGCCATCAGAATCTGCAGCCGACTCGAGTAGTCGCAGCGCCGTCGTGCCGACAGCAACAACGCGGCGCCCTGCACGGCGCGCCGCCGTCAGCCGCTCAGCCGTCTCCGTCGTGACTTCGCCCCACTCGAAATGCATCTTGTGGTCGTCGGTATCCTCGACTTTCACCGGCAGGAACGTGCCGGCGCCGACATGAAGCGTTACGAGCTCGGTCGTGATCCCTTTCGCCTTCAGCCGATCGACGAGTGCCGGCGTGAAATGGAGCGCGGCCGTCGGCGCCGCAACCGCGCCTTCGCGCTTCGCAAACATGGTCTGGTAGCTGTCGCGGTCCTCGGGTCCCGCCGGCCGGCGTGAAGCGATATACGGTGGCAGCGGCATGTGCCCCAGTGCCTCGATGGCCTCGTCCAGAAAGGCACTGTGAAAGGAGAAGGCGAGTTCAACCTCGCCATTCTCATGCTTCGCGGCGACAGTCGCATCGAGCGTGCCAAGCAGACAGACGCGGCCGTCTGTCTCGGCGCCGAAGCGGACGAGGTCGCCGACGTTGAGCCGCCGAGCGGGCTGGGCAAATGCGCGCCAGCGGCTTTCATCCACCCGCTTCGTCAGATTGAACGATACCGGTGTCTCGTGCGGCCCCCTAACGCGCGTGCCTTCCAGTGCCGCCGGTATCACGCGCGTATCGTTCAAGACGAGGACGTCATCCGGCCTCAGCAGCGCCGGAAGGTCGCTGACCACATGGTCCGTCAGCAGCGGATCGCAGCCAGGCTGCACCACGAGCAGGCGTGCGGCATCCCGCGGCACGGCCGGATGCAAGGCTATGAGGTCCTCGGGCAGCTCGAAGTCGAAATCGGCTGTGCGCATGGGCTTCCAATCACTTCCGGCCGATCACGGGCGACGTGCCGGCCGCTCCGGTCTGTACATCCTTCTGCCTCATAGGTACTAGGTTCTTAGAGCAAACGAGACCTGCGCCAGGCGGGCCGCCGGCAGACTTCGGGAGGACAGTTCATGAAATCGACCGTCAATGGCATCGCCATCAACTATGAGCTGTCCGGCGCTCCGGATGGCCCTGTCGTGGTCCTCCACCATCCGCTGGCCACAAACCTCACCTGCTGGGATGAGCTGACCGCCGCTCTCGAGCCCGACTACCGGGTTCTGCGCCTCGACGCGCGCGGCCACGGCAAGAGCGACGCTCCTGCCGGTCCCTATACCTTCGAGACGCTGGCCAAGGACATCGTCGAGCTGATGACGGCGTGTGGGGTCCAGAAGGCGAGCTTCCTCGGTCTCTCCATGGGCGGCATGGTCGGCCAGTACCTCGGATTGCTTCATCCCGAGCGCTTCAACTGTCTCATGCTGGTGTCGACCTCGAGCCGCATACCCGACGAGGCGAAGCCGCTTTGGGATCAGCGCATTCATGCCGTGACGACCGGCGGCATGGTCACGCAGGTCGAAGGCGCCATCCAGCGGTGGGTCTCGCCGCGCGCGATCAAGGAAAATCCGGCCCTCATCGAGCGGCTCGGCAAAATGATCAAGACCACACCCATCGACGGTTATGTCGGCTGGTGCCAGGCCATCCGCGGTCTCAATGTCACCGACCGCCTCGGCGCCATCCGCCTGCCAACGCGCGTGATCGTCGGCGAGATCGATCCTGCCACGCCGGTCGCCGCGTCGCAGGCGATCCACAATGCCATTCCGGGCTCAGATCTCGTGATCGTGCCGGGCGTTTCACATATGCTTCACAATGAGGAGCCGGAGCTGTTCCACTCCCATGTATTGCCGTTCCTCGATACTCACGCGGGAAAGTAGCCGCGGGACATTTTTGAGTGTCGGATTATTGGTTCTGGCGCTCCAATTTGGCGTGCTGACTACCTTCGCGCGTGCGGAGGAGACGCTGGAAGCGCGTGCGCGCGACGTGCTCGCAGCCCATTGCGCACCTTGCCGCGAGGCGAGCACTAGCGGGTTTGCAATCGACCTCGCGGCGATCGCGCGCGACCCGACGCTCATCCGCCCCGGCAATCCGGACGGATCAGCCGTCTATACGGCGGTGCTGCGTCGGCTCGGCACCGGCATTTCCAGCCCAGGTGCAGACCAGCTCAGCACGCTCCGCACATGGATCGAGAGTTTGCCCGCGGAAGCCGCGACGTGCCCGGCCGCGATCTTCGTTCCGCGCGAGCGCATCGAAGCCGAGCTCGCCCGCGTCGCCGCGACCGTGAAAAAGCCGGTCTCGGCATTCCGCGTCCTGAGCCTCGCCCATCTGGACCTCGGTTGTGCTACCCAGGAGCGCATCGTCGAGTGGCGCCAGACGATCGGGCTCATCCTCGCAGCCCTAGCTGGCATCGCACATCCAGCGCCGACCCACTCGCTCGATCCGCGGGGCCACAACCTCGCCGTCGACATCCAGGACCTCGGCTGGGATGCCGGTCGATGGCGCGATGTGCTCGGCATGAAATCGCAGGGACGGCGTGCACCTGGACCGCTCATCGTCCGCGCCGACCAACTGGTCGCACAGGTTTTGCGCGGCGAGTTCGGGGCTGCGCGAGCCGGCCCGAGCGGCCCCATCCCGGCGCATCTCGCCGATGACCACCAGATCCACGAGAGCGACCGGGAAACCGCACTGGCCATCCTGCGCCCGGTGGCATCGCCGGATCGACTTGGGCGTAGTGCGGAGTTGATGCTTCAGCTTGCCCGCCAGCATCTGGCGCCACTCGGGCTTTCTCGAGTCGCCGCCGAGCTCGGCATGACGCCCGACGCACTGGCAAGCGCGCTGGAGCCGGAGGCACGCGGTGAGCGCTACCTATTGCGGCGGCTGATCTATGGAACTGTTCTCCGCAAGGATATCGAGGACAATTGGACGCTTATCTCGAACATCGTGCGGGTCGTTCCCCCATCAAGGGCCATGCCGCTCGTCCCTCTTGATGCAGCCCGCCCCGTGATCACACCGGCAACGCCGATCGAGATCACGCTTCATCCGGATCTGCCCCGCTACTCGGTCGGCGACGGCTTGAAGCTCACTGTCCGCTCGAACGTCGATTGCCATCTGACAGTCATCAGCATCGACGCGGCCGGATTTGGCACCGTCATCTTCCCCAATGACTTTGTTCCGAAGAACCGCATCGGCGCCCATCTCACCGTCTCGATCCCTGACGCGAGCGCGCGCTATCGCTTCCGCATGAAGGCAAAGGGCCGCGAAAGGATCGTCGCGATCTGCACGCGCGCGGAAGGCAGCGTCGATGGCATCCGCCACGACTTCGAGCGCCAGCGCTTCCAGGAGCTCGGCCCCTACTCAGCCTTCCTCGATGCCGCCTTAAGACGTGCGCCACCCACTGAAGCGGAGCGCGCCGAACGTGAAGGTCCGCAGCCAGTGCCGCAAAGCCAGATCTCGCGGACGGGCATCCTCATCGATGTCCGATAATCACGCCTTCGCGACGAAGCTCTCGATCACGCGCTTTCTGTCGCCGCTGTCGAAATCGATCGTCAGCTTGTTCCCGTCGACCATCGTGACCGTGCCGAAGCCGAACTTCTGGTGACGCACGCGATCACCCTCGGCGAATGCCGATACGTGATCCGAGGACGCAACAAGCTGGCCCTCAATCGTCTGCGGCGGCGACCGAGCGGGACGCGCCGTCTTCCACTGCTCCTGTGCCCGTTGCCAGCCCGGCGTTGTATAGCTTGTCTCGAACGGCGACGGCGCATCGTCGAAACGGCTCTTGCCATAGGGGTTGGCGCGGCCATAGCGCGGCTCGCTACCCATGCCCGCATAGACGCCGCCGAAGGGACTGCGCGACTCGAGCACCTCGATGTGCGCCTCGGGCAGATCGTCGATGAACCTCGACGGGCTTGCGGACTGGTAGAGCCCGCGATTGCGCCGGTTCTGCGCGAAACTTATCTGGACGGAACGTTTGCCGCGCGTAATGCCGACATAGGCGAGGCGGCGCTCCTCCTCGAGACCGGCGAGCCCGCTCTCGTCGAGCGAGCGCTGGTGCGGGAACAGCCCCTCTTCCCACCCCGGAAGAAATACCGTTTCGAACTCGAGCCCCTTGGCCGCGTGCAGCGTCATCAGCGACACGCGATCACCGTCATTGCCCTGATCGACGTCCATGACCAGCGCTACGTGCTCGAGGAACCCGCCGAGGGTCTCGAACTCGTGCATGAAGCGGATCAATTCCTTGAGGTTCTCGAGCCGCGACTGCGCCTGCGGGCTCTTGTCGGCCTGCCACATGGCCGTGTAGCCGCTCTCGTCGAGGATCAGCTCGGCGAGTTCGGTGTGCTTCACGCCCTCGGCCTGCCCGCGCCAGCGCAGGAACTGAGCAACGACATCGCCGAGTGCACGGCGCGCCTTCGGCTTCAACTCGTCGCTCTCGGCGAGTTGGCGCGCCGCCTCGAACATCGGGATGGCGCCCGCGCGCGCGACGTCGTGGATCTGCTTGATGGTGGCATCGCCGAGCCCGCGCTTCGGCACGTTGACGATGCGCTCGAACTTCAAATCGTTGGACGGATTGTGCGTAACCTCGAGGTACGCGATGGCGTCCTTGATTTCCTGGCGCTCGTAGAATCGCGGACCGCCAATGACGCGGTAGGGCAGTCCCAAAGTGATGAAACGATCCTCGAAGGCGCGCATCTGGAAGGAGGCACGCACCAGGATCGCGATCTCATTGAGCCGATGGCCACGTTTCCCCTGTTGCTCGATCTCATCGCCGATCGCGCGCGCTTCCTCCTCGTCGTCCCACACGCCGAGCAGAGAGACCTTCTTGCCGAGTTCGTCGTCGGTGAAGAGCGTCTTGCCGAGGCGGCCAGTGTTGTGCGCAATCAGCCCCGCGGCAGCCGCGAGAATATGGCCCGTCGAGCGATAGTTGCGCTCGAGCCGGATGACTACCGCGCCGGGAAAATCCTTCTCGAAGCGCAGGATGTTGTCGACCTCCGCGCCGCGCCAGCCATAGATCGACTGATCGTCGTCGCCGACGCAGCAGAGATTCGGCTGGCCGCCCGGCACCTGCGCGATGAGGCGCAGCCACTGGTACTGGACGACGTTGGTGTCCTGATACTCGTCGACGAGGACATAGCGGAAGCGGCGCTGGTAGTCGGCAAGCACGTCCGGATGCTCGCGAAAGAGCCGCAGCGTCTCGAGCAGCAGGTCGCCGAAATCGACGGCATTGAGCTCCTTCAAGCGCTGCTGGTAGGCCGCATAGAGACGCGCCCCGATGCCGGCGAAGGCCTGGGAGTCGCCCGTACTCACCTTGTCCGGCGTCAGGCCCTTGTTCTTCCAGTTGTCGATCATCGCGGCGAGCTGGCGACCTGGCCAGCGGTCCTTGTCGAGCCCTTCGGCCTCGATGACTTGCTTGATGAGGCGGAGCTGGTCGTCCACGTCGAGGATGGTGAAGCCGTCCTTGAGGCCGACCAGCTCGGAATGCCGGCGCAGAATCTTCACCCCGATGGCGTGAAATGTGCCGAGCCACGGCATACCCTCGACGGCACCACCGATCAGGTTGCCGATGCGCTCCTTCATCTCGCGCGCGGCCTTGTTCGTGAACGTGACGGCAAGCACCTGCGAGGGATAGGCCTTGCGACTCGCGAGGATGTGGGCGATGCGCGTCGTCAGCACCCGCGTCTTGCCGACGCCGGCGCCCGCGAGCACGAGAACCGGGCCGTCCGTCGTCTCGACCGCCCGGCGCTGCTCGGTATTGAGGCCCGTAATATAGGGCGCAGAGGCTGGTGCCGCGGCACGCTCCGAAATAGTGAGCCGTCGCGCCGGCTCGGCCGGAGCCTGAGCCGCGTTCGGCGCCTCCGGAAGGTCGAAGGGCGGCTCGTCGGCGTCCTCGGCCGGCGGCCCACTCATTTTCACCTGATTCGCTGACATGACGGGCCTTTATAGCATGGCATCCGCGGCAACAATTCGGCTTTTGTTCCTCGCTCCGGGGCACCCAGCTGGGCCGATAACACAGCTTTCAATGCAGGGCGGCCCAGCGTAGTGTTCCGGCCAATCAAACGACCGCTTACGGGAGAGAAACGCGTGAAGCTTCAAATGAGTGGGCGTAATGCCCTCATCACGGGCGCCAGCAAGGGAATTGGGCTGGCCATCTCCAGGGCATTCCTCGGCGCAGGTGCCAATATTGCCATCGTCGCCCGGAATCAGGCGGGTCTCGATGCCGCTAAGAATGAACTGGCGAAAGCTGGTTCAGGCAAGATCGCCACGCTCACCGGCGACATGGGCAAGGCGGAGGACTGCGCCCGCGTCTTCGCAGCTGCCGAAAAAGCGCTCGGCCCCCTCGACGTGCTGGTCAACAACGCGGGCACCTCCAAGACCGGCCAGTTCGAGACGATCACGGACGAAGTCTGGCAGGCCGACCTGGATCTCAAGCTGTTCGCGGCCATCCGCCTGTGCCGGCTCGCATTTCCCGGCATGAAAGAGCGCGGTTTTGGTCGCGTCATCAATGTGCTCAATACGAGCGCCAAGGCGCCTGCCGGCGGCCGCGCGCCGACGGCCGTCTCCCGCGCCGCCGGGATGGCGCTGACCAAGGTTCTGGCTGGCGAAGGCGCGCCTCACAATGTTCTCGTCAATGCGGTCCTCGTCGGTCGCATCGAGAGCGATCAGTGGGTACAGCGCCATGCGCAGGAGAACAAGGGCCGCAGCCTCGAAGCGTTCTACGAGGACATGGGCAAGGATATCCCGCTCGGTCGGGTCGGCACAGCCGAGGAGTTCGCCAACATGGTGCTGTTCCTCGCGTCCGACGCCGGCTCGTACATAACCGGCACGGCGATCAACATCGACGGCGGCGCCTGTCCGGTGGTTTGAGATGTTCGGCGCCTGTCCGTCCTGCTACCGGAGCATAGCGTAATGCGTATTGATGTTCGGTGGCTCGCGCCGGTGGCTGCTGCCGTCGCCATGGTGGCGACACCGCTCGCCGCCACCGAGATCCCGGGCACTTCGGCGATCACTGCGGTGACCGTCTTTTCACGCGGCGCCGAGGTGACCCGCACGGCCCAGCTCAAGATCGCGCCGGGCGAGCACGTGGTCGTCTTCAAGGATCTGCCGGCGCAGGCGATCGACGGCTCGATCCGCATCGAAGGCCGTAGCACCGGTAAGCTGGATATCGGCTCGGTCGACACGCGCCGGGTCGAAATCCCGCACCTAGACCCCGCTGTCAGCCAGAGCGAGCGCCGCAAGCTCGAGGAAGCCATCGAGAAGCTGCAGGACGAGCGCGCGATCGTTGCAGCCGAAATGGACGCCGCGGAGGCGCAAAAGCGCTTCGTGGAGGGGCTCGTCGCGCTACCGACGCGGCCGAGCACCAAGCCGGCCGAAAATGCCGAGAAGGGCGAAGAGTGGGGCGGCCTTTTCGACCTGATTGGTCGTCGGCTCGCCGAAGCCGAGAAGACGCGGCTGGCCGCAAGCCTCAAAGTTCGCGAGTTCGACCGCCGCATCTCCGACCTCGAACGAGCGCTCTCCGACCTCGCACCCATAGAGGACGCGCGAACCGAAGTCCGCGTCCATGTCATGGCCGCAGCGGCGCTAGAAGCCAATCTACTGCTGCGCTATCAGGTGCCGTCGGCCTCATGGCAATCTCTCTATGACGCCCGCCTCAACACCGGCGCCCGGAACGTCGCGCCAAGCCTGACGCTCGTGCGCCGCGCCGCAGTCCAGCAGCGTACGGGCGAGGACTGGCGGGACGTAGTCCTCACCCTTTCGACGGCGCGGCCCGCCAACGGGGCATCCGCTCCGATCCTTGATGCCGTCTCGGTGGATTTCATCCCCGATATTCCCCGCCCCGTCGCGAGCGCGCCGCAGCCTGCCGCACCAGCCCCCAGGAGCCGCCGTCCTGGTGCCGAAGGTGGCGGTGCCCCGAGCGAAGCCCTAGCCGCCGAGAAGCGGCTGGACGAGGAAGTCGCCATTGGCGAGCAGCAGGCGAGCGCCGAGATCAGCGCCTTCCAGGCGCGGTTCGATATTCCGGGCCGGACGACGGTCCTCGCCACCGGGGAGGTCAAGCGCGCGCTCATCGACGAGGCGAAAATCGAGCCATCACTCGTCGTGCGGGCGGTCCCGCGCCTGAGGACCCAGGCCTATCTCTACGCAAGGATCGCCGCGCCGAAGACTGGCGCCTATCTCCCCGGCACGATCGCGCTGTTCCGGGACGGGACCTATGTCGGGACTGGCAAGCTGCCGTTGCTGGCGCCCGGGCAGGAGCACGAGATCGGCTTTGGTGCCGACGACTCCGTCCGCATCCGCTACGCGACGGTCGAGGACAAGCGCGGCGAGACTGGACTGATCTCTTCCCAGCAGACCGACACCCGCGCCTTCCGCATCTCGGTCAAGAACATGCACGAACGCGCCATCGCGGTTTCGGTGCTCGACAATATGCCAACCTCCCGGCAACAGGAGATCAAGGTCGAGCTTACGGGCAAGACACCGCCGTCGCGGCGCGACGTCGACGACAAGCGCGGCGTTCTAGCGTGGGAGGCACAGCTCCAGCCCGATGAGGAGCGTCAAATAGAGTTCGGGTATCGGATATCGTGGCCAGCTGGCAAGCGCGTCATGTATAGCCGCTGAAGGCGCGCGCTGTTGCTGTTAGAGAACAAAGGGGCCGCTCATCAGATGAACGGCCCAAGTCTAGGGAGGAAACGCCCGAAGTGGGCAATAGCAACGAGATCTTCATCGCAGCTACGGTTTGACCATGCCAATGCGCCGCTGATTCGGCAATGTCAACGCCGCAACAATATGCGGAAAGCGGTATGTTGAAAACCTCTATGCGACCTCTGCGCCACATATCTCGATACTGATCATTGATCAAATTGCCACAACACTCCCTGCACTGCTCATCACCCTCCCAACCGTGTCGCCCACAATGAAGCCGTCCGCCTCCTTCGCCGCCCTTCTCGAAACCGCCCACAAACTTGCCGACCTATCGGGCGAGCTCATTCTTCGTCGCTTCCGCCGGCCGATCGCCGTCGAGGACAAGGGCAGCCCGCTTGGCTTCGACCCCGTCACGGCCGCCGACCGCGACGCCGAGCGCACCATCAGCCGCTACCTGCTGCGCCACCACCCCTCGCACGCGATCGTCGGCGAAGAGCACGGCGGGCGCGAGGGCACGAGCAGCCTACGCTGGGTCATCGATCCGATCGACGGCACCAAGGCCTTCATCATGGGGAGCCCGCTCTGGGGTACGCTCATCGGCCTCCTCGACGGCGAGACACCGCTGCTCGGCATGATGAACCAGCCTTTCACCGGCGAGCGCATCTGGGCGAGCCGCACGGCCACCCACTGGCGCACGGCCGACGGCCGCATGCGCCGCGCCAGGACCCGCGCCTGCCCCAAGCTCGAGAATGCCATCCTGACCACGACGAGCCCCGATCTGATCGGCGAGCGAGACCGCAAGAAGTTCTCCGAGGTCTCCGCGCGCGCGCGCCTCACGCGCTATGGCGGTGACTGCTACGGCTACTGCCTGCTTGCCGGCGGCCACACCGATCTCCTGATCGAGACCGGCCTCAAGCCGCACGACATTGTCGCCCTCATCCCGATCATCGAGCGGGCGGGCGGGCGCATCACGACGTGGGACGGCAAGCCCGCTACGCACGGCGGGCGTATCGTAGCCGCCGGTGACCCTGCGCTCCACGCGCAGGTCCTCAAAATACTGAATGCCTGACCCGGGCCAAACCCGAGACTGAGCCCGCGCTTGGATCGCTGCTGCACCAATGAATACACTTTCATCGGGGAGCCACCTTTTTGCGCGTCGCCGATGGTTCTATGCGGCCATGTCAGTGGAGCAGTGGAAGGAGGAACTCATGATCAAGAAATTCGCACTCGGCATGGCAGCCGCCATGACCATCGCCATATCAGCGAGCAGCACCGCCAACGCGCAAGCTTGCGCCAGGAACGTGGTCAGCGCCGTCGGCAAGACCTCGATCACCGCCATCGGCGCACGCCTCAGCGCACGCAACACGTGGCGCACCAGCGTGCGCCGGCAGCTCGGCCCGAACTACGCCTCGGTGAGCCGCGCCCGCGCCAAGCGTGACATCTGCCGCAAGGTCGGCGCGCGGACATCCTGCCGCTTCGTCGCGCGCCCCTGCCGCGCCTAACCCGCAAAGAAAACGGGGCGCCGAAGGGCGCCCCGAATTCGTTCTGAAGGTCAAAGGCAGCTGTGGCTGCGCCGGACTTCAGTTGAATTTGGCCTTGAGATCGCGGATCGAACGGTTGACGAGATCGGCACCGCCGTCGGCCTTGAGCTTGTCTCCGATCAGCCTCTCCGCCGCCGACATAGCGACATCGACTGCCGCAGCCCGGACCTCGCTCACGGCCTGTGCCTCGGCCCGCGCGATCTTGTCCTCGGCGAGGCGCGTGCGCCGCTCGAGCTGCTCCTTGAGGCTCTTTGCGCTCTCGGCCTTCATGGCTTCGGCTTCGCGCCGCGCCGACTCGATAATCGCTTTCGCTTCCTCGTCCGCGGCACGCTGCTTGCGCTGGTAGTCGGCAAGCAGATCCTGCGCTTCCTCGCGCAGGCGACGCGCCTGGTCGAGTTCCTTGCGCACGGCATCGGCGCGATCGTCGAGCGCCTTCGTCAGCATCGACGGCACGCCCATCTTGATGAGGATGCCGATGAAGACGAAGAACGATACGGCGACCCAGAAATCAGGCGTGAAAAACATCGCTGGCCTTTCTGTCGTACTGACTCGCCTCAGCCCGCACGCGCTTTTGCAAGCGCCTGGCGCACTTCGTCATCGGAAACGGTCTTGCCAGTCAACCTGGACACGACGTCGGACGCCGTGCTCGCCGCGATCTCGTCGACACTGGCGAGGGCCCGCGCCTTGGTCGCCGCAATCTGCTTCTCGGTCTCGGCGAGCTTTGCATTGAGCTCCCCTTCGACGCGATGACGCTCGGCATCGGTCTCGGCTGAGAGCCGGTCCCGGGTTTCCTTCGCAAGGCCTTGGGCCTTGCCGCGGGCATCCGCCAGCGATTGCTCGTAGGCCTTGAGCGCAGCGTCCGTCTCAGCCTTCAGCCGCACAGCCTCGTCAAGATCGCGCTGGATGCGATCGCGGCGCTCCTCGATGACCTCTCCGATGCGCGGCAGTGCTATCCGCGCCATGAGGAAGTAGAGGGCGCCGAACGACACCGCGAGCCAGAAGAGCTGTTTGGCGAACGTCGAAGGATCGAACGGCGGAAACACATCCGGCGCAGCAGCGCTCGGAATGAATTCGCCGGTCGTCACTGCGACCGCCCCGAGAAGCAACATGGACATTGCGCCCCTGCCGTCAGTTCGGCACCGACATGGATCGGTGCCCGGATACGCGGTGCGGCGACACGAAGTCGCCGCGTCTCAACCCGCCGCCTGATCGCTTGCGATCAGACCACGAAGAGGAGGAGCAGCGCGATGAGCAGCGAGAAGATGCCGAGCGCTTCCGTCAGCGCGAAGCCGAGGAGCAGCGTGCCGCGCTGGCCATCAGCAGCCGACGGGTTGCGGAGCGCACCCGAGAGGAACTGGCCGAACAGGTTGCCGAGGCCGATGCCGGCGCCTGCCATGCCAAGGCACGCGATGCCCGCACCGATGTACTTTGCTGCCACTGGATCCATGATGATCTCCTTGGGTTGATCGACTGTGTAGGTGGATGAGGTTGATGCGATGAACCGCTCAGTGATGAGCCCCGTGCACCGCATCGTTGAGATAGACGCAGGTCAGCACCGCGAAGACGTAGGCCTGCAGGACCGCGACCAGCACTTCAAGCGCGGTCAGCGCAATCGTGCCGGCGAGTGCCAGGGGCGAGATGATGCCCCACACGCCCGCGGCGAGCAGCGAACCGACGAAACCTGCGAAGATCTTGAGCGCAATGTGCCCCGCCAGCATGTTGGCGAAGAGGCGGACCGACAAGCTCAGCGGCCGCGAGAGGAACGAGATGACCTCGATCGGCACCATCAGCGGAAGAAGCGCTGGCGGCACGTCCGGCACGAAAAGCTTGAGGAAGTGCACGCCTTGGGTCGCGACGCCGTAGACGATGACGATCCCGATCACGAGGAGCGCCAGCGCCGCCGTCACGACGATGTGGCTCGTGACCGTGAATGTCCCGGGCACCAGGCCGACCACGTTGCAGATCAGCACGAACATGAACAGCGAGAAGACCAGAGGGAAGAACTTCATGCCTTCGTGGCCGACGTTCTCGCGGACCGTATTGGCGACGAATTCGTAGAGCAATTCCGCGATCGACTGCATCCGCGTCGGCACAAGCGAGCGCCCGCGCATGGACATGATGAGGAAGGATGAAATCAGCCCCACCGCGATGACCATGAAAAGCGCGGAATTCGTGAAAGACGTATCGAATCCGAAGAGCCTCAGCGGAACGAGATCTTTGATCTCGAACTGTGCAATCGGACTATGTGCCCCGTCAGCGCCAGCAGCCACGTGCTCGTGCCCCTTACCTGTTCTCGTCCTCGTCGTCGTCCTTGACGGACGGCGCCGGCGGCGTCTTCTCGCGCATCGCGACCCTGATCACATTCAGGATGCCCGCGGCAGCGCCCAACAAAAAGAACAGGACGAACATGATCGGCTTTTGAGTGCCGAGCCATGCGTCCAGATACCAACCGATCAGACCGCCGGCCACAATGCCGCCGATCAGCTCAGCCGAAGCCCGCAACGCCCGCCCGGCTACCGGCGGACTTTTCCGCCGCTCGACCGCTTCGCGCGCGCGCTTGACCTCGCCGAGACGCTCACCGATTGCCTCCGACCGCCGCCTTAGAGCCTCACGTTCCTCGGGCGTGATCTCGCCACGAGGCTCGGGTTGCTTGCTGCCGTCGACCGACATTTTGGCTGCCTCGACGCGCTCCGAGGATCGGAGCACGGCCGCTTCAACTGCGCGCGGACCATAGATAGCCCCCCGGGGGGTGTCAAGAAAGCGTGATGGCACCCTGATGACCGCAAAGGCGGCGAAAGCGCGCAGGTCGGGGCACCTGCCGGAGTGGACTGGTAGCCGGCCATGGACTGGCTTGCACCGACACACTACTATCCGTCGACGCGCTGCCGTCCGATCGATAGTTGATCAAGCGCAGGAGCTTGGCCGTGAATAGCCCACTGCTGGAAATTTGCGGCCGGGTGGAAATCATCCATTTGCGCGAGCGGACGGATCGTTACTGGCGCCTCGCCAAGGAACTCAGCCACATCGGCATTGCGATGACGGACCCGCGCGTGCGAATTCCCGACGCGCCTCGTCCCGCCGATGCCAACGGCTTTCCCAGCCGGGGAATTTACGGCAACTTTCTTAGCCACCTGGACATTCTGCGCCGGGCGATGCTCGACGATCTGCCGTGCGCTTGGGTGCTCGAAGACGATGCGTTGTTCAGGTCGAGCCTTCGAAGCGAGGACGTGCAGCAGGAGCTTTGCCGCACGATCGCTTCCATGCCTTGGGACTTCCTTTTCCCGGGCCACGCCCTTGGTCCGGAGCTTGCCAAGCTCGACCGCGGGCTGATCTACTCGGACCTCGAATTCAAATGGTCGCACTGCTACATGGTGCACAAGCGCGCGCTACCGCGAGTCGTTGACTACCTCGAGAAAGTGATCGAGCGTCCCGCCGGCCACCCGGAAGGTGGCAAGATGTATATCGACGGCGCATACTCCCTCTTTCGATCGCAGAATAAAGACATTCGTACGCTGATCGCGAACCCGGTTCTTTCCATACAGCGTGGATCAGACAGCAGCCTCGCCAACGGCAGTGGGCCCGATCGTCGCGCACTTATGAAGAACGTTACATCCGGTGCCAGAGTGGCCCGCGATGAACTATGGCGCCGGACGGGCGTGCACTGGCCTGGCTATAGCGCCTCCTAATAACGGACGACGCGCGCCCGCACCTGCGCATCGATCCAACGTTCAACACGATGATCGCGCGCGTCGGCGAGATGCCGCGGGCAACATCGCTCTTCATTGGCCAAGCGAACGCAAGGTGCAGTACAGATGTAGCCGACGCACCTCAAACCGAACGGGTAATGCCCCCATCGACGCGGATATTCTGGCCGGTGATGTAACCCGCCCCCTCTGACGCGAGGAACGAGATCGTCGCCGCGATTTCCGAGCTGTGGCCATAGCGGCCCATGGGGATGCGCTTACGGAATTCTTCCTTCTCGGGCAGGCTGTCGATGAAGCCCGGCAGCACGTTGTTCATGCGCACGTTGTCGGCCGCGTACTTGTCGGCGAAAAGCTTCGTGTAGGCCGCGAGACCCGAGCGGAACACGCCCGACGTCGGGAACACGGGATCGGGCTCGAAGGTCGCAAACGTCGAGATATTGATGATCGAACCCGCGCGCTGCTTCTGCATGATCGGTGCGACGAGCCGCGTCGGCCGAATGACGTTCATCAGATAGACATCGAGACCGCGATGCCAGTCCTCGTCTGTCAGATCGAGGATCGGGCCGCGCGGGCCATGGCCGCCGCTGTTCACGAGCACATCGATGCGCCCCCAGCGCCCCATGACCGTATCGACGAGCCGCTTGAGGTCGTCGTTCGACTGGTTCGAGCCCGTGATGCCGATCCCGCCGAGTTCCTTCGCCAGCGCCTCGCCTTTGCCGGACGAGGAGAGAATGCCGATCTGGAAACCGTCCGCCGCGAGTCGGCGCGCTGCATCCGCGCCCATACCGCTGCCGCCGGCGGTGACGACCGCCACTTTTGTCTCAGCCATGGAGTGTCCTTTGCTTGTCGAACGCCGCGCCTATTTCGCAGCGGCCGGAAAATCGCCGGAGAGGAACAGCCGGTAAGCCGGATTGTTCGTCTCGTCCCAGTAGGGATAACCGAGCGCGTCGAGCCGCTCCTTGAGCTGATCGCGCGCGCCCGGCGCCACCTGGATGCCGGCGAGAATGCGCCCGTAGTCGGCGCCGTGATTGCGGTAGTGGAAGAGCGAGATGTTCCACTCCGGCGCCAGGCTCTCGAGGAAGGTCAGCAGCGCGCCCGGCCGCTCGGGAAACTGAAAGCGATAGATCAGCTCGTCCGTCAGGCCCGGCGCGCGCCCGCCGACCATGTAGCGCACGTGCTCCTTGGCCATCTCGTTCTCGCTCATGTCGAGGACGGGATAGCCCTCGGACTTGAGGCGCGCGATGAGCTCGTTCTTCTCCGCTTCGCCGCGATGGAGCGCGATGCCGGCGAAGATCTGCGCGGGCGTCGAGGCATCGGCGTAGCGATAGTTGAACTCGGTGATGCCGCGGCCCTGCAGCGTGCGAATGAAACCGCGATAGGCGCCGGGGCGCTCCGGCAGTGTCACTGCCAGCAGCGCCTCGCGATGCTCGCCGACCTCGGCGCGATCGGCGATTGTGCGCAGGCGATCGAAGTTCAGGTTCGCGCCGCTGTTGATGGCGATCAGCGCGCCTGAATCGGCACCTTTGCGCTCGGCGTAGATCTTGAGGCCCGCGAGGCTCAGCGCACCCGAGGGCTCGGCCACGGCGCGCGTATCGTCGAAGATATCCTTGATGGCCGCGCACATGCCGTCGATGTCGACCGTGATGATCTCGTCGAGCAGCTCACGGCAGAGGCGGAACGTCTCTTCGCCCGTCCGGCGCACGGCAACGCCATCGGCGAAGAGATCCACCTGATTGAGCGTAACGATCTGGCCCTCTTTGACCGCCGCCGCCATGCTCGCGGATCCCACGGCCTCGACGCCAATGACCTTCGTCTTCGGGCTCAGGAACTTCACGAATGCCGCAATGCCCGACGCGAGACCGCCGCCGCCGATCGGCACGAAGATCGCTTCGATCGGATCAGGATGCTGGCGCAGCACTTCGAGGCCGACCGTTCCCTGGCCTGCGATCACGTCGGGGTCGTCGAAGGGGTGCACGAACGTCAGGCCCTCGGCCTTTTCGAGCTCGCGCGCCTTGGCATAGGCCTCGTCGAAGGCATCGCCGTGCAGGATGGCATTGCCGCCGAGCCGGCGCACGGACTCGACCTTGATGCCCGGTGTCGTCATCGGCATGACGATCGTCGCCTTCATGCCGAGCTTCTGCGCCGCAAGCGCCACGCCCTGCGCGTGATTTCCGGCCGAGGCGCAGATCACGCCGCGCCGGCGGGCTTCCTCGGAGAGCCGCACGATCTTGTTGTAGGCCCCGCGGATCTTGAACGAGAAGACTGGCTGCAGGTCCTCGCGCTTGAGGTGCACGCTTCGGCCGAGCCGCTCCGAGAGGCGCGGCATGGCATCGAGGGCGGTCTCCTCGGCGACGTCATAGACGCGCGCGGTGAGGATGGCCTGAGCATAGTCGCTCAGCGAGCGGGGTTGGGACATGGTGCGTTCGGCTCGGTTCGGTGGGCGGGTGCGCCCGGGTCAAGACGCGAGCTTATAGGGCGGATGAGGGCGAAGGGGTATGGGTCATTTAGCTTTACGACCTGCCCGCGCCGGATCGGCTGCATCACTGATATAGAAAGTTATTAGTTCGCCGTCCTTGAGCACCGGCTTACCCGTGACAACTATCTCCGACCCCTTGTCGAGAGCACGCGTGTATATGTTCTCTGTTGAAAGGATCGCCGGATCTGTGATCTTGCCGCTAATCGGCTTTGGGCTTTCCGCAGTGACAATGCGGCACGTCCGGCTCAGCATATCGACTGCGACCAACTTAACCGTCATTGAGGTTATATCTCGAACCTCAAGCTCACCCCTTGCGCGTATAACGGCGGCAGACGGCTCATCTATAACGTATTCGGCCGGCTGCTTGTCTGCGTGCGTTAGCTGCCGTACTGACTTGCCGATGGGGTCTACTAAGGCGGTTATCGCGCTGGCGGTGACATTGCCCATGTTCTCAGTAAGTTTATCGATCGCGGCAAACAGGCGCTCCTTGTCGCGCTGATGGCCTTCTTCGACCTTGGCTGCATAGTCAATGAAACGCCGCGTGATCTCGCCATTGTCTTTGGCAATATCATGCACTTTTTCGATAGCTTGCTCGGCGATCTGCCTCTGCCCCGCCCTTTTGGCGAGCGTCGCCTTCACCATTTCTGGAACGCAAAGGTCTGCTGCTGCTGCAAGAAGCTCCGGATACACCGATAGTCGACCATGCGCCAACAGCACCCATAGCAGATAAGAGAATGATCCTTCCTGCGGGGGACTTATGAGGACTCGCACATCTGGCTTCCGTAGTCTCCCTACTAGCTGACCGGTGAAATAGAAATGGTACGCAGTTTTGTATATGCGGCCGGCGCCCTGCAATGATTGCCCTAACTGCTGCACTTCAACACGATTGTCTGCAGCATCCCAACCATCGAGTTCCATGCGCAATGGGCTCGCCAGTTCCATTTCCATCCCCCCCAATCAATCTGAAAAAGGAGATGGTGCGTCCAATATGATCCTTTGCCAAGTCCTGGTCTGTAGCGCTCTCAAACCAAAAGAAGAACGGCGGGCGCCTAAGGTGCCCGCCGTTCCAACTTTTGGAGATCGTCCAGACCTCAACTGCACCCACTCGTGCTTCCGCACGTGTCGCACTTCAGGCAGGTGCCGTTGCGGACGAGCGTGAAGTTTCCGCACTCGCGGCAGTCCTCACCCTCATAGCCCTTGAGGCGCGCCTCGGTGCGGCGGTCCAGCTCCGTCTCCATCTTGAGCGCGAGCGAGCCTTCCGTGACGTGCGTGACCGTCTCAACCGTCCGCTGCTGATAGAGCGCCGTCGCAGCATTGCCCGCGAACGCCGTCGCCACGTCCTTCTGCATGGAGCCGACCGACGCGGCCGGCGCACTGTTGCGCACGATCGTCGTCACGTTCGGCACCGCCACGCCGCGCAGCAGGCCCTTGCTGACGAATCGCGCTGGCGGCGGAGCAACCGGCGCCTCGGCCTCATCTTCCAGCGCCTCATCCGAGGAACCCAGAGCCGTCGCACCGACGATCTGCGTCGGATCGACGTGCGCGAGGTCATGCCGCTCGAGGTACGACACGGCGAGCTCGCGGAAGATGTAATCGAGAATCGAGGTCGCGTTCTTGATGGCCTCATTGCCCTGCACGAGACCGGCCGGCTCGAAGCGCGTGAACGTGAAGGCATCCACGTACTCGTCGAGCGGCACGCCGTACTGCAGGCCGAGCGAGATCGCGATAGCGAAGTTGTTCATCAAGCTGCGGAAGGCGGCGCCTTCCTTGTGCATGTCGATGAAGATCTCGCCGAGGCGGCCATCGTTGTACTCGCCCGTGCGGAGGTACACCTTGTGCCCGCCGACCGAGGCTTTCTGCGTGTAGCCCTTGCGGCGACCGGGCAGCTTCTCGCGATCGCGCGCCCGCTCGATGATCCGCTCGACAATGCGCTCGGCCGCAACGGCTGCACGCTGCTGCGCGGGCTTGTCCGACGCCATCTCGGCGGCCACTTCCTCGGCCTCCTCGGGATCGTCCGCGAGGATCTGCGAGTTCAGCGGCTGCGAGAGCTTCGAGCCATCGCGATAGAGCGCGTTGGCCTTGAGCGCGAGCTTCCACGACAGGCGGTAGGACTGCTTGCAGTCATCGACCGTCGCGTCGTTCGGCATGTTGATGGTCTTCGAGATCGCGCCCGAGATGAAGGGCTGGCTCGCAGCCATCATGCGGATGTGGCTCTCGACCGAGAGGAAGCGCTTGCCGATGCGGCCGCACGGGTTGGCGCAGTCAAACACCGGCAGGTGCTCCGCCTTGAGGTAAGGCGCGCCCTCGACCGTCATGGTGCCGCAGACGTGGTTGTTCGCGGCATCGATGTCCTTCTTCGTGAAACCGAGGAAGGCGAGCAGGTCGAAGGTCGGGTCGAGCAGCTTCTCCGCCGGCACCTTCAGCGAAGTCTTGAGGAAATCCTCACCGAGCGTGAAGCGGTTGAAGGCGAACTTGATGTCGAAGGCCGACTTGATCGCGCCTTCGAGTGTCGCCAGCGCCTCGTCGGTGAAGCCCTTTGTGCGCAGCGTCGTGTGATTGATGCCGGGCGACTGCTTGAGCGAACCGTGGCCGACGGCATACGCCTCGATCTCTGCGATCTCGGCCTCACGATAGCCGAGCGTGCGAAGCGCCTGCGGCACCGCCTGGTTGATGATCTTGAAGTAGCCGCCGCCTGCGAGCTTCTTGAACTTCACGAGCGCGAAGTCCGGCTCGATGCCCGTCGTGTCGCAATCCATGACGAGGCCAATCGTGCCCGTCGGCGCGACTACCGTCGCCTGCGCATTGCGATAACCGTGCTGCTCACCGAGCTCGAGTGCGCGATCCCAGGCACGACGCGCCGCTGCTGCGAGAGCCGCATCCTTGAGCGCAGCATGATCGAGCGGCACGGGGTTCGTGCTGATCTGCTCGTAGCCGCCCGCCGCACCATGCGCCGCGCGGCGATGATTGCGAATGACGCGCAGCATGTCGCCAGCATTCGGCCCGAAGCCGGGGAAAGGCCCGAGCTCCGACGCCATCTCCGCACTCGTCGCATAGGCGACGCCGGTCATGACCGACGAGATCGCACCGCAGATCGCGCGGCCCTCGGCGCTGTCATAGGGAATGCCCGAGGCCATGAGCAGGCCGCCGATGTTGGCGAAGCCGAGGCCGAGCGTGCGGTAGCGATAGGAAAGCTCCGCAATCTGGCGCGAGGGGAACTGCGCCATCATCACCGAGATCTCGAGCACGACCGTCCAGAGGCGGCAGCAATGCTCGTAGGCCGCGACGTCGAACGAGCCATCCTCCTTGCGGAAGCGCATCAGGTTCAACGAAGCGAGATTGCACGCCGTGTCGTCGAGGAACATGTACTCCGAGCACGGGTTCGATGCGCGGATCGGGCCGGACTTCGGGCACGTGTGCCAGTCGTTGATGGTCGTGTGGAACTGGATGCCGGGGTCGGCCGAGGCCCACGCGGCGTAGCCGATCTTCTCCCAGAGATCGCGGGCCTTGACCGTCTTCATGGTCTTGCCCGAGAGGCGCGCGATCAGCCCCCAGTCCTTGTCCTCGTCGACAGCCTTGAGGAACTCGTCGTTGACGCGGACGGAGTTGTTCGAGTTCTGGCCCGAGACGGTGAGATAGGCCTCGGAATCCCAGTCGGTGTCGTAGGTCGCGAAGTCGAGGTCCTTGTAGCCCTGCTTGGCGAACTGGATGACGCGCAGGATGTAGTTCTGCGGCACGGCATCGCGCTTCGCGTCCTTGATGGCGCGCTTCAACGCAGGGTTCTTCAGCGGATCGAAGCAGGCATCGCCGTCGGCTTCGCAGTTCACGCAAGCCGCCATCACGGCCTTGAGGCGCTTCTGGCAAATCTTGGAGCCGGTCACGAGCGCCGCGACCTTCTGCTCCTCCTGCACCTTCCAGTCGATGTAGGCCTCGATGTCGGGATGATCGACGTCGACGACGACCATCTTCGCCGCGCGACGCGTCGTGCCGCCGGACTTGATAGCGCCCGCTGCGCGGTCACCGATCTTGAGGAAGCTCATGAGGCCGGAGGACTTGCCGCCGCCCGAAAGGCGCTCGCTCTCGGCGCGCAGCAGCGAGAAGTTCGAGCCCGTGCCCGAGCCGTACTTGAAGAGGCGCGCCTCGCGGACCCAGAGGTCCATGATGCCGTTCTCGTTGACGAGATCGTCCTCGACGGACTGGATGAAGCAGGCGTGCGGCTGCGGATGCTCGTAGGCCGAGGTCGACTGCGTGAGCCGGCCCGTCTGCCAATCGACATAGAAGTGGCCCTGGCCGGGGCCGTCGATACCATAGGCCCAGTGCAGACCGGTGTTGAACCACTGCGGGCTGTTCGGCGCACCCATCTGGTTCGCCAGCATGTAGCAGTGCTCGTCGAAGAAGGCGCGCGCGTCCTCCTCGGTCGTGAAGTAGCCGCCCTTCCAGCCCCAATAGGTCCAAGTGCCGGCAAGGCGCTCGAAGACCTGACGGGCGTCGGCCTCGCCGCTCGTACGCTCGTTCTCGGGAAGGTCAGCGAGTGCGCGCTCGTCGGGGATGGAGCGCCACAGCCACGACGGCACGCTGCTCTCTTCGACTTTGCGCAGTCTCTTCGGCACGCCGGCTTTGCGGAAATACTTCTGCGCCAGGATGTCGGCTGCGACCTGGCTCCAGTGCTCGGGCACGCTGAATTCTTCGAGGCGGAAGACGACGGAACCGTCGGGGTTCTTGATCTCGGAGGTCGCCTTGCGGAAGGCAATGCGATCGTAGGGTGACTTACCGGCTTCCGTGAAGGCGCGTGCGATTTTCATGTGCCCTGCTGCTTAATCATGGGCACTGCGGAGCCGACGAAGGTACGCACTACAAAAAACCCTGTAGCGTCACGACAGTGCGATTGTTTCTGATGTCCCTCGGTCCGACGGTGCCCCCACGGCCGGACCACACCACTCACCAACTCAACGCACGCAGATACTCGTTGCCACGAGCCATGGACTCGCCAGCTAGCCTCGCCAACCGTTTGGAAACTCGTCTAGTCGCCTCGCTGAATACGAGGCCCCCCTGATTTCCCCCGCCAACGGAGCCCGCATCCGGTCACCGCGTCGGCTGTCATCAATCTCGGTGATTCGAAGGACTTCGTCACGATCTATTGGGGTTGCTGATGCGTCACGCCACTAGATCTAGTCAGTCTGTACATCTGGTGGAGAAGCTGTGTGCTGGTCATTTGACACCCGATCCGTAGTCGGCGCGTCCCGCAGAAATTGAACGCACAGAACACGGCCAGACCCCTTCAATTTACGGCGGTTTTGGGGCGCGATCGCGTGAGGTGCCGCTGAACTCGCGACAGCCGCTGAACTTGTCAAGCCCGTTCAGAAGGCAATCTTCCGAGGCCCTTCAGCGCCCATTTCGACCTACTAGAGACCGGATCCGCGACTGCATCTCGGAGACGCTCTGTGGCGAGCCTGCATCAGCGACCAAGAGGCACGGAGTGGCGTCGCACAACCTGCGCACGGCACACCTCCGACCCCCTCAACCCCGGATATTAACGGCCAGCCTCGGCACGCTGCGAATCGCGCTTCGCTTGGGCATCCTTCACGAACTGGGAGACCCGGCCGATCTCCATCGGGTGAAGCAGACGCTCGGGCTTCTGGTTCTCGACGTTGCGCATACCCTTGGAGGCCGTCCGATAGCTCGGGCCACTGTGCCCCTTACCCGAAGCGCGCTTGAGTTGCAGCGCCTTCTGCGCCAGTCGCACCTGCTCGGGCACGGCCGCCGAGCGCTCGCGGCGCTCTTTTTCATTGTTGAGACGCTTCAGCGCACCGGCCAGAACCGCCGCCTTGTTCTTGGTGCCGGCATTGTCCTTTGCAGAAGCAGCTCCGGGCCGCTCGGCCTTGCCACGCATCTCCCGCCGCTGGCGATTTGAAATGTCGCGGGCCCGCTTACGCTTCTCGCGCACCTGCTTGATGAGGTCCCCCAGCTCCGCATCCGAGAGATCCAGGATGAGCGGAATGTGGGTCTTCACCACCAGCTCCAGCTCGTCGTTGCTGAGCGCGCGCACCTCGTCCCGCATGCGGATTGCCATATTTCAGCTCCTCCCTGCCGCCCTCGCTCGGGGCGCCGTTTGCTCCATCTAAAAGGGCGCTCTGCCCTACATTGTATGTGTGGCCCGGGTACGGAGCTTTCAACCGCCAATGGGCCTGCGGGAGCTGGGAAATGGCCCGCAACTCTTTCGCTGCACGCCCCTTTTCCGGCGCCGGAGTAACCCCATATGAACGAAGCGGCGCCGAATGTGTGCCGCAACTCATTCTTTCGATGACGGCGCCTTCGACCGGGCCCAATTGGGGCGGCGAGGGCGCGCCGAGGAGGACCCATGAACTTTGAGATCTACACTGACCGCGCCAAGGGCTTTGTTCAAGCCGCTCAGGCACTTGCCCTGCGCGAAGGGCACCAGCAGTTCACTCCCGAGCACCTTCTGAAGGTGCTGCTCGACGACGACCAGGGCCTGGCGTCCGGGCTGATCGAGCAGGCTGGTGGACAGCCGCGCGCGGCCCTGCAGGCCGTCGAGCGCGCGCTTGCCCAGCGCCCCAAGGTTTCCGGCGGCGGTGCCGGCCAGCTTTATCTGGCCCCAGAGCTTGCCCGTGTCTTCGACCAGGCCGAGAAGATCGCCGAGAAAGCCGGTGACAAATACGTGACCGCTGAGCGGTTGCTGCTCGCCATCCTGGTTGAGGGCTCGAGCGCGGCCGCCAAGATCCTCAAGGATGCCGGTGTCACGGCCCAATCGCTCAATGCCGCCATCAATGCCGTCCGCAAGGGCCGCACGGCCGACACCGCTTCGGCCGAGGAGGGCTATGACGCGCTGAAGCGCTATGCCCGAGATCTCACGGCCGCCGCCGCCGAGGGCAAGATCGACCCGGTGATCGGACGAGACGAGGAAATTCGCCGCACGATCCAGGTCCTTTCACGCCGAACGAAGAACAACCCCGTGCTCATCGGCGAGCCGGGAGTCGGCAAGACCGCGATCGCTGAAGGCCTCGCCCAGCGCATCATCAAGGGCGACGTACCCGAGAGCCTCAAGGACAAGAAGCTGCTCGCGCTCGACATGGGCGCGCTCATTGCAGGCGCCAAGTACCGCGGTGAGTTTGAGGAACGGCTGAAGTCCGTGCTGCAGGAGGTCACGGCCTCCGACGGCGGCGTCATCCTCTTCATCGACGAATTGCACACGATTGTCGGCGCCGGCAAGACCGAAGGCTCGATGGATGCCGGCAACCTGCTGAAGCCAGCGCTCGCCCGAGGTGAGCTGCACTGCGTCGGCGCGACCACGCTCGACGAATACAGGAAGCACATCGAGAAGGACGCAGCGCTCGCGCGGCGCTTCCAGCCCGTGTTCGTCACGGAGCCGACTGTCGAGGATACAATCTCGATCCTGCGCGGCCTCAAAGAGAAGTACGAGATGCACCACGGCGTGCGCATCACCGATAGCGCGATCGTCGCCGCAGCGACGCTCTCGAATCGCTACATCACCGATCGCTTCCTCCCCGACAAGGCCATCGACCTCATCGATGAGGCCAGCGCGCGCCTGAAGATGGAAATCGATTCCAAGCCCGAGGAACTCGACGCCATCGACCGCGATCTCATGCAGATGAAGATCGAGCGCGAGGCGCTTCGCAAGGAAACGGACGACGCGTCCAAGGACCGCCTCGCCAAGCTCGACAAATCGATCGCCGATCTCGAGGCGCAGTCTGCAGAGCTGACGCGCCGCTGGGAGAACGAAAAGGCCAAGCTCGGCTCGGCCCAAAAGGTCAAGGAAGAGCTGGAGCAGCGTCGCGTCGAGTTGGAGCAGGCCGTCCGCCGCAGCGACTATGCGCGCGCCGGAGAACTGCAACACGCTGTCATCCCGAAGCTCAGTCAGCAGCTCAAGGAGCTGGAGAGCAAGGAAAGTGCGGACCCCACCCAGGTCATGGTCGAAGAGGCCGTGACACCTGACCAGATCGCGAGCGTCGTCTCGCGCTGGACGGGCGTGCCGGTCGACAGGATGCTCGAAGGCGAGAGGGACAAGCTGCTGCGCATGGAAGAGGCGATCGGCAAGCGCGTCATCGGCCAGGAAGAGGCAGTCACGGCCGTCTCGACGGCGGTCCGTCGCGCACGCGCCGGCCTGCAGGATCCGAACCGGCCGATCGGCTCGTTCATGTTCCTCGGCCCGACCGGCGTCGGCAAGACCGAGCTGACGAAGGCGCTCGCCGCCTTCCTCTTCGACGATGAGCAGGCGATGGTGCGCATCGACATGTCCGAGTACATGGAGAAGCACTCCGTTGCCCGCCTGATCGGCGCGCCTCCGGGCTATGTCGGTTATGAAGAAGGCGGCTCGCTCACGGAGGCCGTGCGGCGTCGGCCGTATCAGGTCGTGCTCTTCGACGAGATCGAGAAGGCGCACCCCGATGTGTTCAACGTGCTCCTACAGGTGCTCGATGACGGCCGCCTGACTGACGGCCAGGGCCGCACCGTCGACTTCAAGAACACACTGATCATCATGACGTCGAACATCGGCGCCGAGTACCTCGTCTCCCAGAAGGAGGGCGAGGACAGCGACATGGTGCGCGAGTACGTCATGGCCGAGGTGAAGCTCAAGTTCCGGCCGGAGTTCCTGAACCGGATCGACGAGATCATCCTGTTCCATCGCCTGAAGCGCGAGCAGATGGGCAAGATCGTCGATATCCAGCTCGCCCGCCTGACGAAGCTGCTGGCCGATCGCAACATCACGATCGACCTCGACGACGCCGCGCGGACGTGGCTCGCCAATCGCGGCTACGAGCCGGCCTACGGCGCGCGGCCGCTAAAGCGGGTGATCCAGAAGTTCGTGCAGGATCCACTCGCCGAGGCGATCCTTGCGGGCCGCGTCAAGGATGGCGAGATCGTCTCGCTCACAGTCCGCAATGGCGAGCTCGTGCTGATAGACGCCGCGCAGAGGAAAGCGGCGTAAGCGAACGCTGCAAGACCTCGCAGACCTGATGCCTTCTGCAAGACCTCTATCCCTCTCTTCGCGGAGGGGTAGGGGTATTTATTTTGGCTCCTGCACGGCGATCAGCAGCGCGTGGGATTTGGCGCCGACGCGACTGAACTCTGTTGCGCTGGACAAGAAGGAGGGCGACTGAAAGACTGCCCTCGCGTCAAAACAAACAATAAATGGAGGAAGCAGTGGATATAGATCGTCGTCAATTGGCGTTGTCTGCTCTTGCTGTCGGACTCTTGGGCGCTACCCCGGCCTTCGCCGCTTCCGCAGATGAAGAAGCGGTTGCAAAAAACGTGGAAGCTTTCCGCGCAGCGCAGTTTGCGGCCGATGCCAAAGCACTTGATGCGCTTTGCGCGGCGGAACTCAGCTACAGCCATTCCAGCGGCGTGGTTGAGGACAAGGCGACCTTCATCGCTAATGCCACGAGCGGGAAATCGAAGATTCTGTCGCTGGAATACAAGGACCGTGTCATTCGAGTCGTCGGCCCCGCTGCGATCGTGCGGTTCCACTGGATGCACGAAGCCGAGGCGGTCGCCGATGGCAAGAAAAGCTCCGCCAACCTCCACATCCTGATGAACTGGCAAAAACAGGGTGCAGACTGGAAGCTTCTCTCTCGGGGAGCAACGAGGCTCTGATCGCGTGCAATAGGCCAGTCGGCGCCCGACCACGCCCGCGATCACCCGGGCGCGACTGGCCTGTATCTGTCATCGCCGCGGCTTCGTCCGCTTCGGATCAGAAGCGGAAGTGGTGGCCGCAAGAGCACTAGAAATCTGCAAGCGCCGTTGGATCCCAATGGCAGCTCGGAAGTGCTTCCCCCATTCCCTGGTTACACCTGATGTCTGAGCTTCGGTCCGGGGTCTAGACCTCATGAGTGGCGCCACCTTCTAGATGTGACGGCCAGTCGGCTGGATTGGTCGTCATCTGAGTACGCGCAGTCAGCTGACTGCCGTCCGTCGGATACGCAGCAGGTCACTTCGCCAGGCTAGTCAAGATATCCTGGAGGACGTCATGCAACGGTCTCTTGCAAGTCTCGCCGCACTCAGCCTCGGGCTGCTCACTTCGCTGCCAGCATTTGCGCAGACGGGCAGCGCTGGTGTGCCAAGCCCCGTAACGGCCATCGACATCGTGCTCGAGCCGGACGCGACGATGGTCAAGCACGCCGAGGCCGCCAACGCGCGTCTGCTCAAGGAATTCCCGAAAGGCTTCGCGCTCGGCAAATCGCATCACCCGCATATCTCGTGTCTGCAGCGATACGTCAGAACCGCCGACCTCGACCAAGTCTACGACGCCGTCACCAAAGTTCTGGCGGCGGAGAAGCCGACCAGCTGGAAGCTGAAGGCACACAAATACTACTACATACCTTGGAAGGAGATCGGTCTTGCTGGGATCGTGGTAGAGCCGACCGCCGACCTCATCAGATACCAGCAAAAGCTGATTGATGCCGTCGCACCGTTCACCGTGAAGACGGGCACCGCGGCGGCATTCGTCACGACCAAGGAAGATCCCGAGATCAATCAACCGACCATCGATTATGTCGCGGGTTTCGTTCCGCATGAAACAGGCGACAGGTTCAACCCGCACGTGACGATCGGAATTGCTCCCCAGGATTACCTGAAGAAGATGCTCGACGAGAAATCCGAGGCGTTCACCTTCTCGCCCGTAGGGGTATCGGTGTACCACCTCGGGAACTTTGGAACGGCCCGCACCCAGCTCAAGCATTGGGAGCTGAGGACCGGAGGAGGCTCGCGGGCACTGCAATGATCAGGGCCAGTGCTTACTGGCCCTGAATGTCCGATCGGGATCTCATTTCATCTTCGACACATGAAGCGCGGGCACGCGCTTGGCCCACGGCATGGCCTTTTCGAGCGCACCACCAAGGCCGATCAGCACGTGCTCCTCCGCCGGGCGGCCTGCAAGCTGCACGCCGATCGGCACGCCAGTCGAATGCATGGCGAGCGGAAGCGAGAGCCCCGGCGTGCCCATGATGTTGTGTGGCACCGTGAACTGGCAAGGCTCCTTGAAGAGCTTCTCGACGAGGCTAGAAGCATCGACGCCCGCCTTGCTCAGATGATACTTGCCCCAAGGCTCCGACACGCGCGATGTCGTCGGCGAGAGCCACACATCGTAATCGGCGTAGAAGCGCGCGAGCTTGCGCCGCGCAATATTGACCTCGCTCATGGCCGCAAAGAACCGCGCCGTCGTGATCCCCTTTGCGAACTCGTACACCGACAGCATGATGGGCTCGAGCGTGTCAGGTCCAATCTTCTGCCCTGTCTTTGCCGCATAACCTTCGAGGCGGCTGTCGAAGCCGAAGAAGAACATGTCGTTGATCTTGTGCAGCGTCGCGATGCCGCCGAAATCGACTTCGGCGACATCGACATGGTGCCCCATAACTTCGAGCACCTTGGCTGTATCCTTCACGGCCTGCGCGACCTCGGGGTCCACGGGCACACCGAATATTTCAGTTAGCACGATCCCGATCTTGAGCCGAGGGCCCGGCGCATTCACGTACGAAGCATAGGACTGCGTTGGCCGCGGGATCACGAACGGATCGCCGATCTGCGGCTTCGACACCCAATCGAGCATTGTCGCGGCGTCGCGTACGGTCTTCGCCTGGATGTGGTTGGCGGAGAAGCCGAGGCCGCCCTCGTCCACGACCGGTCCGATCGATACCCGCCCGCGCGACGGCTTCAAGCCGACGCCCCCGCACCAGCTCGCCGGAATGCGGATCGAGCCGCCGATGTCCGAGCCATGCGCGATCGGCACCATGCCGCTTGTCACGGCGGCCTGCGCGCCGCCCGATGAGCCGCCCGCCGAATAGCCCTTCTTCCAGGGGTTCGACGTGTTGCCGAACATCACGCTCTCGGTCGTCGCCGACATCGAGTACTCAGGCGCCGCCGAGCGGCCGAGAATATTGACACCCGCTGCCTTGAGCTGATCGGTGAAATAGGTGTTCGCCGTGACGGTCATGCCGCGGCAGAGGCGCGAGCCGAATTCGATGAGGCGGCCCTTCTCGTGGCCGAACACATCCTTCATGAGGAACGGCACACCGCGAAACGGCCCAGCCCCGAGCGTGCTCTCGTCGAGCCCGTCGATGCGATCGGCGTAGGTCTCGACGACGGCTTTGATCTCGCCGTTGACCGCCTCGATGGCTGAAGCCGCAGTCCGCGCCAGTTCCTTGGGCGTTACCTCGCCTTTGGCAACGAGCTCGCCAAGTCCGAGACCGTCATAGGACGCATATTCGTCGAGCTTCATGGCGCACGCTCCATCGGCGGGTGAAATCCACGCCGATCAAGCTATGCCCATCGAGCGGCCTTGTAAAAGCGAAAGGGGCTAGCTGACTGCCTTAGGCGCGGGCGCTCAGAATAATGTCCGCGCCATCGCGCAAGACTTCGAGGCGCATGCGGCACTGCTGTGCGAGCCGGCACGTGTAATACGTCTGTACGGTCAGCGCATCGATCGGCGGCATATTCTGTCCGGTCAGGAACTCGATGAGGTGCGTCGGCGGCCGCGCACCCTGACCACGGCAACGCACAGCCAATGCCGGATGGTCCGGCCGCTGGTCGATCATGACAGTAAGCTCGCCGCCACGCAGCAGCGCCGAAAGCCCGAGCGAGACGAGGTTCAGCACCAGCTTGACCTTGTCCTTGGCCATGTAGCCGACCGGGCCCTGCCACACGAGCGTGTGCTTGCCGCCCTTGGTCGCGTATTCGCGAGCGATTTCCTCGCCCATGCGCAGGTCGATAGCGTCACCGGCAGAACCGGCCGCGCCATATGCAAAACGGGCGAACTTCAGCCGCGCCGTCGCCTGGCTCGTGACGTTGCGGATCATATCCAGGGCGTAGTCGCGGGACTCCGGATCGTCTTCCTCGTCCAGCATCTCGAGACCATTGTTGATGGCCCCCACGGGATTGATGACGTCGTGGCAGACTTTGCTGGCGATCAGCGCCGCAAGCTCCATGTCGTTCGGAAATGCGGGCTGGCTCATGATCCCCGGCTCATTGTGTGTGTCGCACTCGTGGGACGCTCAAGCGAAGGCTACGCGAGCGCAAGGGGCGACAGCTTGCGAATTCAATCCTTATTCTGATACACGCGCATAAGATTCGCGCCAAGTGTGGACTAGAGTTGCTCGGCAATTGACAGAACTCTGATGCAATATCGCCGCATCTGACGGCGAATCACTTGGAGTAGAAGTCGCGAGGCATGGAATAGCCGCAATCGCCCAGCTCGGCCCTTCAGGGGAATCAATGCCGGCCATCGACCACAAGCAGCTCGTCGGGGCTTTACTGCCAGCGGTCCTGGCAGCGGGTGCCATCGAGATGCGCCACTACCGCGAAGGCTGCGCCGTCGAAGCCAAAGCCGACGCGAGCCCTGTAACGGTCGCCGATCGCGAGGCCGAGGCCGTGCTCGTTGCTGCCATCGCTGCCGCAGCGCCGGACATACCGATCGTGGCCGAGGAGGAGGTCGCAGCCGGCCGATTGCCGACGCTCGGCTCGGAGTTCTTCCTCGTTGATCCCCTCGACGGTACGCGCGAGTTCATTGCGCAGCGCGGCGAGTTCACGGTCAACATTGCGCTCGTGCGAGATGGCGCGCCGGTTTTCGGCATCGTCTACGCGCCCGCGTGTGACGAGCTTTATGTGACGCTCGCGCCTGACGCAGCGGCCATGGCGAAGGTCGCGCCACGCGAGGGACCAGTCACACTCGCCGAAGTCGGCCTCGCGCCAATCCGCACGCGCGCGCCCGATCCTTCAGCGCTCGTCGCGCTCGCGAGCCGATCGCACGCAACGCCCGACACCGAAACATTTCTCGCACGCTTCCCGATCGCCTCGCGTACGAATGCCGGCTCGTCGCTCAAGTTCTGCGCAATTGCGCGCGGCGCAGCCGACATCTATCCGCGCCTGAGCCGGACGATGGCATGGGACACAGCGGCCGGCCACGCAGTGCTTGCGGCAGCAGGTGGTAGCGTCACGACGCTGGATGGCGAGCCGCTCCGCTACGGCAATACCTTGGCCGCTCTCTGCAATCCGAGCTTCGTAGCCTGGGGAACGCCGCAGCCGCTCGCGCCAACAGGCTAATCCCACGTCCGCTGCCAGCCGAGCCAGTCGGCAATGCCGCGCCCCATGATCAGCGGCAGGTCCGCCGCGGGTATCCACGTCTGATGCTCGGTCAAAGCCGTGACGCACTCGCGCCACGTGCACGGCATGCGCGTGATGTCCGTCCCCCAGAACATGCGGCGCGGCCCGAAAGCGTCATAGATCGCCTTGTAGTGCGGCGTCAGACTCTTGAAGGGATACCCGTCGCTCACGTATTGCGGCCCGCCCGTAACCTTCACCGCGATATTGGGATGACGTGCGAGCGCGACGACCTCCGGTATGGTCACGAAAGCTGCATCATCCACATTGAGTCGCCGAACGCCGAAGTGATCGACGATGAGCTTGAGGCGCGGATGGCGCTCTGCGATCTGCCCGACGAGCGGGAGGAAATCGCCAGCCAGCAGCGCAATCGGAATGCCGAGCCGCTCGGCTGCGGGCCAGAGCCAGTCCATGGTGCCGTCATGCGGCCAGGACCTCATATGCGGCTTGAGAAAAGTGTAGCGCAGGCCCAGCATTCCGGGTTGATCAAGCCACGTCTCGATCAGCGGGCGCTTGTCGGGCTCGTCGAGCGGAATGCGCCCGAGAATCGCGAAGCGTTCGGGATGTGCCTTCGCAGCGGCAATCGCAAGCTCATTCGAGTTCGGATCCCAGCTCGGCGGATGAATGATGGCACCCGCGACGCCGGCTGCATCCATATCGCCAAGCGCCTCGTCCGTCAGATACGGCGCCGTGCGATGCGGCGGGACGACGGTACCTTCGTTCCAGAGATGAATCTGCGCGTCGATGATCTGCATGGGGCGTGACCCTCTCGATCTGGAAGTCAGGCGGGCCGTGTCACTCGCCGAACTTGCCGCCGCGTCCCGCGCCACCTGCAAACCGCGCCGCACCGGCCTGCCCCTCGGCCGCGACCGCCGCGATGCCGTGTGCGAACTCCGCCTTCATGGCATGGTCGAAGGGCAACTCCCACTGGCGATAGACGGACGCACGATCGAGGTTCATGCACATCTGCGGGAACTCGGCAAGTTGCCTTGCGAGCGCTTCCGCTGCGACGCGCGCCTCGCCCTTCGCGACGACGCGATTCGCAAGCCCCATGCGGAGCGCCTCCTCGGCCCCGACGGGACGGCCGGTCAGGATCATGTCGAGCGCATGGCTCTGGCCGATGAGACGCGGCAGGCGTACGGTGCCGCCGTCGATGAGCGGCACACCCCAGCGCCGGCAGTACACGCCGAATACCGCATCCTCCTCGGCAACACGCATATCGCACCAGATGGCGAGTTCCAGTCCGCCCGCGACGGCGTGGCCCGCCACGGCAGCGATCACTGGCTTCGACAGCTTGAGCCGCGACGGCCCCATCGGACCATCACCATCGAGGCTGTAGCGCTTGCGCCGCTCGCCCGACGCGATCGCCTTCAGGTCGGCGCCGGCGCAGAATGCACCTCCCGAACCCCAGAGCACGGCGACGCGCTGTGCGGGATCGGCATCGAAAGTGCGGAAGGCATCAGCGAGCGCATCGGCTGTCTCGTTGTCGACGGCATTGCGCACCTCTGGCCGGTTGATGATGACCGTCGTGACTGGGCCGTCTCGCTCGACGCGTACTTTTATCGTCATCGCCTCACCTCTCATTGGACGCTTCGCGCGTTCCACAGCGTGGACCGCTCTCCGATACTTTTCTTCTCATTCGCGAGCGACTATAGCTCTCATCTGAAATTGCATAGCGGGGGGCGTGGCAATCTCGCAACCGGACGCAAGTCGGCTCGGGTTCGCAATCTGCAGGGGGCGTGGCTGAAGTGTTATATAAGACTTTGAAGGTGCGCGAGATTGTACGCGAGCGCCGGTCATCGACGTGCCACATCACGAGTGGAATGGCATTCCGCGGGCGCACGGACAATACGAACACGCCATCGCAACCATTCCTGATCTGCAGTGCAAACGTTCCCCACTCAGGGTTGAACATTCAAGGGATCGAATATACTCAAGTCCTTGATGGAACCGGCGTTGATCGCCCGAACGGAGCATGAGCAGGACCGTGCAGGATCGCGCGACAGCCAAGACTGCCAAATCAAGCGCCCGGACATCCGAGCCCGATGCGCACGGCGTCATCCTCAGCGAAAGCCCGGCTGACAGGATCGAGAAAACCACCTGCTACATGTGCGCCTGCCGGTGCGGGATCAACGTCTATCTCAAGGACGGCAAGGTCCGCTACATCGAGGGCAACCGCGATCACCCGGTGAACAAGGGCGTGCTGTGCGGCAAGGGCTCCGCCGGCATCATGCAGCATTACTCGCCGGCGCGCCTCAAGGCGCCGATGAAGCGCGTCGGCCCGCGCGGCTCCGGCGAATTCAAGGAGATCTCCTGGGAGGAGGCGCTGCAGACCGCCACCGACTGGCTCGGCAAGGTTCGCGCCGACGACCCGAAGAAGCTCGCCTTCTTCACGGGGCGCGACCAGTCGCAATCGCTGACCGGCTGGTGGGCCATCAAGTACGGCACGCCGAACTACGCGGCGCACGGCGGCTTTTGCTCGGTGAACATGGCGGCCGCGGGGCTGTACACGTTCGGTGGCTCCTTCTGGGAATTCGGCGAGCCGGACTGGGAACACGCCAAGTTCTTCATGCTCTTCGGCGTCGCCGAGGACCACAGCTCGAACCCGATCAAGATTGGCCTCGGCAAGCTCAAGGCGCGCGGCGCCAAGATCGTGTCGGTCAATCCGGTGCGCACAGGCTACAACGCCGTTGCCGATGAGTGGGTCGGCATCCGGCCGGGCACCGACGGCGCATTCGTCGGCGCGATGATCCACGAGCTTCTGCGCACGCAGCGCATCGATATCGACTATCTCGTTCGTTATACGAATGCGCCGTGGCTCGTCATCGAGGCCCCCGGCGCGGCCGATCATGGCATGTTCGTGCGCGACGAGAAAGGCAACGCCCTCGCCTTCGACAAGCGCTCAGGCACGCTCGTGCCAGCCGAAGGCCCTGACGTCGTCCCGCAGCTCTCAGGGCCGGTGAAGCTCGCCGACGGCCGCACGGCCATCCCCGTCTTCCAGAAGATGGCTGAACGCTATCTCGGCGAGGAGTACTCACCCGAGCGCGCCGAGAAAGAGTGCGGCGTGCCGGCCGACACGATCCGCCGCTACGCCGACGAGATGGCCAAGGTCGCCTTCGAGCAGACCATCACGCTCGATGTCCCCTGGACGGACATCCACGGGCGCCGCCACGAGAAGATGGTCGGCCGCCCCGTCGCCATGCATGCTATGCGCGGGATCTCGGCGCATTCGAATGGCTTCCAGACGTGCCGGCTCATTCACATCCTGCAGATCCTGCTCGGTTCGATCGATTGCCCGGGCGGTTTCCGCTATAAGCCGCCTTATCCGAAAGAGATCGCACCGCGATTGAAGCCGACGGGCAAGCCCGGTCAGGTGAAAGCCGGCGAACCGCTCCCCGGCCCGCATCTTGGCTTCCCGACCGTCCCCGGCGACCTGCTGATTGATGCCGCCCACACGCCGCAGCGCATCGACAAGGCCTATAGCTGGGACGCGCCGCTCGCTGCCCATGGCCTCATGCACATGGTCATCACGAACGCGGCGCTCGGCGATCCGTACCCCATCGACACCCTGTTCATGTACATGGCGAACATGAGCTGGAACTCGTCGATGAATATCCGCGATACGCTCAAGCATTTGACGGACAAGAACCCCGAGACCGGCGAATACAAGATCCCGCGCATAATCTACTCGGATGCCTACTACTCCGAGATGGTGCCGTATGCGGATCTCATCCTGCCCGACACGACCTATCTCGAGCGGTGGGATTGCATCTCCATGCTCGACCGGCCGATCTCCGAGCCGGACGCAGCGTGCGATGCCATTCGCCATCCAGTCATCGAGCCTGACCGAAACGTCCGCGGCTTCCAGTCCGTGCTGCTCGACCTCGGCGCACGCCTCAAGTTGCCGGGCCTCGTGAAAGAAGACGGCTCACCGCAGTTCCCCGGTGGCTATTCAGACTATCTCGTGAACCACGAGCGCGCGCCGGGCATCGGTCCGCTCGCCGGCTGGCGCGGCAATGGCGACAGCTTCGGCAAGGGCGCGCCCAACCCCGACCAGCTCAATCGCTACATCGCCAATGGCGGCTTCCACGCGCATCACCTTCCGCCAAGCCAGCGCTACTTCAAGCACGCCAACAAGGAGTATCTGGACTGGGCAGCCTCGGTCGGCTTCCGCGCCGCCGATGCCAAGATGACCTTCCAGCTCTACTGCGAGCCGCTGCAGGCCTTCCGTCTCGCGGCTCAAGGCCACGGTCCCGTGCAGCCGCCGGAGAGCCACCGCGAGCGCATTGCGAAGTACTTCGACCCGCTGCCCTTCTGGTATCAGCCCTTCGAGGGCACGATGGTCGACACCGACAAGTTCCCCATGCACGCGATCACGCAACGCCCCATGCACATGTACCACTCATGGGGTTCGCAGAATGCGTGGCTGCGCCAGATCACCGGGCAGAACCGGCTCTACATGAGCCGCGCACGCGGCAAGGAACTCGGCATTGCCGATGACGACTGGGTGTGGATCAGCAGTTACCTTGGCCGTGTGCGCTGTCAGGTGCGTCTCATGGACGGCGTCAACGACCAGACAGCCTGGACGTGGAATGCGATCGGCAAACGCAAGGGTGCCTGGGGCCTCTCGAATGATGCGCCGGAAGCAACGCGCGGCTTCCTGCTGAACCATCTCATCTCCGAGCTGCTACCTGCCAAGGGCGGGGGCTACCGCTACTCGAATTCCGATCCAATCACCGGGCAGGCTGCGTGGTACGATCTGCGCGTCCACATCGAGAAAGCCCCGCCCGAGGCCGTCGAGCAAAGTGAGCCGCGCTTCGAGCCTTTCGATGATCCAATCGGCCGCGGCCATCCGGACTCGATCTCGTACGGCGCTGAATTCAAGAGGGCGCGCCGATGACGTGTCTCCCCACGCATACTGAGCGCAAGCTCGGCCTCGTCATCGATCTCGACACGTGCGTCGGATGTCACGGCTGCGCGACGAGCTGCAAGGAATGGAACACGGGCGGCTACTCCGCACCGCTCTCCGACACCGATCCCTACGGCGCCGACCCGGATGGTGCCTGGCTCAACCGCATTCACGGCTATGAAGTCGGGGATGGCGCGGAAAGTCGCACGGTCCACTTCCCGCGCTCCTGCCTGCACTGCGAGACGCCGGACTGCGTAACGGTCTGTCCCACAGGCGCGTCCTTCAAGCGCGCCGAGGACGGCATCGTGCTCGTCGATCCCGATCTCTGCATCGGCTGCAAGCTCTGCTCGTGGGCCTGCGCCTATGGCGCCCGCGAGTATGATCCGACCCATGGTGTCATGAAGAAGTGCACGCTGTGCGTCGACCGCATCTATAACGAGCACCTCGCGCCAGAGGATCGCACGCCTGCCTGTGTGCGCGCCTGCCCGACGGGGGCGCGTCATTTCGGCGATCTCGGCGATCCGGAGAGCGCCGTCTCGAAGCTCGTCGCCGAGCGCGGTGGCTTCGATCTGCTCGGTGAATTCGGCTACAAGCCCGTGAACAAGTATCTGCCGCCACGTGAACGACGCGACGCGCGCACGGTCTCCACCGACAAGGCACCTCAGAAACAAAAAATCGCGGCACCTGCGACCGCGATCGAAAACCTCTTCTCCTGGGTCGACCGCGCGCTGTCGCGCTAGACCAACTCACGCCTTGGGCACAGATCCGCGATGCATCCCGCCTACTCGGTCATCCTGTTCACCACCGCATCCGGCGCCGGCTACGGCCTGCTTGTCTGGCTCGCCGTGCTGTCCGCGTTCGGTACGCTGCCCGCCGACCGCTGGCTCGGATTCACGGGGCTTGCGATCTCGCTCGGCCTGATCACCGTCGGCTTGCTCGCTTCGACATTCCATCTCGGCCATCCCGAGCGCGCGTGGCGTGCGTTCTCGCAGTGGCGCAGCTCATGGCTCTCGCGGGAAGGCGTCGCGGCCGTCGCGACGTACGTGCCCGCCGGTATCTTCGGCATTGGCTGGGTCTTCCTCGAGCGCACGGATGGCATCTTCGCGCTTCTCGGGTTGCTGGCCGCCGTGCTCGCGCTCGTAACGGTCTACTGCACGGGCATGATCTATGCCTCGCTCCGGACCATCCGCCAGTGGAACCAGCCGCTGGTGCCCTGGATCTACATGGCGCTTGCGCTCGCGACGGGCGCCCTGCTCGTGCTTGCTCTCATGCATGTCTTCGGCAGCAAGAGCATGTGGTTCTCATTGCTTACCGCCGCGCTCGTCGGCATCGCACTCCTGCTGAAGCAGCAATACTGGGCCACGATCGATAGCGAGAAGAAGACCTGGACGATCGGCGATGCGACCGGCCTCGGCAAGCACGGTCAGGTGCGCGTGCTCGATCCGCCGCACACGCAGGCCAATTTCGTTATGCGCGAGATGGGCTACGCCGTGGCACGCAATCACGCGGAGAAGCTGCGCGGCTACGTTCGCCTGCTCGCTTTTCTTGTGCCGGGCGCTCTGTGCCTAATCACGCTGGCGCCCAGTGCGTTTCTCGGCACGCTGGCAGCGATACTCGCGGTCGCGACCGCCGGAGCAGGAGTCGCGGTCGAACGCTGGCTCTTTTTCGCAGAAGCAGAGCACGTCTCCATGCTCTACTACGGCCGGCCCGCTGCATAGGCTGCGGGCCTCTCTGCTCAGGATCGCAGTGACCGGATCACGTCGTCCCACGCGTCGACCGCGAAGCCGAAATCAAACCGCGCCTCGAACAGGGCGCGCGCACGGCGGCCCATCTCGTCCCTGAGCCGCGGATCCCCCGCTAACCTCCAAACGGCACGCGCCAAGCCGGCGCCATCGCCCTCGGCGACGACAGATCCCGTCTCGGTCTCGGTGAGAATGCGCCCGATCTCGCCCTCGGAAGCGCCGATAAAAACCGCTGGCCGGCCGGCGGCGGCAATGCCGTAGTACTTGCTCGGCACGATCAGTCCCTCGAGTTCCGGCCGCAGCGAGATCAGGTGAATATCCGGCGTAGAGAGGCTCTCGGTGAGCTGCTCTCTTGGCTGATAGGGACGAAACTGGACGCTGACGTGGCCCCGCCGCCGGCTTTCTGCGCGCAGTCGTTCGAACTGTGCACCACCGCCGACAAACAGCCATGAAATTCGCGGCGGCGCGGCCGGGACAAGCGTACCGCTATTCGCGACCTTCGCCATCTCGAGCTGCGAGGCGGCCGCTGCCTCGGTCAGATCCATTGCCTGGAGTATCGTCTCCGCGTCGTGCGCGCGTCCGAGATTTCCCGAGTAACCGATCACGACATCATCGCCGAAACCCCATTGGCGACGCAACGCGTTCTCGTCCGCCCCAAGGGGGCGCACCAGCGTGCCGTCCGCCCAATTCGGGATGACGCGGATACGCGCCCGCGGGACGCCGATCCCGCCGAGCATCGCCGCCATGCGCTCGCCGATCGCGATGTTGAGCGTCGCCTTGGTCAACGCTCGGTTGCGCCACCAGCGCAGGAGTGCAAGCGGCAATCCTCTGCGCCGTCCACGTCCCACACCGAGTACGGTCGCCACTTCGGGATAGACATCCTGCAGCCAATTGACCGCACGAGCGCCGCGGAGCCGAGCAACTGGCGTGGTCACAAGTGAAAGCAGCGGCGGATCGGTCTTGGCGACGATCACATCGCCGCGCCGCGCATTGAGCAATAGCGCCCGCGCGGCAGAGAGATAGAACGTCAGATAGTCGACGGCGCGTCCGAGTAGACCTGCACGACCAAAGCCCGTCGTCGCGACGCGGATGACTTTGACGCCGCCGACCGTTTCCTCCTTCGGAAGACGCGCGAGCGGATCATCGTAGCGCAGCCGTGACGTCACGACAGTGATTCTGTGATCGCGCCTCGCAAGCGCGAACGCCAGATCCGTCAGCATCTGGCTGGTCGCTGCGTGATCCGGATAGAAATATCGATTGACGAAGAAAATGCGCAAATAGGCAACCGTCAGCGGGATCCGTGCTCGAGGAACCACCGATACGCATCGGCGATCCCGGCTTCGAGCGAGATCGAGGCCTGCCAACCGAGCGAAGCGAGCAGGGATACGTCGAGCAGCTTGCGCGGCGCTCCATCAGGCTTCGACGTGTCGTAGTCGAAGCGCCCCCGGAAGCCCACACCGCGCGCGCAGATCTGGGCGAGCTCCGCGATAGATACATCCTCGCCGACACCGATATTCACGTGACCTTCGCCGTCGTAGACCTTCATCAGATGGACGAGCGCATCGGCTAGGTCATCGACGTGCAGGAACTCGCGCCGTGGCCTGCCCGTGCCCCAGAGGACGACGCTCTCGGCGTTGGAAATCTTCGCCTCGTGCATCTTGCGGATGAGTGCCGGCAGCACATGGCTCGACGCGAGATCGAAGTTGTCGTTCGGACCATACAGGTTGGTCGGCATGGCCGAGATGAACCGGCAGCCGTATTGGCGTCGATAGGACTGCGCGAGCTTGATGCCCGCGATCTTGGCAATCGCGTACCATTCATTCGTCGGCTCGAGCGGTCCGGTCAGCAGCGCATTCTCCGTCATCGGCTGCGGAGCAAGACGCGGGTAAATGCACGATGAACCAAGGAAGAGGAGCTTCTCGACGCCGACTTGACGCGCGGCATCAATGATATTCGCCTCGATCATGAGATTGTCGTAGAGAAACTCGGCAGGTCGCGTGTCGTTGGCGAGAATGCCGCCGACCGTGGCCGCGGCGACGAACACGACCTCCGGGCGCTCGCGCGCCATCCATGCGCGGACCGCCGCCTGCTCCCTTAGGTCGACATCGCGGCGCGCTACCTCGAGGAGCGTGCAACCCTCCGAGCCAAGCCGGCGCGTCAGCGCCGCGCCCACCATGCCGCGATGTCCAGCGACCCAAACCCGCTTGCCGGCGAGCGTAAACGTCTCGGATGACGCGCTAGCCATGGATGTTCTTCCGATCCTGATCGCGCGCGATCAGCTTTAGGTCCTCGCGCACCATCTCCGCCACCAACTCGCGGAATGGAATGGTGTGACGCCAGCCGAGACGATCTCGCGCCTTCGTCGCATCGCCGAGCAGCAAGTCGACCTCGGTGGGGCGGAAGTACCGCGGATCGATCGCGATCAACTCGGCTCCCGTGATCGCATCGACACCCTTTTCGTCAATTCCCTTGCCGCGCCACTCGACGCGACGGCCGACCATCTCGAAGGCGATCTCGACCAGCTCGCGGACCGAGTGCAACTCGCCGGTCGCGAGCACGTAATCGTCCGGCGTATCCTGCTGCAGTATGCGCCACATCCCCTCGACGAAGTCGCGCGCGTGGCCCCAATCGCGCTTGGCGTCGAGATTGCCGAGATAGAGATGCTTCTGCAGCCCCATGACGATGGCGGCCACCGCGCGTGTCACCTTACGCGTAACGAAAGTCTCGCCTCGGATCGGGCTCTCGTGATTGAAGAGAATGCCATTCGAGGCATGCATCCCATAGGCCTCGCGATAGTTGACCGTGATCCAATACGCATAGAGCTTGGCGACGGCATAAGGGCTGCGGGGATAGAACGGCGTCGTCTCGTTCTGTGGCGTCGCCTGCACCTTGCCGTAGAGTTCCGACGTCGAGGCCTGATAGAAGCGCACTTTCTTCTCAAGGCCGAGAATGCGGATCGCCTCGAGCAGCCTCAACGTGCCCATGGCATCGGCATTAGCCGTGTACTCGGCCGTCTCGAAGCTCACCTGGACATGGCTTTGGGCTGCAAGGTTGTAGATCTCGTCGGGCTGCGTCTCCTGCACGATACGGATGAGATTGGTCGCATCCGTCAGATCGCCGTAGTGGAGGTGAAATCTCGTCTCGCGCTCGTGGGGATCGACATAGAGGTGATCGACACGCCCGGTGTTGAATGATGACGAGCGCCGCTTGATGCCATGGACTGTGTAGTCTTTGGCGAGCAGAAGCTCGGCGAGATACGCACCGTCCTGCCCGGTGACGCCTGTTATGAGAGCGACTTTCTTATTCATGTCTTCTCCATGGGCGGACGATCGCCTGCCGAGGGTTGCCGTAGCGACGCCAGCACGCGCCTGATCACTTGCGCGGTTGCTCAGCGCTTATAGTACGCCCGATACCACGCGACGAGCTTGGCCACACCCTCCGCGACGGAGGTACGAGGTGTATAACCGACGGCTTTCGTCAACTCGGACACGTCTGCGAATGTATCTGGAACATCACCCGGCTGAAGTGGCAGCAGCTCCCTAACCGCCGTCTTGCCAAGCGCCGCCTCGATGGCCGCGATGAAATCAGCCAGTTGTACGGGCGCGCTGTTGCCGATGTTGTAAATACGGAACGGCGCGCTCGAGATCGACGGATCGGGCCTGTTGCTGTCCCAGTCCCGTGCTGGCTCGGCCGGCTGGTCGGAGGCTCGTATCACGCCTTCGACGATGTCATCGATGTAGGTGAAGTCGCGGCTATGGTTGCCGTGATTGAACACCTGGATCGGGCGCCCTTCATCGATCGCGCGCGTGAACAGGATCGGTGCCATGTCGGGCCGACCCCAGGGGCCATACACGGTGAAGAAGCGAAGCCCTGTCGTCGGCAGCGCGAAGAGGTGACTGTAGGAGTGCGCCATGAGCTCGTTCGCGCGCTTGGTCGCCGCATAGAGCTGGAGCGGATGATCAGCATCTTCATGCTCGGAAAACGGCATCCGCGTGCTGGCGCCATAGACGCTCGATGTCGAGGCATAAGTTAAGTGCGGCGCCCCGGCGTGGCGGCAAGCCTCCAGGATGTTGACGAAGGCCACGAGATTGGATTGCACGTAGTCATGCGGATGCGTCAGACTATGACGAACACCCGCCTGCGCCGCGAGGTGGATAACCCGTTCGAAATCTTCCGCAGCAAAGCAATTGTCGACCACAGCGCGGTCGGCCAGATCGCCGCGGATGAACGACCACGCTCTGTTCGCCCCGCCCGCCGCCTGATTGAGGATCGAGAGCCGCGTTTCCTTGAGCGCCGGGTCGTAGTAGTCGTTGACAACGTCGACCCCGACAACCGTATCGCCGCGCTCGAGCAGGCGCTTTGCGACGTGGAAGCCGATGAAGCCAGCGGCACCAGTGACGAGGATTCTCATACCCGCATCCTAGCGCAGTTTTGATGCACGTTCGATTATTCCACTCCCCTCCAACCCGTATGGTTTCGGTTAACCAGAATTTGCACGCTTAATCTTACTTCTGCACCATCGCTCATGCTCGACGGGCAGGCCGTAGAGTCCGTTCGGCCACGGCCCTGCATCAGTTCCCGCTCTTTCCTCTGCGCGTCATGAGATCCGCCGCAAGGATGGCAATCATTCCCTCGTAGACAGAGAGCATGAGCGCGTACTGAATTCCGTAACGACCGTCGAGAAAACCTCGCTGCCAGATAAGGACGTAGAAGAAGCGCGCCACGGGGCGGAACAGAAGCGGCATACGATTTGTCAGTCGCTTCAATGCCCGACGGCGGGAGGTCGCATCTCTGGCCGTGATAGTTTCCGAGGTCTCAGTTCCTCCGCTACGCGTCTGCACCAGAAGATCGGCCTCGTCCTGGGCGTACTTGACGTGCTTGCGCAGCCAGTTCGCCAGGCCATGCGAAAAGTTGTAGTGGAGGTAGGGCACATCGAAAGTGCCCACGCGTTCTGGCTGCAGATCTTCGCGTTGCCCGTGACCGACTTGCTTGAAGCGCAGGCGATTGCAGTGCCCCAGACGGACTTGATAGGTGGGATACATCCCCGCATACCGCAGCCACGTCTCGTGCAGCATGAGCTTCGACGGTACGCGATAGGCATCTATTTCCGCCGTCGGAATCAGAGCTACCAGTCGTTGCTGAAACTCGGGCGTCACGACCTCGTCCGCGTCGAGATGGAGAACCCATTCGTGACGCAACCCGCCTTGCGTCAGACCGAAATTGCGCTGGCTTGCGAAATCGTCGAAGCTTCGATGAATTACCCGCGCTCCGGCTCGCTCGGCAATCTCGATCGTTCCATCGGTGCTCCCAGAGTCGAGCACGACGATGTCATCGCACCACACTAGCGCCGCAAGGCATCGAGGAAGTGTTTTCTCCTCGTTGAAGGTCAGGATCAGGACAGAAACGTTCATGAACGCGTAATCCACGCCCATGCAGTGGAAATGATCTCGTGGAGCTCGGAATGCCTGGCCCGCCATCCGAGATCCTGCCGCGCTTTCGCAGGGTCGGCGACGAGCCTGGCTGGATCGCCCGTACGATGGGGACCGAACTGCGCGTGCACTTTCTTGACGGTGACGCGCTCAGCCATGTCGAGAACCTCGCGAACGGAGTGGCCAACCCCTGTACCCAGATTGAAGGCTCGGAAGCGAGCTTCGTTGCTGCAGATCTGCAAAGCCAGAACGTGAGCGCTCGCGATATCGCTCACGTGCGCAAAGTCGCGCACGCAAGTCCCGTCGTGCGTTGGATAGTCTGTGCCGAAGATCGTTATGGGCTGCTCCGGGTCCAGAGCGGCCCTCAGCACCAGAGGGACGAGATGGGTCTCCGGATCGTGATCTTCTCCTATCTCGCCATCGGGATCGGCGCCAGCCGCATTGAAGTATCGTAGCGCCGTCGCAGACAAGCCGTAGGCCTGCACGTAGTCCCGCAGAACGTTCTCGACCATCAGCTTGGAGCGGCCGTACGGGTTGATCGGGTTCTGCACGGCTGCTTCCGTTATCGGCACCCGTTCCGGCTCGCCATAGGTAGCGCACGTGCTCGAGAACACGATCTCACTTACCTTGCATTTCCTCATGGCGCCCAGCAGGGAGATCGTCCCCGTGACGTTGTTCGAATAGTATTTCTCTGGCTCGACGACCGACTCTCCCACATAGGCCGAGGCAGCAAAATGCATGACGGCGGCGGGCCGATATAGCTGGATGACCTCGACAAGGCGCCCGGCATCTCGGATGTCGCCGTGCTCAAACGGTCCCCATTTGACTGCACGGCGATGACCGGCCACCAGTGAATCGAAAGTTATGGGGCGGTAACCTGCCGCCGCGAGCGCCTTGCACGCATGACTGCCGATATAGCCGGCGCCTCCCGTGACGAGTACGTCGCGAGTGCTCATATCAATCCTCGCGATAGCCCTGACGCGAAATACGCATCGACATCCTGCTCAATTGCGGCGGTCGGCAGACTTACTTGCGACACAGCCTTTACCACCCACGCACGAGATCAGCTGCGGCGCGGGCATACGCACGATAGCCGTCCTCCAGGGGATGGTCGTCGTCAGACAGCCAGAATGCTCGACCTGCCGCTTCCGCCTCGGCACGAGCCTTGATCGTATGTGCGAGGGTGTCCACGAACGGCACCCGCTCGCTCACGAAAACATCCCGGTACGACTTGGCCAGTCCCTCCTCGACGGCGACAAACTGCCGGCCGCGCTCATTGATATCCGCCCTGCCCGCGTAGAAATCATACTCCACGGCCACTCGCGTCCGAATGAGCAGGAAGCCGAGCTTTCGGCCCGCGTCTGCGTATCTTCGCGCCAAGCCCTTATAGAACAGCAGGGACAGTTCATAGTTGGCGCGGATGCCCTCGTCCGCGAGATCCATCGAGCGCTTGGCGAATGCGAAGAATGCTTCTGGTCCAACCGGAACCGGCTGGGCAGGCGTTCCGATATCTACCATCCGGCCAGCTTCGTGCGCGCGCCCGTCGAGATATCGTAGCGCGCGGCTCGCGATGAAAGGCGGCCACGCCTTCTGCTGGTAGAGGATGCTCAGGCTTGCCGAGTGCTCCACCAGCCATAGCATCGCGCGACTGTCACCCAAGCCGCGCGGTAATGGGCGCGTCGGGTTGCGATCAAACCAAAGGGGGGATGACTTGTCACGCTCTGCATCCGCACATCCAGAGCGAGCGGTTAGTCTGCTTAACTCCCCTTGCCAATAGGGCATGGCGAGTGTCTCGCAAACACCCTGCGCAAGATCGTTGCCAAGATAGATTGCAATGATGGCGTCGGCGCCCGCCTCCAGTCCCCTTTGGGCCAACCAATAATGTTGCGCAAAGTTGTAACCACCAATTCCCTTGTTCACGACGCCGGATCCGATCGCGCTCTCGAGCAGCCTCGGCCACGAGGCCTCGGAGCCAACGTTGTAACCGTAGGTGAAGGAGTCGCCGATCGCCCAAATGCCTGCCGCGCTCGATGACGAAGAGGGGAGCTTCGGATTGCGGAACCCCTGCGTATCGATATCCGGGTACCGCGAGTCGGCAATGACTCCCAGAAACTCATGACTCGCACGGTTGCTGATTGGTAGCGGGTATGGGGTCGCTAGCATCAGCGTCAACTCGATCGCCGCGACACATAGCACGGCGACGAGCCCGAAGAGACCTGCGCTCCGGACGTACGAACGAACACCCCCGCGCCCGCCTGCCCTGGACTGTGCGTCAGCCACCACGGCGCGCGCCTCCCTTCGCATCGCATCGCCCGTCAGCGTTTGGAGATGACACGTGCCGGATTGCCAGCGACGATCGCATTCGCTTCAACACCCTTCACCACCACTGCACGCGCCCCCACGACAGCCGCCGAGCCTACCGTAACGCCCGGCCCGATGAACGCGTCAGCGCAAATCCAGGCACCATCACCGATCGAGATCGGAACCTTGAGTAGAGGCATATCCGGACGCTTGTAGTCGTGAGTGCCCGCGCACAGGTGGGCGTACTGGGAGACAGTCACGTCGCGGCCGATCTCGATCCGACCAAGATTGTAGATGATCACCCAATCACCAATCGCCGAGTTCTCACCTACATGCAGGTTCCACGGCACGGCAATCCGCGCGCTTGGATAGACGTGAACATTTCGGCCGATGCTGGCACCAAATGTTCGCAATACGGCCCGCCGCCAGCCCCACAACGGCCGAGGCGTCCAGGCGAACAAGGGCCCACGCAGAATTTCCCACAACGCGCGCCCCACGAGTTCGGCGGGCGACCACTTTCGCGCCTTGCGATTTGCGGCGATATCGAACACGAGGCGATGAGGCGTCGGTGACTGATCGGGGTCCATCAGTCTACGTGCACCATCGACGGCATTTCGCCATCGCTCTTGAGCCAGCGATAGACCTCGAGCATGTCGCTTGCGATTCGATCCCAGCCGAAATCACGCGCCATCCATGAGCGACCGCGATTGCCCATTGCCCGCAGCTCGTCCTGTGGCTGCATCATGGCTTGGCGCAATACAGATGCCAGCGGCTCGACACCGTGATCAACCCACCATCCACAGCGATGTGTCTCCAACCCAGACCACGGCGCACCCTTCGTCGAGATCACCGGCACTCCTGCCGCAAGCGCTTCCGCGACCGTCAGGGCGAAGTTCTCATTGATGGTTGGGAGAGCGAAAAGGTCGGCCCTGCGGTAGGCGGTCAGCTTCTCGTCCTCGTCATAGATCGGCCCATCGATGCCGATGCGCGTCGCACCCAACTGTTGGGCAAGCGCTCGCAGCTCCAGATCGTGATTGATCTGTGGCGGCCCGACGATGCGCAGACTCCAGTCCGGAAACTCGTGCTCTATCACCGCCCACGCCCGAACCAGACGATCGAGCCCTTTCTTGGGGTGGATTCGTCCGAGGGACAGCACCTCACGGGCTCCTGTCAGGGGCTGTGCTCGTGGCGTGAGACTAGGCAGCTCGATGCCATTAGGGATTACGGCGACGGGGTTCTTGAGCCCTGCAGCACGAATCTCCTCATACTCGGAGTCCGCTGTTGCATGAAGGCAGTCGGCCGCTTCGATCGCCGAGCGCTGCAGCAGCCACCAGAATGGGCGCTTCTTCCAAGCGGATATCCGTAGCGCGCCAGGGCCGAGCATTCCTCGTATCGAATGGACAAGCGCCACCCGGCCTTCTGAGTTCCGCTTCACTCGTGCAGCGTAGACATTGGGCATCAACCAGAGGCCGTGAGAGTGGAGGATGGCGCCAGCGCCGGCATCCGCCGCCATCGCTCTCTCGAGATCAGGCGAGATACGCAGCGTCCGGCCGAGAATACCACTTGCAAGGGGATGCACGAACCACTGCGCACCCTCGACCTGCCGCTGCAGCGGATCGGAGACCTCGATCGTCCGCAAGCGAACACTGGCTCCTGTCCGTGCCAGTGCGCCCGCGAGCGCCGGAACACTGTAGGACGGACCACCATCCCCCTTGGCCAGACCCGCGATCGCATGTGTTACGCATGTCTTGCCCGATGTCTGATGGGCGAACGACGCGATATCGGCCGTGCCGGAATGCAGTTCGCCGCGCTCAGGCATCGGCGCTGACAGCCGCCTTCACAAGCGACGTCCCTGCAACGGTGGCCTGTAGCGTGGATGAGCTTGCCGCTTCGCCATAGGTCGCCCTGAGGACCGGAACGCCAGAAGGCGCGGGAGGACCAGGCGCTGAAGCAACAGGACGGCCGCCAGTGTCATGAGCCCGCCACCGATCGTTTTTAGCAGGCCCGTCTCATAAGAAATGAAGGGCAGCATCGCCATCGCTGCAAATCCGCAATTAAGTATGCTGTCGGCGCCTCTAAACCAGCGGACTAATCGGTAAATTCGGCCAATTCCTGCTCCAAGCACGAGCGCCGCCAACACACCTCCCATGAGCCCGAAGTCAATGTACAGCTCGCCCACATATCCGATGCTGATCGAGGTGTAGACCATGTCGGGGAATGATAGACCGGTGTAATGTGCGGTAATGATCGTGTCGTTCAGCTGTGCCGGCTTGTCGGGAAAAAAGATCCGCGGCTGGAGCACGTGCGCGATGCCCTCCAGCACCCGCGCTCCGTTCTCGTGCGGAACCCGAGCGGGCACGTTCTCCATGGTGTGCGCCAGGAAGTCTATGTAACCGACCCGATGGACGAACCTCTGGAACCCGTCTTCGAATTTCGCGCGGTCGAATGAGGCGACGGCTGACCACAAATACTGCAGGCGATCCGACATCGGCACCACCGCCACATGATCCTGTCTGCCGTCACTTATGAAATTTCGGTAGTCGGGCTTTATTGCTGACCAGAACACGAAGGCGGAGAGCAGGAACGCGAGGCCCGAGGTTCCAAGGATCAGCGCGGCTGGTCTCACGCGCGGTGTGGCAGCAAGTGCGGCGATTACCACCACCATCACGGCCGCCGTGAAGTTGGCGAAGTAGCCCGTCATGCCGAAGCCCACCTCGAAGATCACCACGGCCGCCAGAAGCCCGCGCTGCTTCTTCTGGCTCAAGCACCAGTACGTCAGCGCAAAGAGCCCAACGAGCCGGATGCCTGAAAGGCCGAGAACGATCTGCTGCGCCGATCCTGCATGCCACCAGAAGATCGCGCAGAGGTGGCCGAACAACATCACGGCCAAGGAGAACCCCATAACATCGCGTCCCCGCCATCGGCTCGCACTTTGCGCGAGGAAATCGACGCCCTCGCGTCGGCGAGCGGAGGAGCCGATGCGCATTCCAATCGCGAGCGCAGCCAGGGAAACGAGGGCAAAATAGGCAGCAGGCTCGAGGTCCGCGCCATACTCTCCGAGCTGATTGATCGGGATCCCGAGCACAGCCGTCAGCAGCGGCTTCATTGAAACAGCGATCCACTGGAGCGCGAACGGCAGCAAAAGCAGGGGTGCATCGTTCTTCGGCCACAACAATACAATGGCACCGCTGAGCACACTGCCCGCGAAGAGCACCAGCAACGGGTTGGGGCTGAAGATCGACGCGAAGACCCCGATTACAAACACGATCGCGGCGGAGGCCCTAGACGGATTCACGAGTGATCCTTGTGCGTCTATCAGGGTCGGGACGCTGCCGACTGTTCATCGATGTCAGCTTCACGGTCAGTGAATACTCAAGCCCGTTGGCTGCTCGTCAAAGCTCTAGGAGCCCTGCGCTCGCGGCTGAGAGCTTCTATTGGCCGTCGCCGACTTCGTCACGGCCTTTACCGCCTCGACGACTCCCGAAACAGCTTTCGGAATGCCAAAGGCTGCCGACTTTGTGGCAATTGCAGCGGCGGAAGGCCGCCGATCGATGATCGCCTGAATGGCATCAGCAAGAGCGCCCACATCACCCATCGGAAAGATCCGGCCGGCCACATCGTCTGAGGCCAAGTCGGGAGCACACCCAACAGCGTCCGAAATCACGATCGGCGTGCCGCAGGCGAGCGCCTCGTTGCAGACGAGCCCCCATGTTTCGTCGCCGGTGGATGGCAAGACGAGGACATCAGCAGCGGCGTATATCGCAGGCATCTGGGTTTGATTGCGGAAGCCGAGCGCGTGGAGGCCAACTCCCTTGGCCTCTGCTCTCGCATGTAGATCCTGCTCGAGCGGACCTGAGCCCGCGACGACCACCCGAGCCCGTCGCCCCCGTATCAGCAGCTGCGCCACGGCGTCGACGATATCCAGCGGACGCTTGAATGCAACGAGCCTGCCGGCGAACAACACGACTGTCTCTTCCGGCCCGATTCCCAGCTCCGCTCGAAGAGCCGCTCGGGCTTGCGGAGAGGCCGCGGTGGCAAAGCGTTCGTTGTCCACGCAATGCGGCGCGTGGAACAGCCGATCGGCTGGATAGTGATAGTGCTCATAGTAGGCACGGTTGTGATGACCGACATAGAGCGCAGCATCGAACTGACGCAGCAGCACGGGATAGGCAAATTCCTTGGCCATGCGCTTGACACGACCGCGGGGCGTGCCGAGGTGGCTGTCTCCACGCACCAGGACCGCGATGCCACGCCGCTTGGCAGCCCAGATGCCCTGCAAGTAGCTCTTGAGATGCCATCCCGTGACGAGCAACGCGTGAAATCCGCCGGATGCCAGCTTTTCGCCGATCTGCGGCGTGTCGCAGCCGTCGAAGCGGAGTGCGCTCGGCGAGCGTGCGCTGTTATGGAGGAACTCGTGAGCGTACCCGCCCAGCAAGTCGATATCCCACTCGAACTCGGTCCCGTATCCGGCTGCGGCCTGTTGAGCTGACGTCGCCTCATGGGCGAAGAACACTTTCACATCGGCTTGACGCGCAATGCCACGAAAGAGCGGCGCGTAGTATTGGATGGGATGCGAGGTCAAAATGGCGAGGCGCATCAATCCGACCAAGAAGCCTGAGTGCGCCGCTGAAAGGTCGCGAGGCCAGCATCGAGGGCAGCAGCCATCTGGCGCGCGCTTTCCCTGGCCGAGAATCCATCGAACGCTGCCCAGTTCACAGTATCGGGATTGAACATCTCCGCGCGATCGACGAAGGCGGACAAGCGCTCGGAAATGAGCTCAGCCGTCGGAAGCTGCGTCTCGCCCAGCGTGATTACCATACCGGCACCGCTGCGTTCCAGGACCTGAACCGCCGCGCTCGCTTCGTGGAGCAGCGCGAATACCCAGCGCCGCGACTGCACTGCCTGAAAAACCTTGGAGGGCGTGTAGTGCGCCTCTGTCGAGCCAAGGATGAACGGGGCGGCGCAGTAGCGCAGATGCGTCAAGACATCTGCATACGCCATCCGATGTGGATGCTCCGTAATCACCTCGGCAACCCCGATACGCCGCGCAAGCGGGAGCACATTGTGGCCGTCGGTCGCTGTCGGTGCTTTCCCTGTGCCGACAAAATGGAGCCGGATACGACCATAGATATCCGAACGCTCCTTCTTCATGACGGCCAACCCCTCGAGCAGGACTTCAAGCACCGACCACGCCTTCGGCAACAGGGCTCCCGCGTACAACATGTGGAAGCAGCCATCGTGCGGATCAAATAGATACGGCTTCTTGTCGAGAGCGATCGCCGCCTCGAAATCCACTTCGGAGCTTCCATACGGCATGGCTGCTGTAGCGCATCTTTGCTCGAGCTCGGGATGACGGCTCAGTACGCCGGCATAGTATCCGGGCGCTACACCTGTGATCAGGCTCGCATGACGCACAGCGATCGGCTCGAGCCGATCGGCGAGGCGAGCGGAGATTCGAGCCTTCGGGCTCCGCAATTGCTCTTCCGTCCAGTAGTGAATCCACGGGTCGATATAGTCGATGCCAAAGGGGATCGGGCGACACTTGAACAAAGCACTGCCGAGGAGTGCCGAGTAAAAGGAGGGAACCGTCACATGCAGGAAGTCGATCCTCTTCGCCTTGAGTAAGTGTGAGATGGCGCGCAAATGCCAGGCGAATGCGCGAACGCCAATGTCGCCAACGACGCGTATGGGGCGCGTTGGGAGCGCCGGCGTCCGAATGATCTCGAGGTCGGGGGCGACCATACTAGCCAAGTCCCAATCAAGCGCCTCCTCATAGTGGCGCCAGTGGGTGGTGACAATGATGGGACGCCAGCCGAATTCTTCGAGATGCTGGGCGAGCAGGCGAGCACGATGCACACCTGCCAGATTGCTCGGTGGAAAGTGGGCCGCGACGAGCGCAACCGTGCGAACCCCACGCGCGCGAGTGACGGGCCGTGAACTCATATCGAGGGCAGCCGCATCTGCAGTTTCCACACTAGATGACTGCCCCGGGCCAGGAAGCCTGTCGATTGCGTGAGGCGGCTTCGTCATGCGACTTCGCATGGAGCTACCGGGCGCGCGGTCACACTTTCGACCACGTCCAAAAACTTCCGCTGCTCTACGTCCCAGCAGTAGCGCTGCTGACCGAGTTGCCATGCATGGGCGCGCGCGGACGCGAGACGCTCAGGGTTGAGGAGGAAGCTGTCCAGCTCGGCTGCAAGCGCCATCGCATCGCCGATCGGGAATAGCCGTATGGCGTCACCCAGCTCGGGCGCTATCGCACGGTGAGCAGGGATATCGGAGGCAAGGGTTGGCAGGCCCCCGACAAGATAGCTGAAGAGCTTGTTCGTAAGTGCAATCTGCCTGTTCTTAATTTCGGAAAGCTCACCCACGTACCCGAGATCATACTGCGCCCCGAGTCGCTCCAATTCCGCAGGCACCTCGGGCGCGAGCAGTTGAAGTCTGTCCGAGACGCCATACTTGCGCGCAAGTTCACGCAAAGTGTCCGCATAGCCCGAAGCCGGCGTCCCTCGCAGATAGAGGTGCGGCGCGCTCGCGGCCCGGGCAATTGCCTCGATCGCAGTCTCCAGGCCGCGATCAGCGCCGATAGTTTGAGAAAACCAGTAGAGGCTCGGGCCCGGAGTGGCCGTCCCTCGCGCCGTCGGACTAGATGGAGCGTTGGCGCTCGGAAAGACGTTGAGCACGACAGTCGGTCTCGGAATGCCATAGGTGTTGGCATAGGCATCGGCGATCATCGGTGATGCCGCCGTGACAAAGGCTGCGCCGGGCAGGTAGCGGCTTTCGATTTCCCGGATGAGGCGCTTTTCGAGCACCGGGCGTCGCCCCTCCGCCTGGTCTTCCAATTGGAAATCCTCGGCGTCGAATGCGTAGGCCGAGCCGTACTTCCGGGCAGCTTGGGCAGCCACAGGAAGCGCCGCGACATAATGTGCAATATAGAGGTCGGCGGGCTGAGCCATGGCGGCATGGCCGAGCCGGCGGCTGATCGGGCTGTAGGCCCGGACGGCAAGGGCCGGTACGGCCGCAGCAGCGAACAGCTTCCGCCAAGCGGCCTGCCGAAGGCGCTCCTGCAGCCACACGAAGCGATCGTTGAAAGCAACTCTTTCAATTGGATAGCGCGCATCGGCCAGTATCGCCTGGTCCCTCGGCTCGACGAGGTCCAGCACCTTGGTCGCCACGACACGCACGTCGAAGCCGGCGGCGGCGAGAGCATCCGCCTCCTTCACGACCCGCGGGTTGGACCCGACCGGCATCGGCGTGACGATGCATATGCGTGCCATATAGATCTAGGACTTCTACGCCTCGATACATGGCTGTGCTGCGAACTCGGGTTGGTACCCGGCCCGCGTCAAGCCTATCGAGACGACATCGATGAGCGCACGACGATAGTCAGACCATTGCCAGCCCCTCGCCGTCTGCAGGGCGGCCTGCCGCATCTGCGCGAGGCGCTCGCGATTCTCCAAGCACCATTCGAGCGACCGAGCGATCGCTTTTGGGTCACCCGCTGGAATGAGCAGGCCGTTCTTCTCGTGCTCGACGAGATCAGATGCTCCTGCCCGCGTCGTGGTGATCACCGGTAGCCCGCGCGAGAAGGCTTCGGTGATGACCATACCGAATCCATCCGACAGCGTCGGGAACACTAGGATGTCCGCGGTCTCGAACACATCGAGCAGGGAAGAATGTGGAATAGACCCATGGAAACTCACGCCGGAAGGTGTCGATCGCCGAATCCGGTCGGGAAGCGCTAGTGCCCCGTAGATGTCCGCCGTCGCAGCGCCCGACTTTCCAACGGATCGCCAAGCTTCAAGGAAGTGGTGAGCCCCCTTACGAATGCTGAATGTACCTGCCCACACGATCTTGAGCGGACCATCCAGGGGTCGAGCGCGGACGCGCTCAATAGGCAGTGGCGCGCCGAGCGGAACCGCAAAAATCTTATCTGGATCGGCGCCCCCGGCGATGTGGGACTCGCGGGTAATGTGTGAGTTCGTTATGATGACATCCGCGCGCGCCATCTCTTCGTCCCGGCGCGCTTGCCGGCGCTCGAAGCGAGCGGCGAAGTATTCCTCATCCGCATCCTTCAATTCAGGATACAGATCCTTCTCCCGTCGTTGTTGTTCTTCGAACTCGCGGCCGTTCAACGACGGGAAGTCGAGAATTCGTGCAATTCCGTGCTTCTCGGCAGCGACGAACGCCTCGAGCGCACCGTATTCGTAGGCGTAGACCGCACCTACACTGCGGGTGATCCGCCGAGCCACGTGGCGCGTGAAATCGAAGGACATATGATCCCAGATTCTGTCTGCCATCGCAGCGCCGCCCCCGGTCTTTGTGCATAGAACGCGCATGATCTCCCAGAACGGGCGCGTCTCGACCACATCCAGCGGGAGCGCAGAAATCCGGCGCCGTTTCATTTGAGCTTCGATCTTCGACCGCGCCGATGACGGTAGCGTTCTCAGAAGGCGAGCCGTGGCTCCTTCCTCGCGGTAGACGTACGACGTGACAAACGCAGAGAGAGCGTTCCGCTCGTGAAACGCAAGAGCGACTTCTTGAATGAAGCTCGCAGAAGAAGTGGCAGCCACGAGTGTGCGCATCTCAGGCTGCCGATCTCATCGACGCACCTGTAACGGTACAAATCGCACGGCACAGCGTCGCGATGCGACGGTCATGCCACCTGCCGCGCGGGGTTCGATTGATAAAGTCGGATCATGTCATCCGCCACGGTGTCCATTGTCGACATGCAACGGGGCACAATCAAGTGGCTCTCTGGCCTCGTCGCAAAAGCATGAAGGGCGCTCGACCATGCGTCGACATCCGCCATAGGAACAGTTGTCACACCGCCTCCAATGGTGGCCAGCTCGGCAATGCCACCGATGTTCGAACCAATGACCGGTACACCGGCTGCTTGTGCTTCGAGCACTACCATCGGTCCCGTCTCGAGCCCTTGCGAAGGGACGAGCAACGCGTCGATCCGGCTCAGTGTTTCAGAAAGGAGGTCCTGCCCAATTGCTTGCTCGATATGAATGCGGTCATCGCGAGCGGCGAGCAGCTCGACGTAGCTCCGATAGCGATCGGCTTCTTCGTCCGCCCCTGCCGCATGAATAGAGAGGGACGCATTGACCTGCCTCGGCAAGCGCCCGAATGCTTCGACAATGACGTGTATACCCTTGACCGCGCTCCATCGGCCGATGAAACCGAACCGGAAGACACTCGAGCTCGCCCTTTCCCGGCGAGCCAAAGCTTCAGCCAGATCGGGATCCAGACCCTGCCTCAGAAGCGAAAGCTTCTTCAGAGGAACCCCATTGGTAGCCAACGCATCGAACAACCATTGACACACGGCTACAATCCGATCCGCCTCATTCCCGATGGTGCGAATCTCGGCCAGCTTACGACTGGCCCCGGCACGCGCTCCGGCGAGAGTGGCGCCCCGCCCAAAAACAGTGGCCCGCTCGACCAGCACGGACATGACCTCCGGCACGCTTCCCACCAATTGGGCCAATGTCAACGGAACGCCCATCTTGTGCGCCCAACAGGTGGCGCAACGCCCCGAGGAGACCTTGCCATCGCATGGCGTGGTCCCGTACTCGAGCATGGTGCCTCGAATACATACCGCGCCAGGAACGTGAGCCGTGAATATCGTCTTGAGGCCGCTCCTGCGCGCCGTTGACAGGTGATGAGCACTGCAACCGCGCGAGATCGCATGCTGGTGGTAGACGTCAAAGCCCGGGAGGAGGCTCTCGAACGCACCGATCTCGCTCGGCGGATCGATGCCACGCAGTTCGCCCCGCGTGGGCTCATCGCTGACGGGATAGGTAAATACACGCACGCCATCGTGCTCATACTGCTCAGGCGCACCTGCCGGCCTCGGAATAGCGATCGCTGATTGCACACCACGTCGAGACAGCGCGCGCACGAGACTGGAGACGTAGGTCTCAGTCCCGCCGATACTGTAGGGCGGATACCACGCTGGTGCATGAAGAACGGAAATAGACATCTTATCGCGAGAACTAGGCGCGGAGGCGCTCCACGGCGGGCGCCTGCATCAAACGGAGCACGAGGGCAAGAACGCGGCGCGCGAGGGCGATTCCCAGCACACTGCTGAGCTTCGTCGATGCCACCGTGAGGCGGCTCGGCTTGCCACCAACTCGCGCGATCCCCGCGACAGCATCACGAAAGCGAGCGCCCCGATCCCAAAACAGCGCCCGCGCGGCGACGTCATAGATTTGAGTGAGTGCGACGCGCTGCGCATCCGTCAGTTCCGCGCGGGCACGCCACAAAGCTTCAATCTGCTCTCCATTCCGGAGGACATGATGATAGAATTCGAGCGGGCTCTTCCTGGAAAGACTCGCGGGGTGCACGCGATACATCAATCCGACTTGCGACACGGGCGCGAACCGGGCGCCGAGGCGCGTCACATCGAATAGGAATCGACTGTCCTCGATGAGCGGAAAATCGACGGGAAATCCCCCGATCTTTTCGACAATCGCCCGTCGGTAGAGTATGGCGCCGGGAGGCGCCCAGGCGACAGTGGCTGTAGCTATCTCAGGGTTTTTTCGAAATTCGACCCATGGGAAGATCCGGCGATCCGAGCATGTCGGATTTGATCCAGCGCACCACTCTTCCCAATCACAGATGACGACATCGGCGCCTGTCGCACGAGCGCAGTCGAGGCGCTGAGTAAGCGTTTCTGGCGTCAGCAGGTCGTCGGAATCGAGAAAGACGATCCAATCCCCGGTCGTCTCCGCAATACCTCGATTGCGCGCCGCGGATACGCCCTGGTTGGGGCCGCTCAGGACCCGAACGCGTGGCTCGAATGAGCGCGCAATTTCGAGCGAGCCATCGGTTGAGCCGTCATCCACGATCACGACCTGCGCCGCTTCGGACTGCGCGAGCGCACTCTCGATCGTTGCCGCGAGCGTGGCTTCACTGTTGAAGCAAGGAATGACGATCGCGATCACTTCGGAGGAAAGAGTGCTCGACATCAAATCACGTCAACTCTAATGCTTTCGCCGGGCCCAGAGGTTTTCTTCTGGGAGCGTCATGCCCAGCGTATACTCGTGCCCATCTATCGACATGACCTCATAGCCTTCGTCAGCAAGGCAGCCGAGTATTGCCCCGCGATCATCGCGATAATCAAAGCCCTGAGAAAGATACTCGAATACAATGTGCCGAGGCCTCAGATCTGTTCCCCCGTCGAACAGGCTGCGAAAGACGGCCAGCTCAGCGCCTTCCACATCCACCTTCATCAGATCGATGGTCTTCACGTTCAGGCCGGCGCAGATATCCCGAAGAGTGGATGTGACCGTGTGGAACTCTCCGCCCGAAGTGCTGGCCACTTCACGAGAGGAACCTCTGTTACCTTCATAGTGCACCCCAAAGGTCGCGAACCTGCGCCGATCGGCGACGGCAGCGGATACGACAGAGATCGTGTCCTCCAGCTTGTTTATGCTGCGGTTCCTCATAAGCTCGGCACAGATCTCGGGATGGGCCTCCACTGCGACCACCACGCCATTGCCGCGCAGCAATGATCCCGCAGCGACAGAGAACTGACCTATGTTCGCGCCTATATCCAGGAAGCAGTCGCCCGGTTTGAGCAGTGACTGCAGAAGGGCCATCGTCTTGGGTTCGAACACGCCATCGAAGAACATGTGGCTTTGAACCCAGTCACTCAGATCGAGATCGAAAGTTCCGTAGCCGAGCCTCGTGCGGATCGGCCGCGCTCCCCGCAGCTTCAGCAGCGCGTACACGAGCCGTAGTTTCATCGGATGATTGGGCGCTCGCACATACGAGTGGAGTAGCTGGTCCATCATGCTGATGTCGGACATTTCAACCTCGTGTGTGCCACAGAAGCACGGCGCTCGATCGATGCCGCGAGCGTGGCTTCGCCGTTGTAGCGGGGAATGACGATCGCGATCGCGTTCGAGGAAAGGGTGCGGGCCCTAACGTCGGTGCCCGGGCAACCATTTGCCGTCCAGCACGCTGTAGTCCATTACCTTGACGCGCCGCGCCCTTGGCGAGAGTGCCGTGACCAGTATCGGATAAAGAGAATAGAGCCGCGTACGACTCAAGGCTGCCAGTAGCCGCCTCACGACCGATCCGATCGCTAAATCCTTGTAAACGATCTCGTCCTCGGCACTCTTATCTTTGTCGGCGGTCAACGTTTTCATTTCGCGGTGAGTGAGCATGCAGGATATCGGGAAGTGCGTTGTGGCGATGACCCGCGCAAACCTGAGTGCCCTATTAAAGAACAGAACATCGAAGTGGTAACGCATTGCTTCTTCAACGCCGCCGACTTGATCCCACACGCGTCGCGAGAAGAATGTCGCCTCCTGCGGAAAATCCGCAAACCCAAGCTGATACTCGCGCCAGGCACTCAGCCAGGAAGTTTGCGCGTAGTAGCCAAACCCCTCGACGCATTTTAGCAGCCGAGCTCCCGCAATCAGATCAGCCTCTGGTACTTCAGCATCGATGGAGGCCACGCACCAGAGCCCACGTGGCTGCAGAGTATCGTCCGAGTTCAGCCAGTTGAGTATGCGCCCACTCGTCTTGCGGAAGCCCTTATTGATCGCGTCGGCCTGCCCCTTGTCGCGTCCACTCTCCCAGTGCGCCAGCCAGGGTGCGTACTTCTTGATGATGTCGGCTGACTCGTCCGACGAGGCGCCATCCATGATGATGTACTCGAGGTCCGGGTATCCCTGCAGCAGGACGGAGCGGATGGTCTCCTCGATAAACTGGCCTTGATTGTAGCTCGGCGTCACAATCGAGATGCGCGGCCAGGGCGTGCCATCGGGTCGGGTCTCGGGAAGCGGCGGCGTATCGACGGTCCACGGCCAGCCGGTCTTGCCCGGCGGGGGCGGCGGCAGCTCGGCGAGGGCGGGGCAGCGCATGGTCGATCAGCTCAAACGCCGCGGAAAGGGGGCGCCGCTTCCTGGACCAAGATGCTCTTGCGGTGCGCCATTGAGCATCGATGGGCAGATATAGAAACTTCCTCCGCGCGAGCGGGCGAGTCTATTGAACGTCACGTGCTCGCAAATCTGCTCCCCAGATTTTGTTCGTCCATCGTACTGAGCGGACAGAGCAGCGTCATAGCGATAGATCCCGAGACCGCCGAAGGCGCTTTGCACGCCGATCGGCGGATGAGTTGGAGCAATGCGATACTGAAGGTCATGCACATGCTTGCGCACCATACCTCGCCATACACGGCGCCCGATCCGTCCTCCGACAAGCTGATCTGCGGCTCGAAAAATGGGAGCTCTCACCCATGCGCTCGCATTGGCCACATCAAGCCAGACATCCCCTCTTACCCATGAGGGATGCCGCAGCGCATATAGGTCATAGTATGCGGTTCCTTGATTGGCGAAGATACCGACCCAATCTGCCGGCGCCTTGGCAAGCCCGCTCACAATGTGCTCGGGCATGAGCCGGTCATTGGGGCCATCCAGATCGAGCACGACGAGCAGGTCGTAGCTCGCGCCCTGGCGACGAAGTTCGTCCAGATAGAAATTCCGGGCTGCGGCGATGCGGTCGATCCGGTCCGGATGGGAGGCCGCAAGACCATCACGAACGATGACCGTGGAAGCGCGGCCTCCACCGGACCAGCTCGTGAGGATACTCGCGGTGCTATCATCGTTGTCATTCGTGACGATCGCTACATGACAGTCGACCGCGACTTGCCTGATACGCTCTATCGCCCTGAGACTCTCCGGGAGAGATCGCTCCGCGTTCCTTGCCGTACCACAAATAGCTATGCGCGGGAGCACCTTCGGAGACCTCGAACTACGCGACGTCGACCGTGTCAGAATAGCGCTCAAGTGCCCTCTGGACGAATGAATGATCTTCCTGATAGGCGAGAACATCAACATAGTAGAATGTTCGAGTCGATTTCTGCTCCTTGAGGCGCGTGATGTACGTGATCACCTGCTCAACGGTCTCCATCTCGGACGTATCAAAGATCGGAAGCCCAAAATTGTCGAAGCAGGCAAATCTGTATCCTGCCCTCTTGAGAAACCTGACCAGCTCGAAGTAGCCGCGTTCATCGGCCTTTTTCTGCACATCGCACTCAAAGAATACGATCGGCCGATGCCTCTCGATGGTCTGCGAGCCGGACAGAAGCGCGTCGGCATCATGCCCGTCGACATCACACTTTATGAAGCTCACGGGCTCCGATCCGCAGACCTCGCTCACAAGATCATCGAGCGTTACGCTCACTGCCTCAACGCCGACATCGCCTTGTCTCGCGGTTCCCGCGCCTTCGGCGAGAATTACCGTTCCCATATGTCCGCTGATAGCCTTGTTCACCAGGTAGAGCAGAGAGCCATCGCTCTCGATGGTTTGAGCATTAAGCGACAGATACGAGAAGAATGTGGGAACGGGCTCAACGCACAGGAACTTCTTTGGCGGCCCCGATGCCAGCGCCGCAACCGAGTCACCGACATTGGCACCGATATCGATGATCCAGCCATCAAATGGCTCGGGCGCGAATGAGGCGAGAAGGCGATCGTATAGGCGATGTGACCTTTGATACCCAGGCAGGGCATGCTCTGCGGGCAATCGCAATGCATAGCCCCCGACGGTATGAAAACCATCGGCCACCTTGGTCTTGGGTCGAAGGCGCTGGAGCCACCTCATGAATTGCCGCTGACACGCGGCCGGTCTTCGCGCGATAGGCGCGATGGCATCGAATCCCCCATTCCACAACTATGCACGTGCAGCAGTTCACGCGCGCATTCCTGTCACTCAACACCTGCACCATCGCCAGTATGACCCGATGCACTTCTCAGTCGCCAGCAGAATGCTCGATTGTCCACGGTATCTGAGGCGCGATCATGCCGTCACGATGCCGATCCCAGTAGGGAGAGGAGTATCTTATTGCGCTCTCGAACGAGATCCGCGGACCTGATCCTGGCTCGATGACATAGCGTCGGTTGTGCAGGAACGCGATCAGCTCGATCTCGTGGCTGCCTTCATTCAGAAGCCGCGGCGGGATGTGCGCCCGGAACGAGAGTTTTCCCGGCACCAGAGTCTGCATGGTCGTCGCAGCATCGTGGACCGAAGACCAGAAGAGGCGTTCCCCGTCAGCTCGGTAGACGACAATAGCGACTGTGAACCTGCTATCCTCGACGAGGAGTGTGCCGCGCAATTCTATGGTGCACCCTTCCTCGTATGTTGCCTCGGCCTGCCGCTCACCATCCTTGCCGATCAAAGCCAGCGACTCTGGAATGAACACATCATTCCCGTATTCACTCCCGCCATTGACCCAGACTGACGACATGTGGCTCGAACCAGCATCAGCGTAGGCGGATACACACTTCTCGACCGCATCGGATTGGAGCTTCACGCTACCGCCTTCGAGCAACATCCCGCGGCTGCACAGGCGCTCAACCGCCCCCATGTTGTGACTGACGAACAGCACCGTGCGTCCGCCGCCGGCCACATCCTTCATCTTGCCGAGGCACTTCTTCTGGAACTCCGCGTCCCCCACCGCGAGAACCTCATCGACGATGAGGATCTCCGGCTCGAGGTGGGCCGCCACAGCAAAGGCCAAGCGCACGTACATGCCCGAGGAATAGCGCTTCACCGGCGTATCGAGGAACTTCTCGACCTCCGCGAATGCGACGATCTCGTCGAACTTCCGCCGGATCTCTGCTCGCGCCATTCCGAGGATCGCACCATTGAGGAAGATGTTCTCGCGGCCCGTAAGCTCCGGATGAAAGCCCGTGCCGACCTCGAGCAGGCTCGCGATGCGCCCCCGGATCTCGACGCGGCCAACAGTCGGTTCGGTAATGCGCGAAAGGACCTTCAGCAGCGTCGACTTGCCGGCTCCGTTGCGCCCAATGATCCCGACGACATCGCCGCGCCTGATCTCGAAGTCGATATCCTTGAGGGCCCAAAACTCCTCGATCTCATCGCCTACGATGATCTGGCGGCCGCGCATCATGTCGCCGGCCGAGCGTACAAGGTTCCGCGCGCCCCGCGCGATCACGTCGCGCAATGCGACATAGCGCTCGCGCTCGCTCTCGTGCCCGATCAGGTAGCGCTTACCCAAGCCATTGGCGCGGATGACGACGTCAGACATCAGATCAGATCCGCGAATGTCTTCTCGGTCCTGCGGAAGTATCGGACGCCGAGCCAAAGCATGGCGGCGACGACGACGAGGCTCACGAGGAACCCCGGCATATAAAGCTGACTTTCGCCGCCGAGCAGACACCAGCGGAAGCCGTCGATGACCCCGACCACCGGATTGAGGCTGTACCAGAAGCGCCACGCATCGGGCACCACGGCACTCGAGAAACCGACCGGCGAGACGTAGAGGCCGAACTGAACCACGAACGGGATCACGAAGCGGAAGTCGCGGTACCTGACGTTGAGGGCCGTGATCAACAGCGCCGGGCCCAGGCTTGCCAGCACGGCCAGCACGACGAACAATGGCAGGAACACGATCTGCCAGTTCGGCATGAAGCCGTACCACACCATGATCGCGAACAGGATGACGATGTTTATGGCGAAGTCCACCAGCGCTACGATACCCGCCGCCGACGGCACGATGAGCCGCGGGAAGTAGACCTTGGAAATCAGATTGGCGTTGGTCACCACGCTGTTCGAAGCTTCGGACAGAATGCTCGAGAATAAGAACCAGGGCAGCATCCCTGCAAAAACAAGAACCGGATACGGCACCGCGCCGTCGCTTGGCAACTTGGCGAGACTCCCGAAGATGATCGTGAACACCACCATCGTCAGGAGCGGGCGAACGACGGCCCAGGCAACGCCGATCACAGTCTGCTTGTAGCGGACGGAGACGTCGCGCCAAGCTAGCATCGCAAACAGATCGCGATAATGCCAAAGGTCGAGCCAGTAGTTGCGCTCCGTACGGCCTGCTTCGAGCACGAGAAGCCGCTCAGATGTCGCGCGCGGGGGCGTCGACGGCTGCGCCTCCGCCGCCGAGCGCTCGGGGCGTGCTCCCTCAGTGGGCGAGCGAGCGAACGAGTTCATTGACGTGACTTGAGAAATGTCGGGAAGCGAAGCGCGAAACGGCATCCCGCTGTGAAATCTGGCGACCTTCGAGTGCCGAAATGATGGCGTCGGCGAGCTCAGTGCCATTGTCCGGGTCGATCGTGCGACCGATGGCACCGTCCGCGAGCGCATCGCGGCTGCCGTCGACATTGCCGCCGATCACCGGCAGACCGGAGGCAGCAGCTTCGAGAAAGACGATGCCAAAGCCTTCGCCCGTGCTCGGCATGGCGAACAGGTCCGCCACAGCGAAATGATCCGGAAGCTCAGCCTCCGACACTTCGCCGGCAAACCTGACGACGCCCGCAACATCCAGCTCCACGGCGAGTGCTTCGAGACGTTGGCGGTCGTCTCCATAGCCGACAATCAGATAGGCCGCATCGGGAACCCGCCGCAGGACCTCCGGCATGGCTCTAATGATCCGGTCATGACCCTTATAGCGCTCGGCGGCCGACAGTCGCCCGACAGTGAGAACGACACGCTTGCCGGTGAGGCCCAAACGTTCGGCGAACGCAGGATCGCGGCGGCGGGGCGCGAAGTCTGCCGTGAAAGTATTCGGCAGGATGCGCACGCGCTCCGGCGGAATGTCGCTCCAGCCGAGCAGACGATGGCGCGTGTATCGGCTCACGGACGTAACCAACGTCGCGGTTTCGAAACTGGCGCGCACGACGCGATCGCGCGGCTCCCATGCCTCGATGCCGTGGACCTGCACCCAGAGTGGCTTTCGGCGGAGCCGCGCAATGGCCGCAGCCAAAGCGACGGCATTCAGATGCCCGCAGAACACGAGATCGAACTTCTCGCGCGCGATCGCGGCAAGTGCGAGTGCCGTCCAGGCGAGCTTACCTGCGGCAGGCGACTGCTGGACGATACCGCGCGGCAGCGGCACGGTGGACGCACCGAAACGCGGCAGGACCGTAACGCCCGATATGCTGCTGCACTCACTCAATGCTGTCATCAGCGCCTGGTTGTAGCGTGCGATGCCACCGCCCGCTCCAAAGCAGTCAGAAACGAGAGCGAGAATACGAATTCCCGGGCTATGCGGAGTATTTGTCATTTCAGCCAGACGACCGAGCGATCATAACTGCGTCCAACTTGGAACTAAAAGGCCGCACTCTGCGGCGGAATAGCCCGACAGCCACCGCCGGGGCATGACAATGATTTTTCCCGGCCTATCCCCTAGCCACGCCGCCCACCATGAGAAAGTACTGTTTGCAATAATGTTATGATCACAAAGCGACATCAATGCCATTTCGGCAATCGGTGACTTAGCGCCACAAACCAGCTCCGAAGAAAAATGGATTTGCTGATCTTGGAAGACTTGTTGTTGTTTGCACCAAGCCAGGTCGTCTGAGAATACGACGAACTTGCAGCCCGTGGCTCGAGATAGGAGAGCAATCGCTGAGCTGTAATATTCACGTAGCTCGATATAAAAAAGTTTGTTTCCCACATAGTCTCCGCGCCGGACGTGTATAGCGCACAGCGCGCGCCCCTCCGAAACGCGCCGCAAACATTGACCATCGTCAGGTACAAATGGTGCTAGGCGATAGATATCCCGGATCTCGGTGGCACAATCAGAAAAATATCGCTCAGATTGAAAATATCCTGAAATTCGACTCCCATCCGGGAGCGTGAGAACTTGCTCATCGAAGCCCAGCCCCTGTCGATTGTACGTGGGCGGTCGCCGGAAACGCGCCGAAAGTCGGTTCAGCACCGCGCCCTGAATCGACTCTCTGAGCGTGATTGGCCTCAATTGGGTATTGGGAAAGCGCCAGAGCTCAAAATGGTGGCGCGACCTAGGGTAGAGAAAGTTCGATAATTCGACCCGAAGCTTGGCGTCGTTCCTTCGGGCGAGCGCGTATGCTGCGGCGTACTGGAACATCTGATTTCCAAGCTGCCCGACCAAAGAAACGCTAATCATCTAACTGATTTCTGCGGGCGCTGGTTCGGCAACTATCGCCGCCCACTGTCGGGACCAGTGTGCCTTATCCTGCGTGATGCGCCCGCGCCGCGACCTCGCTCCCAATTGGGCTTCGCTGATCCAGCGAGCAATAGGTGTCGTGAAACCGGTCTTGGCGCGATCTCGAACAACTGCAGGCAACGGCACTGTTGGGCTCTCGGCCAGTAGGCCTTTGCTCATTTGCGCAGGCGCTGCCTCGTGCACGCTCGCGGCCTTCTGCAACAACACGCTGTCGACGAGCGGCACGCGCACCTCGAGCGAATGGACCATGCTCGCCCAATCGGTATCGCGCAGAAGCTGATTGCGCATGTAGAGCGCCGACTCGAGCGCGGCCACCTTGGCATGCGCGCTTGCTGAAGCTGGAGGAAGCTCGGCACGTACGAGGGCGAGCGGCGCAAGGCGGCGCAGTCCCCGCGTGACGACGTCCGGCTCGAGCAACTGCTTCAGCTCCCATGGCATGAAGAGCCCGCGGCGGACCAGATAGGCCCCGGCATAGCTGCCGCCGTACTCCAAGAGCCCCATCGCCTTCGGGCTGGCGCCGATTGTCGCACCGAAGGGCTGGGCAAGCCGGCGCGCAACCTGCCCGAAGCCCGGCACACGAGAGGGCAGCGCGAGGAAGTTCACCCATCTCGGAATATCGCGGAACGATGGATAACCGCCAAAAAGCTCGTCACCACCCAAACCCGATACGGCGACCTTCAATCCGAGCTCACGTGCGGCTTTGGCGACGAACCAGGTGTTGATACCGTCGATCGTTGGCTGATCCATCGCATCCAGGATGCGTGGGAGGTCGGATTCGAACTCACCTTGCGTCACGACACGCGTCGTATGTCGCGTGCCGTAGGCCCGCGCCACCCTCTCGGCAAGCGGCGCTTCATCCTCGGCACGGCCGCGGAACTCCTCGAAGGTCAGCGTCACCGTCTGGATGTCCTGCTGGCCGGCATCGCGCATAAGGCCGACCAACGCGCCGGAATCGATTCCGGCCGAGAGAAATGCACCAACCGGAACATCGGCGATGAGGTGATGGCGCACGCTGTCGGCAAGTGACTCGTGCAGATCCGCACGGACATCCTCACCGTCGCGTTTGCTTTGGCGAAGCGCGCGCTCATGCGCCTCGCAGTAGACTTCCGCGATGGAATGATAGCGCCGAGGCTCATGCGCACCGATGCGGTCGACGATCATCGTGCAACCTGCCGGCAAGGCGCGAACGGCCGCCCATGTCGTAAATGGCTCCGGGACACTGCCCCAGAGGTAGAAGCCGACCTGACCAGCGGGATCAGGATCGCGGGAGACACCGCCACCCGCCAACAAGGCCTTCACCTGAGATGCAAAGCGGAATGTCCAACCGTCATCGGCGTAGTAGAGCGGCTTGATGCCGTATGGATCACGAGCAAGGAAGAGCACCTGTCGCGCGCTGTCCCAGATTGCCAAGGCGAACATGCCCCTGAGGTCATGGACCATGGCCTCGCCCTTGCTCGCATAGAGATGGAGCAGGACTTCGGTATCCGTCTGGCTGACAAAGACGTGACCCTTGGCCTCAAGAGCGGCCCGCAACGCACGATAGTTATAGATCTCGCCGTTGAACGTCACGACGAGGCGCCCATCGGCGCTCCCCATCGGCTGGGTACCCGCATCAGAAAGGTCGATGATCGAAAGGCGTCGATGCCCCAACCCCACGCGGCCATCATTGGAGAGCCAAGCCCCCGCACCATCAGGCCCGCGCGCAGCCATGTGATCACGCGTGCGCATCAATTCGGGCCTGTCGACGGGATTGGCCGCGTAGTGAAATGCAAAGATACCGTTGATGCCGCACATGTCAGGAGCGGAAATTTACCCAATGGGATCAGGGCACCCCGGCGACTTTCCGATCGCAGTCAAGGACCGCGCGCAATCGTCTTGGAGGAAGCAAGCCAGCGAGCCAGCGCTGATCCGACAATCTCGTGCCCGCGACGGTTAAGGTGATCATCTCTCGCGAGGTACGTCTCATCATTCGCCGCACGAAGATCATCCAGCACATCGATCGAATGCACGTCGATCTCTGCGAGCCCTTCCTTGAGCTTCTGGATCAGGGGTAATGCATCCTTCGCGGAGCCGAGAGTGCGATGCCCGAGCTTGTAGAAAAAATCTTGGTACCTCTCGGACACCCACACCGGGGGTGGGATGAGAACAGCCACGACCGGCGTTCCTCGCTTGCGGCAAAATTCCGCGATCACGGAAAAATCTCTCAGCAGCGCGGCAAGATCTGGTCTGTGGGCAGTTCCCGGAGCTACAGTCGCGAGTTCAGAATAGTAATTGGGATAGAAGGCGGCCGTCGCCAAAAGCCAAGGATTTATCGTGTCGGCACGTGCAGCATCTACGAGCCTCGGGTCCGCAGCTCTGAGACGTTCACGTACATAGTCGTCGCCCTGCCCGCTCCTGTCCTTGAGCTGCTGAATGATATTCTCGAGGTGGCCCGACTGCAGCTGTGGGCTATAGCCCTTTGCGAGGCGATAGAGAAAATTGAGGAGGGTCGAATGCTTTAGGAACCCCCTCAGCGAAAACGCTTCATTCTCGACCGGCACTCGTGCAAGCAGGGCGCGTTGCTTGTCCTCGTCGAGGGAGAGTGGCGGCGTTGCCCCGCGAATATCGTTTCCGAGGTAGAGTCCGACGACGACCAGGTCGGGCTTCAAACGGTCGGCGTGTCGAATCAGATTGACGAAGTACTGATCGACGTCCGTACCGGCCTGGGCCAGATTGATGAAATGTGCGCGACGATCTTTTGTGGCGAATTGGCGTTCAGCCACGCGAACGTAAGATTCGCCGGTGGTGTCTCGCCATTCGGTCTGGGAATCGCCGACGATGAGGACGCGCGGGCGGCGCTGTTCATTCTCCGCGGCCCGGACCCGATCCTCGACAGGCGGCACCATGGTCCAGCCCATCTTGTCGCCGAGCGGTGAGTTACGTACGACGAACTCACACGCGACCAGAGTAATGATGAGCGAAACGATCGCGATCGCCAACTCGCCAAAGCCGACTCGTCTGCTTTTGCTCTCGCGCGACATCTAGTTGGGGGCGTCGCCTCGCAGCGATGACCGATCCAAGCACGCCCTCGGCGTAACCATGCGATCACGCGTGCGCATCAATTCGGGCCTGTCGACGGGATTGGCCGCGTAGTGAAATGCAAAGATGCCGTTGATGCCGCACATGTCAGGAAGGAATGCCGAGAATTCGGCTCTCTAGCGACGGGGATCCTGATCTAACTGTTCGCCGGCAGCGAGACGATTACCAACAAGCCTCTCGAGTACGTCGGCAACGATCCTATTGCCCCGTTCGTTCAAGTGCAGGTCGTTGGGTGCCGCCCGATAATTCTGCGCGCGTTGCCCATCAGCGCGAAATGCAGGCATCGTGTCGACCACTCGAAATCCGACCCGCGCTGCGAGCCGTCCCACATGATGAAGCGGTTCATCGAATTTCGAGTTCTCAAAGTCTGTGAGCATCGGCAGCAGCAAAAAATCAGGTCTGGCTCGCGACCGCTGCTGCGCCAGAACAAATAGAGCTTCCAGCTCGCTCTCCAGCTGCTTCCATCGCTGAGGATAGGTGCCATCGCGCTCATCGAAATGGGTCAGCAGGAGCTTTGCGTAGTCCTCGGCATTCGGCGTGACGGCCACGCGAACAATATCTGCCACAGCGCGCAATGTGACGGATCCCCGACCCAAGCTGATGGCCGCCTGCTGTAATGCATCCTGCAAGTTGGAGCGCGGCGGCATATCGTTGGCGTAGAAGGCAACGACGACATTCGCCGCTTGGCGGCCTGCCGGGATGTCTTGGAGTTGACGTAGATATCCTTGCAGGGATTCGCCCACGACACCCAGGCTATAGACCCGCGCTGACTGATCCGCGGTCTGCCGACTTTTCTCGAGCACATTACCAAAACGGTGCTCGATGGGCACGCCCATTCCCCATACGAATGAGTCTCCAATCAGAACGACATCTCGTCCGCCCACGCCGTCCAGATCGTAGGTGGCCCTGTATTGCCCTTGAATCTGACGATCTTTCTCGCTCGACAACATCCCCGAGATGGCGCTCCAGGACAAATCCAGGAACGCGGTGAGACCTATGAGCACGCCGATCAACAGGCTCGCTCCAGCGAGGAACCGTCGGCCCTCACGATCCAAAAGCTGCGAGATGGCGATCAATGATAGCCCAGCGGCCAGGCGCGTCGCCTGGGCAACGAGCGCGATGGCTGGCAGACCTAACAGAGCGTTGCTCGACAGCACTGCCAACGAAACCGCAACTACGCCGAACGTCGCCACAATCTGAAGCACCAGGCGCCCACTGTATGCACCCCAGACGAAGGCGCAGTAGATGCCAACGTTGAGCAAATTGAAGAGAGCGAGCGAGCCCGAATATCGATGAAAGTAGACGGCTACGGTTGATTTTGACGCCAGGAGCGCGAGCGCCGGGTATGTGAACAGCACAAAAGGTGCGATCAGCAGAACGCAAAGCGCAAGGTTCGCCGGCTGCGTCCCTTCACTGGTTGCGTGTCCGCTCATGCTTTGAATAGAAGGAGGAAGCGTGCGGCCGGGAACGCCTACGCCCGTGCTGCCTTTGTCGGCGCAATTGTCTCGGAGCGGCCCGACGACAGGAGCTCATCGAAGTACGCAATGGTCTTCCCAAGTCCCTCGCGCAGCGGCACGGCCGGCCGCCAGCCGAGTTGCGCTTCGGCGCGGGCGATGTCCGGCCGTCGCTGCTTGGGATCGTCCTGGGGGAGGGGCTGGAACGTCAGCTTCGACTTCGAACCGGTCATCTCGATCGTGAGTTCGGCAAGCTCGCGGATCGTGAACTCGCCCGGATTGCCGAGGTTGATCGGCCCCGTGACCTCAGCGGGACTATTCATGAGCCGGACGAAGCCCTCGATCAGATCGTCGACATAGCAAAAGGACCGGGTCTGGCCCCCATCGCCATAGATCGTGATCGGTGCGCCGCGAAGCGCCTGGACGATGAAGTTGGAAACCACGCGGCCATCGTTCGGATGCATGCGCGGCCCGTAGGTATTGAAGATCCGCGCAACTTTGATTTCCAAGCGGTGCTGACGATAGTAGTCGAAGAACAGGGTTTCGGCGCAGCGCTTGCCTTCGTCGTAGCAGGAACGCGGGCCGACCGGATTGACGTTGCCCCAGTAGTCCTCGGTCTGAGGATGGACGGAGGGGTCGCCGTAAACCTCGGACGTCGAGGCCTGGAAGATCCGGCATTTGAGACGCTTGGCGAGCCCGAGCATGTTGATCGCGCCATGCACGCTGGTCTTCGTCGTCTGCACCGGATCATGCTGGTAGTGGATCGGCGACGCCGGGCACGCGAGATTGTAGATCTCATCGACTTCGACATAGAGCGGAAATGTGATGTCGTGCCGCATCATCTCGAAGCGCGGATGCGAAAGCAGGTGGTCGATATTCTGCTTCGCGCCCGTAAAGAAGTTGTCGAGGCAGATTACGTCATGACCTCCGGCAATTAGCCGGTCGCAGAGATGCGAGCCGAGAAAGCCAGCGCCGCCCGTGACAAGGACCGTCTTTCGCGAGGCCGAGAGATTGCCGTTGCCGTCTGCTTGTGGGGTGGTGCGGGCCTGCAAAGTCGCTCTCCATGTGCCAGATCTTAGTCGGGTAGCCGAAAACTAAAGCTACCGCACTTCGGGTGAACGAACACCCGAACTATTTTGTTGGAAGTGGCAAATGCAGCAGGCGGATCTGGCGCGATCATGGCGCGCGCTGGAATACCGCTACGGCGTATTGCCCTCTAGGTTAATGGACGACGATGGTGGCCCCATGCTGGGGTTCCACACGCCATCGAGCGGATTAGCGCCTGCCGTCATCCGACTGGCCCTACTCGCGAACCCGGCCGCGCCCTTCGAGGTCATGAAGGTCCCGCCACGCGAGCCGGACCACATCCCCACGAACGCGCTCGCCAAACAGCACCATCGGAACTGTCGCGACAAGTATCTTGAGGTCGAGCATCAGTGATGCATGTCGCACGTACCAAAGGTCGAGTGCCGTCTTGTCCGCCACCGAGACGGCCCTGCCGCCATGGACTTGCGCCCAACCGGTGAGACCCGGCCGCACGAGCAGGCGCGCGATGATGTCCCGCGACTGCTCGCTCGACACAAGGGGACGCGGGCCGACGAAGGACATGTCGCCGATCAGGATGTTGAAGAGCTGCGGGAGCTCGTCGAGGCGCGTCCGCCGCAGGAAGGCGCCAACCCGAGAAATGCGCGCCTCATCGGAGATCCTCAGACCCGCCACGTCATGGGGTGGCCCCATGGTGCGAAACTTGTAGAGCTTGAACCGCGAGCCCCGAAGACCCGGCCGATGCTGCACGAACAACACTGGCAGGCCGACATCGAGCGCCACGATCAGCGCAACCAGCATGATCAGAGGCGAAAGCATGATGATCAACGCCAGCGCCACCGCCGCATCGACTACCCGCTTAAGGCGCCAATAAGAACGGCGGAGCACCTGCGCGAATTCGGCCTCCTCGACAAGAAGGGCTCTAACGTGATCGGCGGCAGGTGCCCTCGGCCGCATCTTTTCTTCCTGGCCTATCGCGGCCTCGCTGATGGCAGTCAGACCGAGCCGCTCCGCGAAGAATTCGATGCGAACGTCGGTTGTACTTTCGATCTCGCGAAGAACACGCCGAGCCTCTTCGGACAGTCGTTCGAAGGAAGTCGCGATGAGGATGCGTCCGACATGAACGCCGTGGACGTCCAGGTCCGCCAGGATCTTCCCGGCTTCCTCGGGCGTACCCAGAACCCGGGTCGACCGCACGACGCGCCCGACATGCCGCTCATGTGGCGACAGAATGCCAGCGATATGGATTTGGCCGTTACCGAACTCGGCAGCCGAGCGGACGTAGAGTTCGACGAGGCTGCTCCAGCCGACAAGGAGGATAGTGTCCTCGGCCGTGGGCAAGGCGAGCGGGGTCGTTTCGCTCGTGCGGCGGCGGCGCTCGTACGCGACACGCGTTAGCACTCGGCCTCCGACTAGGCCCGCGGTCATGACGACGACCTGTAACATCGGCAGCGAGCGAGCGATGCCTTCGAGCCGGCTTACGATGAAGCCGATTGCCACTGCACCGATCACGATGAGCCCCGAGGCGAATGCCACGCGCACGTAATCGGCGAGCCCGCTGTAGCGCCAGACGGAGCGATCGAGCTCGAAGATGACCAGGACCGGCCCGGCGACCGCCAGCGTATACAGAAGATAGGGGATGAATGCCCCTAAACGCTCCTCTGGGAAGGTAAAATTCTCCCGGAGTGCCAAGGCTGCAATCGAAGCCAGGCCAACAATCATCAAATCAAAAAAGAGGGATCGCCCCCGACGCACGGTCAACATGACACTCCGGTGAGCAAAACCCACCGCCCCGCCCAAAAGCCCGCTGCCAAAAATAGTCTTAACGTTAAACTTTCATTAACCGATATCCTTTCCTAACCCCGCCATAGTGTCAACACAAAATGGCCCCACATGCGCCCCCATCGGGGGGGATAATTTATCATTCAAAATCAATAATTTAATTTATCGGCGCCGCGCGCCACCCCAGGCTGGGGTAGCACGTCCCGTGGCATTTGCATCACGCGACGACGCGCTCCACTCAATTTGATCACTACGAGCCCAATACGTCCTATCAAGGGGCGTCGGGCGACCCCGATCGTCCGGGCGTCCGCCATGCCGCGGGCCAGGCGCCTCGCGGCGGTGCGGCGGCAATGAAGCCTGGAGACTGGACCGGCGTCAGCGGCAGAGACGTCCGCCCGTGAGAGGGCCCGCCATCCTCTGCCCCATGGGGCGGACGAGAAGACCGAGCCGAGGCTACCCCCGACCTCAATGGCGCTATGACCATCGCGATCACAAGAGCAAACACCGCCATCAAGGCGGTCGTGCGCAGCGGATAGTCCACGCTCGAATGGACGAGCAGGAGGACGAGGGCGAGTGTAGCGGAGCACGCCAATAGGCGGTCCTCGTGGGCGGCCCCCGGCAAACCGCGCCGCCAGACACGAATGCAAGCGAAAGCAACCCAGACGAGGAACAGGAGCATTGCCACCAGGCCAGCCACACCGGCTTCCAGCCACAGCTCGAGGAAGTCGTTGTGGGCGCGGTTTACATACGCATGTATGAAGCCATCGGAGGCCTTCTCGAAGGCGGGATAGACCTGCACGAACGTTCCCATACCGGACCCAAATGGCATGTAGGCCATGGCGGCATCGAGGGTGTTACGCATGAGCGGCATACGCCCGTCCAGCAGATCCGCGGAGAAGCGCTCACGCAGGCGAGGAAGGGCGGATTGCGCAGCGAATGCGGCGGCGAGCCCGATCGCCGCCAGCATCAGCCACGAAATGACTCGCGCCACAACATTGCGGCGTGCCGCCGGGCTCGGATCGGCGATTACGGACGGCACTGCGTAGGCCATCGCGAGGGTCCCCAGCAGAGCGACAAGCATCAGGCCTAGACCGGCGCGAGATCGGGCCATGGCCACAGCGGCGACCAGAACGGCGACGACCGCGATGCCGATCATGGCCACGATCAGATGCGGCAAGACGCGTGACGATCGATATGAGCCGGCCTGTCCCGCCTTGGCCATGGCCGCTATGGACCAGGCACCCGCGAACGGCACCAGGCAGTAGAGCAGCGCCGCATAGTGATTGCGGTTGGCAAAGAAGCCGACCGCCTCCGTCGTATTCGTGAATGCATAGAAGCGCAGCGGGCTCGCCGGCCCCTGCGCGAGCTGCACGAGCCCCAGAATTGCCCCGCCCACGCCCGCGATCACGAGCACGAGCACAGGCAAGCGCCGATCCGCATAGCCGAGCTGCACTGCGCTGAGCAGTACGGCTACTGGCGGCACCAGAGCGAGCGCGCTCAGCCACGTGCCACTGGGCACCAGGCTAAGCGGCATCCAGCCGACCTCGATGCCCGCAGCTGAGAGCGTCTGGGCGAAGTCGGCGCGGCCAGGGAGTGCTGTCCAAAGTGCAGGCGGCAGCGGCAAGAGCTGCGCGATGGGCAGTGCTGCTCCGAAGACGCAGACAAGCATGATTGCGCGCGCCTGTCGGCCGCCATTTTCTGGCGGAACATCGAGCAGTCTCCAGGCCGCCCACAGCATGAGCGGCACGCCGAGAGCTTGCAACGCGACATCAGTGAAAAAACCCGCGCGCGTCCCGCCACCGAGCACCAGGCAAAGGGCGAGATATGCCGCAGTCGCACCGCAGAAGAGCGGGATCCGTGACTGTGCCCGCCGACTGCGCGAACTGGAGGATTTCGATCTCTTCGACAAGGCTCGCCTCTCGACACCGCGCAGCATCACCGACGACGGTCAGGGGCCTGCCGGCGGCTTGCGGCTATCGATCTGAGCAGCTCCGACGGCGAGCCATGCCGGATCAAAGGCAGCGCCGGGCCGAAGTATTGGCTCGGGATCGCGCGATGGCGGCGTTCCTGCATCAGCCCTGCATGGTGATTGAGCCCTGACCCAGATGACGGATCCCGGCGCGACGTCGATACTGCAGCCGTCGGCGTAGACCAGCCTGCCGAGCGCCTTGGATCGCGCGAATGTTGCGTCGCCGGGCTTGAGCCGTGCCGCGCCAGTGATTAGTCGAAAGCCGGCACCGGCATTGACCAGGATCTCGCCGTGGACCGGGCTGACCTCGGCCAACTGCGCGAACGCTGGCGGCGCCGCTGCGACCGCGGCGAGAGCCGCACAAAAGACGCCCGGCACAACCTTCATCATCCTGCTCCCGAACGGACCCTTTGTGCGAGCCTGGCTCGCGCCCCCGAAGATGGATACCACCTGTCCTGCCGGGTCCACCATCACCAAGCTGCCGACCCTGCCTCCGGCAGGTCCTAGCGCCGTCCATACTTCTGCTGCCACCATAGTGTTACGTCACATAAAGTGCGCGAGCGAAGAATAGCTGGAGGCGAGTGCCGCCATCGCGCGTGTCGATCATGCCGAGAGAGTTCAATGGTCGCTGAGCTTCAGCTCCTCCTATCCAAAATCCTGCCCGTGGCGCTACTTCCCGAGGGATTGGTCACGATCGCACTTGTCTGCGCGCCTCTCGCGCTTTGCGTGCGGGCGACGCGCACCGCCGGCGCGCTCGTAATTACCGCACTCGCCATCTTTTGGTTGAGCGCAATGCCCGTGTTCGCCAACTGGCTCATGGGCACACTCGAACAACAGCATTCGCCCGATCCCGCATCGTTGCCACGCGTCGAGGTCGCGATCGTCCTTGGTGGGGCTGTGGGCGCCCCGAGGCGATCGCATCCGACGCCGGAACTTTATGACGCCGCTGACCGCGTCTGGTACGCGGCCCATCTCTACAAAGCCGGCCAAATCAAGCGCATAGTTGCCGTCGGTGGCCATCTCCCTTGGGAGGAAACCGCCTATCCCGAGGGCGCGGTCATGCGCGACATGCTGATTTCGCTCGGCGTGCCGGCCGAGGTCATTGAAGTCGGCACGACCAGCCGAAACACCTATGAGAATGCGACCGAGGCGCGAACGATACTGCGCGGCCCGCCATTCGATCCCGTGCTGCTCGTGACCTCGGCAGCGCACATGCCGCGAGCGCTGGCGGTATTCCGCAAGGCCGGCTTTCCGGCCGAGCCCGCACCCTGCGATTTCCGTTCAAGTAATCGCCTCACCGCGACCCTGCTCGACTGGCTGCCGCAAGCTGGTGCCTTCGCCATGACCAGCAACGCCATGCGCGAATGGATCGGTTACTACTTCTATCAATGGCGCGGTTGGCTCTGAGGCCTCGGCCGCTGGGCACACACCGAGCGCTCGCCGAGTGCGGCCCGCCTAGATGAACCCTCTGAAGATGCCCAAGACAGGCAGCGTCTTCAGGACGTCATTGTAGAGTTTCTTGGCGGTGGATGTGCCGACGATGACGACGTCGCCCTGCATGATGGCGGGGTCGGCGGCGCGGCCGGCCTTGATCTCGTCGACGTCGAAGCGCGCCGCCTCGCGCTTACCCGTCGAGGTGCGGAACACCATCACCTCACGGCCGTCGGCGACGTCCTTGAGCCCGCCCGCCGTCGCCATCAGCTGCACCAGCGTCAGCTGGCCCCGGTACGGATATACCCCCGGCCGCTCGACCGCGCCCTCGACCGTCACGCGCTGGCTGTTGTACTCGCGCACGAACACACTGACCTGCGGATTGCGCAGATAGCGCGCCCCGTAGCGCGTCTTCAGCTCCTGCTCGAGCTCGCGCGCCGTCACGCCGCCGGCCTTGACGTCGCCGACCAGCGGCAGGTTGATCGTGCCGCTCTCCGCGACCTGCACCGTCTTCGTGAGGTCCGGCGCCTGATAGACCGAGATCTCGAGCACGTCCTGCGCCCCGATCCGGTAGCCCTCGCCGCCCGGCGTCGCCGCCTTCCCTTCGAGCGCGCGCACCTCGCGCAGCAGCTTCGCCGACTTGCGCGGCGCCTCCGCCGGTGGCGCCGCACCGTCGACCGACGGCTGCATCCCGAGGCTCGCCGTCGATGCCGGCACCGCCGCCGACGCGTCGGCCGTGCGCGCCTCGTTCAGTTCCGCGCCACAGCCCGCGAGCAGCACGCTCAACGCCAGCGGGACGACAACCGCCCCCAATCCGCGCAACAAAAAATCAAACTGCATTGCCCCACTCTCCAACGCAGGTACGAACATCCCCATCGAAAATGCACAAAGTCGCGAAGACCGAACGCTAGCACATCCGCCCGCGCCCAACGAGCCCCGCACGACAACATCCACGACCGGCCGCCGCCGCTCATCGTGCGATCAGCTTCCCGCGCCAGCGCCCGCCGCGACAAGGCCCGCGCACGCACCGGCGCCGATTCAACCCCACCCATGTGACAGTTTGAGCACATCCTCGCGCCGCAATCCGACCGCACCATCTCCCCGCGCGG